>FWPV01006143.1_pt1 | contig 23249 bp, 19 predicted proteins | sample 2228371 | NCBI WGS metagenome assembly FWPV01 (sample SAMEA103939776, study PRJEB20133) | metagenome | reverse complement strand
TGCATTCAAAATAAAGGTGCTGTATATAGCGGCGGAGATTTATGGAATGCAATCCCTGCTATTACTACGCCGAAGGTGACTGCCGATCCCCAGCATGCAGAAATATTGCGGGCGTTGGGGCAGGCAATCAAAGATGCTTTGGCAAGCGACGATGAATTTGATATTCTTGTTGCAGATGAAAGTCTCAAACCCGGTTACGTAGATCGCTATGAACAAGTAATATGGATCGGGAAATGATACGGCTTCTCGCCTGCTGCAAGTATACCACATCTGGAGGAATTGCGCTACTGTTTCATCTGGTGGGAAGGCCGGCGCCGCCGGCCAGGGGGTATTCCAGCCGACTCGCTACGCTCGCTCCGCGTGCGGCCGACGCTGACCGTTAGCCGCGCAACTGATGAGGGGACATGCATATGCCGGTGATAGCAGGTTTCTATAGTATCGTCATCAAGATGTACTTCAGCTAGAGTGAACACGGCATTCCACACTTTCATGCCATTTATGGCGAGTACAATGCAGTCTTTGACATCCAAACACTTGAGATGCTCGAAGGCGATTTGCCTGTACGCGCCCAAAGGCTGGTCATAGAGTGGGCTACACAATATCAGCAAGAGCTGTCACAGATGTGGAAGAGCAATGAATTCAAGCGGTTGCCGGGATTGGAGCAGGGGAATGGATGTGCCAAGGGTAAAGTCGGTTGTGCCTTTAAAAGGCAGGCGCTTACTGGTGACGTTTATCAACGGAGTGCAAAAGGTCTATGATTGCCGAAGGATTGTCACACTTTACCTCATTTCTGCCGGGTCCTCGAAGAGACCTTGCAACGCCTCAGGTAGCGGCGCAGGCTCTTCCCGTCGGTCACCACAACCTCTCCCTCGACCTCCCTGTCGATGGCCTGGACCCATGCCATAAAACAGGCCTGAAATTGCTCTGGGTCTAACAGGGCAAACACCCGCCGGAAGGTATCATGGGATGGTATCCCATATCGGAAATCAGGATTTTGGAACCGCCAAGTTTGATATTAAAATTCTTCGCGTCCTTTGCGCCTTCGCGGTGAAAACCGCTATTCCTGATAAGGTCCATTAAAATATAAATGCGCTTGCCCTGGAAAAGGCCTGTCCTGACAATAAACACAGTTATCCGAACAGAATCTTGAGCCCCCGCGCTAGATCGCGCCCAAACCCTCGGCAGGGCCGGGCGGGGTGGATAGCTTCAGGGGGAGTGTGATCGTCATCACTGTGCCCTTGCCCTCTTCGCTTTGCACCTGAATCTGCCCCCGGTGCATTTTGACGATGCCGTAGACAATGGCCAGCCCCAGGCCTGTCCCCTTGCCAACCGGCTTGGTTGTGAAGAAGGGCATAAACAGCCTGGCCCGGTTTTCCTCGGCTATGCCAACGCCCGTGTCGGCGATGGAGACCCGCACTCCCTGGTCCAACGGCGCCAGGCGCGTGTTGATGGTCAGCGTCCCCCCTCCCTTGGGCTCCATGGCCTCGACGGCGTTGTTGATCAGGTTGACAAACACCTGCCGGAGCTGCAGTGGATCGGCCTGGATGTGGGGCAATTCCGGGTCCAGATCGAGCACCACCCGGATTTTTTCGAACCTGGGATGCCTTTGTTGCTCGGCGGCCAGCTTCTGCAGCAGATCGTTCAAGTCGGTCGGCTGGGCCAGCACCTCATTTTGTCGGGCAAAGTCGAGGAGGTTGCGGACGATCGCTTTGCACCGCTCAGTCTCGCCGATGACCATCTGCAGGTCCTCACGATGCGGGTCCCCTTCGGGCAGCTCCTTGTGGACGATGTTGGAGTAGAGCAAAATGGTCCCCAGTGGATTGTTCAGTTCATGAGCCACGCCGGCCGCCAGTTGCCCCATCGAAGCCAGCTTTTCCTTGTGGAGCAGCTCCTGCTGGGTCTCTTTCAGCGTCTCGGCCATGTTGTTAAAAGCGCGCATCAGCTTTTGCTGTGCTTCTTGCAACGCCTCAACCATGCCGTTGAAGGCACGGCCCAAAATGGCCAACTCGCCGCGCCCATACGGCTGCACGCGAACCGCCAGGTCGCCGCGGGCAACCCGGCGGTTGGCCTCGACCAGCTCGACGATGGGCCGCACGATGGCGCGGGCAATCGGCACGGCCAGGATGCCCGCCAGCACAACCGATACCAGGGCGATGAGCGTCACCCGACGGGTGATGTTGTGCACCAGCGCCTGGAAGGCTGACTCGCGGGCGCCGACATACAGGCTGCCCACCACCTGCCCGGTGTGATCGCGCAGCGGCTCATACCGGGTGATAAACCACTCGTTAACCACATAGGCCCGCCCCACATAGGCAAACCCCTGCCGCAGCACCCGTTCGTACACATCCTGGGATATCCGGGTCCCCACGGCTCGCTCCCCCTGCTCGGTCATCACATTGGTCGAAACCCGCAGATCGCCAAAGAAAATGGTCACTGTATCCACCCCGGCCACCTCTTTGATGCGGTCTACCAGGGCAAAGTCGTTGTTAAGTAGGTGGGCCGAGAGCACAGCCCCCACCACCTGGCCACCTTCCCCCACCAGGGGGTGAACGCCCATCAGCGCCAGGCCGGCCGTGCCTTCGCGCGGGTCAAAGGGTTCAGGCGCAGCCTTGGGGGTATCCAGCAGAGAGATGGCAGCCTGTCGGTCGAGCCCCACCTGCTGCAAAAGCTCGGCAGGGATGACCTCGGTAGCGGCCTGGGCTTCGCCACCGGTCAGAACCTTTTCGACAATGGGCAGGCGGCCAAAGCTGCCACCAGACAGGATCGGCTGCATCTGGTTGTTGGCCGACACCACCCGACCGACCAGAATGTTCCCCTGGGCATCGAGGACGGCGATCAGGTGGGTGCCTCCCAAAGCCAGGACCGTGATCTTGTTGGTGATCTGCTGGTCAATCAACTCCAGAGCTTCTGGCCGGCCCTGAACCGCCCCCGGCAGGCTTTGGTTCACCCACAGGTCCAGGGCCAGGCGATAGCTGATGGCCGCGACTTCGTCCAACTTGAGCTGGTAAAAGGCGTTGGCCAGGTTCATGTCGCGGGCCACCAGGTCCGCTTCTGCAGTCTCCAGATAGTCTCGGATCACCTGCGAAACGGCAATGGCGTTCAACCCCACCGTCAGCGCCGCGATCAGGGAGAATGATGCGACCAATACGGCCTGTAGCCGTCCACCCAATAGCCCGGAAAGAACACGCTTCATCGGTTTGTGGCCCCCGTTACTCGCCTCACCATCTGCGGCCGCTAGACCATAAGCGACCGGGATGACTATAACATGGTTGGCAATGCCTGTCAAGATAGCTACGTAGGGTCGGGTAGCTACCACGGTTTTGTTAACCGCGACGGGGTCGGGTAACAAACTCGACCGACTATACCCCGCAATTGACGAAATCGGACGGTTGGAGTACACTAGCCGGTGATTTTGATCTCGGGAGACGACGGATGAAACGCTACAGGCTGATCGGCCTGGCGGTTGTAGGCCTGGCCATTCTCATCGGGGGTGGCGTGTGGTGGCTGATGCAGATAAGTGGTGGGGGATGTACCCCCTCGTTCTTGATCACTGCCGGGATTTTCCTGCTTGTTTTTGCCGCCATCAGCCTGCACTGGATGCACGAGACCGCAGCCGCCTTGTTGGGAGCGGTGGCGATCTGGCTGGTCCACTACATAGGCGGCACCTTTTCCCCCGCCCTGAACATCATTAGCTTCGAAGAGGCCATGGCCTTTGTGGACTGGAATGTCATTTTTCTCGTCCTGGGCATGATGATCTTTATGGCCATGTTCAGTGAAACCGGCGTCTTTCGGTGGCTGGCTTTTCGCGCCTTTCGCCTGGCGCGGGGCAACGTCTGGTTGTTGGGCCTGATCCTGGCCCTGCTTTCCGCTATCACCTCCTCCTTCCTCAACAACGTGACGGCCATCTTGCTGCTGGTGCCCCTGACAATCCAGATCGCCGAGACGATAGGGGTTCATCCCTTCGCCTACGTCATCCCGGAAGTGCTGATCTCCAACGTCGGTGGGGCAGCAACCCTCATTGGCGATCCCCCCAGTACCATCGTTGGCTCCCACCTGGGCCTGGGCTTTTTCGAGTACGCCGTCGAGGCTGCGCCGGTGGTCAGTATGAGCCTGCTCGTCCTGATAGGGTTGACCGGTTGGCTCTATCGCCGTGAGCTGGCGGCAGCCAGGGATCAGATTTCACCGACGTTGGTAGCCCAACTGGAGGCCAGAGCCCACCTCACCGATGTGCCCCTCCTGCGCAAGGCCAGCCTGGTGGGCGGGGTGACCCTCCTCTTCTTTTTCATCGGCGAACTGTTCGGCCTGCCGCTCAGCGTCATCGCCCTGAGTGGCGCAACCTGGCTGATCATCTGGGTGCGCCCCGACATGCATCGCATGTTGCGCGAGGTGGACTGGACAACCCTCTTTTTCTTCATCGGCATCTTTGTAGTGGTAGATGGATTGGAAAAGGTCGGCGTCGTCCAGGCGATCGCGCAGGCCATCGGCCACCTGGCAGGCGGCAACCGGACGCTGGCCACCATCCTGATGACCTGGGTATCGGGGGGGGTGTCTGCTGCGGTGGACAATATCCCCTTTACCATCGCGGCCCTGCCCATCGCCGACCTGCTCAACACCTCCATCCCTGCTGCCCAGGGAAACCTGGCGCTCTACTGGGCCCTCATCTACGGGGCCGATTTCGGCGGCAACGGGACCTATATCGGCGGAGCGGCCAACATCGTGGCCGTCGGCCTGCTAGCCCAGGCCGGCTATCGGATGAGTTTTGGCCGCTTTCTGCGCGACGGTGTGCCGGTCACCGTGGCAACGTTGTTAGTGGCAACGCTGTGGCTGCTGGTGAGGTATTGAATGCCGGGCTATGTCGGAACACCGGATCGGGTCATACCGGGGACCATCGCATAGGCGCGAACTCACAGGCTGGCGATTGAAACCGCGCCTCAAAGGGCCTTGGGCCGGCTGTCCGCCTGTGCGGACAAGGCGCCTGCTACAACCTGAAACTCTATCTCGGTGTCTCTGCGTCTAAAACATGGGTTTTTCAGCATCCGGCGGTATAGGAGGGGTACCATGGGCAAGATCTTGTGCGCCATCCGGGGTGGTCCGGACAGCTACCCTACCCAGGATAAAGCCATCGCCCTGGCCAAGGAGCTGGGCGACGAACTGGTCTTTTTGTACGTGGCCGATGTCACATTTCTGGATCAAACGGCCGCGCCGTTGGTGGTGGACGTGGATTCAGAACTGGAGATGATGGGCTGGTTCCAGCTGGCGATGGCCCGGGAGCGAGCAGCCGGCCAGGGGGTCACGGCCGAGATCGTCGTGCGCCGGGGTCTCTTGCGAGCGGAACTGGTTGCCGCCGCCCGGCAGTTGGGCGCCACGCTCATCGTGTTGGGCAGCCCCCTGGGCGAAACAGCCGCCTTCGACGATCAATCCCTCCAGGCCCTGGCCGCCCATCTACAAGCCGCAACAGGAGTCGAGGTCCGTATCCTATAGTCCACAAACCGACGCCGGCAAGGTAGTTCTGGTGTAGATTTGGCAGTCATCGCCAGATGTGGTATACTCATTGCCGCCTGCCGTTGGGCAAGGTGCCGTCTTGCCCGGCAAATAGAATGCAAGAGAGGGCGGTTATGAGCATTGGGCAACTTGTCGAACAGCGCACAGGGGAAACCTATCCCCTGAGCTTTGAGCCAATCACCATCGGCCGGGGTGTGGACAACACCATTGTCCTGGCCGATCCCCTGGTATCGCGCCACCATGCCGAGATCGTATTGCAGGGCAGCAAATGGGTCATCCGCGACCTGGGCAGCGCCAACGGCACCTTTGTCAACGGCCAGCAGATTGCCGGCCCCTGGTTGCTCAGCTCGGGCGACACGATCGGCGTGGGGCCGGCCCTCTTCCGCGTCGAGCTTGCGGGTGGGGTGGGCGATCAGGATACGCTGGTCACCCGGCGGTCGCCGGCAAAAGCCCCCCCCGGCCACCTGCGCTCACGGCCAACCGCTATCACCATCGGGTTGACGCTCGTGGCCATCATCGCCGCGATCCTGGTCGGTTTTCTGGTCGTCCTGCCGCGCCTCCGCGAAGGTCGGCAGGCAGGCGGCCCCAGCGTGACCATCCTGGCCCCAGCCGACAACGCCCGCCTGGAAGTCGGCACGCCGGTTCAGATCCAGGCCCAAGCCACCGACCCCAAAGGAGTGAGCCAGGCCCAGATCGTGATAGATGGCATCCCGGTACAGCAAGTGCCAGGCCAGGGCAACCCGACCACGCTGCTGATCAACGCCACCTGGACCTTTGGGCAAGCCGGCGAGCACACCATCACCGTCACCGGCCAGAACGCCGCCGGTGCCCAGGGCGCGCCGGCCACGGTCCGCGTCCTGGCCGTCGAAGTGGTAACACAGGTCACCGCCACACCACCACCGGCCCGGCCCACCGCCACCCCCCTGCCCACCCGCGCCCCACCCACCCCAGAGACACCTGTCGAGCCCCCTCCGGCTGCGTCGCCAACGGCGACCGCGCCGCAAGCCCCGCCGCCGACCATCGGCTACTTCCGCGCCGAGCGGACGACCATCGAGCGAGGGCAGTGCACTCGGCTGCAGTGGGGACAGGTGACGGGGGCTACGAGCATAACCCTCAGCGGCGTGGGGCAGGTAAACGCCACAGGTCAGCTCGATCTCTGTCTGGACGCAACCAAGACCTACACCCTGCGGGCGGTAGGCCGTGGCGGCGCGGTGGAAAAGAGGATCGAGATCGTCGTGCAACCCCCGGCCGGCCCGATCATCGAGTACTTTCGCGCCGTGCCTAGCATCATCGCCCCCGGCGCCTGTGCCCAACTGGAGTGGGGCAAGGTGGACAACGCCACAGGGGCGACGATCCAGCCCGACATCGGCGGGGTGGCCACCCCCGGCTCGAAGGAGGTGTGCCCCGGCAGTACGACCACCTACCTACTGATCGCCGAGAACCAGGTGGGCAAAACCACGGCCCAGGCGACGATCATTGTTGCCAGCGGAACGGAGCATAAGCCGGTCATCGCCTACTTTACCGCCAACCCGTCCAGCATCCAGGCCGGCGAATGTACGACGTTGAGCTGGGGCAAGGTGGACTATGCCGCCGAGGTAACCATTAACCACAACATCGGTGGGGTGGCCACCCCCGGTTCCAAAGAGGTCTGCCTGGGGGAAACAACGGCCTATGTCATGACGGCCATCGGCCCCGGCGGCGTGACTGAATACAAGCTGACGGTGCACGTCCTGCCGGGGAAGCCGGCGAATCTGCCCGACCTGGTGATCGAGTCAATCCTGTTCGAGCCGAACCCCTGCTACCGGGGGCAGGCCTGCAAAGTCCGCATCAAGGTGCGGAACGACGGGCCGGCGGATGCTGGCCACTTTGTGCTGCGCTGGGCCCCTGAGGGCGAAGAGGTGGTGCCGGTGGAGTGGGACGTGGATAGACTGGCGGCCGGCCAGGAAAAGACGCTCAGCTACACCTGGCTTCCCGCCCGCGCCAAAAGCGACTGGCAGACGGTCGCCACAGTGGACGCCCGCGACGAGGTGGACGAGATCGAAGAGGGGGCAGCCAACACGCTGAAACAGGTCATCAGTGTGCTGGGGCGCTAGGTAGCTGCCGGTAACCGCTCAGGTTGATTTTCCCAAGGTGCCAGGCACTGCCGCTCTAGTTTTTGAGGTGTTCCGGCATCACGTCCCGGCGAAAGACATCCTCCTCCGTCTCCCGCCGCCGCACGACCGATGCCCGGTCGCCGGTGACCAGCACGGTGGCCGGGCGGGGGATGGCGTTGAAATTGCTCATCGAGACCTCCTGGTAGGCACCGGTGTCCAGCAGGGCCAGGATGTCGCCCACCTCGACCCCCTCGGGCACCGGCACGGTGGGCATCAGCCGGTCACCGTAGCAGCTTCGGCCGATAATGTCGGCCTTGTCGGTCAGGGGGGCGTCGGCCTTGTTGGCAAAGAGGTAATCGTGCAGGTGGTGCTCGTAGCGCCCCCCGGTGAACCAGAACTCGGTGGTGTCCACGATGATCATCTTCCACCGGATCGGCCTCTCCAGGCGTTTGAGGCTGCACACGGTCGTCAGGTGGATGCCGGCGTTGCCGTGTAGCGCCCGGCCCGGTTCCAATTGCAGCATCAGGCCGGCCGTCTCGATGCCATATTTGGGCAATTCGCGGCGCAGGGTACGGGTGCAGGCTTCAGCATACGCCTCGATGCTCGGCGCGGGGGTCTGGTTGGGCCGGGTGACAATCGTGTCAATCAGCCGGGCCATGACCTTGTAGCGGGCCTCGGCCCCCAGCAGGTTCATCGCCTTGGATACGGCATAGAGCGCCCCCAGTTGTAGCGGCTCGCTATAGTCGGTCACGGCGTTGAACGGGTCGCGGGGAATGGCAAAGCCGCCGCCGATGTCAATCTCCTGGGGCCGGAAGCCGTCCAGCGCCTGGCAGAGACGCCCCACGTCGCGGGCAAAAGCCTCCATCTGCGCCTCCCAGTACTCTGTCGAGCGGTGATGCCGGCCATGATGCTCGTGGATGCCCACCAGCTCCACCCTTTCCATCTGGAGGATGCGCCGTCCCAGGGCCACGGCATCGTCGAAGGCCAGCCCGCCCTTGTAGACCAGGGCGGCAATGTCGGTCGGCACCAGCCCCTCGGCCACAAAGTCGGTGCGCTGGATAAAGCTGGAAATGGCCGGCTTGAGCCGCAGCCGCACCTTGGCGACCATCCCCAGCTCGTTTGCCGCGGCCTCGATGACCTCCAGCTCCTCGAGGCTGTCAATGGTCAGGCGCACCCCCTCGCGCACGCAGCGGTAGATGTGCTCGCGGTCCTTGGGCACGCCGTTGACCGAGATCAGCTCGTGGGGAAAGCCGGCCCCCAGCGCAACGCTCAGCTCGCCGGCGGAATAGACGTCGCAGCCGCAGCCCTCACTGGCCAGGATGCGCTGCACGGCCGGAATCCAGTTGGCCTTGGCCGCCGGCAAGACCTTGACCGGGCCGTCGGGCCAGCCGGCCTGGAACGCCTGCTGGAAGCGGCGGACGTTGCGCCGGATCTGGTCCTCCGACAGGACGAACAACGGCGAGCCGAATTCGCGAACCAGCTCTACCGTGTCGCGCTCTTCGATAAACAGTCGCCCATCGCGGATGGACAGGCAGTCGTCAAGGCGACGATTTGTGCTCATCGTGCCCCCCCCTCCTTTCACTCGTCTGATCTCCGGGAAGCGCAGGTCGAAAAAGCCTGTCAACCCGGGCCGATTTCCCATCAGGGGTATGGTGCTCCTACGGCCACTCGCCAAGCCAGCGCACATCCAGACCGGCTTTTTCGAGATGACGAACCAACGCCTCGTCAGCCGTGACCAGCGGCAGGGACAACCGCTGGGCCAGGGCCACATATGAGGCATCATACGCACTGATCTGGTGCAGCACAGCCAGTGCAAGTGCTGCCTCGGCCAGGTCTGCTGTAGAGATCGACTGCACCGGCAGCCGGATCAGGTCAGCCACATCCTGTTGAGCTGCATCGGGCGGGTACCCAAATTGCCGCACATACTTCCACAGAATGTTCGTGCACTCGATAAAAAACAGGTCCGGTACGAAAAAGGTCGCAGGTGGGGTAGCGGTCAAGCAAGCAAACAGATCGCCGGCCCGATCGGAGAGCGGCTCTATGAGAAAGAGCTTGATGGCCACGCTGGCATCAACCACACAATCCGTACAGACCCTCTGCCCGGCCGTCATCGGCCACGATCCTCGCGGAGCAACGTCGTACTATCCGGCGCACCGACAGCCGCCGGCTCGAAGAAGCGTCGGCGACGAATTGAAGCCAGAGAGAGCTCTGAGAAACGTTCTCTTCCCTCTACTGCCCATTCTAGCAAGGTGATTACCTCCGCGCTCAGTGAGCGCCGCTGAGCCGCTGCACGACGTTGCAGGCGTGTATAGAGATCATCGGGCACGTTTCGCACATGCAAGACAGGCATAGTTCCTACCTCCGGTCGTTTTTGGGGGATTATACTACAGGCGGTTGCATTTTGCAACCTCACGCCCGCCGGGCAACATGCGGATGATGGATGGCTGGTAATCCAGCTCCGGGCCGTTGTAGATCGGCCCCACAGATTCGGGCACCGTCCCGGCAACCAGAGAAACCACGGTCAGGCCCAGTGCTAAGGGCAGTATGACTGCTGAGTAGATCGATCGCTTCATCGTTGGCTCCTTTCTCCTTCTGTCAGGCAGGCCCATCATACCAGACAAAACGCAACCCGTCAAGCCAGAGCTGTCTGCCAAGTTGCCTGTTTTGGAGAATGTTGGTATACTGTAGCTGCGTCAGGTGACTCAAGGGCGAGGCTCTGTCGCATTCTTTGTCTCTGAAGCACACCACTGTTCTTGCCTCGCAGGCGAGGGGTGTAAACCTGTCGCCCAGTTCCACTGGAAATGGTTCAAACCCATACAATTTTTACGAGGAGGTAAAAGATGTACAAAAAACTATTCATTCCGGGTCCCACCCATGTGCGGGACGAGATTCTGCAAGCCCAGACCGTGGGCATGATCGGACACCGGGCCAAGGAGTACTCTGACCTGCAGGCCGAGGTCACGCCCAAACTCCAAAAGCTGCTCTACACCCAGCAGCGGGTCTACCTGTTTGCCTCATCGTCGTCCGGAGTAATGGAAGGTTCGGTGCGCCAGGCATCGCTCAAGCGGGTGCTGAACACGGTGTGCGGTGCTTTCTCCAAGCGTTGGCACCAGATGACGGTGGACAACGGCATCCCCTGCGACAAGCTGGAGGTGCCAATGGGTCAGGCCATCACCCCCGAGCTGGTGGACGAGGCGCTATCCAAAGGCGACTATGATGCCATCACCCTGTGCCACAACGAGACCTCGACCGGCATCATGAACCCCATCCGCGAGATCGCGGAGATGATCCACGCCAAATACCCCGACGTGCTGATCCTGGTGGATGCCGTAAGCAGCATGGCCGGCGTCAAGATCGAATTCGATGCCTGGGGGCTGGACGTATGTCTGGCCGGTGTGCAAAAATGCTTTGCCCTGCCGCCGGGCCTGACCGTCTGTGCCGTCAGCGACCGGGCGCGTGAGCGAGCTTTGCGGGTGCCCCATCCGGGCCACTATTTTGCCTACAAGGAAATGGACAAGAAATACGAGGCCAACCAGACGCCGTCCACCCCGGCTATCAGCCTCATCCAGGCCCTCAACCGGCAGATGGATGACATCCTGGCCGAGGGGCTGGAGAACCGCTTTGCCCGGCACCTGGCTATGGCCGAGTTGGTCCGTGGCTGGGCGCGGACCCACTTTGCCCTCTACGGCGACGAACGCTACCTGTCCCACACGGTAAGCAACATCGCCAACACGCGGGGCATCAGCGTCGCCGACCTGAATAAGGAGCTGGGCAAGCGGGGAGCCATGATCTCCAACGGCTATGGCGACCTCAAGGAAAAGTGCTTCCGCATCGGCCACATGGGCGACCATCAAGTGGCAGACATCCAATGGCTGCTGGATCAGATTAACGACATCCTGGGGCTATAGCGGGTAAATCAGCAAATGAGCCAATCGGCCGATTTGCTCATTTGCCCATCTACTCATCTGCGAGGTGAAAAACCATGAAAGTGTTAATTTGTGACAAAACCGAAGCCTCGGCGCTGGAAGCCATGCGGGCGGCAGGCATTGAGGTGGACAACCGGCCGACCATCACCCCGGAGGAGCTGGTGCGCGACGCGGCTCAATACCACGGCATGGTGGTCCGCAGCCGCACCAGAGTCACCAAAGAGGTGATTGACGCCGCCCCCAATCTCAAGATCATCGTGCGCGGCGGCGTGGGCCTCGATAACATTGACGTCAAATACGCCGAAAGCAAGGGGATTGTCGTGCGCAACACCCCAAAAGCCAGCGCCGACTCGGTGGCCGAGCTGACTATCGGCTACATCCTGGCTCTGGCGCGCAAGATCCCTCAGGCGTCGGCCAGCATGGCCGCTGGCGAGTGGAAAAAGAAAGAGTTGGAGGGCACTGAAATCGCCGGCAAGACGCTGGGGTTGATCGGCTTGGGCAACATCGGCCAGGCGGTGGCCAGACGGGCTGCCGCTCTGGGCATGAATGTCATCTTTTACCGGCGCACGCCGGTGGATGTACCCTACGCCCGGCAGGTCAGCCTGGATGAGGTCCTGACCCAGAGCGACTATATCTCACTCCACGTGCCCAAGACCCCTGAGACGACCAACATCCTCAACGCGGAAGCCTTTGCCAAGATGAAGCAGGGGGTGTACATTGTCAACTGCGGCCGGGGCGGCACCCTGGACGAGGACGCCCTGTACGACGCCCTGGTAAGCGGCAAGGTGGCCGGGGCGGCGCTGGACGTATTTGTAGACGAAAAAGTCAACCCCGGCAATGCCAAGCTCTTTAGCTTGAAAGACAAGAACGGCTTTAATCTAGTCATCGGCTCGCCTCACATCGGCGCCAGCACCATCGAGGGTCAGGGGCGCGTTGGCGCCGAGGTGGCCGAGATCCTGATTGACTTTTACAAGAAAAACTGGGCGTGAGGCGTGTTCTGCATCTCCGTTATGCAGCACGCAACACAAAGGGAGCTGGTACACATGGCGACAATTGCACCGTTTCGCGGAATCCGCTACAATCCCCATAAGGTTGGCGATCTGAGCCAGGTCGTCAGCCAACCCTACGACCGCATCGGCCCTGATCTGCAGGCCCGCTACTATGCCCTGCACCCGTACAACATCGTGCGCCTGATCCAGGGCCAGGCGTTCGAGGACGACACGCCGGACCACAACGTCTATACCCGTGCCCGGGATTACTATCAAACCTGGCTGGACGCCGGCTATCTGCTGCGCGATCTGGCCCCGGCCTTTTACGTCTACCACCAAACCTTTACCCTGCCCGATGGCCGTGAGCTGATCCGCAAGGCGTTCATCGCCGCCCTGCAGTTGGCCGAGTTCAGCGAGGGGATCGTCCTGCCCCACGAACGGACCCTGTCCGGCCCCAAGGTAGACCGCCTGAATCTGCTGCGCGCCACGGCGTTCAACTTTGAGCTGATCTTTATGCTCTACCCCGATCCCGACAACCGGATCAATACGCTGTTCGACGCCGCCATCGCCAACCGTCCGCCCGACGCCGATGTCCAGGAACTCTTTGAGCAGGATGTGCGGCAACGGCTCTGGATCGTCAGCGATCCGCAGGTGCTGGCCGCCGTGACCGCCGAGATGGCCCCCAAGGTCGGCCTGATCATCGCCGATGGGCACCACCGCTACGAGACGGCGCTCAACTACCGGGACGAAATGAGGACCAGGCATCCCAACGCCCCGACCAACGCCGCCTTCAACTATGCCATGATCAGCTTTGTCAGCATGGACGATCCGGGCTTGGTCATCCTGCCCACCCACCGCCAGATTCACGACTACACGGCCAAGACGCCGGCCGAAATCCTGGACGGTGCGGCTGCCTACTTTGAGGTGACGCCGCTGGACGGCCGGGCAGCCCTGGAGGCCGCTCTGGCCCAAGCCACGCCCGACGACCGGCGCATCGGCTTTTACGACGGCCAATACCACCTCCTGCGGCTCAAGGACCCCGGCATCATGGACCGGCTCGTGCCCAACCGCGCCCCAGAGTGGCGGCGGCTGGATGTGAGCATCCTCCATGAGCTGCTGATCGAGCGGGTGATGGGCATCACCAAGCAGCAGGTCGAGGCCAAACAGTACCTGGACTATTTCCGCAATCTGGATCAGGCGCTGGCCGATGTGGACGCCGGCCGGGCGCTGTGCGTCTTTGTCCTCAACCCAACGCGCATCGCCGAGGTCAAAGCCTGCTCTGACCGAGGAGAAAAGATGCCCCAAAAGTCCACCGACTTTTATCCCAAGATGATCTCCGGCCTGGTGCTGATGGATGTGGGGGCAAAGGAGCGGCTATAAAGCCTTTCGGTTTCCCGATCTTGAAAGAGTAGAGAGGGGGCAGCACAACGCGGCCTGTGCTGCCCCTCTCCCATTCATTTTGTACTGTTCCCCAGATATGATATAATGCCATTGGGCCAACCAAGGCTTTTGAGATTTACCATGAAACATATCCTTCTGACCAACGACGATGGCATCGAAGCGCCAGGGCTGAAGGCACTGCTCCAGGCCATAAAACCGCTGGCCCGGCTGACCGTCCTGGCGCCGGACCACAACTGGTCGGCGGCAGGCCATACCAAGACGATGCACAAGCCGCTGCGGGTGATGCCCTATTCCTTTGACTGCCAGGGAGAAGAACGAGCATCCGACGGCATCGAGGCGTACACCACCACCGGCGCCCCATCGGACTGCGTGGCGCTGGCCCTGCTGGGCATCGTGCCCGAAAAGCCCGATCTGGTGATCTCGGGCATCAACCAGGGGGCCAACCTGGGCCACGACCTGACCTACTCCGGCACGGTGGCCGCGGCGATGGAAGCGGTGATCTTTGGCTTGCCGGCCGTGGCCGTGTCACTCGACAGCTACGACAGCCACGACTTTGCCTTTGCCGCCCAGGTTGCCGCGCGGGTGGTGAGCCAGGTGATGGAGCATGGATTGCCGCCGGGGGTGTTCCTCAATGTCAATGTGCCCTGTTGCCCACCCGACCAGATTGCCGGCGTGGCGATCACCCGACTGGGGCGACGGGTGTACCGCGACCTGCTCATCAAGCGCCAGGACCCACGCGGCCAACCCTACTACTGGATCGGCGGCGAGCCACCCGGCGGTCACCTCGACGCGGGCACCGACATCTGGGCCGTGGCCCATCGCTACATCTCTATCACTCCTGTCCACCTGGACATGACCGCCCACGACCTGATCCCAGAGCTGCAAACATGGACGTTTGACGCTTGACGTTTGACGCTTGACGTTTGACGTTTGACGCTTGACGTTTGACGCTTGACGCTTGACGTTTGACGCTTGACGTTTGACGAAAGGAGACTTTAATGGATTTCTGGCAAGTTCTAGAGGAAAGACACAGTGTTCGCAGTTTTGATCCAGGCGCAGAGGTGCCGCCAGAGACGGTAGAACGGCTGCTGACGGCAGCGATCCGCGCGCCGTCGGCGGGTAACCGGCAGCCGTGGCACTTTTACGTGGTGCGCAATCCGGCCATGCGCCAGGCGCTGGCTGCCGCCGCCTATGGCCAGTCGTTCGTCGCCCAGGCGCCGGTGGTTATCGTCGTCTGCGCCGATGCAGAGCAATCGGCAGGGCGCTACGGCCAGCGGGGCCGTGAGCTTTATTGCCTGCAGGATACGGCCGCCGCCACGGAGCACATCCTCCTGGCTGCCGTGGCGCTGGGGCTGGGTGGCTGCTGGGTGGGCGCTTTTGACGAACGCCTCGCTGCCCAGGCCCTCAACCTACCGCCCCGGCATCGCCCGGTGGCCATCCTGCCCATCGGCAAACCGGCCGGGAGAGAGACCTCCTCTCCGCCGCGCCAGCCGCTCAAGGCTGTTGTAAGCTATGTCGAATAGTTGCATAACGCCGCGAAAACGGGTATAATGAGACATCAACAGGTCAAGGAGGACCAATGCCCAAGTACGCCTTTTTCCGGGGACAATTTGTACCGATTGAGGAAGCCAAGGTCAGCATCATGACCCATGCCTTCAACTATGGTACCGGGTGCTTTGAGGGCATCCGCGCCTACTGGAACGAGGAGGAGGGACAACTCTTTGTCTTTCGCCTGCGGGAACACTATGAGCGGATGCATCGCTCCTGTCGCATCTTGCGCATCCACCTGCCCTACACGGCCGAAGAGCTGAGCGCCCTCACCGTGGAACTATTACGCCGGGAGGAGTATCGGCAGGACGCTTACATCCGCCCCTTGGCCTACAAGGCCGACGAAATCATTGGCGTGCGACTGCACGACTTGACCGACGAGTTTGCCATGTTTGCGGTGCCGTTTGGCCGTTACATCGAAAAGGAAGAGGGGGCCCACGTGTGTATCTCCAGTTGGCGGCGGGTGGACGATAACGCCACGCCGGCACGGGCCAAAATCACCGGGGCCTACATCAACTCTGCCCTGGCCAAGACCGACGCCATGTTGAGCGGCTACGACGAAGCCCTGGTGCTGACCGACACCGGCCACATCTCCGAAGGCAGCGCCGAGAACTTTTTTATGGTGCGCAACGGCTCTCTGATCACCCCACCGGTCACCTCCAACATTTTGGAGGGCATTACCCGCGACACCATCATCGAGTTGGCGTGGCGGGAGATGGGGCTAAAGACGATCCAGCGCTCCATTGATCGCAGTGAAATCTATATCTGCGAAGAAGCGTTCTTGTGCGGCACCGGCTGCCAGGTGGCGGCCGTAACCCGCATCGAACACCGGCCCATCGGCACCGGGAGCATCGGCCCGGTGGTTACCCGCCTGCGCGAGCTCTACTTTGATGCGGTACGGGGCAAACTCCCCCAATACCGCCATTGGTGCACGCCGGTATATGAGTAGAAACTTGATTAGGCCCTAACCCGGCCTGGTCGGAACCAAGAGGTGAAACCACTCGGGCGCAATCTGACACTGTAACGGTCGGGCGGGTGTCCGGCACTATGACTGCTCCCAGGACGGAACCTGGAGCGAGAAGATGGGTGAGAAGGAGCCCAGAGTTGTGAGAGAGAGAAAGGAGTTGACCATGCCCAAAGTTAGGAGCCAGAAGCAAAAAAGAGGAACTTTCTGGGGCCGGGCGATAGCGGGAATCGCTATCCTGCTGGCGCTGCTGGCGGGTCAGGCCACGGCCCAAGGGCCTATCGTCCTGGATGGTGTGGGCGACGACTGGGACCCGGCCTGGCAGGTGGCAACCGATGGCCTGGATGTGTACCTCACCGATACCCGCTTTCATCCCCACCACTCACCCACCTACGCCCGCAGCGGCTATGACGCCATCGGCCTGTGGGCCCACTATCAGGCCAGCGACGACCGCTGGTACTTTCGCCTCGATGTGGATGGCCGCGCTGGCGACTCGGACAGCGCCGTCGGTACCCCCGGCGACCTGGGAGTGGGCACCCACGGCCCCAACGAGGGACCGTTGGTCATGGCCCCGTTTGAGGACGGCGTCGGCCTGGGGAACTCGGAAGCGTACAAGCTCGGCTTCCAGTTCGATATCGAGGGCAGCGGAACTACCACCGAGCTCGGGCCTGGCACGGACATTCTGCCCGGTGTAATAGCTCCGACCACAAACGGACTGGCGGGGCTGGCTGTCTACAGCACCACGGTACCCGGTGTGATCGAGTTCGCTTTCGACCGCGAGGCCCTTTTCCCGCCGGAAACGCCCCGCAGCCAACTGTGGCTGTCGGCCCAGCTTGGCGATAACAACGACCGGGTGTCCGATGACCAGGTGACCGCTACCCTGATCATCGCCCTGGACCTGGTCGCCTACTGCCCAGAGGCGCCCATCGTTATCGGCCACGAGGCCACCTTCCCGGTGGACTATGCCATTCCCGCCGCAGCAGCAATGGGAGCCAGCGACGTGGTGCTGACCGTCGCCGTACCGCCGGGCACAACCTTTGTCAGGGCCAGCAGCGGTGGCAGTGAGGCAGGGGGAGTCATTACCTGGCGATTGGGCAATCTGGCCCCCGGCGACGCGGGGCAGGTGACCTTTACCTTGCGTTTGGATGATCCGCTCACCGCGATTGCTATCAACAGCGAGCTTTCCTGCGCTGAGGGGCTGCGCGCCCAGGCCAGCGACGAATGTCCGGTGCAGCAGCCTACGGTTACGCCCAGGCCCACCTCCACACCCACCCCGCCTTCGCCTGTCGTCCCCGAACCGGCGACGCTGACCTTGATGCTCACCGGGCTGGCCGGGTTGGGGGGCTATGCCGCGCTGCAATGGCGGGCCAGACGGCGACAGTAATCAGATGCCGGGCACTTGATGATGAGGGGGAGAACCTTTTGACCTGGCGGGCCAAGTTCGGAATCGGCGTTCCTCTGGGATTGCTGCTCATCGGGCTGATCGTCGCCCTCGATGGCTGGCTCCTGAGGCATCTGATCGGTGCCGGCATTCGCGCCCAACAGCTCGATTTTCTATCGTTCCTGATGGGGCTAGGGGTACTGCTGAGCCTGCCGCTGCTGGTGCTGCTGGTCTACCAGACGGCCAGTTGTCTGACGTTGCGCTACCACCTGGACCGCAACGGCATCGCCATCCGGTGGTTCGGCTTTGAACAGATCATCCCTATCCGCGACATACAGCGGATTGTAGCCGGCCGGCAGGTGAGCGGCCAGGTAGTGCACCGGCAGGGGCTGCGCTGGCCCGGCCACGAGCGGGGAGAAGGTCTGGTGCCCGGCATTGGGCGGACCCTCTTTTTGGCGACCGGCCCGATGCAGGATCAACTGCTGCTGGTGACGCCTGGCCTGGCTTTTGCCATCTCTCCCCACGACACGCCCGGTTTCCTGGCAGCCTTTGACGCGCGGCGGCAGCTAGGCCCCAACCGTCTGCTAGACCGGGAGGTGCGCCATGCCCGCTGGCTCGACTGGCCGATCTGGGCCGACCGGACTACCTGGTTGTTGCTTGGGGCGGCGTTGATCGTCAACCTGGGGCTGTTTGGCTACCTGTGCGCCCGCTTTCCCAGCCTGGACCTGCAGTTGCCCCTCCACTTTAACGCCCAAGGCCTGGCCGACCGCATCGGCGACAAGGTGGAGCTGTTTGCCCTGCCTATCATCGGCCTGATCATCCTCGGAACCAACCTGGTGCTGGGCCTGGTCCTATACCGGCGCGAGCGGGCCGGCTCCTATCTGCTGTGGGGGTCGGCGGCAGTGGCCCAGGTCCTCTTCTGGTTGGCGACCTTTAGCATCGTGCCATGATCGAGCGGCTGCTTTTGGGACTGGCCTTGAGCACGCTGATCGGCGGGCTGGGCTACTGGCGGGGGGCGCTGACGGTCAGTGGGGTGGTGGGCGCGATCCTGGTCGGCACGCTCATCTTTGGCCTGGGCGGTTGGGTGTGGGGGTTGCTGCTCATCGCCTTTTTCCTCTCCTCTAGCTGGCTGTCGCACTACCGCCGCGCCGACAAGGAGGCGGTGGCCGACAAGTTTGCCAAGGGCAGCCGCCGCGACATAGGCCAGGCGCTGGCCAACGGCGGCCTGGGGGCGATCCTGGCCATCGTCTTTGCCCGCTACCCCGATCCGCTGCTCTTTGCCGCCTTTATCGGCGTCATGAGCACGGTCAACGCCGACACCTGGGCCACCGAGCTGGGTGTTCTCAGTCGGGTGCCGCCCCGGCTGCTAACCACCGGCCGGCCGGTGCCAACCGGCACATCTGGTGGGGTGACCTGGTTGGGCACCTGGGCCTCGGTGGCCGGAGCGCTGCTGATCGGCACCCTGGCGACGGCCCTGACCCAGGCCGGGTCGCTGCTAAAGGGCAACGGCTGGCAGTTGACAGCGGTGGCCTATCCGCTGTTAGCCGTGGCCGGCGGGGTCGTTGGCTCTCTGTTCGACAGTCTGTTGGGCGCTACAGTGCAGGCGGTCTACTATTGCAACCATTGCGACAAAGAAACCGAAAGCCCTGTCCATCGCTGTGGCCAGCCGACCCGCCGGCTGCGCGGCTGGGCCTGGCTCAACAACGACGTGGTGAATCTGGCCTCGTCGCTGGTGGGAGGGGTGGTGGCCGCTGCACTGGCTTGGGCTCTTTGGAGATGAACCGATGACCCGCAAACAGATAGCCCTTATTCTCGCCGCCAACGCGGCCATCTCGACGGTCATCAGCCTGGTTGTGGCCCTGCTGGTGATCCGTCCGGCGCGGGTATCGTTGACAGCTACACCACCGGTCCAGGCCGCCACCACGCCGGTGGCAATCACAGCCGCCCCCACCGCTACCCCTGTCATCCACGTCGTGCGCTTTGGCGACACCATCTCCGGCCTGGCCCTCAAATACGACGTGCCTGCCGAAGATATCATCGCCGCTAACAACATCCAGAACCCGAACCTTTTGCAGGAGGGAATGGAGCTGATCATCCCGGTGGGTGGATTGCCCCCAATGACGGCCACCCCCACACCGGTACCCACCGCCACCAGCACCCCCCTACCTATCGAGCCCCCTTCGGCTGATATGACCGCTACCGCCGCTGCCGAGGCGGGGGCATCGGCCACCGCCCTGCCCACCCCCCTGCCGGCAACCGGCGAGCTCAAGATCGAAATCGGCGACATCCTGGGGGCCGGAAAGGTAGACCAGGAGCAGGTGGTCATTACCAACACCGGCGACCGGCTGGCCGACATGCAGGGCTGGACCCTGAGCGACGCCGATGGGAATGTCTACACCTTTCCCAATTTCCGGCTGTGGAAAGGGGGCAGCGTGATAGTCCATACCCGCATCGGCCAGGATGGCAGCCCGCCGGCCAACTTTTACTGGGGCAAGCTAGGGGCCATCTGGTCGCCCGGCGAAGTGGCGACGCTCAAGAACGCCTTGGGCGAGGTGATCGCGACCTATACCGTCGCCCCATAGTGTAGGACAGGACGGCATCCTGCCCTACCGGTGAAATTCTTACCCGTCAGGTTGGGGCGTCCTCGGAGGAGGACGCCCGCCAACGGCCCTTGAGGCGCGACCTCGGTCGCTATTGACGAGCAGCTACTTGGCGGTAAGGAGTTCCTTTTGATTCCGGCTTGTCCGGGTTAGGGCGAGGATCATGTTTGACGCGATTTTAACCCCGGATCAGAAAAACCTCCGCGACGAGGTGCGTGCCTTTGTCAGAGAGGTGCCCCGGCAGCTCATTCTGGACATGGACGCCGACCAGGTGCGCTACCCGCGCCAGTATGTAGAAGAGGCGGCGCGGCGCAACCTTCTCGGCCTGCGTTTCCCCGTCGAGTACGGCGGGCGCGGGTTGGGCTGGGCCGACGAGATCGTTGCCCTGGAAGAGGTAGGGGTGTTGGGCACCTCCCTGGGCTGTCTCTTTTCGCTGCCCAGCATCGTCGGCGAGGCCCTCAACCTGTTCGGCACGCCCGAACAAAAGGCCCGCTGGCTGCGCCCGGTGCTGGCGGGCCGGCTGACGGTGGCCGAAGCGTTGACCGAGCCACGGGGCGGGTCCGACTTTTTCGGCACTACGACGACCGCCTGGCGTGACGGCGACGAGTTTGTGCTAGAAGGCCAGAAACGCTTTGTCGTGGGAGCAGAAGGGGCCGACCTGTTCCTGGTCTACGCCCGCACCGACCCCCAAGCCCGCCCCCACGAGGGACTGAGCGCCTTCATCGTCGAACGCGGACCGGGCGTCCAGGTCGAGCATGTCTACGGCCTGATGGGCACCCGGGGTGGAGGGACGGGGCGGATCTACTTTCGGCAGGCGCGGGTGCCGGCCCAGAACCTGATCGGCCCGGAAAATGGCGCAGCAGCGATATTCTACCAGATGATGATTCCAGAGCGGATGACCAGCGCCGCCGGGGCGCTAGGCATGGCCCGCGCTGCCCTAGAGGTGGCAGCCCGGTACGCCGACCGGCGTAAGGCGTTTGGCCAGAAAATCCGCAACTTTCAGGCGGTCAGCTTCAAAGTGGCCGACAGCATCACCCAGCTCGATGCGGCGCGGATGCTGGTCTACGGCGCAGCCCGGGCGGTGGATGCCGGTGACGACCCGGCCCGCTGCCGGCGGCTGGTCTCTGAGGCGAAAAGGTTTGCTACCGACACCGCCTGGCTGGTGGTCAATCACGCCATGCAGATCTTGGGCGGCATCGGCTACACCAACGTCTACCCCATCGAGCGCCTGCTGCGCGACGTGCGGCTGATCATGATCTGGACGGGGACGAACGAGATCATGAACCTCATCATTCAACACGAATACTATCGGGAGCTGATGGGAAAGCAGGTCGCCGGGCGCGACGTGGAGGCCGACGCGCCAGAGGCAGACCGCAACGACGAAAAGGTCTACGAGTAGGCAGCTACCTCGGTCAGCCGGCCCATCTGCACACGCCACAGCCGACAGCGGTGGAGAAACGACTCCGGCAGGTTGTGCAGGTCGGTGGTGGTCAGGATGGCCTGCTCCGGCCCATTGTCCAGCCGGCTTTGGATAAGATGACGGCGGTGTTCATCCAGCTCAGAAAGCACGTCATCCAGCAGCAGGACGGGATATTCGCCGGTCTCGCGCCGCATCATCTCTACCTCGGCCAGTTTGAGGGCCAGGGCAGCCGTCCGTTGCTGCCCCCGCGAGCCATACACCCCCGCGTCAATGCCGTCAATCAGAAAGCGCACCTCATCGCGGTGCGGCCCGACAAGGGTCATTCCGGCGGCGATCTCCCGCCCGCGCCAGGCTGCCACCTGAGCCTGGAACCTGGCTGCGTTCTCGGCGATCGTCCCTCGCTCCTCAACGTTCACACCGGGCAGGTAGCGCAGGCGCAACCGCTCCGCACCGCCGGTTAACTCGCTGTGGATGGTGTGGACCAATTCGTCCAGGGCCAGCAACGCCTCCTGCCGACGGGCAATGACCTGCGATCCATGCTCCACCAGCCGCTCATCCCAGAAGAGCAATTGGGCCGGATCGCCGCCGCGTTCCCCCAGGTCGCGGAGCAGGGCATTGCGTTGGGTAATGACCTGGTTATAGTGTGAAAGCGCCTGGCAATAGGTCGGGTCAATCTGGCACAAAGTGGCATCCAGATAACGGCGGCGCAGGCTAGGCGGGCCAAAAACCAGGTCAATGTCCTCCGGCATAAAGAGCACAACGGTAAGCTGACCCAGCAGGTCCATCGCCCGGCGCGGGACGCCGTTCAAGCGGATCTGCTTGTGGTAACGGCCGGCGTTGTTCTCCTGCCGAGTGAGGGTGATCTCTACCGTCAGCTCACTCCCCCCCCGCGCCACGCGGCCCACCAGGCGAGCGTAGGGCAACGGCTCCTGCTCGATGGCCAGCCAGTTTACCAGCTCACGGTCGGCCCCGGCATGAGGAGAGCGGGTGGTGGCCAGATAGTAGATCGCCTCCAGCAGGTTGGTCTTGCCCTGGGCGTTGTCGCCCAGCAGCACTATCACGCCGGGTGGCAGGTCCAGCTCCAGCCGGACATAGTTACGAACGTTGTGCAGTGTGAGATGGGTCAGGCGCATGGGAAAATTATAGCACACCGTGGGCCGGGGCACAAACGGCCCCCCTCCTCGGACCAAAGGATAGGGAGACGAGGAATCACCCCATGCCGGAGAGCGTAACATCCTGGGGACATCTCGGGAAGTAGGACAACTCCTGCGGAATTGTCCTACTGACTTGTGACGCTCCCCATGCCGATATTGGCGGGCGACCAGAGCTGTAGTATAATAGACATTATCGAGAATAGCGTTTTTCACCGCAAAGACGCGAAGGCCGCAAAGAATTTCAATATAAAACTTGGCGTTCTTAGCGTCT
>FWPV01006142.1_pt1 | contig 23249 bp, 20 predicted proteins | sample 2228371 | NCBI WGS metagenome assembly FWPV01 (sample SAMEA103939776, study PRJEB20133) | metagenome | reverse complement strand
TGGTAGGACCGTTAGGACTGTCAGGACATTCGTGGCTATATCGTAATGCGCCACTAAAGCGCAGGGGAGATCGGGCGATCGGACAGGAATATCTCCGAAAATCTTACGAAGCGGACGATGTGAAACGATTATTTGGCGAAGGTCACTTCGCCCATGACAGGAGAGTCCCCCCAAATTCTAATTGGATTCTTCGAGCCGAGGGACGAGCTGAGGTTTCGGCTCTAAGATTTTCTCCGACATCCCTGTCCGATTCAATTGAATTCCCCGGGTAGACTGAGCGATCACGCCATATCTCGTGCAGGGATCTACTTCCATCGGAAGCAGGGGCGAGCGAGATGACGACTGCTTTTATCTATACGGACGCTTACTTGGATTACGATTATGGACCAACCCACCCCTTGAAGATAGCCAGGCTCAAACTGACCTACGAACTGATTCGCGATTATGGCCTTCTCTCCCTCCCCGCTGTTCGATTCATAGAGACCGAAAAGGCAGCCGAGGAGGACCTCCTCACCTTCCACAGCCAAGAGTATGTGAACATCCTGAAGAAGGCCAACGAGGGCCACCTGTGGGGAGAAGGTTTCGCATACGGACTCGGACCCGGAGACAATCCCGTCTTCCCCGGCCTTTACGACTGGTCTCTGTTGGTCACGGGGGCCACGCTTCAGGCGATCGATTTTGTCGCTCAAGGAGAGGGAGAGATCGCTTTCAATATCGCTGGGGGTCTCCACCATGCGATGAGATCGAGGGCCTCGGGATTTTGCTACATCAACGATCCGGTCATTGGGATCATGAGGCTCCTGCGACGAGGCATGAGGGTGGCCTATATCGACATCGATGCCCACCACGGAGATGGTGTTCAAGCGGCATTCTACCGTACGAATCAGGTTCTCACGATCTCGCTCCATGAATCTGGCCACTTTCTCTTCCCGGGTTCAGGCTTCGAATATGAGACTGGAGAAGGCGAGGGAGAAGGATATGCAGTCAATCTTCCCTTCGCTCCCTTCACGGACGACGAAACTTACTGCTGGGCCTTTGAGGAGATCGTTCCTCCGCTGATCGAACGGTTCAATCCTGACATTCTGGTTACGCAATTGGGTGTCGACACTTTCTATAATGACCCTTTGACGAACCTGCGCCTCACCATGGACGGCTTTGAGAAGGTGATCCGGCGAATCAAAGCCTTTGGACGTCGCTGGGTGGCCTTGGGGGGAGGAGGGTACGATATCTCAAATGTCGCAAGGGCCTGGACTCTGGCTTGGGCGATCATGAACGGAATTGAGTTGGAAAACGAGCTTCCCGAGGATTACCGGATGAGGGTGAGGAAGATAGGGATTGACGAAAGAGAATTGAGGGGTGGCCATGAGCCCTTTACCTACGGCGAGGGAGGGGACGTCAGAACAGAGGCAGAACGGGTGGTCAACTATTTGAAGGAGAACGTCCTGCCAAAGGTGAGATCCCAATAACCTTCCAGGGTCTTTTAAGCTTCCTTCTAATCCTTTTCCGGGGTGCCTCCCTGAAGCGTCGGGAAGATCGGGCCAGAGGTTTCCACTGTGAGATTTTCTGCGACATCGCTGTCCGATTCCTCTAAATTTGGACAAAGCAGGGAGGGGTTATCCTTTTCCGTTCCCTCTGAACCTTTGAAGCCTTATAATTGGCATAACTTTTGCTTGCGGGCTGCCGATTTTATTTGACAATTCTAAGCTTTTGGTATATTTAGGTTTTAAGTGGGCGATAGAATGAATCCCGAGATCAAGTACGCGGTTATTGTTGGGGACGGGATGGCCGACTACGGAGTTGAGAGCCTTGGCGGTAAGACGCCTCTCGCAGCTGCAAGAACGCCCAATCTCGACTGGCTGGCGAGACATGGCGAGATGGGCTTAGTGAGGACGATCCCGATGGGATTTAATCCTGGCAGCGAGATAGCCAATCTTTCAATTTTCGGGTATGACCCTAAAAAATATTACACGGGTAGGGGTCCCCTCGAAGCCGCAAGCCTTGGTGTCACTTTGAACCCTTCGGATATCGCTTTTCGTTGCAACCTCGTCACCCTTCGGTTTGAAGGGACGAAAACCTATATGGAAGATTTCTCTGCTGGGCACATCACGAGTGAAGAGGCGAGGCAAATTATCCTTGATCTGGACAGGAAGATGGGAACGGAAGAGATCCGCTTCTATCCCGGGGTGAGTTATCGGCACTTGATGGTTTTTCGAGATGGCGCCTCAACCTTTTCCGACCTCGACCAATTGGAACTCGCTCCCCCCCATGACATTACTGGAAGAGAGATCTCGGATTTTCTCCCCAGGCGCGGTGGCCCTCGAGGAAATGGAGCAGACCGAATCCTTGAGCTAATGGAGAAATCGAAAGAACTCCTCAGGGATCATCCTGTGAATTTGGACAGGGCAGCGAAGGGGATGCGCTTGGCCAATTCTATTTGGCTTTGGGGACAGGGGCGGGCTCCCAAGATGAGCACATTGAAGGAGCGATTTGGAATTGAGGGTTATGTCATCTCGGCAGTCCACCTTTTGAAAGGAATAGGAATTTTGGCCGGACTGGAGGCCCTCGAGGTTCCGGGCGTCACGGGCTACTTTGATACCAACTACGAGGGTAAGGCGGAATATGCCTTAAGGGGTTTGGAGAAGAAGGACTTCGTCTATGTGCACGTGGAGGCGCCGGACGAAGCGGGGCACATGGGTGACCCTCGATTGAAAATGGAGGCAATCGAGACCTTTGACGAAAAGATCGTAGGCGCGATCCTCAATGGTTTGAGGCGTTTCAAGAGGTTTAGGATGCTTGTCCTACCGGACCATCCTACACCTATTTCCTTAAGAACCCATGCGGCGGACCCCGTGCCTTTTGTCATTTACGCGAGCGATGAATTGAGAAATAACCCTGTCGAAGGATTCAGTGAAGAGGCTGCAAGAAAGAGCGGGATCTTTATTGAGAGAGGTTTTGAGCTGATCGCGAGATTTTTGCACATTCCGTGGTCGGATGAGGGGGGATCCATTGGCGAACACGAGGACTAAATACATCTTCGTTACAGGAGGGGTCGTCTCCTCCTTGGGAAAGGGGCTGGCCTCTGCGTCCATCGGGACTCTGCTTGAGGCGAGAGGACTGAAAGTCAATTTTCTAAAGTTCGATCCCTACATCAACGTCGACCCGGGCACGATGAATCCCTTCCAGCATGGGGAGGTTTATGTAACCGACGATGGTGCGGAGACAGATCTTGATCTTGGACACTACGAGCGCTACACGGATGTTAAGACTTCGAAACGGAACAATTTCACGACAGGGCAGATCTACGATTCCGTGATCTCGAAAGAGAGACGGGGGGATTATCTCGGGGGCACGGTTCAGGTTATTCCCCATATTACGGACGAGATCAAATCGAGGATTTTCGACCTCGGGAAGGACGTGGATATCGTCATCGTCGAAGTGGGGGGCACCGTAGGGGATATCGAAAGCCTCCCTTTCCTCGAGGCCATCCGCCAGATGCGAAACGATCTGGGGAGGGAAAATACCCTCTACATTCACCTCACTTTGGTTCCCTACATCGAGACAGCCGGGGAGCTGAAGACGAAGCCGACGCAACACAGTGTCAAAGAGCTTCGCGAGATTGGGATTCAGCCTGATATCCTTCTTTGCCGAACGGATCGCCTTCTCTCGCCCGAAATAAAAACGAAGATCGCTCTTTTTTGTAACGTCGACAAAGATGCGGTGATAACAGCGAAAAATGTAGAGACGGTCTACGAGGTTCCTCTCGTTTTTCATGAAGAGGGACTGGACGAGAAGATCGTGGAGAAATTGAATATTTGGACAGGCCGGCCCAATCTCAAAGAATGGGAGCGGATTGTCAAGAAGGTGAAGCATCCGAAATATGGAGTGACGATCGCAGTGGTGGGAAAGTACGTGAGTCTGGTCGAATCCTATAAGAGCCTGACGGAGGCTTTGGTTCACGGAGGGATTGCAAACGATGCTCGGGTGAATCTCAGGTATGTGGATTCGGAACAGGTGGACAGGGAAGGGCCGGAACATCTCCTCAAGGAAGCCGATGGGATCCTCGTCCCGGGCGGATTCGGGACGAGGGGCATCGAGGGAAAGATTAAAGCGATCCAATATGCCCGCGAAAAGAAAGTTCCTTACTTTGGAATCTGCCTCGGAATGCAGTGCGCTGTCATTGAGATCGCGAGGGACTGTGCCGGATTGAAGGGGGCGAATAGCTCCGAATTCGATCTTCGGACTCCTCACCCGGTGATCTATCTCTTGGAGGAGTGGACGGACCAAGCACAGGTCCTTCAAAGGCGAAGCACCGACACCCCAAAGGGGGGAACGATGCGACTCGGGCTCTATCCTTGTCGGCTTGAGGAGGGAACCCTTGCGATGCACGCTTACAATAAGAAGTTGGTCTACGAACGGCATCGGCACCGATATGAGTTCAACAATGCCTACAAGGATATCCTCAAGAAAGAAGGGGTGGTCTTCAGCGGTATTTCCCCGGACAGGGATCTGGTGGAGATCATTGAGTTGAAAGGCCATCCTTGGTTTCTGGGTTGCCAGTTTCATCCGGAGTTCAGGTCGAAACCAATGGATCCGCACCCGCTCTTTCGGGAATTTATCAAGGCCTCTCTCACTTACGGAAGGAGAGGGTCCCAAGTGCGAAGAAAAAGGCGAAAAAAGGGTCAGCCATCGAAGGCGAACGAGAGACCCATGAATCGCGAATAGGGGGCGAGAAGGCCCTTCTCGGAGACAAGAACGGTGAATCCAGTTGAGGAAGCTAAGAGGGTATTGAAGATCGAAGCTCAGTCCATCCTCGACCTCTCGGAGCGGATCGATGAACAGTTCTCAAAAGCGGTCGACCTCCTCTACCAATGTCGAGGGAAGGTGGTTCTGATGGGCATGGGGAAGTCGGGGCTAGTGGGTCGAAAGATTGCGTCCACCTTTGCCAGCACAGGGACCCCAGCGTTCTTTCTCCATCCGGCGGAAGGGGTGAATGGCGACTTTGGAATGTTAGCGAAGGAGGACGTCATCATTGCGATCTCCAACAGCGGGGAGACAAGGGAACTCCTAGAGGTCCTTCCGCTCATCAAACGTTACGGAAACCGACTGATCGTCCTAACGGGAAACGTGAGATCGAGCTTGGCCAAGGCAGGGGACGTCTGTCTCAACATCCATGTAAGGGAGGAGGCGTGCCCGCTCGGTTTGGCTCCAACGGCGAGCACCACGGCCACCCTTGCCCTTGGGGATGCCTTGGCAATCGTCTTGATGATCAAGAAAGGGTTCAACGAAAAGGATTTTGCCCTTCTCCATCCTGGGGGAACTCTGGGGAAAAGGCTCCTTTTGAAGGTGGAGGACTTGATGCATGTCGGACCGGCATTCCCCTCGGTGAAGGAAGGGACGCTGATGAAGGATGTGATCTTCGAGATCACGTCAAAACGATTAGGGGTGACCGCGGTGTGCAACGAGGAAGGCCATTTGGTGGGTGTCATCACCGACGGCGACCTGAGGCGTGCCTTGGAGAGATTTAACGACCTTCTTGAGCGCCGTGCCTCCGATGTGATGACACGGAATCCGAAATGGATTGAGAAGGACGCATTGGCTGCCGAGGCGGTCCAGAGAATGGAGGAGTACTCCATCACTTCTCTTTTTGTGTTCAACCAAGCGGGAGATAAGGTGCCGATCGGGATCATTCATCTGCACGATCTTTTGAAGGCAGGGGTGGTCTGAGCGCCTTCCATTATGGAAATGTCCCTGCGAAAAGGGGGAGAAAATTTTCTCCAACCCAGCGCCCCGGGATTCCAACAGGGAACGGATGCGAAAGGTAAAGATTGCCATCGCGATTCTTATCCTACTCGTTGCGGGAACGGTCTCCTATCATCTTTGGATGAATCTTCAGAACAGGCAAGGAACCAAAGAGGAGGAAGGGAGAGCGGGCGATCCCCCTCTCGAGGCCGATATGCGCCTCGAGAGGATTCGATTTGTGGAAGAGAAGCGTGGTCAGAGGACATGGGAACTGGACGCAAAGGCGATTCAGCAATTTCAGGACCAGAACATCATTCTTTTGGAGGATGTGAAGGTCACGTTCTATACAAAAGATGGTCGCTCCTTCGTCCTTTCCGGAAACAGGGGGAAGGTCTATCAGGACTCAAAGAATATGGAATTGGTGGGGGATGTCTTGCTCACCTCGAGCGACGGATACCGGCTGAAGACACACTCCATCTCTTATGAACACGATGGGAAGAAGGTGAGGACCCCCGACCCCGTAGAAATCGAGGGAAGGGAGATTCAGCTCAGCGGCAGAGGAATGTGGGTCGACATGGAAGGAAGGACCATGAAGATTCTCAGTCAGGCCAAGACCCGATGGAGGGGAGGTGGAGGGGGATGAAACGGAGCAAGAGGGTGATCCTTCTCATTCTGATTCCGGTTCTTCTCTTTTTTGTTACGGGAGAGGCTCAGGAGAAGAGAGAGAAGTCCAAGACCGGGGGAAAAAGGGATGTTGGAGCAACCGCGTTTTCCTTCTCTGCCAGTCGCTCCCCTATCGACATTGTTTCAGATACGGTGGAGGCAAACCAAAAAGAGAACAAGGTTACGTTCAACGGAAACGTCGTTGCTAAACAGGAGGATGCCACGCTTTACGCGAACACCTTGGTCATTCAGTACGACGGCGACACAAAGAGACTGAAAGAGATTACCGCCATCGGGAACGTGAAGGTCATCCAAGGGGAACGAAGGGCGACCGGCCAAAGGGCGATCTTTAAACAAGAAGAAGACAAGGTCATTTTAGAAGGAGAGGCGGTCCTGCGGGAGGGAGAGAACGAGATTCGAGGAGAGCGCGTCATCTTTTACGTAAGCGAGGAACGAAGCATTGTGGAGGGAGGAAAAGGTAACCGAGTGACGACGCGCATCACGCCTCCACCGAAAGAAAAGCAGCCCGGAAGCGGTGCTCCCTAACGGAGTCGAGAGACGGATCGAGAGACCGATGAATCATCTTTCATGTAAAGGGTTGACAAAGTCTTTTCATCAGAGGAGGGTCGTCGATCACGTCGACGTGGAGGTGCGCGCAGGGGAGGTCGTGGGATTGCTTGGACCCAACGGGGCCGGGAAGACGACCATCTTCTATATGATTGTCGGTCTGCTGAGGCCGAACCGGGGAAGGATCCTTCTGAACGATGAGGAGATCACCTTCCTTCCCATGTACGTGAGGGCGAGGAGGGGTATTGGCTACCTTCCGCAGGAACCCTCGGTCTTTAGAAAGCTGACCGTAGAGCAGAATTTGGTCGCCATTCTGGAGACGCTTCCGCTCTCCAAAGAAGAGCGCCGCAGGCGATTGGAGGAACTCCTGAATGAACTTGGGCTGATCTCCCTTCGGAGACAGATGGCCTACAGCCTTTCCGGCGGAGAACGAAGGCGTGTGGAAATTACGCGGGCCCTCGTCCTCTCGCCCTCATTCATCCTCTTAGACGAACCCTTTGCAGGGATTGATCCTCTTGCCGTTCTGGAGATTCAGGCCATCGTGCGTCAATTGAAATCGAGGGGGATTGGCATTATAATCACGGATCATAACGTGAGAGAAACTCTGGGCGTCTGCGATCGGGCGTATATCTTGAACGAAGGTCGGATTCTGGAAGAGGGCTCTCCCGAATCGATTGTCCAAAGCGAGCGGGCGAGGAAAATCTACCTGGGGGAAGGTTTTGAATTCAATCGATCGAGAGAGAGTGATGAATAATGAAACATGGAAAGGGTGGATCGCGGTTCCTCGCTTAACGTCTGTCGTCATCCGGTGGATGTGAAATGGCCTTAGAGCTGAAGCAAACACCCAAACTCGTACAGCAGTTGGTGATCACGCCTCAACTCCAGCAGGCGATTCGTCTGCTCCAACTCACGCGTTTGGAGCTCGTCGACCTGATTCAGCAGGAGATAAAAGAGAATCCTCTCCTTGAGGAGTCCGAGGAGGGGAGGGAATACAGTGTGGGGGAAGAGGGTGGCGCGGAGACGAGTGGGGAGGAGACGGTGCCTGACTTTGAGCAGACCCCCGAGGTGAGGGGGGAGGGGGAGGGGACAGAGGAGTTCGATTGGGAGAACTATCTTGAAAACTACCATCACAGTTCTTATTACAAGCAGGCTCCGATGGACGACGAGGATCGGCCCTCCTTCGAAAATTTTCTTACGAAGCGAACGAACCTTTCGGATCATCTCCACTGGCAACTTCAGCTTTCCCGATTCTCCGAGGAGGAATTGGAGATCGGGAGATGGATCATTGGAAATCTGGATGAAGATGGTTACTTGAAGATCTCTCCGGAGGAAATCAGTTCGGAGACCCGCCTTCCTCTCGAGACGGTGGAGAGGGTCCTCCGAAAGATTCAGCAATTCGATCCGGTCGGGGTCGCAGCAAGGGATCTGAGAGAATGCCTCCTCGTTCAACTGGAGCAGCTTCCGGTGAGAGATCCCGTTGCCGAGAGGATCGTTTCAGAGTTTTTACCCCTTTTGAAGAACCGGAACCACCCCGCGATTGCAAGACGCCTGGGAGTTCCTCTCGAGCGAGTGAATCAAGCCGCGGCGCTCATCTCCAAGCTCGATCCCAAACCGGGGAAGGCTTACAGCGGGGAGGTGATCCAAGAGATCATCCCCGATGTCTATGTCTATAAGGTCGAGGGGGAGTACGTGATCTCCTTAAATGACGAAGATATGCCGAGACTGAGGATCAACCAATTCTATCGCAACATCCTCACCGATGGTCGGTCCGTCGCAGAAGGAGATCGAAAATACATCCAAGAAAAACTTCGTTCGGCTCTCTGGCTGATCCGGAGCATCCACCAACGTCAGCGGACAATCTACAAGGTGGCGAAGAGCATCGTGAAATTTCAAAGGGAGTTCTTGGACAAGGGAATTCAATTCCTCAGGCCCCTCGTCTTGCGCGATGTGGCTGAGGACATTCAGATGCATGAATCGACCATCAGCCGAGTGACGAACAACAAGTTCATGCATACGCCCCAGGGGATTTATGAACTCAAATTCTTCTTCAATACCGGGATTGCGTCCACCCAGGGAGAGACACTGGCTTCGGAAACGGTGAAGAGCCTTCTTCGTGAGATTATTTCTAAGGAGGATCCGAGGAAGCCCTACAGCGACGAGAAGCTCGTTCAGATCCTGAAGGAGATGAACATCCATATTGCGCGGAGAACGGTCTCGAAGTATCGAGAGATGATGAAGATTCTTTCCTCCAACGAGAGAAGAAAGATTCTGTAAACGGAGAGCCTAAAATCCTACCCGGGACATTCCCAATTGGTCGATGATCAGCGGGTCAGGCTGGGCGCACGGGGACTCAGCGTGGATGGGTGTGGGAAGATCCGGCCCGGGTCGCGCCGGGAAGCAAGCGGGTTCGAAAGCCGAATCGATTGACGAGAGGAGTGGATCATGCAGGTTTCCGTAACGTTTCGTCATATGGAAGCGGATGAGAGAGCGAAGGCATATGTAAGATCCAAGGTTCAGCGGTTGCAAAAGTACATGGAAAATCCAAGGGAGGTTCATGTGGTTCTTTCGGCGGAGAAATTTCGACATATTGCGGAGATCACGATCACGGGGGACGGCATGACCCTCAATAGCCAAGGAAAAAATAGCGATCTTTATGCGGCCATCGACCTGATGCTCGACAAAATCGAACGTCAGATTCGGGAGCGCCGAGAAAAGGGGAGGAGGAAGAGATCAGGAACACCATCCCCGTCCATCACACCGGCTGCCGTCGAAGAGTCTCTCGAAGAAAAGGGGCTCGGCTCTTTGATCGAGAAGAGAAGGGTTCTTGCTAAGCCCATGTCTCTTGAAGAGGCGATCGTTCAACTTGAAATCTCGCGAAAGGACTTTTTGGTCTTCTTGAATGCGGAGTCCGAACAAGTGAATGTCCTCTGTCGAAGCAAAGAGGGAGGGTACGAATGGATAGAACCCTCCCCGAAATGGGGGAAGATGTGAACCTCAGGGGGGAGAGAGAGGCACCCTCGAAGGACGAAAGGTGAAGATCATCGATTATCTCAGAGAAGAGTGGATTCTCCCAGAATTGGCAGGAAGAGATAAGCCTTCGATTTTGAAGGAGCTCTCCAGCGTCCTGGTGGAACCCTGTCGTGTGGCCTCGCCCGAGGAGATTCTCAAAGTCCTCTTGGACAGGGAAGAACAGGAGTCGACCGGAATCGGGGAAGGGATCGCGATCCCCCATGGCCGCCTGAAGAAGCTCAGCACTTTCTATGTGTCCTTCGGCCGATCGAGACAAGGGGTGGACTTTGATTCGATCGATCATCGGCCTGCTCATCTTTTCTTTTTGGTGATGCTCCCGGAAAACTCGGCGGTGAAGAACCTCAACCTCCTTGGGCGAATTGTGGCACTCCTGAAAGACAGCTCCTTTAAAAAGAGATTGATGGAGGCTCAAACTCGGAAAGAGCTATTTGAGGTCATCTCGGAAGAGGATGAGAAGTATCGAGGAGTGAGATTCTAAATGGGAATGTTTCGAACGTCAAATGGAAGGTTCGACTTCGGGTTCTCGACGAGAGAGCTTTCGAAAATTATCGGCCTTAGGCGTTGGTTTTGTCCATGAGCGGTATCTTGGTACAAGAACTGGAGCAGAGCAAGGAGATCGACCTGGGTCTCAGCCTGGTGGCGGGGAGGAAAGGCCTGAGGAGAAAGATCACGCACACCCAGGTTCAAAAAATGGGTTTGGCCTTGGCGGGGTTCACGCAATTTGTCGAGCCCGAACGGATTCAAATCATCGGAAGAACGGAGATGTCTTATCTCGAGACCCTCTCTCCCGAAAAGCGAGAAGAGATCATCCACCAGATCTGTCGTCTGGAACTCTCCTGTCTCGTTTTCACTCGGAATCAGGAGATTCCGCAACTTTTTGTTCAGGAGGCCGACGAGACGGGCATCCCCCTGTTCCGGACCCATCTCCACACCACGGATTTCATCGAACGGGTCACTCGGTTCCTGGAGAACAAGTTGGCCGCCACGAGCAGCATTCATGGGGTTCTCATGGACGTCTTCGGTGTTGGAGTGCTGCTCTTGGGGAAGAGCGGAATCGGGAAGAGCGAGTGTGCCCTGGACCTGATCCTCAGAGGACATCGGCTGGTCGCCGATGATATGGTCTATATCCAAAAGCGTGCCCCTGGTGCCTTGATCGGGAGCGGGTTTGATATTATCCAGCACCATATGGAGATCCGGGGGCTGGGGATCATCAATATCCGAAGCCTCTTCGGTGTGGAGGCGATCCGAGAGCGAAAGAAGATCGACCTGGTGTTGGAATTGGTAGAATGGGATACGAGTCGGGAGTACGATCGACTCGGCTTCGAGAAGGAGAAGTACACCATCCTCGGTGTCGAGGTCCCGATGTTGAGGATACCGGTGACCCCGGCGAGGAACCTGACGACGATCATCGAAGTGGCGGCGCGCAACCATCTCCTGAAGGTGATGGGTTATGATTCCGCGAAGGAGTTCGAAAAGAACCTTCTGAAGAAGATGGAGAAAAGGGGCGAGGAAAGATTCGAAGCCGAAGGGGAGGTGGAGTGAAGGAGATCCGGGTCATTCTCATCAGCGGTCTGTCGGGCTCCGGAAAAACGACAGCCATCAAGGCCCTGGAGGACATCGGTTTCTATTGTGTCGATAATCTGCCCATCCTTTTGGTCCCCAAGTTCATTGAGCTCTGTGAACAATCCGGCGGAAAAATCTCGAAGGTTGCCATTGTGGAGGACATCCGCAGCACGATCTCCTACCCGGGTTCGTCGCAAAAAGGCGAACCCGGTGAGGGAAAGGATTTTTTGGAGGACTCGAGGAGGGTCATTGAGGATCTGCGACGAGAAGGCTACGCTATTGAGATCATCTTCTTGGATTCTTCCGATGCGGTTTTGATGAGACGGTACAGTGAAACCCGGCGGGAACACCCGCTCGCGGTCGGGGGGTCGATCCGGGACGGGATTCGGCTGGAACGGGAAAGGCTTCAAGGAATAAGGGACATGGCAAATCAGGTGATTGACACCTCGGATTTCAACGTTCATCAGTTGAAGGAGAGGATCCAGCGATATGCGCAACAGGGGTCGAACTCCAGCTACATGACCCTGACACTTCTCTCCTTCGGATACAGTTTCGGCATCCCCTACGAGGCGGACCTGATGTTTGACGTCCGGTTTCTCCCCAATCCCTACTTTGTGGAGGAACTGAAACGTTTGAAGGGCGACCATCCCAGGGTAGCGGAATACGTCCTCCAGTGGAAAGAGACGAAGGAATTCTTAGACCGCCTCCAGGAGTTTATCCGGTTTCTTTTTCCTTTCTACCTAAGAGAAAGGAAGACCCATTTAACGATTGCGATAGGATGTACCGGTGGAAGGCATCGATCGATTGTCATCGTGAATCGGATCAAGGAGATCCTTTCCGAAGAATTGGCCAAAAGGGGTGTCCACCTGGTGGTGCGACACCGAGATTTGGAGAAAGGGTGAAAGCGATGGTGGGGGTGGTCGTGGTTACGCATTGTCGTCTGGCAGAGGAGTTGATCGCCGCGGCGCGTTTGGTTGTGGGCGAGGAACTCAAGCAGTTTCAACCCGTTTCCATCGATCCGAATGAGGGGTCGGAAGAGATCCGCGATAAGATCCTGTCCGCCATACGCAAGGTGGACGAGGGCGAAGGGATCCTTATCCTGACGGATATGTATGGGGGGACCCCGTCCAATATTAGCCTCTCCTTCTTGGAGGAAAAGAAGATCGAGGTGATCACGGGGGTCAACCTACCGATGTTGCTCAAGTTGGCCACCTATCAGAACGACATGGATCTCGAGTCGTTGGCTGCGTTCATTACCGATTATGGCCAGAAGAATATCAACCTGGCGAGCGAGGTTCTCAAGAAGAGAGTGGAGAAGAAGAAGTAGACGGTTTCGGTTTCGCGGGGATGGAAGTTCAAACATTTACGATCAAGAATCGACTGGGGCTTCACGCACGCGCTGCGGCACTTTTGGTCAAGACGGCGAATCAATTTGTATCCGAGGTGAAGATCGAAAAGGATGGTCTGGAGGTGAACGGGAAGTCCATCATGGGGATCCTCATGCTGGCGGCTTCAAAGGGAACGAAGATCACATTGAAAGTCGAAGGAAAGGATTCGGTCCAAGCCCTGCAAGCCCTGGGACGACTGATTGAAGACAAATTCGGCGAGGAGTGAGCGTGGCAGTTCAGCAACAGATCAATAAGTTCATCCGTGGCATCGGGGCCTCTCCTGGGATCGTGGTGGGCAAGGCCTTTATGGTCGAGCGGTTCAAGGTTCGAGCACCCGAGAAACGAATCCAAGCCGAGCAGGTGGAGGACGAGGTGAAGCGGTTTCTCGGAGCCATCCAGGAGTCCCGGAACCAGTTGATCGCAATCAAAGAGAAGATCCTCGATCCAGAAGTTCGTCGTCACTCCTTCATCCTTGATGTCCATCTCATGATCCTGGACGATCAGATGCTGATCCAGGACACAATCGACACGATCCGGAAGAAGAAGGTGAATGCGGAATGGGCCCTCGACCTCACCCTGGCCAAACTGGACACCGCCTTTCAGAGCATCGAGGATGAGTATCTGAGGGAGAGGAGAAGCGACCTTCACTATGTCTCGGCCAGGATTTTCCGAAACCTCCTCGGGAAGAAGCACGACGACATCTCAAAGATCAAGGGGAAGGTCATCGTGGTCGCTCATGACCTCTCGCCCGCAGACACCTTGCAGATGAATTTGAAGAATGTGGCGGGTTTTCTCACAGACATTGGTGGAAAGGTATCCCATACCGCCATCCTCGCTCGGTCCCTGGGCATTCCCGCCGTCGTCGGATTGGAAGTGGCCACCTCTTTGATTAATGGAGGGGATCTCCTCATCTTTGATGGCGAGACGGGGGAGGTGGTGATTAACCCAACGGAGAAGGTCTCGGAATCGTTTCTTGAGCGGAAACGCCGGATCAAATTGATGGAGCGTGAAATGCTCAGGTACGCCTCCCTCCCCGCCGAAACACGGGATGGGGTTCGGGTTCGCCTTCACGCCAACATCGAATTGATCGAAGAGATTCCGTCGGCGAAGAACCACGGGGCCGAAGGGATCGGTCTGTTTCGAACGGAAGTCCTCTATTTGAATCGGAAGGAACTTCCTACCGAGGAGGAACACTATCAGACCTATCGCCGCCTTGGGGAGAGTATCTTCCCTGCGGTAGCAACCATTCGAACGCTCGACATTGGGGGGGATAAGTTTCTTTCAAATTACTCCGGAGGAAACGAGAGAAATCCAGCGATGGGATTGAGGGCCATTCGGTTCAGCATGAAGGAGGTCGAAATTTTCAAGACCCAGCTCCGAGGTATCCTTCGGGCGAGCGCCCACTCGAGGCTAAGGATCCTCTTGCCGATGATCTCAGGGATTGAGGAAATCCGGCAGGTCAAGGCCATTTTGGAAGAGGTGAAACGAAGCTTGGCGAAGGCCAGAATCCCTTTTGATCAGGGGATTGAGATCGGGGCCATGATTGAGATTCCCTCTGCCTCCGTGACGGCCGATCTGCTGGCCCGGGAGGTCGATTTCTTCAGCATCGGAACGAACGATCTGATCCAATATGCGCTGGCGGTGGATCGAATCAACGAGCACGTCTCCTATCTGTACGAGCCGCTCCATCCAGCCATTCTGAGGATCATTCGGGGTGTCGTCCAATCCGCCCATCAAGCCGGGATCCCGGTGGCTATCTGTGGGGAGATGGCCGCGGAGCCCGCGTACTCGCTTGTTCTTTTGGGATTGGGTCTGGATGAATTCAGCATGAACCCTGTGGCGATTCCTAAGGTGAAAAAGATCCTCCGCATGGCAAGATTTGAAGAGACCCAGATCCTGGTCGACGAGATCTTCCAGCTCTCAACCGGGGCGGAGATCGAGCGCCATGTACGAAACTGGATGACCAAGCGTTTTCCGAAGGATTTCATCCAATCCTACGAAGATAAAAGACGTTGAAGAGGGAGGGACATGAGATGTCGATGACCGATTTTCTGTTTACTTCGGAGTCCGTGACGGAGGGACACCCCGATAAGATCGCGGACCAAATCTCCGATGCGATCTTGGACGCGATCATTGCGCAAGATCCCAATGCCCGGGTCGCCTGTGAGACGATGGTGACGACGGGGATGGCCATCATCGCCGGAGAGATCACCACCTCGTGTTACGTTCACATGCCAGCCATTGTGAGGGAGACGATCAAAGAGATCGGCTACAACGATTCAGCCATGGGTTTCGATTGGGAGACCTGTGCCGTCATCACATCGATTGACGAGCAGTCCCCGGACATCGCCCGGGGGGTGAACGAGTACGAGGACCATGAGCAGGGAGCGGGGGATCAGGGGCTGATGTTTGGGTATGCCTGCGACGAGACGCCCGAGCTCATGCCCATGCCGATCGTCTATGCCCATCGGTTGACGCGGCGGTTAGCGGAGGTGAGGAAAAAGAAGGTGCTCGACTTCCTTCGACCCGACGGGAAGTCGCAAGTGACAATCCAGTACATCAACGGAAGGCCTGTTCGAGTCGATTCGGTCGTGATTGCCGCTCAGCATACCGAGAGCGTATCCTACGAGACCCTGAAGGAAGGGATCATCGAGGAGGTGATCCACAAGGTCATTCCTCCGGAGCTTCGGGATCGGAAGACGAAGTATTACATTAATACGACGGGACGTTTTGTTCACGGAGGTCCCAAGGCGGACTGTGGGCTGACGGGTCGAAAGATCATCGTAGATACGTATGGGGGTGTGGGCAGCCATGGAGGCGGTTGTTTCTCGGGGAAGGACCCTTCCAAGATGGATCGAAGTGCTTCCTACATGGCGCGGCACATTGCGAAGAACATTGTGGCGGCCGGGCTTGCCGAGAAATGCGAGGTTCAGATCGCTTACACGATTGGGAAGGCCGAGCCAGTATCGCTGATGATCGATACCTCGAGGACCTCAAAAATTCCTCCCGATGAGATTGCAAAGATCGTCCGAGAACACTTCGACTTGAGGCCAAAGCCGATCATTCGATATCTGGATCTTCTGAGGCCGATTTACAAGAAGACGGCCTGTTACGGCCACTTCGGCAGGAACGAACCTGAATTCACGTGGGAGAGCACGCACCGAGCCGATGAACTGAGGAAGGCTGCAGGACTCTAAGCGAGAGACGCGGAGACGGGGAGGGGAACCCTAAATTCAAAATTCCAAACTCCAAATCCCAAATCCCAAATCCCAATTTCTTAAAAGTGTTGGATGAGAATACCGAAATCAATTTAAAGGCACGAAGTATATGGAATACGATATCAAAGACATAACCTTGGCAGGGAAGGGCAAGCTGCGGGTAGAATGGGCCGAGATGGCGATGCCCGTTTTAAAGCTTATCCGGGCCCGTTTCGAGACGGAGAAACCTCTGAAGGGAATCCGGATCTCTGCGTGCCTTCATGTGACGACCGAGACAGCGGTTCTGATGAGGACGCTGTTGGCTGGGGGGGCTCAAGTGACGCTTTGCGCTTCCAATCCTTTGAGTACGCAGGATGATGTGGCGGCCTACCTGGTAAAGGAGCTCAGTCTCCCGGTCTTCGCCGTGAAAGGAGAGGACGGTGAAACCTATTACCGCCATATCCAAAAGGCTTTGGCGTTCTTCCCGAACGTGACTATGGACGATGGTGCCGACCTCGTTTCCTCCCTCCATTTCATTGCTTTGGGAAAATGGAGCGAACTCGCCTCCGGGGTTCGCCAGTGGGCAGAAGGGCTTTCTTCTTCAGAGCGGAAGGAGATGGTCAGGGGTCTCATGGGTGGAACCGAGGAGACGACGACGGGCGTCGTAAGACTTCGCGCTATGGAACGAATGGGCGTTTTGAAATTCCCCATCATTGCCGTCAACGATGCAGAAACGAAACACTTTTTCGACAACCGCTACGGGACGGGCCAATCGACCATCGATGGCATCCTCCGGGCCACCAACCGGCTACTCGCGGGGTCTACCTTTGTCGTTTCTGGATACGGATGGTGCGGGAAGGGGGTGGCCATGCGAGCCCGAGGGATGGGGGCCAATGTGATCGTCACGGAGGTCAATCCTCTTCGAGCCTTGGAAGCGGTGATGGATGGATACCGAGTGATACCCATGGATCAAGCGGCAGAGACGGGGGATATCTTCTGCACGGTCTCCGGGAATGTCAATGTCATTCGGAAAGAGCATTTTTTGAGGATGAAGGACGGAGCGATCGTTGCCAATTCGGGGCATTTCAATGTAGAGCTCGACTTGGGGGCGTTGAGCGAAATCGCGCTCTCTCGCCGACAGATCCGCGATTACGTCGAAGAGTTCCGTCTCAACAACGGACGAAAGATTTATCTCCTCGGAGAGGGAAGGTTGGTCAATCTGGCGTCGGCTGAAGGCCATCCCTCAAGTGTCATGGATATGAGTTTTGCGAACCAAGCGCTTTCGGTAGCGTATCTGGTCAAATCGCACGAACGCTTGGAGAAGAAAGTTTATGAAGTCCCCCCAGAGATCGACCATGAGATAGCCCGGATGAAACTTCAGTCGATGGGGATTGAGATTGACCGCCTTACCGAGGAGCAAGAGCACTATCTGGCCTCCTGGGAGAAGGGGACGTGATTAGAGAGAGTTCTTCCTCCAGTGGATTCGTCCATGGCAAAAAGCCCTTCATGTGGTTGATCGTTGGGGTGGGCCTGGGCGTGGCGGCCCTGGCCCTGTATCAGGTATCGGGTTTTTCGCAGAAGAGGACCGCCAGCCAGCGGTTGGGCCGAGGCGAAATCCCTGTCCAAGTTACCCCTGTCGTCCGAAAGGATTTAACCCGCTTCTTGAGGACGACGGGGGATATCACGCCGCTGATGCAAGTCGATCTATTTCCGAAAGTGTCCGGTTATCTGGAGGGGATCTATGTCGACATAGGGGACTCGGTTCGTCAGGGGCAGGTGGTCGCCCAGATCGATCGGACCGATTTCTTGCAGAAGGTCAAAGAGGCGGAGGCGAAGGTAGCCTATGCGAAAGCCCAGCTCTCCGAACTGACGGCAGGATCGAGGCCAGAAGAGTTGCGCCAGGCAGAGGAAGCCGTCCGGCAAGCGCAATCCCGTTTCGATCTTGCAAGATTGCAGAGAGAGCGGGTGGAGGCCCTCTATCGCAGGCAGGTGATCTCGAAGAAAGAGATGGATTCCGCCGAGACGGAATACACGGTGGCGGAAGCTCAACTGCTGGCAAGTCAACAGCACTTGAAGCTTCTCAGGGAGGGGGCCCGTCAGGAAGTCAAAGATGCGAGTCAGGCAAAACTGAAGGAGATGGAAGCACTGTTAGACCAGGAGAAGATTCGCCTTCGAAATACCTCCATCTTGGCGCCCTTTGCTGGCGAAATCGCCCGGAAATATGTCGAGACAGGAGCTCTGGTCTCTCCCTCAACCCCCTTGGTCCACCTGATTCATTCCGAGACCGTGAAGGTCATCGTTAATGTCTCGGAGAGAGATATCCCTCTTCTAAGGGTTGGAACGAAGGCCACGATCCAGACGGAAGCTCATGGAGAAAAAAGGTTTGAGGGAACAGTGGTGCGAATGAACACGGCGCTCGATTTGACCACCCGAACGCTCCAAGCGGAGATCTATATTCCCAATCCGAACCGCTTTCTCAAACCTGGGATGTTTGCCACGATTCGAATGCCCTTGGTAAAGAGATCGAAAGCGTTGGTTATTCCCAAAAACGCGGTCGTCGAGGAGGGAGGTTCAAAGTTCGTCTTCGTCGTGAGGGAGAGTGCAGCTTCTCGCACATCGATCGTGACGGGTCTCGAAGAAGATCCTTTCGTCGAGGTCCTGGAAGGAGTTTCAGAGGGGGATCTCATCGTCGTCAGAGGACAAGAATCATTGAGAGATCGTTCCGCTGTCGTGGTGACCGAGGGGGGTTGAGATCGTATGGACATCATTCGAGGGTCTTTGAAGAACCCTGTGACCCTGTTCATGGTGGCCATCGGGATCCTCCTTCTCGGAGTCATCGCCTTTTCGAACCTCGCCATCGATCTCTTTCCAGAAATCACCTACCCGATCGTCTCCGTGGTGACGGAGTACGAAGGCGCCAGTCCCGAGGATATCGAAATCACGATCACTCGCCCCATCGAAAAGAGGGTGAGCCGAATTCAGAACGTCCGATATGTCTCTTCTCGTTCGCGAGAAGGGATCTCCACGGTCAATATCGAATTCTATTGGGGCACAAACCTCGATACCGCTTCCAACGATATTCAACAGAGCCTTAATCAGATCTTGGATCTCTTGCCTGAGGATGCGAAACAGCCCGTCCTTTTCAAGTTTGATCCTTCCCAGATTGCTGTCATGATCCTCTCCCTCACGGGCCCCATGGATGAGTATCATCTCAGGGAGCTGGCAGAGGATTTCATCGCTCCGAGAATCGAAAGCCAACCTGGGGTTGCGGCTGCGAACGTTTTCGGAGGACAGGTGAGGGAGATCCAGGTGGAGCTGGAACGGTCGAAGCTGGAGAGGCTCAATCTCCCCCTCGACAGAGTGGTCCAAGCCGTCCGAGCTGGGTATATGGATCGGCCCGGGGGAAGCATTAAAACCGAACAGAAGGAATATACCATTCGCACCTTGGGACGAACCCCTGAAGTGAGAGACCTGGAGGAGATCGTGGTCCATCACCACAACGGAATCCCTGTCCGTCTTAGGGACGTGGGAAGGGTGAGAGACGGGTTCGAGGATGCCCAGACCGAGGTTTACGTCAACGGAAGGCGGAGCCTCATCATCGGTGTTCAAAAACAGATGGGGGGGAATACGGTCTCTGTGGTGGACAATGTGCTCAAGGTGCTCCCTCAGATCCAGAAAGAGCTGCCTAAAGGCGTCAGGATTTTGGTGGTCTCCGACCAATCCACCTTCATTCGCAAATCGATCCAGAACCTTCAGCACGAAGCCATCATGGGGGCTTTGCTCGCTGTGACGGTCATTCTCATTTTTCTTGGAAGTGGAACGAGTACGCTCATCATTGCTCACTCCATCCCTATCTCCATCATTGCGACTTTCGTCCTTCTCCATTTCGGCAAATTTACGATTAACATCATGACCCTCGGGGGACTCGCCCTCGGCGTGGGGCGTCTGGTCGATGATTCCATCGTCGTCCTCGAGAATATCAATCGCCATCTTGAGCTGGGGGATTCTCCACCGCAGGCCTCTTACAAAGGGGCGAGCGAAGTGAGCAAACCCGTGATTGCCGCTACGGTCACAAGTATCATCGTCTTTCTTCCCCTTGCCTTTGTAAAAGGGATCGCTGCCCTATTGTTTTTGCAATTGGCCTACACGGTCGCTTTTTCACTCCTCGCTTCCCTTTTTGGCTCTCTGACCTTGGTACCGGTTCTCACGGCCAAGTTTCTTCGGCCTCGCCGCGAGGGCTCACGCAGTTCGTGGGTTCAGAGGATCTTCGGTCGAACCCGGCCCCTGTTGCTCCGTGTCGAGGGCCACTACGAGAGGGTCCTTCAGGCGGCGCTGTCCCATCGGAAGACGGTTGTGATAGGGGTGGCGGGGGTCTTCTTTGGATCCCTCCTCCTCATCCCTGTGATCGGCACGGAGTTCTTCCCAACCTCTGACGAGGGACAGATTCGAATGTCGGTACGCCTTCCCGTCGCTTCGTCGCTTGAGGAGACAAAGAAAGTCATGAGACGACTTGAAGAGATCGTCTTCGATGAAGTCGGAGAGATGAAGTCCCTTTGGGCCAGGGCGGGCTCCGGGAGGGGCAGGTCGATCATTTTTAGCGGCAGATTCGCTGGACCCCATACGGGGGTAGCCTCCATCATGTTAGTGGACCAATCGGATCGGGACCGCTCTTCGGAGCTCATTGCCCGGGTTTTGCGGGAGAAGGTGAGGAGAATCCCCGGGGCGCTCGTCAGCGTCTACCCGGGTGGAATCGTTTCGAGGGTGATCACCTTCGGAGCTGACGAGCCCATCGATGTCGAGATCCTCGGATACGATTTAGAAACGGGAAGCCGCTTAGCCAAGGAAGTAGCCGGAATTCTCAGGGGGGTTCGAGGGGTGACCGATATTCAAATCGGAAGGGAAGAGGGATTTCCGGAATACCGGGTCATGATCCGTCAGGACCGAGCGGCTGCCTTGGGGCTAACAGCCTCGCGGATCGCTGAAATTGTGAGAGGGGCGATCGAAGGGACTGTTGCCTCGATCTACATTGACCCCAAAACGGGGCGCGAACACAACATCAGAGTTAGACTCAGGGAAGAAGACCGTCGAAGACCCGAGGACCTCCGGCGTCTCCCCTTACCTGTGCTCGACGGAAAAGTGGTCCCTTTGGAGAATGTCGTGGAGGTCGTGCGAACGACTTCCCCTGTCCAACTGGAACGTAAGTATCAACAACGGGTAGTTCATGTGACCGCCAATACGAGCGGGCGCGATCTGGGCTCCATCGCAAGAGAGATTGAGGAGAAGATCTCCAGGATGAACATACCGGAGGGTTTCTCTGTGACGCTTAAAGGAGCTCGCTTGGAGCAAAAGGAGGCTTTCCAAACGCTTCTCTTCGCCTTGGGATTGGCCGTCCTTTTGATCTACATGGTCCTTGCTTCTCAATTCGCCTCTTTCCTCCACCCCTTCTTGATCATGTTCTCCGTGCCGCTCGGCTTCATTGGTGTCGTCTGGGCTCTTTTTCTGACCGGCAATACCTTGAACGTCGTTTCCTTCATCGGAATCATCATGATGGTGGGCATCGTCGTGAGCAATGCCATCATTCTCGTTGACTATACGAACCGTCTTCGAAGGGAGGAGAACGTCGAACTGCAGGAGGCCGTCATCCGAGCAGGGAGGATCCGTCTGAGACCGATCTTGATGACGAGCCTGACGACCATCTTCGGACTCATTCCCATGGCCCTCGGATTGGGTGAAGGGGCTGAGGCGAATTCCTCTCTGGCCATTTCGGTGATCGGGGGGCTTTCGGTTTCGACCTTTCTCACGCTTGTTTTCGTCCCCACCCTCTACTTCATTGTAGAAAGATGGCGTTCCTTTCGAAAAGTGGGACAAACCCTGGACGCGAGATTATAGAGACGCCTCTCTTAACCGAAAGAGCAGATTCACGAACGATAAGGTTTTGACATTGGAAACTGCAGATTGGAATCCACTTGGGAATCGAAGGCGGAAGTCTTGGTTTGGGTTGAACGTATGATCGTGCGGAGGAGAACCCGTCAGATCTCGATTGGCTCCGTCAAGATTGGCGGTGGGGCTCCCATCCCGGTTCAGTCGATGACGAAGACAGATACACGGGATGTCCGAAAGACGGTCCGTCAGATCCGGGCCCTGGAGGCAGCCGGTTGCGAGATCGTTCGGGTGGCCGTGGTTGACGAAAAAGCAGCTCTTGCGATCTCGGAGATCAAGAGAAGAATCCGGATTCCGCTTATCGCTGACATCCACTTTCACGCCCCGTTGGCTTTGAAAGCGATGGAGTCGGGAGCCGATGGACTCCGGATCAATCCAGGCAATATCGGGGGACGAGAACGGCTGCGGGGTATCGCGGTTGAAGCAAAGGCTCGATCCATCCCGATTCGAATCGGAGTCAACGCAGGGTCTCTCGAGAAGGACCTCCTGAAGCGTTACGGAGGAGCGACCCCTGAGGCCATGGTTCTGAGTAGCCTCCGGACCATTGACTTTCTGGAAGACCTTGGTTTCAATCTCATAAAAGTTTCGCTGAAAGCCTCTGACGTCCCGAGGACCATCGAGGCTTATCGGCTATTTTCGGAGAAGTCGGATTACCCACTCCACCTTGGCATCACAGAGGCCGGGATGGGTTCGAATGCCATTGTCAAATCTGCCATAGGCGTTGGAATCCTTCTGAGCGAAGGCATCGGAGATACCATCAGGGTTTCTCTGACAGGAGATCCGGTCGAAGAGGTCCGGGTGGGCTACGAGATTTTGCGGGCCCTTAAGGTTCGGCAACGAGGGGTCGAGATCATTTCCTGTCCTACCTGCGGCCGTTGTGAAATCGACCTCGTGCCGCTCATAAAAAGACTGGAGAGGGAGGTTCGAAAAATTACGGCGCCACTTACTGTTGCCATCATGGGGTGCGTCGTCAATGGGCCAGGGGAGGCGAAGGAAGCCGATCTTGGGCTTGCCGGCGGAAAAAAATCAGGGGTTATCTTTAAGAAGGGAAAGATCGTGAGAAGGGTGAGGGAGGAAGAGTTTGCCTCTGTGCTTCTCAAGGAAATCGAAAACATCGTGGGAAACTATGAGAGGGACTGAAGATGACGAGAAACTCCGCCCG
>FWPV01006141.1_pt1 | contig 23251 bp, 16 predicted proteins | sample 2228371 | NCBI WGS metagenome assembly FWPV01 (sample SAMEA103939776, study PRJEB20133) | metagenome | reverse complement strand
GTTCTCTTCACCAATTTACCCAGATGACCTTGTCTCCTTTTGCTAACTACAAACCCCCAATTTGTCTCCTTTTGAAAACTACACGACACAAATCCAAATCCCGGTTGCCCGATGCGGGGGAATTGTCTATGTTAAAACTCTGTTTAAATTGGAGTCAGGTCGCAGGTTATCCATGAAGAAGACAGACGCAGAAAATACGGCAAAAAAATCGCCCGGAACAGCCCCGGTGGACGGGGCGCCGCCGGCGTCCGCGCCTGTTGAAGCCGCACCGGAGGCGGAGGCTGCGGAGCCGCTGGCGCCGATCGAGGTGGCGACGATCAGTCCCGAACAACTTGAGGAGTTGAAGCAGCGCGCGGCGAAAGCCGACGAGCATTGGGACCGCTTGCTGCGCACGACGGCGGATTTTGACAACTTTCGCAAGCGGGCGGCGCGGGAAAAAGTGGAGGCGGTCCGATTTGCCAACGAGGGCCTCATCGCGAAGCTGTTGCCAGTGTTGGACAGCTTTGAGATGGCGTTGTCCGCCGCGCAGAACGCGGGCGATGAAGCCGGGAAGTCGCTGCAGGCCGGCGTAACGATGATTTACCAGCAGCTTCGGGCGGTTTTGCAGGAGGCGGGCGTCGAGGAAGTGGACGCCACCGGCAAGATGTTCGATCCCAATCTGCACGAAGCGGTTTCGCAACAGGAGAGCGCGGAGATTCCCGAGGGCCAGGTGATGCAGCAACTGCGCAAAGGTTACAAGCTGCGGGAGCGTTTGTTGCGTCCGGCCACGGTCATTGTCGCCAAAGCCCCCTCCGCTTGAGGCTGTTCCCATGGCCAAACGTGATTATTATGAAGTCTTGGGGGTCGCCCGTGGGGCGAGCGAGGAGGACATCAAGAAGGCGTACCGGAAACTCGCGGTGAAGTACCACCCGGACAAAAACCCGGGCGACAAGGCCGCGGAGGAGAAGTTCAAGGAGCTGGGGGAGGCCTACGAGGTGCTTTCGGACCCCCAGAAGCGGGCCGCTTATGACGAGTACGGCCATGCCGCATTTGACCGCCGGGCGGGCGGCTTTGGCCGCGCGGGCGGGTTCCACGATCCCTTTGACGTGTTCCGCGAGGTGTTTGGCGGGGGAAGCATTTTTGACGACCTTTTTGGCACCGCGCGAAGTGACCCGAGCCAGCCGCAGCGGGGCGAGGATTTGCGCTACGATCTGGAGATCACCTTCGAGGAAGCGGCTCACGGTTGCGAAAAGGAGATTACGGTCACCAAACCCGAGCGTTGCGGCACGTGCCGGGGTTCCGGCGCGGAGGAAGGGTCGCGCATTCGGACCTGCGGCACCTGCGGCGGGCGGGGGCAGGTGATTACTTCCCGCGGCATTTTCAGCCTGGCGCAAACCTGTCCGCATTGCCAGGGGGCGGGGCGGGTGATTGACCGGCCCTGCCGGAGCTGCCGCGGCACCGGCCGGCGCGAGCAAACCTCCAGGATCACGCTGCGCATTCCCGCCGGCGTGGATTCCGGCTCGCGCCTGCGGTCCTCGGGCAACGGGGAGGCGGGCTGGCGCGGGGGGCCGCCCGGCGATTTGTATGTGGTGCTCCATGTCAAGCCGCACGAGATTTTCCAGCGGGACGGCGACGACTTGCTTTGCGAGGTGCCGGTGAGCTTTGTCCAGGCCGCGTTGGGGGCGGAAATCCAGGTGCCCACGCTCGACGGGAGCGCGTCGGTGCGCATTCCGCCGGGCACCCAGCCGGGGACGGTGTTTCGGCTGAAGGGGAAGGGGGTCAGGAACATTCAGGGCTATGGCCAGGGCGACCTCCACGTGCGCATCAATGTCGAGGTGCCCAGTCGTCTGACCGCGGCGCAGAAGGCGAAGCTCGAGGAGTTTGCCGAGTTGTGCAACGGCCACGAGAACCCGATCAGCCAGAGTTTCCTCGAGAAGGCGAAGAAACTGTTCCGTTGAGGAGCGGTCAGGCGGGCAACGACAGCATGCATCGGTTCCATTTACCGCCCGCGGCCTGCGGCGGCTCCCGGCTCGAACTGGAGGGACCCGAAGCGCATCACGCCCTGCAGGTGCTCCGGATTCAAGCCGGGGAATGCGTTCAAGTGCTGGATGGCGCCGGCCATCGGCTGCGGTGCCGGGTTGAATCGGCTGGACGGCGGACGGTGTCGCTGGCCGTGCTTGAACGGGAGGAGGTTGCGGCGCCGCGGTTTGAAATCACGCTCATGCAGGCCTTGCCCAAAGGCAAAGCGGCCGAGACCATTGTGGAGAAGGCCACCGAGCTGGGGGTGAGTCGAATCGTTCCATTGATTTCGGAGCGGGTGGTCGTAAGGCTGGATGCGGATGAGGCCGGGCTGAAGGCGGCCAAGTGGCGGCTGGTGGCCATCGGCGCCATGAAACAGTGCGGTTTGCCGTGGCTGCCGCAAATTGAAGCGCCGGTCAGGTTGCAGGAGTACCTCGCGCGACCGCAGCGCTTCGAGCTGTCGCTGGTCGCCTCCTTGCAGCCCGGGGCGCGCCACCCGCGGGAATATCTGGCGGCTTACCAGGCGGAACACGGACGCCGGCCGGCGTCAGTGGGCGTGTGGATTGGGCCGGAGGGGGACTTCACGCCGGAAGAAGTGCAGGCAATCGAAACCGCGGGCGCCCGCCCCATCACGCTCGGGCCCAATGTGCTGCGAGCGGACACCGCGGCCATTTATTGTCTTTCAATTCTGAACTACGAGCTCCTGTCGCCCGCGTAACCCGGGTCAGGTTTCGCGCCGTTGCAGCAGAACCCGGAAGGCGCGTCCGAGGTGCTCCGGGTGGGTCAAGGTTTGAAATTGGCGCGTGTGCTCGGTCGTCCACGGTTCGAAAGCCAGTTGTCCCTCCCAAATGCGGCCGGCAATCCGCGTGAGAAAATCTTGCTGCGTTGAGAAGGTCTCAGTGGTCACCCCCGCCGCCAGGCCGGCGGCTTCAATCCGGCTGAAATTCACATCGGCGGTCAAATCCTGGCGGCCCGGGTTGCTAAGCAGATCGGGTTGCTGGCGGTGTCGGCGGAACGCGCGCAGGGTTCCAAAGGGGCGTTCGGGACGCCAGAAATCCTCCTCGCGGCCGCCGTAGTCGAAGGTGAGGAGCCGGCTGCCGGTCTGGAGCACGGTTGCGGCCCCACGCCACCACGCTTCCGCCGCCGGGCAACGCTCGAGAATGAACCCGTCCGGCAGGACACCCAGCAATTCGGGGGGCGCCTCCGGCGCGGGGTCGAAGGAAGGCGCCATTCGTGCCCAGACCAGCCGGTCGTCCTGGAGGGTCACACCCCACTCGAACCACACCCGCCGGGAGGCATCCCAGCCAAAACGGTGGACCGGCATGGCATCCAGCAGCTCGTTGGCAAACAACACCCCGCGCAAGCCGCCGTCGGCGGCTTGCCCGACGTGGCTGGCCCAGCGGACCCTGCCTTGAAAAGCCGCCAAAGCGCCCTCCTGCCACGTTCGTTTGCGCGCCGAGGGCTCGACAATCCAGTATTCCAAGCGGGAGAACAACTTGGGCCGGTGGTGCTGGAGCCAGGACAGAATATCGCGCGCCAGGAGCGCGCGATGGGCGCCGGCCTCGACCAGGTGCAGGGGGGCCTCGGGCGGGCTGGCGGCGAGGGGGGGGGCTTCCAGCCACGCGGCAAATTGCGCGGCCAGCAACTGCCCAAATAATGGACCCACGCTGACGCTGGTGTAGAAATCGCCGTGGCGGCCGATGCTGTCCCCTTCCTTTTCATAATATCCACAAACAGGACAATCCAGCGCCAGGGCCATGAACTGGGCGAACGGGAGGGGCTTCCCGCCGGACGCGGCAGAGGCGATTTTCTCCGGGATTTCAGCCATGCGCGGCGGTTGGTGCGGATTTAGCTATCACGGGACCCGAGCGTACTGAATTTATGGCGAAAATCGACGCATTCTTTAACCTGATGTTCGAGCAGAAGGCCTCCGATTTGCACCTTTCCTCGGGCAACAACCCCATGCTCCGCATCAACGGCGAGCTGCACCGGGTGGATCATCCCCCGCTGGACAACAACGAGCTCAAGAAGATGCTCTACGAGATCGCCCCGGAGTATAAAATCAAACATTTCGAGGAAACGGGGGACGTGGATTTTGGTTACGAGATCCCGAACATCTCGAGGTTTCGCGCCAACTTTTTCAACCAGAAGTACGGCATCGCGGCGGTGTTCCGCCAGATTCCGAGCCGCGTGCTGGCGTTTGAGGATTTCGAAAAGCTGGACGCCCCGCTGCCGGCGGTGTTGAAGAAGTTCGCCATGTTGCACCGGGGGCTGGTGGTGGTGACGGGACCGACCGGTTCGGGCAAGTCCACCACCCTGGCGGCCATGGTGGATTACGCCAACAAGAACCGGCGGGACCATATCATCACGATCGAGGACCCGATCGAGTTTGTGCACGAGAGCAAGAACTGCCTGGTCAACCATCGCGAAATCGGGGTGCACACGAAGTCGTTCGCGTCCGCCCTGCGGGGCGCGCTGCGCGAGGACCCGGACATCATCCTGGTCGGCGAGTTGCGCGACCTGGAGACGATCGAGCTGGCGCTGGTGGCCGCCAGCACGGGCCACCTGGTCTTCGGCACGCTGCACACGCCGAGCGCGGCCAAGACGGTGGACCGCATCATTGACGTTTTCCCCGCCGAGCAGCAGAACAAGATTCGCGCAACGCTGTCCGAGGCGTTGAAGGGGGTGGTGGCGCAGAACCTGTTCAAGCGCATTGATCGCAAGGGGCGGGTGGCGGCGCTGGAGATTCTGGTGTTCACCACGGCGATCGCCAACCTGGTGCGCGAGGGCAAGACCCACCAGATTCCGGGCATGATCCAGGTGGGCAAGAAACTCGGCAACCAGCCCCTGGACGATGCGATCATGGAGCATCTGCGCATGAAGCGCATCTCGCCCGAGGAAGCCTATGACAAGGCCTTCGACAAGAAAAAATTCCGCGGGTTCCTGCCCAACCCCCCCGACGAGGAGGAAATGTAACTTATGCGACGTCCCGAACTTGATTACGTCCTGACCACCATGCTGGAGTCCCAGCCGGAGGTGTCCGACCTCCTGTTTACGGTGGACAAGCCGCTGCAGGTGGAGTCTTTCGGCGAGCTGAAGCCGGTGACGCTGGACCCCCCGATCGAGAAGCTCACGCCGTTCCAGACCGAGACGGTGGCCCTGAACCTGATTGGGGACAATCTCTGGCATCTGACGGACCTGATTCGGCGCGGCTCGTGCGACACGGCCTACACGCTGACCGACAAGGCCCGTTTCCGGATCAACATCTTCTCGCAGCGCGGGAATTATTCGATTGTGCTGCGCCGGCTGAACACCGTGATTCCGACCCTGGAATGGCTCAAGTTTCCCGACATCATTCGCGAGATTCCGCGGGAGAAGACGGGACTGGTGCTGGTGACCGGCGCGACGGGGTCGGGCAAATCCACCACGCTGGCGGCGGTGCTCAACGAAATCAATCACACGCGCCCGGTGCACATCGTCACGCTGGAGGATCCCGTCGAGTTTGTGCATACCCACGACCTGGCCACGTTCAATCAACGGGAGCTGGGCACCGATTTCGACACCTTTTCCAACGGCCTGCGCGCCGCCCTGCGCCAGGCGCCGAAGGTGATTCTGGTCGGGGAAATGCGCGACCGCGAAACGGTCAAGATCGCCCTGAGCGCGGCGGAGACGGGCCACCTGGTGTTGAGCACGCTGCATACGATTGACTCGGGCCAGACCATCAACCGCATCCTCGGCATGTTCGAGACCGACGAGCAGGAGCAGATTCGGGCGCGGCTGGCGGACACGCTCCGGTGGGTGATCAGCCAGCGGCTGGTGCCCAAGGTGGGGGGCGGACGCTACGCGCTGTTGGAAATCATGGGGTCCAATCTCCGCACTCAGGAGAGCATCCGGCTGGGGGAAAGCGAAGGCAAAAGCTTCTACGAAATCATCGAAGCCAGCCAGCCCTTCGGCTGGCGCACGTTCGACTTCTCGGCCCTCGAAGCCTACGAGCAGGGCAAGATCACCGAGGAAACCGCGCTGCTCTATTGCACCAAGCGCGGGCCGGTCACGCGCGGGATTGACAACATCAAGAAAGCGCGCGGCGAGTCCACCCTCGGCATCAGCTCGCTCCGCATGAAAAGCCCGCAGGACGGCGGCAAAGCCGCGCCCCCGCCCATTCCGATGGCGCTCAAACTCAAGTAACCCGCGCTTATGTCCAATAAATTCGATTTCATCAGTGCCACTGACAAGCCGGCCCTGCTGGCTTTCTCGACGCCGGAATGGCTGGATGCGGCCAAAACCGCCCTGACCGAGCTGGGCTACAAGGTGCATACGGCCGCCACCCACAGCGATTTCCTGATTCGCTTCAGCCAGATTCGCTACCAGGTGGTGATTGTTGAGGAACTCTTCGCCGCCAACGACCTCAGCGAGAACTCGACGCTGCTGACGCTCCAAACGATGCCAATGAGCCAGCGCCGCCATGCCACGATCATCCTGCTGGGCAACTCGTTCCAGACCTTTACCCCGATGCAGGCCTTCCAATACAGCGTCCACGCCGTCATCAACAGCTCGGAGCTGTTCCTGCTCAAGCAGCTCATCGAAAAAGCCGTCGCGGACAACACCCTCTTCCTTCACAGTTATCGCGAAGCCCAGACACGCGCCTTCGCCGCCACCCAGACGGAATAACCCGCACGGCGAGTGACTTCCCACCCGGTCCCCGCGCACCTCCGCGGGGAGCGGTGAAGCGCGCGAAGCCGCCGCTTTCACGGACCCAGAGTGGAGAACCGGCCGCTCCCCGGGCCGGCCGCCGCAGGCCACGCCGCCGTCCGGCCGGCGCGGGGCGTTTTCAAATCCGCGCGCTAAAAGTTTGCCTGCTCGAGGCGGGCAATGCGCTCCTCCAGCGGGGGATGGCTCGAGAACAGCCTGGCCAAACCTACGCGGGCGCCGGAAATTTTCAGGGATTGGAAGGCCTGGCTCTGCCGGGCATCGGCCGCGGCGATTTCGGGGTTGTAGAGGCGGCGCAAGGCCTGGAGCGCCGCCAGCATGTTGTCCCGGCCCGCCAGCCGGGCGCCGCCCGCGTCGGCCCGGTACTCGCGAATCCGCGAGAACCAGAAGACGACGATCGAGCCGAGAATGGAGAAGAGAATGTAAAAGAGCTGGGCCAGGAGGAACTGAATCCAGCCCCCGCCGCGGTCATCCCGGGACCGGAGCGCCTGGCTGATTACGAACGCGAGAACCCGCGAAAGGAACAGCGCGAAAGCGTTCACCACACCCTGGATGAGGGTCATGGTGACCATGTCGCCGTTGGCGATATGGGCGACTTCATGGGCCAGAACGCCGGCGACCTCGTTTTGGCGCATCCGTCCCAACAGGCCGGTGGAAACGGCCACCAAGGCGCGCGAGCGGGTTGGGCCGGTGGCAAAAGCGTTCACGTCGGCGGAATCGTAGATGCCCACCTCGGGCATCCGGGGCAGGCCGGCCTGACGGGCGAGGTGATGCACCATCTGCACCAGCTCCTGCAGCCGGGGATCACGCGTGTCGGCGGGGATGACCTGCACGCCCATCATCCATTTGGCCATCAGGCGCGAAAGCCCCAAGGAAATGAAGGCGCCTGCAAAACCCCAGATCAAACAAAACACCGCCAAGCCGGCCAGGCCGCCTTGCGGGAAATAGTTCCCGACCCGCAACAAGCCCAGGATCACGGTGATGGTGACCATGACCAGCAAGTTGACCGCCAGCAACAGAAAGATTCGTTTTGCCATACCTGCCTATACGATAACCGCAATTGAGTCCGATGCAATCTCCGGCGGCAGCCTCAGCGGGTCAGCGCGCCGCTTCGCACTCGGCGACTTTTTCCGCATGGAATTCGTCGGTCAGCAGACCCTCTTCGTACAGCAGCTTGAGCTGACGGAGCCGGCCGGCAACCTGTTGTTTGCTGAACTTGGGTTTTTCGGCCGAGGCATTGGCGGCGACCAGGACGGGTTTGGGTTCCGCCGGGGCCGGCGGCGGCGGCGGAACGCGTTTGGGCGGGGGCTGATAATTGGGGTTGTAAACCAAAACCTTGAAATCCGCCGCGGGCACCAGGTGCCGCCACAAAAAGGCCTGCATCCGGTCCTCCGCCGGAACGGCCTCCCGGGTGACCTCGCGGCCTTGAATGCGCGCCGTGCCTGTCACGGTGAGGTTCACCGGCTTTTCTGTCTCCGGCAGCGTGGTGCGCAGGTTCAGCCGCGCCACGGTTTGAGTGCCGGTCAGGGAGACGGGGCTGGCGGAGAAACCGTCCGGCGGGTCCTTCAGCGCGAGTTGGATCGGGCCGGTGAAACCGTCCTTGCGGATGACGTGGACGTTGACCGTGACGTTGCCCTTGCTGCGCAGACTGACGCTCGAGGGCACCACGCGCAGCGCAAAGTCCGGCCGCGGCGGACTCAGCCGCAAACGGTAGCCGAACTCCTCGCCCCCGTTTCGCGCCGTGTCACCGAGATGAACATAATAAGTGCCGTCCGCGGGCAAACGGAGTGTCAGGCAGGAATCCGCGTGGTGCGTAATGACCCCGGCTTCGAGGTCCTCGCAGTCATCGTTGAAGGCCACGAGGTTGCCGGCCGCGTCGGTGACCTTGACCACCGAGTCCAGCGGCGACTCCAGCCGGCGCGCCAGAACTTCAGCAACCACGGTGTCATTGGATTTGCCGGAAAACTGAAAGACATCCCAGTCGCCGGAACGACCGATCCGGCCATTGATGATGACCGGCAGCGACACACGCTGCGCCTGCCCGGTGGCGTTGTTCGGCTCCCGGTCGAAGGTTTCCGGCAGAATGTCGCGGTCGAACCAACGCGGATTGGAGATGAGCGAACCGGAGCTCGCGCAAAAGGAGTAACGCCCGGCCCCGCCCTCGAGGCCCGGCGCATCACTCTCTGCGGCGCCCAGGTTCCAGCCCTGCAACGAAACTTTGGCCGGCGCGTTCGTGCACGCGCCCAAGGGGAAGTGACTCGTCACAAAGGGAATTTCGCCCGCCGTAATTCGATACACAAAATCTTCCCGGCCGCGATAAATGGCATCGTAAATCGCCAGGACATACTCGCCGTCCTGGGGCACTTCGAAGAAAAGGGTGGGGTCGGGCCGGAACTGGTAGTCGTCGTCGTAAGCGACTTCCCGTCCCCGGGCATCATAGAGCGCCAGCACCGGCTGAAACCAGCCGGGGACCGCGTCGGCGATGTACGGGATCAACTGCCGCGCCTGACAGGTCATCACGAGCCGCTGCCCTTTGCGGGCGGTGAACCGGTAACGGTTGCGTTCGCCGGAGGCGATCTGGCCGTTCAGGGTGCAAGGCAGAGTGATGCGCTCTTCCTCCTCCTCGGGCGGACGTTTGCGCAAAGCCAGCTCCTCTTTGCCCAACACCTGCAAGGGGGCGGTCACCATCGGTTTGCGGCAGAGCTCGGGCAGTTGGCCGACATGGAACACCAGGGGGTTGGAAACACCCCGAGGGGTTCCCAGCCGCAGTTCCCGGGGACCGGCCGCCGCGTCGGGCGCGATGGTGATCTCCACCCAGACAATATGCGCCAGAGCCGCGCTGGCGGGGCGGTTGACATAACCTGCGAGCCGCCTTTCGATTTTGGCGATCAGTTGCTCCGCGGCCTGATCGGAGTCTGCGGCCCCGTTTCCCCCCGAGCGGCCGGCGGCGGAAGACCTCATGGCATCCTCGGACATCATCATCATCGTCGGCTCGGCGCCGGGTTGCGCGGCGGCGCCACGAGCCCCGCCAGCCGGTTTCCGCGCCCGCTTCAACTCGCGCAGTTGCTCGTTTAGTAACGTGATCTCCTGCGGATTCAGGGCCCGCTGATATTCAACCACCCTGCCGCTGACGCCCGAGCCGGTCACAAAGACCGCGTTGACGTCATCCAGTCCCTGGCCGCCGAGCTTGACCTGAAACACGGTGCCTTGGCGGCCCCCCGCGGGATAGGCGTAGCCGATGTAAGGCCGGGGTTGGCCCAAGGTGGCGGGAGCCAGCGCCAGAAAGCCGAGCGCCGCAATCACAAGGCCGTTCGCCGTTCGCATAGTCACATGATTTCCTTCAACAAGCCGGCGGACTTGACCCCCTCGGACGGGTCCGGCAGAACCCGGGCCTCGAGGCCCATGGGGTGCGGTAATTTGGCCGTGTAGTCTATCCCGGCCAGGGTGTAAATGCTCCCCAACAGGTCCACCGGGTAAACCGGCCGGTCCTTGACCTCCTCCGCTTTGGCGTCGGAGGCGCCAACCACCTGCCCGCCCTTGAACCCGCCACCGGCGACCAGGGCGGTGAACACGTTGCCATAGTGGTTTCGCCCCCCGTTCCACGGCGGCTGCCAGTCCACCTTGGGTCCGCGTCCAAACTCGCCGCAGCACCAGACAATCGTGCTCTCGAGCAGCCCGCGCTCGTGCAGGTCCAGGAGCAGCGCGGCCAGGCCCTGGTCCAGTTGCGGACATTGCCGCGCCATGGTCTGAAAGTGGTCTTTATGCGTGTCCCAACCGCCCGGGTAATCACAATATAGGGAACGCCGGCCTCGACCATCCGGCGCGCCGCCAGGCAATCCTGACCGAAAGTGTGGCGGCCATAGCGGTCGCGGAGCTCCGGCTTTTCCCGGGACAAATCAAACACCTCTCTGCCTTCGCCCAGGATGAGCTCGTAGGCCTGCTTGCGCGTTTCCTCCGCCACCGCCAACTGCGGGCTTGCCTCCATCGCCCTGCCCAGGGTGTTGAGCCGCTCCAGCAGGTCCCGCCGCCGCTTCTGCCGCTCGTCGGTGATGCCCCGCGCGACCACCCCCTCGACTTCGAACCGGCTCGCGTTCGGGTCCCCGCCGGTCGCGAAGGGTTTTAATCGCGGTCCGAGGAACCCTTCCTCCGAGAACCGGCCCTGCGGACGGGTCAACACGACGTAGGGCGGAATCAAGCCTTTATATTCCGGGCCCTTGAAGAGGGCAAAAACCGCGCCAATGCTCGGGTACGCCAGGCGCTCGCCGGGCACGTGCGCCGTCTGCATCAGGTAGGCCGCGGTCTCGTGCCCGTTGTTCCGATGGGTCATGCTCCGGATCAGCGCGTACTTGTCCGCCTGCTTCGCCAGTTGCGGAAACCATTCGCTCAATTGAATCCCATCCACGTTGGTGGGCAGAAACTTCTTCACCGGCCCGTTGTAGTCATAGCCGGCATCCGGCTTGGGGTCCCATGTATCGTTGTGCGACATTCCGCCCCAGAGGAAGATTTGAATGACCGACCGGGCCTTGACCTTCCCCGGCGCCGGCGCGGGTGGGGTGGCAGGCGTGGCGGCCCTGGCGGCGTTCAACAGGGGATGGCTGGCCAGCAGCAGGCCGGCGGCGCTGAACAAGCCCACCCGCAGCGCTTCGCGCCGCGACAGCGACAGACTGAGGGTCATGCCCAGGGATTCGATGCCGCCCGCCCAACGATAAGAACTGCATTCAGGGTTCATAACGATGCTCTCTCAATGATGCTGATGATGGCGGTTAGTGGCGGTAAAGAAACTCGGTGCTGTTGATCAAGGCCCAGGCGATGTCCACCCAGTCCTCGCGCGATTTAGTCCGCCCGGTTCTCCCCGGCCGGCCCAACTCCTCCAACGCGTTGACTTCCTCCAGCGTGGGGAAACGGGACAGGATGGTCAGATATAATTCCTGCACAATCTCGGCCGGCTTGCGCCCGGAATCCACAATCGCGCGGAGCTTGGGCCCCTGCTCGAGCTTCCGCTGGATGTGACTGGAATTCAACAGATGCAGCCATTGGGCGGGAACCATCCGGTTCACCCGTTCGTTTTCCATGCCCGTGGCGCGGGCGGACCGGCCAAACAAGGCGAGGAACGGGCTGGTGATGCTGCCGTCGGCCAGGGCAATGGCGGGCATATCCGCGGGAATGTAGGTGAACGGCTCGGGGATCGCGCTGGTGTAAAGGTCGGAAGTGCCCGTCACCTTGTTGATGGCGTCAATCAGCACCTCCGCGTCCAGCCGCCGGAGCGCGTAGCTGCCGAAGTTGGCCTCCGCGGCCTCGACCGGCGGCCGGGGCACGGACGAAAACTGATAAGTCTGCGAGTTAAGGATCAGCCGCAATAGCCGCTTCACGTCATACCGGCCGGCAATCATCTCCTTCTCCAGGTACGCCAGCAGCTCGGGATTGGCGGGCGGATTGTCCTCCCGGATGTCGTCCGGTTCATGAATGATGCCGCGCCCCAGCAGCCAGGACCACAGGCGATTGACAATGCTGCGCGTGAACCAGGGGTTTTTCGGGCTGATCAGCCAGTCGGCGAACACTTCGCGCGGGTCGCGATCCGCCGGCAGCTCGATGCGGGTGCCGTCGGGGAAAACCCCCACCTGCGGCGGACGGCTCGCCGGCTGCTGCGGGGCCTCGCCCGCCGCCGGGCTGTTGGTGAGGGAAAGGCCGGCCAGCGGGTCCCAAAAGACGTTTTCCTCCTTCCACTCGCGCGTGGGCTTGTAGCCGACCTGGGAAAAGAAGACGGCCATGCCGGCCAGGCGGTTGGATGGCCAGGTGTCGGCGCGCGACCCCATAAACGCCAGCGCGACAGCCGCCGTGATGCCTTCCGGGGTTCGATTCTGAATCGCCCGATAGAAATTCACCGGCCCGACGCGGAAATTGCTGCCGCTGGAGGTGAGCAGTTCCCGGGCGAATTGGTCGTAGGGCTTGTTCTGCGCCAGGGACGCGCGGACCCAACGGTGATAGGCTTGGGCGGCGTTGGGCCACAAGTTCACCGGAAACTCGGCCTTGATCCGCAAAACGTCGCCCCATTTCATGGACCAGTAGTCCGCAAACTCGTCCCGCTCCAAAAGCCGGTCAATCAATCGCCCGCGCTTGCCCTGGGTGTCCGGGTCTTCGATGAACTCACGCGCTTCTTTGGCGGTGGGCAGCGTCCCGATGACATCCAGGTAGGCTCGGCGGACAAACACCTCGTCGGAACACAGGGCGGGTTTAATCCCCAGCGGCGTCAGCCGCGCCAGAACCAACCGGTCAATCTCCCCCTGCGCCGTGACCGCCGCCGAACTTTCATACAACTCCGCCCCCGACTTCGGGGTCGCAGCTTGAGCCGCGGCCACCATGGCCAGGCTCAGGACTAACAATCGTCTCATCATGCGTGCGGTCCGCACTGGCGGACCTCTCATTTATAGCGGTTCCGCAAGCGGCTCTCAATTCAATTCAAGTCAATTCCGGCCGCGGCCTCCGCCCGAATTCCTGGCCTGCGGCGCAAAAAGAGCCGGCTGCTTCCTTGAAAAGACGCCTCCACGCTGCTTTCGGTTACGGCTTCTGCTGCAGCCAGACGCGGGTGCGGAAGAAAGCGGGAGCGGCCCCGACGGGGGTGACGGTGCAGGTCACCAAGCCGGAACCGGAGGCAGGGGGGAGGTTTTCGAACCCCGGCACGGCCAGCCAAGCCGCTTGGGGTTCAAGCCCCGGCCGGGTCTCGAGGCGATAACGGCGCTCGGCATTTTGATAGCCGGGTCCTTCAACCGGCTGGGTGGTGAAGCAGATTTCGACGGCGCTGCCGGTCCAGCGCGCCTGCACGGTGAGACGGGGATTGGGCTGCGTTGGATCAGTGCCGGCGACATACTCGTCATAGTCGCGCATGCCATCGCCATCGCTGTCGCTGTGGGTTCCGGCCGCAGTCATGTTCCCAAACCAGCGCCCTTCCCAACTGTCCGGCAGCAGATCCTCGTCCGTGTCGGGCTCATCCGGCGCGGTGGCGCCGGCGCGCACGGGGGGCAACAGGCTTTTGACGGCGCCAGGGCTCAGCTCGAAGGCGATGAACCCGCCGGTGCGGGCGGTGCGGGTGGCCTGGAGCTGGGCGAGGAAGGCGTCCGGCTCGAGCACGTAGGCGCCGATGCCGGGATACAGGGGGATGCGTCCCGCCGCAAATCCCAGTTGCTGCGCCACCAGGTTGGTGAATTGGCTCAAGCTGGTCGTGTAGTCCATCGGGCACACGAAATCCAGAATCCCGTCTGCAATCCACTGCCGCCAATCCTGGCCCACCCCGTCATAGGCGCTGGCCGCGTCCGGAAAAACCGCCGCGGATACCCGCACGCCGGGCTTGATCGCCTTGGTGCCGGCATAAACCGCCGCCACCAGCCGCGTGATTTGGGCGCGGCGCCAGTTCAAGAAGGCGGTGCGCAGAGGCCCGGCGGCCAGAACGTCCGCCGGCCAGTTGGCTGCTGTCTGGCCGGTCTGGCTTTGAAATCGCGCGCCGCAACCCGCGCAATAGCAGTAGTCTGAACCTGGATATCGGATGTAGTCGAAGTGGATGCCATCCACGGGGTAATTGCGCACCACCTCGAGCATCGAGTTGGTCTCCAGGGCCAGGTTGTCGGGATGCGAGGGGCAGAGCCAGTCGGTCGGCTGGCCGCTGCTTGATACCTGGGTCCGGCCCGCCGCCCGCAGCGCGTCAACGTAAGATTGCGGCGCGCCGCTCAACCGCCAGTTTACCTTCCAAACATGGACCTCGAGTCCGCGGGCGTGGGCGGCGTTGACGCACGCCTGAATCTGGTCGCCGTAATTGGTGTAATCCGCCGAGCGCGGCAGCACCGCGCTGTTGTAATGCGCCAGCCCGCCCCACAGCATGTTGGGAAAGACGGCCGTGAAGCCGTTGGTGGCCAGGGCATCAATCGCCGCCGCCCAATTGCCGGGATAAGGTCCGGTGGCATGGTGCTCCCACATCGCCCGGAATTCCGGGGTCACCGGTTTCAACGACAGGTAATAGGCCTGCTTCAATCGAGCTTGGGCCGAATGCGCCGCCTCGACTGCCTCCGCGTAGTTCGTCCGTGTCACCGCCAGCAAAGCGCGGCTCCGCTCCGCGGCGGCGGCCGCCAGTTCGGCCTCGACCCGCGCCGCGCGCAGCGTGGTTCGCGCGGCCTCGCGGATGCCGGCCTCGGCTTGGGCGTAACCCGGATACGGCCCCAGCCGCCCGACGGATTCAATCGCGCCGCGGGCGGCCGTGGGCCAGGCGTCCGGGAGGAACCAGCCCAACAAGCACAGCAACGCGTAGCTTTTGTTTTCCGCATCGTCGCCCAACAACACGTGCGACACGAAATACCCGTGGTCGCTCCGCACCCATGCCGCCCGGCCCGTGGACACGCCGCGGCTGTCCTCCCACGTGGCAATGACCCGCGAATTGAGCGTGCCGTTTGGAACCGCGAAGGTGATGTTCCAGGACGCCTGTTGCACGCGGCTCGGCAGCGCGGGAATCGCCGGGTCTGAAAACACCCACGTCGCGTAATCGCCCTGCGCCCAACCGGTCCGGCGGACTCCAAGGAGCGGCTCCATCCGCGACGGGAGCAGGTAATAAACCAGCAGCTTGCCTCCGGCGGCCACGAAGTTCTCCAAGGCGGTCCACTCATTGATCGAGATGTTTTCATTGTAAGGCAGCACCACCAGGCGAGCCCCCGCGAGCAGGCCGCCTTCGACCTCCGCGCGCGACACCACACCGCATTCCAACCCGTAACGGCCCAGCCAGTCCCGGTGCCGGTCAAGGGTCTGCTGCACGATGTCGGGATTGCTGGTCAGGGCGTCCCGCAGCAGCAGCACCTCGGGGGTGTAGGCCCGCAATTCCCGCAAGGCGAGATACGTGTTGCGGGATGCCCCTTTCCAGGGCGAAAGACGAATGCCATCCACCTTGTCCCAACCCGCCGGCGTGCCCTCCGGCGTGAATTCGCTCCGGGTGAACCGCAGCCGCTGCCAGCCGGCCTGGCTGAGGGAAACCGGCCGCCCGTACCAGCCGGCTCCGGAACGGAAATAGAGGGTAAAATGCGAAATGGCGCCCGGGTCCGGGGCGAACAATTCGAGGGCGAAATCCGTATAAGCGGCCAGGTTCAAAGTCACCGACCGGTCCCAGTAGCAGCGTCCCTCGCGCGTGGCAAAATCGCACGGCAAAGTCATTACGGTTTCCTCGCCCCACTCCCCCGACATGGCCATGGTCACCGGCGGCGCGCTGACGGCGCTCCACGCCCAGCGCGCGGTCGTCGTGCTCGGGTAGGCGAAATCGTCAATCACCAGCGGCGCTCCGAGACTCAGGAGCTGGCTGGCCATCAACAAGCCGGCCACCCAAGCCCGCCTCAACCGCCCACCCCCGCCGCGGCCGCGGAATGCTGATGCCGGCCTGTTCAAACTTGCACCGGGCGGCGGTTTCATGGGCTCACTTCGGTTCAAAACATCCCAGCGAGGACCGCGGCCTCAGCGGGTTCGCTCAATCAATGCCACCCGGCCATCGAAATCGGTCGCCAGGACCCGGTCCGCGCCCAAGGGCACCAGCGTGTTGACAATCCCCACCCCCAGTTTGTGCTGCCACCGAATCTCCCCGCTCCGGCTGTCGAGGGCATAAACGACGCCGTTCTTGGTCCCGTAGAAGACGGTGCCGTCCTTCTCGGCCAGCATGGCCGAGTTGATGTCGTATCCGAAGCCGGCATTGTTCCGCCAGACCAGAACCGGCGTTTCGGCGTCGGTCGCAAACGCGTAAAAGTAATCGTTCATGGCGCGGACATGGACCCGGCGCCCGTCCTCGGACAATCCGATGCTTTCGCGAACCACATACTCACCCGTGCGCCAGACCTGCCGGCCGTTCCTGGCCTCGAGGGCGGTCATTTGACGGTCCGGTGCCACCACGAAAACTTTCCCCGCGGCGCCGACGGGCCAGCAAGCCGCCGGCGACAGCAAATCGCCAGCCTTGTCCCCTTTCCATCTCCACAGCAATTCGCCAGACCGGGCATCGAGCGCGTAAAGGTGTTGGTCCCACGCGCCGAAAATCACCTTGCCTTCGTAAACCAGCGGCCGGGTTTCGACAAAACCCCGCACCCCATCAAATTCCCACCGTGTCCGCCCTGACTGAAGGTCCAAGGCCCGGAATTTGCCCTCGCTGGACCCCAAATAGACCACGCCGTTGGTGACGGCCGGGCACGCCACGATGGGCCGGCTGGTTTTCCGGCGCCAGGCGACTTTCCCGGAGGCTGCGCGCAAGGCATACACCGTGCCGTCCGTCGAGGGCACAATCACCAGCCCCTCCGCCACGGCGGGGGTGGAATAGACCGCCCCGCGGGTCCGGTACTTCCAGACGGGTTCGCCGTTATCCAGGTCCAGGGCGTAAAGCGTGCCGGAGGCGTCGCCGACCACCGCCAGGTTTTCCCACACCGCGGCGCTGCTGGCGATGGTGTAGCCCGTGTCAAAGCTCCAGCGCGGCCGGACTTCGGGATAGCGGGCATTTATCGAAAAATCGGGACGCGGATATTGGTTTGTGTCGGAAGTGTAATCGCGCAGCCCCAGCGGCACCGAGTGCCAGGCCGGTTTGGTCTCCCGGCCAGTAATCCGCTCCGAAAACGTCATGGCGCCGCCGCCCACCTCGACCAGGTTGTAGCCGCCCACCTCGGCTCGTGCCCGCAGGTTCGAGCGGCCCATGACGCCCGGCACCCCTTCAAAGGAAAGTTTGCGGTTGGAATGGCCGTGACCGCACAGCACCACCTGCACGTTGTGACGCTTGAGCTGGTCGAGCACCACGAACCAGTTCGCGATGCCGTTGTCTATCGGATAATGGGTTACGAAAATGACCGGCTGGTTCGGCCGCTTCAACTGCTTCAGGGTGTGTTCCAGCCAGCGCACGTCCTGCGGCGCCCAATGCCCGTCGCCCATTTTCATCAACGGTCCCTGGTGCAGCCCGATGAACCGATAACCCCCATGGTCAAATACGAATCGGTCAGCCCCCCACAGCCGCGCCACGTCCGTTGCCCCCGACTCCGACCACTTGGTGTCATGGTTGCCAGGCAGCACATAACACGGCACCTTCAGCTCCCTCAGAATCGCCTGGGTCAGGCGCAAGTGCTCCAGCGAGCCGTACTCGGTGAGGTCGCCGGAAACCACCACGAAACTCAGACCGGTCAGGCTGTTGATGTCGCGGACGGACGCGCGGAGGTCGTCGGCTGCGGTTTGCGAACCGACGTGGGTGTCGCTCAGCCACGCAAACCGAAACGAAGCGGGTGCCGCCCAAAGCCACCCCGGCAGGAACAGCAGCGCGAAAACCAGGCTCGAGAACAAGCGACGACGCATAACCCAGTTTCGGCGGGCACCGCCGCCTTGGCAAGTGAATCAATCCCCTTCTTGACCGGCCTGATGGCGGGTGGGGACGACTTCCACGTCGCCCCTGGTCTCCGGCCCCGCGCGCCCGCTCAGGATTGGCGAAGATACTCGTCAATCGCCGCCGCCGCCCGTTTGCCGTCGCCCATGGCCAGAATGACCGTGGCGGCGCCGCGGACGATGTCGCCGCCGGCGAAAACGCCCGGCAGGTTGGTCATGCCTTTTTCGTCCACGATAATGTTGCCCCATTTGTTGAGCTTGAGCTCGGGGCAGGTGGAGGTCAGCAGCGGATTGGCGCGGGTGCCGATGGCTACAACGACGATGTCGCAGGGAATGACAAACTCGGAGCCCGGGATGGGGACGGGACGGGCGCGGCCGGAGGCGTCGGGCTCGCCCAGTTGCATGCGCACGCACTTGAGGCCGGTGACCCAATGTTTGTCGTTGCCGATCACCTCGACCGGCGCCACCAGGAACTCAAACTGGATGCCCTCCTCCTCCGCGTGATGAATTTCCTCGGCGCGCGCCGGCATCTCTTTGCGCGTCCGGCGGTAAATGATCATGGAAGTCTCGGCGCCGATGCGCTTGGCGGTGCGTGCCGCGTCCATGGCCACGTTGCCCCCGCCCACGGTGGCCACGCGTTTGCCGATGAGGACGGGGGTGTCCGCCCGCGGAAACTGGTAGGCCGCCATGAGGTTGACCCGGGTGAGGTATTCGTTGGCGGAATAAACGCCCTTGAGGTTCTCGCCGGGGATTTCCATGAACACCGGCAACCCGGCTCCGTTGGCGATGAACACGGCATCGAAGGCCTGGCGCAATTCCGGCAGAGTGTAGGTGCGGCCGATGACGGTGTTGCAGAGAATCTTGACGCCGGCCGCCTCGAGCCGCGCCACCTCGGCTTCGACAATTTTCTTGGGCAGACGAAATTCCGGGATGCCGTAAACCAGCACCCCGCCCGGTTTGTGCAACGCCTCGTAGAGGGTGACGTCGTGCCCGCGCTTGACCAGCTCGCCGGCGGCGGTCAATCCGCCGGGGCCGGCGCCGACGATGGCCACGCGTTTGCCGGTGCGCGGGGCCACCACCATCGGCACCTGGTCGGCATGGTCACGAGCCCAATCCCCCACGAACCGCTCGAGGTAACCAATCGCCACCGGCAGGCCTTTGTGCCCGCGGATGCACTCGACCTCACACTGCGTCTCCTGCGGGCAGACCCGCCCGGTGATGGCCGGCAGCGCGTTGTCGTCCAGCAAGGACCGCGCCGCGCCGGCCAGGTCGCCCTCCGACAGCAGTTCGATAAAACGCGGAATGTTCACCATGACCGGACATCCCGCGACGCACTTCGGGTCCCGGCATTGGAGGCATCGCTCGGCTTCGATCAGCGCCACCTTCTCGGGCAGGCCGAGGTTCACCTCGTTGAAGTTCGTGTTTCGAATGAGCGGGTCCTGTTCCAGCATTTTTTGCCGGTCCAGTTGCAATCGTTGCTTGGTCGTCAACTTGGAGCTCACAATCGCATGGGAAAGGGTTTTGAAACTCGGCCGCGCACGGTGCCCTCAGCGCAGGCCAATCCGGCAGGCGCCGTCCTCGCACGCGGCATTGGCTGCCTGTTCGAATTCGCGGTAGGTGGTCAGGCGGTCCATGAGGAGGTCGAAATCCACCAGGTGCCCGTCAAACTCGGGGCCGTCCACGCACGCGAACAGCGTCTGGCCGCCCACGGCGACGCGGCACCCGCCGCACATGCCCGTGCCGTCCACCATCACCGGATTGAGCGAGACAATCGTGTGCACGCCCAGCGGCCGCGTCAGGTTCACCACCGCCCGCATCATCGGCACCGGACCCACCGCATACACGATGTCAATCCCCCCGGCCGCCAACGCCTCCCGCGCGGCGTCGGTGACGAACCCCCGCCGGCCGTAACTGCCGTCGTCGGTGCAAACGATCACCTCGCCCAGCGCGCGCAGCTCTTTCTCGAAGATAACCCACTCCTTGCTACGGCCGCCGATGACGCTCAGCACGCTGACGCCCCGCCGGTGCAATCCTTGCGCGATCGGATGCACAACCGCCGTTCCCACCCCGCCCCCGATGCACAGAGCGCGGCCCGAGGCAATCAGCTCGGTGGGTTTGCCCAGCGGACCGGCAATGTCCGCAATGGCCTCTCCCGGCTCGAGCGCCACCAGGTCCCGCGTGCTCTTGCCCACCGCCTGAATGACCAGGGCGATGGTCCCCGCCTCCGGATCGGCGTCGGCAATCGTCAACGGAATCCGCTCGGCCCCTTCGGCGCGGTGGACAATCACAAACTGGCCGGGCTGCCGAATCCGGGCCAGGCGCGGCGCCTCAACATCCAGCCGGGTCACGTTGGGGCTGAGACGGGCTTTTGAAACTATTTTGTGCATACTATAAACCGAACCGCGGCGGCGGGCGCGATGCCCCGGGCTGCCTGGCCCGGACTCGACCCGGGCGGACAATCCCGGCTGCCAGCCGCATAAGCCGGCAAGATACTGCCAATCAGCTTCTCCAAGTCAACTCTCTTGCGCCCCGCGCTCCCGGCCCCGGCCCGGGCCTGCCGGAGCGGGACGCACTGAAGCGGAAAGCGCGCTCGAAGGCCTGAACGCGCGGGAAAACCCCGCGGTCCTGCCGGCACGTTTGTTTGGCGTTCCGGTTTTGGCGCGGGCGGGGAGGGGCGTTCCCTTAATCGAGCAGGCGTGGGCGTTCCTGAAAGACCTTCAGAATCAGTTCGCCGAAGATGGTGTTGGCCCAGGCGAACCAGGCGCGGGTGAACTTCGTCGGGTCATCCTTGTGGAAGGCTTCATGCATGAACCCGGTGCCGGCATGGGTTTTTTGGAGGGTCACCAGGCAGCGCCGGATCTCCCGGTCGTCGGTGCTGGTCAGCCCCTGCACGATCAAGCCCAGCGGCCAGATCATGTCCATGCCCACGTGGGGGCCGCCCGGGCCGTCGGCCGCCTTGCCCTGGCAGTAGTAGGGGTTGGCGTCGGACAGCACGAGCTGGCGGGTGTTGCGGTAAACCCGGTCCCCGGGTTTGACGGCCCCCAGATACGGCAATGACAGCAGACTGGGGACGTTGCCGTCATCAATACAGTAGTAGTTGCCAAACGCATCCACCTCGTAGGCGTAAACCCGTCCGAACCGGGCGTGGTTCACGATGGCATGGCGCTGGAGCGCCTGCTCGACTTCGCCGGCCAGCGCGCGGCACTGGGCCGCGGTGTCTTTGTCCCGGTGGATGGTCTCGACCATTTCGGCCGCCTGGCGGAGGCTGACCACGGCGAAGAAATTGGCCGGCACCAGGAACGGAAAGATGGTCGCATCGTCGCTGGGACGGAAGATGGAAAAGATCAGGCCGACCGGCTTGGCCGGATTGCCGTAGCCGCGACCGGCGACGGTGTCGGTTTGCGTCTCGGTGCGGCGCTGGAAGCGGTAGGGGCCCCGGCCGGTCTTGCGCTGCTGTTCCCGGAAGGTTTGCAGGGTCAGCCGCAGGGCGTCGCGCCAGGCAGCGTCGAACGGGGCGGTATCGCCCGTGTGCTTCCAATAGTGGTAGGCAAGCCGGATGGGATAACAGAGCGAGTCAATTTCCCATTTGCGTTCATGGACGCCGGGCTTCATTTCGGTGAGGTCGCTTTTCCAGTGGCTGACCTTGGATTCATCCTTGTAGAACGCGTTGGCGTAGGGGTCCTTGAGGATGCAGCGGGTCTGGCGGTTGATGACCCCGGCAATCAACTGCTGGAGGGCGGGGTCCTCTTTCATCAGCGGCAGATACGGCCAGACCTGCGCCGTGCTGTCCCGCAGCCACATGGCGTCAATATCGCCGGTGATGACGTAAGTGTCGGGGCGGCCGTCGAGCACCTCAAACTCCACCGTCGTGTCCAGGGTGTTGGGGAAGCAGTTCTCAAACATCCAGCCCAATTCCTTGTTGCCGATGGAGGAGCGGACCCGCTGAATGGTCCGCTCGACGGCCGGGCTCTTGAACTTCCTTTTGGCCTCCGGAATGCGGACGACGGGGAAGCCGGCTTCGGCGGCGCGCGCGCTCGTGCCGAGGACCAGGGCCGAAGCGGCCAGGGACGTGGTGCGGATGAATTCGCGTCGGTTCATAAACGGGAGGTCTCTACTTGGAGTCGAGTTTTTGGAGCGCAAAGGCGCAGGCGCCAATCGCCACCGCCTCACTGGTGCCCAGCCGCGACATGCCCACGCCGATCCGCGCCAGGGGGTCGTAGCGCAGCTTGCGGTTGGTGCCGGGCACCGTGATCTCCCGCGTTTGACCGCGGACAAATTGCTCACGCTGCGCCGGGTCCTCCAGGTTGAAGGCCACCTGAACGAGGCGCCGGAACTTGGTTCCGTTGGGCGCGATGTAGGTGCCGTTCAGCTCATCCACCAGCGCCGGCAGGAACAGCGGCCACGAACCCGACACCCCCCCGCCAATCACCGCCAGTCCGTCTATCAGCGTCAGGGCTTGGGCCATGGCATCTCCCACCACTTCACCCAGCCGCCGAAACGCCTCCCGGGCTGCTGCCTGGTTCCCGGGCGCCTTCCCTTGGGCAATGTCGAACAGCACTTTCGGCTCCGGCACCTGGTCGAACGGCACCCCGGCCTGCTCGGCGTACGTGCGCCGGACCGCCCGGATGCTCGCGCCTTCCTCGGCATTGGTTTGCGGGGCGAGTTTGTTGCGGAGCAGCCAGATTTCCCCCGCCATCGAGTTGTCACCGATGAACAGTTGGCCGTCGCGCACGATGCCGCCTCCGAACCCGGTCCCCAGTGTGACCCCGAAGAGATTCTTGAACCGCCGGGGACTTCCGGCCTTTTCGAGCAAGCCGTTCACATACGGCAGAAAGCCTGCAATCGCCTCCCCGTACACAAACAGGTCTCCGTCGTTGTTGATGAAGGTGGGGATGCCGAACTGGTGCTCAAGCATCGGGCCCAGCGCGACTCCCCCGCGGAACCCCGGCAGATTGCCCAGGTCGCCAATGACCCCGTTGGGATAGTCGGCGGGCGCAGGAAAGGCGAAGCTGATCGCCACCGGGGGCGCGGGGCACTGTTTCTTGATGCGGGTAAAACCCTCGACGAGGTTCGCCAGGCAACGGTCAAGGTTGTCGCCGTTGGCAGGCAACGTGACGGTCTCGGTGACCGGCTGCATGCCGCGCATGGCGGTGAAGCGGAAGTTTGTGCCGCCGGCGTCGAG
>FWPV01006140.1_pt1 | contig 23255 bp, 22 predicted proteins | sample 2228371 | NCBI WGS metagenome assembly FWPV01 (sample SAMEA103939776, study PRJEB20133) | metagenome | reverse complement strand
CCAAAGGGGCATCTGATCACCGAAGCCGACATCTGGGCGCGGAGACCGGGGTCGGGCGAGATCGCGGCCTATGATTTCGACAAGGTCGTGGGCAAGCGGCTGAAACGGGCGCTGACGCGGAACACGCAGTTGAAGTGGGGGGATTTGGGGTAGACGATGACCTTGCCGCCACTTTGGAAAGTGTACCGTGAACTCGACCGTACCCGTCAGATGTTACATGCTGCGGTTGTAAAGCTGTACGAGCCTTTCGTCCAACGTAGGTACGACCGCAATCGCGATTCGTTGCTGCAAGTTCATACCGGTGTTGTGGCACTAGGCTCGAAAGTCGCGCTGTTACTGATCTACCAGCCGCGCGGAGTCAGCTCCAGTGTTCGGTTGACCTGCGATCATTTGCTCGCGAAAGGCTATTCGACTCTTGTTATCTCCAACGGCCCGCTTTCAGCCGATAGCCTGATGCCCCTGATCGCTCGGGCATGGCAGGTGGTGATCCGCCCGAATTACGGGTACGATTTTGGGGGCTATCGCGATGGCATCTTGTGGCTTCGCGACCGCGGGATCAGTCCTGATCGATTGGTCCTGCTCAATGACAGCATCTGGTTTCCCGTATGGCCCGACGAGACATTTCTAGCTCGAATGGAGGCCAGCGATTGCGACGTGGTCGGCGCGGTCATCCACGGACGACAGAAACGCCGCAAGCTTTCCAAGGACCGACCGGCCTTTCTGGAAAGCTACTTCTATCTTATAAATCGCCCTGCACTTGATGGCGATGCGTTTCGCCGCTTCTGGGATGACTACCAGGTCTCATCGATCAAATTCAACGCGGTGTATCGCGGCGAACGCAGCTTCTCGGGGTTTCTAGAGGAGGCCGGTCATTCAGTTCAAGGACTTGTCGACGCCGAGGCCGCTTTCGCTTCGATCCGCTTGCAAGATAACGATTTCTTGCGCAAAACTTTGAACTATGGGGCCTATACCGATCCCGATTTCGACGCCGAGCGGGACTTGCTTCTTGCTGCTGATCACAAAAGGGCCGGTTGGCGAGACGAGGCGCTTGGTCATGTTCAGAAAGTGCTGCGCCGGCGCAGCAGCTATGCCAGCTTTCCTTTTGCCTCATTTCACCTTCTTGGCGTGCCTTTCGTAAAGAAGAGTCGGCTGATGTTCTTCGGCAAGTCCTTTGGCACGGTCCAGATCAAGATGCGGACCCAGCTTCTGCGGGCTATAGACGCGGGCGACATTCCTCAACCTTTCCCCGAAGTGCTGGCCGAAATACGCGCAATCGAGGCGCCCACTACCAGTTCCGCAGTCGGGCCAGAGCGCGCGAGACAGGCCAAATGATACCGCCGCCTCCCGAGCGGATGGGGCTCTAAGCCTGCGTATGGTAACACAGTGCGCATATGCGGTTTTGCAGCAGACACCTTCCGCTCAATAATTTCGCAGCGCGCACACCAAGGAGAAAAACTAATGAGCTTGCCCCCCCTCTGGAAGATTCGGCGTGAACTCTGGCGTGTCTGGCTGTCGATGAAGATCAAGACCATCCGCCTGCTTGGCCTGAACATCACGATGCGCTACGCCGATCTCGTCATTCCAATGAACCGTGACGGCATCAGCGCGGAGATTGTCATGGGCATCGCTATGAATGTCTACGAAAGGCCCGAAATCGACGGGCTTAGGCGCGCCTTGCGTCCGGGCGACCGAATTATCGAACTGGGGGCAGGTCTTGGAGTGGTGACAGCGCTTGCTGCGCGGGCAGTCGGCCCCACGGGCCGAATCTTGGCCTACGAAGCTAATGCAACTCTTCTGCGAGATACCCGAGAGTTTCTAATGCGACACGGCCTGACGACGGTTGAATTGCGGAACGCAGTGTTGGTGCCCGAGGCCGCCCCTGGTGAAACGCGCGATTTTCACGTTGCGCGGGTGTTCGCGGTCAGTTCGCTTGTGCCTCACGCGGGAAGCTCGCGGCACAAGACAGTTTCGGTACCGGCAGAAGATGCAAACGATGTCCTCGCCAGTTTTCGTCCTGATGTCCTGATTTGCGACATCGAGGGCGGCGAAGCCGAACTGATCCCTGCGATGGACCTGTCTAACCTCCGTGCCGTAGTCATCGAGATGCACCCTAAACGGGTGTCGGCTGACAAACTGAATGCCGTGCGGGCTTCGATGGAACGGCAGGGGCTCGTCCAGGATCCAGAACCGATGGGCGGCACCGTCGAGCTGTTCGTGCGCAAGGTGTAGACTGTTCAGAGCTGTCAGCAACACTGCAAGATTGTATAGGCTGCATTTGCACGGCTTGGAACTAGACATGCAATTTCATCCTGTCCATACAAACACTGACTGCATCCTGCGTTTGTTACCAGAAGTGAAATGACCCGCCACCTGCTCTTCCTCACCGGCACCCGCGCCGATTTCGGCAAGCTCGTGCCCCTGGCTGCTGCGGTCCGCGATGCCGGGCACCGGGTGACCTTCTTCGTCACCGGGATGCACATGCTTGACCGCTATGGCCTGACGGTGAACGAGGTGCGGCGCATGGCAGGGGTGGGGGTGCACGAGTTCCTGAACCAGCGGCCCGGCGATCCGCAGGACGTGATCCTGGCGAAGACCGTGATGGGGTTTTCCGACTATGTCACCGAAAACCGCCCCGACCTGATCGTGATCCACGGCGACCGGATCGAGGCGCTGGCGGCCTCGCTGGTCGCCGCTACGAACTACATCCGTTCCGCCCATGTCGAAGGCGGCGAAGTGTCGGGCACCATCGACGAGGTCTTTCGCCATTGCAACACCAAGCTCTGCGCCCACCACTTCGTCTCGTCCGAGGCCGCCGCCGCCCGCGTCCGCAGCCTGGGCGAGTTGCCCGAGGCGATCCACGTCATCGGCTCGCCCGAGCTGGATTTCCACGCCCGCCCGTCGGGGGTGACGCTGGATGAGGTGCGCGCGCGCTATGACATTCCCTTCGCCGACTATGGCATCGCGGTCTTCCACCCGGTGACCTCGGAACAGGACAGCATCGGCGCGCAGGCGGCGGATCTCTTCGGCGCGCTTGCGGCGTCGCAGCGCCCTTTCGTGGTGATCGCGCCGAACAACGACCCGGGCTCGCGCGAGATCTTCGCCGTCATCGACCGCCTGCCGAAGACGCGCTTCCGCGTTCTGCCCTCGATGCGGTTCGCGCATTTTTCCGAACTGATGAAAAATGCCGCCTGCATGGTCGGCAATTCCAGTGCCGGCGTGCGCGAGGCGCCGTTCCTGGGGCTGCCGTCGCTCGACATCGGCACGCGCCAGACCAACCGGGCCGAGGCCCCCTCGGTCGTGGTCTGCAAAGCGGGGGACCGGCGCGCGATCCTCGACTTCCTGCGCACCGCCTGGGGTCTGCCCGCAGAGCAGCATGAAGGGTTTGGCACCGGCTCTGCCGCCGAACGCTTTGTCGAGGTGCTGTCGCGCCCCGCGTTCTGGAACCTGAGCCTGCAAAAGGCGTTCCGTGACTAGCCCGACCGGCCCATGGTTGCGGGCCTACCTGGTGGCAAGCCGCCTGATCCCGCTCTGCGCGCCCGCCCTGCTGCGCCGCCGCCTGTCGCGCGGCAAGGAACTGCCGCACCGCTGGCGCGAGAAACTGGGCGAGCCGGGCCTGCGCCGCCCGGACGGCAGGCTGATCTGGCTGCATGCGGTCGGCCTGGGCGAAACCCTGGCCCTGCGCGGGCTTGTTGCCGCCATGGCCGTCCAGACCGACGCCGACTTCCTGGTAACCTCCACCACCCGGGGGTCGGCCGAAGTCCTTGCCGCGAACCTGCCGCCGCGGACCCGCCACCAGTTCATGCCGCTGGATGCGCCCGGCTATCTTGCGCGGTTTCTTGACCATTGGCGCCCGGCGCTTTCGGTCTGGGCCGAGCAGGACCTCTGGCCCGGTGCGGTGGTGGCCGCGGCGCAGCGGGGCATCCCGCTGGCGCTGGTGAACGCCCGGATGAACGCGGCGGCTTTCGCCCGCCGCCGCCGCTGGCAGGGGCTTTACGCCGACCTTTTCGCCCGCTTCAGCCTGGTTGCGGCGCAAGATGCGGTCACGGCGGCGCATCTGCAGGCTCTGGGCGCGGCGGATGTCCGTGTCACCGGCTCGCTCAAGGCGGCGGTCCCGCCCCTGGCTGCAGAGCCCGGGGCGCTTGCCGCGGCGCGCGCCGCCCTGGTCGGGCAGCAGCCGGTGCTGCTGGCCGCATCGCATCCCGAGGACGAAGCCGTCACCCTGGCGGCCTTCCGTGCCGCAAAGTCGCGGCCGCTCCTGCTCATCGCGCCCCGCGACCCCGGTCGCGGCCCCGAGATCGCCGCCCGCGCCGCCGAGCATGGCATGACCGTCACCCGACGCAGCCTTGGCGAGGGGCCGACCGCCGACATCTGGATCGTCGATACTCTGGGCGAGATGGGCCTTTGGTATCGCCTGTGCCCGACGACCCTGATCGGCGGCAGCTTCGGGCCGACCGAGGGGCACAATCCATGGGAGGCCGCAAGCCTGGGCTCGGCGATCCTGCATGGTCCGCGAGTTGCGAATTTCACCGCCGATTTCACCACACTGCACGAAAACGGCGCGGCGCAATCGGTCAGCGAGGGGAGCTTGCCGGCCGCGCTCCTTGCCGATCATTCGGCGATGGCCACGCGTGCAAAGGCGCTGTCCGACGCCGCGCAGGGCGGCCTTGCGCCGCTGGCCGCCGATCTGCTGGCCCTGGTGGTGAAACCGGGATGAGGCTGTGGCTTTTCCTGCGCCTGTGGTCGCTTGTCTGGCACCTCGGCCTGCCGGTGATGCTGGTCTACCTCTGGCAACGCGGCCGCAAGGACCCGCTGTATGCGCAGGCCGCGGGCGAACGCTTCGGGCGCTACGGCCAGGGACTGCCCGGTGCGGTCTGGATCCATGCGGTGTCACTGGGCGAGATGCGATCCGCCGTGCCGCTGATCCGTGCGCTGCTGGACCGGGGCGAACGGGTTGTCACCACCCATTTCACCCCCGCGGGCCGGCGCGAGGCCGCCCGGGTCTTTGCCGGGGATATCGCCACTGGCCGCATGGCCGTCGTCTGGGTTCCGTTTGAAACATCATGGGCTTACGCCGGGTTTTTCAAATCATTTCGCCCAAGGCTCGGCCTGGTGATGGAAATCGAGATCTGGCCGCGGATGGTCTTTGCCTCGCGGCGGGCCGGTGTCCCGCTTTACATGTGCAACGCGCAGTATCCGAGTGATTCCATGGCACGCGACGCGCGCCTTGGCCTGCGCCCCGCCATCATGCGCGGCTTTGCCGGGGCGTTCGTGAAGTCGGATCTGCAGGCGGAACGCTTTGCCTCGGTCGGCGTGCGGAACATCAGTGTCACCGGCGAGTTGCGCTTTGACCAGCCGATCCCGGCCGCCCAGCTTGCCGCCGCCGCGGCCCTGCGCCCTGGTCTTGGTCCGCGCCGGGTCATTGCCTTCGCCTCGGTGACCGAGCCTGAAGAGGCAATGTTCCTGGCGGCGGCGCAGGAGATCCTGTCGGTGCGGACCCCTCCGGTCGTCATCTTCGTTCCCCGCGCGCCCGAACGGTTCGCCGCGCTTGCCCGAGCCATGGCGGAAAAGGGCATCCTGTTCGATCGCCGCAGCACCCGGCTGGATCGCGGTTTCCGGCCGGTGAGCCAGTCGCCGATGGACGTGCTGCTGGGGGATTCGCTGGGCGAGATGTATTTCTACCTCGGCCTTGCCGACCGCGTTGTGGTGGGCGGCGGTTTTCAGCCGAAGGGATCGCACAACATCATCGAACCTCTGGCCCTCAAGCTGCCGGTGCTTGTCGGCCCTCACATCCAGACCATCGAATATCCGGCGGTCGAGGCGATCGCGGCGGGGGCCTGCCTGCAGACCCGCGCCGACCGGCTGGTGCAGGACGTGCTGACCTGGCCCGATCCCGCGCCCGAGGTCATCGCCCGCTTCACCGAGGCCCATTCCGGTGCGACAGCGCGGACCCTGGCCGCCCTCGCGCCGCTGCTCAGGCCTTGACCAGACCTTCGCGCAGCTGTTCGGACAACAGGAACTCCACCAGCCGCAGGTCATAGGGCGTGTCGATGTCGTGGCAGCGTTCGGACGGCATCACATAGGGGATGACGCGGCCCTCGTAGATCGTCCGCGCCCGGCGCAGGTAGTCGGGGTCCACCACATAGACGAGACCGACATGTTCGTAGACCACCGGCGCGTCCTGCCGGGCCCAGATGCCTCCGGGCAGGTCCTTCGACACATGCAGGGCACCGGTCGCATCCGGCTCCACAAGGTTGAAATAAGGATTCTTTCTGGCCTCGCAGACGCTCATGACCATGTCTGGATGTTCGATTTCGTAAAGTGCAAGCGCCCCGGTGACGTCCTCGGGCAAGCGCAGCGGCGAGGTGCAGTCGAGATCGAGGAAGGCCGAAACCGGCCCGACCAGGGCCTCGCTGGCCGCCAGGGCATGTTGCCAGACGCCCCATTTCGGGGCGGTGTCGGTGGCCAGCTCGGCCGGGCGCAGACCGATCTTCAGCGCCCCGCGCCGCACGGCATGGTCATAGATTGCCGCGTCATCGGTCGAGACGACCACCGCGCCCACGCGCGGGTTGGCGAAAAGCTGGTCCAGCGACCAGTCGATCAGGGGTTTGCCGCAGAGCGGGCGGAAGTTCTTGCCCGGCACGCCCTTCGACCCCTTGCGCGCCCCGATATGTCCCAGGATCATCCTTGCCTCTCCTTTGCGCCAAGCCTTAGCGCGACGGCGCGGCTCATGCCAGCGTCGGCGGGCGCTGCTGTGGCCAGCCCGTCGCGCGGTGCCAGGCCTGACCGATGGCCAGCACTCCGGCGTCATCCCCCGACCGCCCGATGATCTGCATGCCCATCGGCAAGCCCTCGGGGCCGAACCCCACCGGCACCGACAGCGCGGGCAGGCCGATCAGGCTGGCGGGGACGACGACCTCCATCCAGCGGTGATAGGTGTCCATCCGGCGTCCCGCGATCTCATCCGGCCAGCGCCGGTCCGCGGGGAACGGCCAGACCTGGGCCGAAGGCAGGACCACCGCATCGAGCCGCCGGAACAGCCGTGCGGCATGGGCGAACCAGCGGCTGCGGATCACGCTGGCCTCGTGGACCGCCTGCGCCGTCAGCGCAAGGCCCTGCTCGATCTCCCAGATGGTCTCGGGCTTGGTCAGCGCGCGTCTGGCCGGGTCTTCCGCCAGATCCCGCTTGCCGCCCGCGTTCAGCAGGGCGCGCAAGGTGACCCAGGCGCTCCAGATCGTCCCCGCAGGGAAGGGTGCGGGCAGCGGTTCGATGACCGCGCCCAGCGCTTCCAGCTGTCGAAGCGCCGACTCGCACAGGCCAAGGATCCCCGGCTCCATCGGATAGGCCCCGTCCCAATCGGCCAGCCAGCCGATCCGGATGCCTTTCACCCCCCGGTCGAGGCCGGACAACAGATCCGGCACCGCGCGCGGGAAAGGCACCTCCGGGTTCTCCCCGGCAAGCACGGTCAGCAGCCGGGCAATATCCGCCACCGTGCGGGCCATCGGGCCTTCGGTGGACAGGGTCGCAAGGAAGGTGTCACCGTCGGCGTCCTGCGGCACCAGCCCCCAGGTCGGACGAAAGCCGTAGACGTTGCAGAAGGCCGCAGGGTTGCGCAGGCTGCCCATCATGTCGCTGCCATCGGCGACCCAGGCCATCCTGGCGGCCAGCGCCGCCGCAGCGCCGCCGGAAGACCCTCCGGCGCTGCGCGACAGGTTGTAAGGGTTGCGCGTCACGCCAAAGACCGGGTTGAACGTATGCGACCCCTGGCCCCATTCCGGCACGTTGGTCTTGGCCGCGATCAGCGCGCCCGCCCCGCGCAGCCGGGCGGCCACCAGGTCGTCCTTCGCGGGCAGGTGGTTTGCCCAGATCGGTGACCCCCAGGTTGTCCGCACCCCCCTGGTCGCCACCAGGTCCTTGACCGCAAAGGGTATCCCGTGCAGCCAGCCCGCGGGCGCCGCGTCATCCAGCCTCCGCGCCTCGGCCAGCAGCGCCTCCGGGTCGCGAAGCGACACGATCGCATTCACCCTGCCGTTCACCGCCGCGACCTGCGCCAGCCAGGCGGCCATCACCTCGGACGGCGCGACCCTGCGGGCGCGGATCGCAGACGACAGCTCGGTCGCCGACCATTCCAGCATGTCCTGCCCTTTTCGACTGATGCGTCACAAGGGTATGCCACCGGTTCGGGCGACCGGTGGCACGCGAGGGGGCGAGCCCGCGGTCCGACGGACCTGCCGGGACCTACTTCTGCAGTTCGGTCCAGATCGCGGTGATGTAGTCCAGCGACTTGCCGGTGCAGGTCGGAAGGAAGGTGCCGGCGGCCCTGAACTCTTCGGGGATCACCACCTCGGGCGCGGTCTTCATGTCTTCCGGCATGAAGGCGTCCGACCCGGAAATGCCGTTGGCATAACGGGCGAAGGCGCTGATCATCGCGGCGTTTTCGGGCAGCATGATGAAATCGAGGAACTTGTAGGCTTCCTCCACATTGGTCGCGTCCTTCAGCAGCGCCACCGAATCCATGAACAGCGGATAGCCCTCCCGTGGATAGCCATACTGCACGTCGCCATTGGTGTTCAGCCGCGCCCGCATCGTCGAGCCGTTCCAGTTCACCGATCCGGCCCAGTCGCCGTTCGACAGCCGTTCGGTCGCGCCGTAGTCCATCGATATCCAGTTCGGCTTGGCGGCCAGAAGCACGTCCCGCGCCTTCTTCATGATCTCCGGGTCGTCCGAGCAGGGCTTGCCACCGACATACATCGTCGCCAGCGACACGATGTCATTCATCTCGGGCACCACGTTGATCTTTCCGACAAGTTCAGGCGGAACGTCGAGAAAGACTGCCGAGGTATTGATATCGCCAGAGTAAACCTTGGTGTTGACCGCAATACCGGTGCTGCCCCACTGCCACGGCACCGAATATGCGCGGCCCGGGTCCCATGGCACGTCCCTCCATTCGGGGGCGATGTTGGCGTGGTTCGGCAGCTTTGCCAGATCGAGGGGCACGATCAAGCCCTTCTCGATTCAGATCGGCACATAGTTGGCCGAGGGCACGACAAGGTCGAACCCTGAGCCCCCGGCCTCGACCTTGGCCAGCGCCACGTCGTTCGAATCGTAGTCGGTGACGGTCACCTTGATCCCGGTCTCTTTCTCGAACTTCGCCAGAAGCTCGGGGCTGGTGTAGTTGCCCCAGTTGTAGAGCTGCAGCGCGCCCTCGGCGGCGGCAAGGCTCGCCGTGGCAAGAACCATGGCGGTTGCGGTCAGCAGTCGTCTCATTGTCGGTCTCCCTGGTTGATCAGTCTTTCTTGCGGGTGAGAAGGAAGAAAGCGGTCAGCATCACGACGGTCACGCCCAGCAGCATGGTCGAGATCGCATTGACCTCTGGTGTGAAGGCGCGGCGAAGCTGGCCGAGCATGTAGGTCGGCAGCGTATCCTGTCCGCCGGATTTCACGAATTCGGTGATGACCACATCGTCGAGGCTGATGACGAAGGCGAGCATGGCCCCTGCCATGATCCCCGGAGCCAGAAGCGGCAGGGTCACCCGGCGGAAGGTCATTGCGGGGCTCGCGTAAAGATCGGCGGCCGCAGTCTCAAGCGACAGGTCCATGCTTTCCAGCCGGGCGCGGATCGGCAGGTAGGCGAAAGGGATGCAAAAGGCGGTGTGGGCGGCGATCAGGTAGCCGAGGCCCTGATAGCCGGTGGCGACCTTCAGGATGCCGAAGAAGATCAGCAGGGCGACGGCAGTGACGATTTCCGGCACCATCAGCGGCTGGTTGATCATCACATAGATGAAGGTCTGCCCCCTGAAGGCCCGCCGCCTTGTGGTGCCAAGTGCCGCAAGCGTGGCCAGCGTGGTCGACAGGACGGCGGCGGAGACGCCGATCACCAGCGACCGCATCGTCGCGGCCTTCACGTCCTGGTTGGCCCAGGCGTCGCCATACCAGCGCAGCGAAAACCCACCCCAGGTCGCAACCGAATTCGACCCGTTGAAGGAGTAGATCACCAGCGTGACGATGGGCAGATAGAGTATGACGAAAGCCGCAAGAGCGATCGTGGCAAAGCCAGGCAGCCGGCTGATCTGGAAGCCGCGCTCAGCCATGGTCCGCGCCCCGATCCCGGTTGGCAACCCGGACATAGACCAGAAGTGCCGCCATCACGATCAGAAGCAATAGAACCGACAGCGCCGCGCCCAGGGGCCAGTTTTTGCCCTGCAGGAACTGAAGTTCGATGAAGTTGCCGATCATCATCTTCTTGCCGCCGCCAAGAATGCGCGGGGTCACATAGGCCCCCAGCGAGGGCACGAAGACCAGGATCGACCCGGCGATGATCCCCGGCTTGACGATGGGCAGGATCACCCGCCGCAGGGTGCTCCAGCGGCTGGCGTAAAGGTCATAGGACGCCTCCAGAAGCCGCACGTCGAAGCGCTCGATGGTCGCGTAGAGCGGCAGCACCATCAACGGCAGGTAGACATAGGTCATGCCGATGAGCACCGCGCCTTCGGTGTAGACGATCTGCAGCGGCGCGCCGATTACCCCCAGCCAGAGAAGCGCCGTGTTCAGGATGCCTTCGTTGCGGATCACCTCGTTGATCGCGAAAGTGCGGATCAGAAGGTTGGTCCAGAAGGGAATCGTGATCAGGAACAGCCACATCGCGCGCCGGGCTGGCGGTCGGGTGGCGATGAACCAGGCGGTGGGAAAGCCGATGGCGAAGGTCAGCGCGGTGGTGGCCAGCGACAGCCAGACCGACCGCCAGAAGATCGTCAGGTTCGCTTCGGCCAGGGTGTAGCGTTCGTCGAAGATGTCATAGGTCACCAAGATGCCCTTCCAGCCTTCGACCGAGAACTCGCGGATCACCCCGCCGGTGTCGTTTGCGGTCAGGAAGGAATAGTAGACCACGATCAGCAGCGGCCCGGAGGCCGCCAGCGCCAGCATCGCCAGCGCGGGCAGGGAAAGTAGCCAGCCGTTGCGGGCCGAGCTGCGGATCGCGGTCTGCTCGGCGGGGCTCATCTCAGTCCTCCACCCGCTGCACCGCGCCATCGGCAAAGCGCAGGCCCACGGGCTGGCCTACAGCCAGACCCGCCTCGCCCGAGGCCGGGCTTTGCAGGCGGGCCACGATCTCGGTGCCGTCGGCCAGATGCAAGTGGCAGTGGGTGTCGGTGCCGAAATAGACCAGCGCCCTGACCGTCGCCTTGAGGCCGTCCGAGGGCAGGGACAGGCGCACCTGCTCGGGCCGGACGCTGATGGTTGCCGCCGCCCCGGCAGCCAGTCCCGGCGCCTCGATGCGTTCGCCGGTGGCCAGCCGCAAGGCACCTGCCTCGGCGCTGCCGGTCAGGAAGTTCGTCTCGCCAATGAAACTTGCGACAAAGCGGTTCTTTGGATGGATGTAGATGTCCCGCGCCGTGCCGATCTGCTGGATGCGCCCGGCGCTCATCACCGCGATGCGGTCGGACATGGTCAGGGCTTCTTCCTGGTCATGGGTGACGAAGACGAAGGTGATTCCGGTCTCCAGCTGCAGCCGCTTCAGCTCGATCTGCATTTCCTTGCGCAGCTTGAGGTCCAGCGCGGACAGGGGCTCATCCAGGAGAAGCACCTTCGGTTGCGGGGCCAGCGCGCGCGCCAGGGCCACCCGCTGCTGCTGGCCGCCCGACAACTGGCTGGTCTTGCGGCTCGCCATCGGTTCCAGCTTGACCAGCGCCAGCATCTCGGCCGTGCGCGCCTTGACCAGAGCGGCCGGCCGCCCCAGCATCTCAAGTCCGAAGGATATGTTCTGCGCCACGGTCAGGTGCGGGAACAGCGCGTAGCTTTGAAACACCGTGTTCACCGGCCGCCGGTTCGGAGGCAGGGTGGTGATGTCGGCCCCGTCCAGCAGGATCGTGCCCCCGGTCGGCATCTCGAACCCGGCGATCAGGCGCAGCAGCGTGGTCTTTCCGCAGCCCGAGGGACCGAGGAGCGTGAAGAACTCTCCCCGTCCGATGTCGAGCGACACATCGTCCAGCGCCCGCACCGCGCCCGCGCCTTGCCCGAATGCCTTCACGACATTGCGGGCCGAGATCACCGCGTTATCGGCCACGGAGGCTCCCCTCATGTTCCCGGTCATTTGATCATATAGCGCGGAAACTTTATTTCCCGACAAGCGATTCCTTGCGCCTCACCCTGCAATCGGCGCTCTTTTCCCCGCCCAGGGCGCGGCGCGTTCGACTTCCGCGCACAGGCTGATGAGAAGCTCATCCTGACCGAAGGCCGCCGCGAGGTGGATGCCGATCGGCAAGCCGTCGGCGGACCAGCCAAGGGGCAAGCTGGCGGCGGGCTGGCCGGAGGCGTTGAAAATCGCGCAGAACGGAGAATAGGCGAAAATCCCTTCCGGACCAGTGCGATAGGCGACGTAATCCTCGGTATCATGGGCAAAGCGGCCGACCTTCGCCGGCGGTTCGGCAAGGGTGGCGGTCAGCAGGATGTCCGGCCCCCGATCGAAGAACCCGGCCATCTGGCGGCCAAAGGCGTGGACCTCGCCCACCGCCTGCAGATAGCGCGTCGGGTGCAGCGTCTGCGCATAGGCCCAGGCGCCACGACAGACGCCCTCGACCTCGTCCGTCCGAGGCGGGCGGTCGCCGATGCTTGACCGGAGCCAAAGCGCGGTGCCGATGCCGACGATATCGGTCCAGGCCCGCATCATCCTCGGCACGTCGGCCTTGGGGCGCGCGGGTTCGACATGGTGCCCCAGCGCGTCCAAGATCTTGCCTGCCGCGCGAACCGCCTCGGCCACTTCGGGGTGGATCGGATCGCCGGTCAGCGTGGTCTCACAGATCGCCACGCGCAGCCTTCGGGGCGGGCGGCTGATCGCGGCGGCATGGCCCTGCGCCAGGGGCGGCGCGACATAGGGCGCGCCGAGGTCCGCGCCTTCACAGGCGTCCAGCATCACCGCCGTGTCCCGGACCGACCGCGTGAGAAAGCCGTCAATCGCCATCCCGGCCCAGCCTTCCCCGGCATAGGGTCCGTCCGGCAGCCGCGCCCGCGTCGGCTTGAACCCGAAAAGCCCGCAGGAGGACGCCGGGATCCGCACCGACCCGCCACCGTCCGACCCATGCGCGATGGCCACGATCCCCGCCGCCACGGCAGCGCCGGCCCCACCGGAAGACCCGCCCGAGGTATGCCCAGGCCCCCAGGGGTTCCGCGTCGGCCCGCCGTAGACCGCCGCCTCGGTTGCCGCGCCGACACCGCCCTCGGGCGAGGTCGTGCGTCCGAAGGTCACCGCGCCCGTTGCCCTGATCCGCTGGAAGATACTGGAATCGCCGGGGTAAACCGTGTTGGCAAATAGGCGGCTGCCGTTGTGGGACGGGAAATCCCGCGCCTCGATGCCAAGGTCCTTCAGCAAGAACGGCACACCGCGGAAGGGGCCGACAGGCAGGCCTTCGGCAATCGCCTTTCGCGCCACGCCTTCCTGGATCAGCACCACCGCGTTCAGTGACGGATTGCGCGCCTCGACCGCGGCGAGGGCCGCGTCCAGAAGCTCGTCCGGGGTTACCTCGTTGCGGGCCACCAGGGCAGCCAGCGCGGTTGCATCCTCTGCGCCAAGGTCTCCGATCATCGCAGGCTCCTGTTCCGAAGGCCCCGCCAGCCTGAACCGCGATCGCGGGCAGCGTCATGTCCGCAACCGACATGGCGTGCCGCGATCGGTCAGCGTTCCGCCAGCACCCGGGTCAGCACCTCGCGCAGCGCCTCGGGCAGGATCGGCTTGGGCAGGAACCCGTCCAGCGCCGCACGAAGCTGGTCGTCGCGCCGGACGGCCAGGACATCCGCCGTCATCGCGATGACCGGGATCCGGTTGCCATGCGTGGCCCGGATCCGTTTCAGGGTTTCGGTTCCGTCCATCTCGGGCATCATCAGATCCAGCAGGACCGCATCCACGCCGCCCTGCTCCAGCCGTTTCAGGGCTTCGGGGCCGCTGGCAGCCTCGACGGCCCGCGCGCCCGAGGCGATGAGGAGCTGCGCCGCCACCAGCCTGTTGGTGGCAATGTCGTCCACCACCAGGATCGTGCGGTCCTGAAAGTCCGAAACGCCGGTCTTCTGCGGCACGGCCTCGGCTTCGGGGGCAAGGACCGTCAGCCGGAATGTCGCCCCCTGCGCCGTGGGCAGGATCACCAGATCGCCCGACATCTGCCGCGCCACTGCGCGGCTGATCGACAGGCCAAGACCGACGCCCGGCGTCTCGCTGGAGCCGCGGTAGAAGGGCTCGAAAACCTTGTCCTGCAGGGCAGGCGGGATCCCCTTGCCCTGGTCGGCCACGTCGATCATCAGCCGCTGGCGGGCATAGCGCACGGTGACCGACACCGGCCCGCGCGATGAATGTTTCAGGGCATTGCCGATCAGGTTGCCCAGGCATTGCCGCACGCGCTGGCTGTCTATCAGAAGATGGGTCGGCACATCGCGGTCGACGCTGACCTGCAGTTCGCGGCCCTGGTTGCGCGCCTGGAGGTCGAAAACCAGGAGGTTGGCCGACAGTTCGGGCCGCACGGCAACGGGGCGCGGGGTGATCGCGACGCGGCCTTCGGTCAGCGCCGAGTAGTCGACGGCATCGTCCAGCATCACGGCCAGATCGCGTGCCGAGGTCACCACGGTGCGCAGCCGCTGCCGCGACGGGCCGGTTGCCGCTGCGGCCTCGATCTCGCCCAGACCGATCACGGCATTCAGGGGGGTGCGCAACTCGTGGCTGATCTGCGCCAGAAACCGGCCTTTCGCGACATTCGCCGCCCGGGCCGCCGCCGCAGCCTCGACCCCGGCCCGGTGCATCCGGTTGTTCGAGACCATCGCCATGGCGGCATAGCCGATCGCGAACAGCGCCACCGCCGTCGAGATTGCCAGGCCGATCCAGTTGCCGATGGCCAGCCAATGCGCCGTGTTGAAGGCCAGCACCACCGCCGCGACCGTGGCCATTCCGGTTGCCCCGAGCGGCAAGTGGATCGAGCGGACCGAACAGAGGTGCAGAAGCGAGCCCATCACGATGCCGATGGCAATCGCCTTGGCATAGGGGTCGTCCTGCATCCAGACGAGGCCTGCCGCCGTCACCAGTGCGGCCTCCATCGGGACGAGCGAGGCGAGAAAGGCCAGATAGCGCCGGGGCGACCTGGCTGGATCGAGGCCGCGCAAAAGGCTTTGCGAGACCAGCTCGCCCACCAGTTCGACACCGAACAGGACCGCCATGATCAGCGGGTTGACGTAGATCGCGCAGACCCCGTAGACGAAGGCGACCAGAACCATGCGGAACACGAATTCGCCGCGCAGGATCTTGTACTGGCGCGCAAGCTCGTCGCGCAGTCGTTCCCCTTCCGCCTTGGTGTATCTTGGGATCAGGGGCATCGACCGGGCGCACCGAGGGGTTGCAAGGGTTTGCAGACTGTAGCCCGAACGTTGTGCCGAAGGTCAAGGCCCTGTGGGGTTACGGTTCGGCTGCGGGGGCAATCCGAACCTCTTGTCGCAGGCTGCCGTCGCGCCCGAAGACCAGGATCCGGTCGTCCCGGGTCACGACGGCGACCCAGCCGGTGCCAAAGGTGACGGCGGCGGCCTCGGTGCCCGCGGGAAGGCGCAGGTTGGCCGGAACGTCCGGGCCCGATGCCGAAAAGGCCTGGGGCATCCGGGTGACAATCAGCCCGACCACGGTTATGACACCGCCGATCATCGTCACGGTCAGGATGATCACCAGCCATTTCAGAAGCCGCAGGCTGGGCGGCAGGGGCGCATCAGGGGCATCGGGCGTGATGGCGGGCGGGGCGGGATCGGACATGGACGGGCCTTTCGAGGATGACGACACCGTCGGCCTGATGACTGTGGTCATCGGCCCGGATGCCCCCGCCCGCCTTGATAAGGCGCTTGCCGCGGCGGTGCCAGAAAAAGCCGCGCTGTCCCGGTCGCGCCTGATGCGGATGATCGCGGAAGGCGCGGTCAGCCGCGCGGGTCTGGCGGTGACCGACCCCAAGACCCGGGTGGCCGAGGGCGAGGTCTATGCGCTGCGCCTCGATCCGGCGGCGGCCGTCGAGACCCGGGCCGAGGCGATCCCCCTGTCGGTCGTGTGGGAGGACGCCGATCTTGTCGTCATCGACAAGCCTGTCGGGATGGTGGTGCATCCGGCACCCGGCTCGCCCTCGGGGACGCTGGTGAACGCGCTTTTGCATCACTGCGGTGCCGGCCTATCCGGGATCGGCGGCGAGCGGCGGCCGGGGATCGTGCACCGGATCGACAAGGACACCTCGGGGCTTCTGGTGGTGGCCAAGTCCGACCGGGCGCATCACGGCCTGGCCCGGCAGTTCGAGGATCATTCGGTCGCCCGGCACTATCTGGCGGTGGTGCAGGGGGTGCCGCAAGCCTCGGACGCCCGGCTGCGGGGACTGCGGGGCATCAGCTTCGAGGCAGGGGGGATCCTGCGGATCGCGACGCATCTGGCCCGGCACAGGACCGACCGGCAGCGGCAGGCGGTGGTCTGGGACCAGGGCCGCCACGCCGTCACCCGGGCGCGGGTGGTGGAGGCTTTCGCAGGCCAGGCCGCGCTGGTCGACTGCTGGCTGGAGACCGGGCGCACCCATCAGATCCGGGTCCACCTCGCCTATGCCGGGCACGGGCTGGTGGGCGATCCGACCTATGGCGGGAAAAGGCGGCTGGGGGCCGCGCTGGGGGCGGGGGCGGAGGTCGGCAACAGCTTTCCCCGCCAGGCGCTGCATGCCGCGAGCCTGGGGTTCGACCATCCGGTGACCGGGGAGCGGATGGAGTTCTCCTCGCCCTTGCCGCCCGACATGGACCGCCTGATTGAGGCGCTGCGGGCCGGGTAAGGCTGCAAGCTGCCCACGTGTGGGCAGTTTCTTGAGCATAATGAAATCAAGGCCTTGGTTGTGGACGTTAACAATCTGGCAAGGTCTGCCCGCAGGCTTGCGAGGGCCGTAGTCCCGCGATATGCTCAGCTGGCACTGGCCGCAATAGGCCGATGGAGTGCGCCTATGCCCGAGACTGTCGCCACCCCATGACGTCATCCGGCCCCTGATCCGGGGCTGACGGGTGACATGAACGACCGACGAAGCGCGTCCGCCTTCGTCCGGTCTGGCATGGCGACAGACGACGGACTTCCCTCAAATGAACATCTCACGGACCGAGCAGCGGGTGCTGCATGTCCTGGCCCTTGGTGGCCGCATCGACCACAGCCGCAAGGGCACCAAGATCGACGATATCCTCTGCGTGACACGCGACGGGCTGATCCTGTCGGACTGCACGCCGGGCGTCTTCCAGCGGCTGCGGCGCAAGCGACTGATCGCGTCAGAGGGCGGTGGGCCCTACCGAATTTCTCGGCTTGGGCGGATGTCCGTCCGGGCACAAGTGGACAATCAGGGCTGATCGCCTGCCGTCAGGTGGCGCTGTGTGCAGGCGCAGGGCCTCCGGCGGGAGTATTTGGCAAAGGGCAACCGCCATCGGTCAGAAGGGCAAGGCGGCGGCGGTTGCCTTGCCCATCCGACCACCTGCCAGATGCTTCTCTTGATCCAGCGGACCGGTCGTGCCTGGCGCAGGAGACTTTCCGGCGTCGGCACGCCATGCGGGCCGGTGGTCGGCACGGACGGCGGCCCTTGTGCATCTGCAGCATCTTGTCACCGATCCGTTATCGGCGTATGTATCGCCCACCGCCGACGCGGCTCGAGTCGGTAATGGCATCGGAGCCACAGCGCATCCCTCCTGCCAGGGGGGTAACCGGACCCGACAGTCGCGCCTGGCGCGACCTGACATGTGCCGGACCTGCCTTCCGCAACCCCCTATCCGACGATTTCGGACACACCCAAGGGTGACCCATGATTCACGACCCGATCCCGCGCGGGGACCAACCGGCTTTGCCTCTGTTCGACGACGAGGCTCTGGATATCGCAGATTATCTGCGGGCCGAACCGGACGCCGACGACATCCATGTCGATGAAACCAGACGGCAGGGCATCGCGGCGCTGACGCTGGGCGCGGTCGGCGTGGTGTACGGCGACATCGGCACGTCGCCGATCTATGCCTTCCGCGAAGCCCTGCGGGCGACGGGCACGGCGGTCCCCGGCCCGCCCGAGGTGCTGGGCATCCTGTCGCTTCTGATCTGGACGCTGATCCTGATCGTTACGGTCAAATACGTCTTCGTCCTGTTGCGCGCCGACAACCGGGGCGAGGGTGGGATTCTAGCGCTTTACACGCTGGTCCGGCTGGCGGCAGGCAAACGGTCGGTGCCGGTCCTTCTTCTGGCGCTGGGCGGGGCGGCGCTGTTTGCGGGGGATGCCGCGATCACGCCGGCGATTTCGGTGCTGTCGGCGGTCGAGGGTCTGGGACTGATCCTGCCGTCGCTGGCCCCGGTCGTCCTGCCGGTGACGCTGGTCATTCTGGTGGCGCTGTTCATGGTGCAGCGGCGCGGGACCGCCAGCGTCGCGGCCCTGTTCGGGCCGATCTGCATCGTCTGGTTCGGAGCCCTGGCAGGTCTTGGCCTTTGGCATGTCGCCGACCAGCCGATGGTCCTGGCGGCATTCGATCCGCTCTGGGGTGGACAGTTCCTGCTGGATCACCCGGGCGTCGCCTTCGTGGTGCTGGGTGCGGTGTTCCTGGCGGTCACCGGGGGCGAGGCGCTTTACGCCGATCTGGGGCATTTCGGACGGCGGCCGATCATGCTGGCGTGGTTCGGGCTGGTGCTGCCGGCGCTGGTGCTGAACTATCTCGGCCAGGGGGCGATGGTTCTGGCGCGACCCGAAACCGCCGCGGATTCCTTCTTTGCGATGACGCCCGAGGCCGGGCTGCCGTTCCTGGTGGCGCTGGCAACGGCGGCGACGGTCATCGCCAGCCAGGCGGTGATCACCGGGGCGTTCTCGATGGCGCGGGGCGCGGTGCAGCTGGGCTTTCTGCCGCGCCTGCGCATCCGGCACACGGCGGAGGGGCAAAGCGGGCAGATCTACATCGGCGCGGTCAACTGGCTTTTGCTGGGCGGGGTGCTGTGGCTGGTCCTGTCCTTCGGATCCTCGTCGGCGCTGGCCTCGGCCTACGGCATCGCGGTCACCGGGACCATGGTGCTGACGACGCTTCTGGGGGCGCTCTATCTTGTGCGGTCGGGCCGGATGCGGGCCCCTTTGGCGGCGCTTGTGGTGGCCCCGGTCCTGGGGGTGGAACTGGTGTTTCTTGCGTCAAACGCGCTGAAGATCGGCGATGGCGGCTATGTGCCGGTCATTGTCGCAGCGGTGATCGGCTTTGTGATGTGGGCGTGGTGGCGGGGCACGCAGGCGATGCGGGCGCGGGTGCTGAAGCTGGCGATTCCGGTGACGGTCTTCGTGCGGATGATGCGCGATTCGTCGGTCAGCGTGATTCCGGGAACGGCGTTCTTCCTGACCGGCGATCCGGGGATCGTGCCTTCGGCGCTTTTGCACAACATCAAGCACAACCGGGTCCTGCATGAGCAGACCGTGCTTCTGACCGTGGAGACCTTGCGCATGCCCTATGCCACGGCGGAGGAGCGGGTCACGGTCGAACCGCTGGGCGGCTGTTTCCTGCGGCTGACCCTGCGCTTCGGGTTCATGGAAACGCCGAACGTGAGCCGCGCCATGTCCCATGCCCGCCGGGCCGGGCTGAAGTTCGACGTGATGGCCTCGACCTTCTTTCTGGGGCGCAGGCGCGCGGTGGCGACGGGGCAGGGGTGGGAGCTTCTGATGGACCGGGTCTATGTGGCCCTGTCCCGCATGGCGGCGGACCCGACGGATTTCTACCATCTGCCGCGCGACCGGGTGGTGGAACTGGGCGAAAGGGTGGCGATCTGAGCCGGTCCCGGTCATTGGCTGACATTCGCGTGAGACGGTCGTCACAGAGCTTTTCCTGCGACGGATGAGGCGACACCTGTCGTTAAGGTTTTGGTGCTAACCAGCCCTTGCACAGGATATGCGGTTACCATAGGTTATCGCGTTTCCGGGGGCGCTGACGCACCGGACTGACATAGGGGGCACAATGAGCACCTACACCAACCTACCCGCGCCAAGCCCGGAACAGGGCTTGAACCGGTATCTGCAGGAAATCCGGAAGTTTCCGTTGCTGGAGCCGGAAGAGGAATACATGCTGGCCAAGCGCTGGGTCGACCACCAGGACGCGAACGCGGCGCATCAGATGGTCACCAGCCACCTGCGGCTGGCCGCCAAGATCGCGATGGGCTATCGCGGCTACGGTCTGCCGCAGGCCGAGGTGATCTCGGAGGCGAACGTGGGCCTGATGCAGGCGGTCAAGCGGTTCGACCCCGAAAAGGGCTTCCGGCTGGCGACTTACGCGATGTGGTGGATCCGGGCGAGCATTCAGGAATACATCCTGCGGTCGTGGAGCCTGGTGAAGCTGGGCACCACCAGCGCCCAGAAGAAGCTGTTCTTCAACCTGCGCAAGGCCAAGGCCAAGGTCGGCGCGCTGGAGGAGGGCGATCTGCGCCCGGAATATGTGGCCCAGATCGCCAAGGACCTCAGCGTGAGCGAAACCGAGGTCATCGACATGAACCGCCGCCTTTCGGGGTCGGATGCGTCGCTGAATGCGACCGTCGGCTCGGACGGCGACAGCGCCACGCAGTGGCAGGACTGGCTGGAGGACGAGGACAGCGACCAGGCCGAGGCCTATGAGGAGAAGGACGAGCTCGATGCCCGCCGCGCGCTGCTGGTGCAGGCGATGACCGTGCTGAACGATCGCGAGAAGGACGTCCTGATGCAGCGCCGCCTGGCCGAAGAACCGGTCACGCTGGAGGAGCTGTCGGAAAGCTACGGCGTCAGCCGCGAGCGCATCCGCCAGATCGAGGTCCGCGCCTTCGAAAAGCTGCAGCACCGGATGCGGGAACTGGCCAGGGGCAAGGGGATGGTGATCCCGGCGTAAGCGACGCGACCCCGTCCCGGGCTTGACCCGGGACCCCTGGCGCATGCAGCACTGCGGGCGACCGGAGGCGGTCCCGGGTCAAGCCCGGGACCGGGTTCCGCCTTGCAGCGGGTTTTCAATTGCTCCACGGGGCCGGTGACGCTAGAGGGACAGCCATGCGTATGATCGACACCGTCATCAAGCCCATGCACCCCGAGGGCTACAAGTTCGTGGCGGCCTTTGCCGCTGTCACGGTCCTTCTGTTCTGGATCTGGGAGCCGCTGGGCTGGCTGGGCCTTGGCCTCACCATCTGGTGCTACTATTTCTTCCGCGACCCCAGACGCGCCGTGCCCGAGAATGCGGGTTTGCTGGTCAGCCCCGCCGATGGCGTCGTCAGCCTGATCGGGCGCGCGGTGCCGCCGGCGGAACTGGGCCTCGGCCCCGAGGCGCTTGTCCGGGTGTCGGTGTTCATGTCGGTCTTCAACTGCCATGTGAACCGGGCGCCCATCGCCGGGCGCATTGCGGCGGTGGCCTACCGGCCGGGCAAGTTTTTCAACGCCTCGCTGGACAAGGCCTCGGAGGAGAACGAACGCAACGCGCTGGCGATCGAGATGGCCGACGGCCGCAAGATCGCCGTGGTGCAGATCGCGGGCCTTGTCGCACGGCGGATCATGTGCTGGAAACAGTCGGGCGAGATGGTGCGGACCGGGGAACGGTTCGGGCTGATCCGGTTCGGCAGCCGGCTTGACGTCTATCTGCCGCAAGGCGTTCACCCGCAGGTCGCGCTGGGCCAGACGACGGTCGCGGGCGAGACGGTGATCGCGCTGATCGGCCAGGACGCCCCCGCCCGCGTGGCGCGGGTGGAGTGACGGATGACGCAACCGGCCGACGCCCCGCGCAAGCTACTGCTGGTGAAGCTGCTGCCGAACCTGGTGTCGATCCTGGCTCTGTGCGCCGGGTTGACCGCGATCCGCTTTGGCATCGCGGGGAATTTCACGCTGGCGGTCCTGCTGATCGGGGTGGCGGCGGCGCTGGACGGGCTGGACGGGCGGTTGGCGCGGATGCTGAAGTCGGAAAGCGCCATCGGCGCGGAACTCGACAGCCTGTGCGACTTTGTCAACTTCGGCGTCACCCCGGCGCTGATCCTGTATCTCTGGGGACTGCGGCCGGAAACCAGTCTCGGCTGGATCGCGGTCCTGGTCTATGTGGTCTGTTGCATGCTGCGGCTGGCGCGGTTCAATGTCGGCAGCAAGGTCGCAGTGGGCGAGGCGGCTGAAAAGTCCTCGTTCATCGGTGTGCCCTCACCCGCGGGCGCGATGCTGGTGCTGTCACCGCTGTACCTGTCCTTTGCCACCGGCGGGGCGGTGCAACTGCCGCCGGTGCTGGTCGCGGCCTGGATGGTCGGCATCGGTGCGCTGATGATCAGCCGGGTACGAACCCCCTCCTTCAAGCGCATCACCATCGCCACGGACCATGCGCGCCATGTGCTGGTCGCTGCGGTCGTGGTCGTCGCGGCGCTGCTGACCTACCCTTGGGTCACGTTGCTGACGCTGTGTCTGGGCTATCTGGGCGGCGTGCTGTGGCTTGCCGTGCGCAACTTCCGGTGGTCGCCGATCAAGTGATTTCGCGGCGCGCCGATCCGGTTTCGCTTGCATTCCTTCGGGACCGGCGCAAAGTCTGACCGGAATATTGCAAGGGAATCATATGCATGCAAGTCGATGCGATCGAGAAGTCTTATCGGCGATGGGCCCCGGTCTATGATCTTACCTTTGGCCGCATCACCCAGGGCAGCCGCATCCTTTCGGCCGAGCATGTGAATTCGCAGGGCGGCTCGGTGCTGGAGGTCGGGATCGGCACCGGCCTGGCGCTGGACCATTACGGGCCGCATGTCCGTGTGACCGGGATCGATCTGTCCGCCGAGATGCTGCGCGAGGCCGAGGCGCGGGCGCGCAGGCGGGGCCTGCGCAACCTGGTCGGCCTGAGCCAGATGGACGCCCGCGCGATCCGCTTTCCCGCTGCCGCCTTCGATCATGTCGCGGCGATGCACATCATGTCGGTCGTCCCCGAACCGGACCGCGTGCTGGACGAAATTGCGCGCGTCTGCCGCCCGGGCGGGTCGGTGCTGATCGCCAACCATTTCGCCGGCCGCGCCGAAGGCTGGTCGAAGATGGAGCGGCTGGCCGCGCCCCTGGCCAATCTGCTTGGGTGGCATTCCGATTTTGCCATCGAGCGCGTGCTGGGCCACCCGAAGCTGCGGCTGGAAGAAACCCGGCAGATAAAGCCTTTCGGGCTGATGACCTTCCTGCGCTTTCGTCGGGTTGAAGGTTGACGGCGAATCTGACCTAGGGTCAGGACCTGTTAATTTGCTTGCACGCGCTGTCGCGGTTTGATTCATTCTGGGCACCGAGGGTG
>FWPV01004488.1_pt1 | contig 23258 bp, 19 predicted proteins | sample 2228371 | NCBI WGS metagenome assembly FWPV01 (sample SAMEA103939776, study PRJEB20133) | metagenome | reverse complement strand
TCTCTCGTGAGTCGCAGGGGCAGGATGAAAAGGGCGCTTGCCATCCGTGGGATGGCGCAGATATGCCTGCTGCTGGCCGTTTCCGCCCTGACGGCGGGATGCGGCGGGAAGAGTACGGCCGACACTGTCGATGGGAGCCGGCGCGGCGACGGCGGGGAACCGGCGGCTCGCCTTACCTGGCCGTTCATCTATCGCGATCCGTCCCATACCGGAAGAAGCGACGTAAAAGGCCCCGCGGGCGCGAATCTCAAATGGACCGGCACCGCGAACAGCGATACCTGGTCCTGGGCGGTTCTGGGCAAGGATGAGGACTTGATCTGCGGTTTCGCCGACAGGGTGATCAGCGTGGATCCTGAGAGCGGCGGCATCAACTGGGAATACCCCACGGGGGGCGAGCGTGCGACTTCCTGCTGTGTCGCTGGTGACGGAACCGTCTACTGCGGCGTCGGAAGCAGGGTCGTCGCCCTGTACCCCGAAGGCTCGCACAAGTGGTCATACGAGATCGGGGGAACCGTGGACAAGCCCGCCGTAGACCTCGACGGCACGGTCTACGCCGGGAGCACGGCCGGGAAGCTGGTGGCTCTCACCGCAACGGGGGAGCTCAAATGGGAGACGGCGGTGCCGGGGAATATCCGCACTCCCACCGCCGCGAAGAACGCCCTGTACTGCGGAGCCTCCCCGCTGGTGCTCTATGCCTTCGACAAGGAGGGAAACAAGCTCTGGGAGGTCAGGCCGGAGGGAGACCTGCCGCTATATGAGGGTCTTTCCGCTTGGGCGAACACCCTGGATTACCCCTCCATAGGGGACGACGGCACCCTGTACGCAGGCTCGTTCCCCTATCCGGGTATGACCTCCACCGGCCAGATGATACCGAACTATGCCATCCCCACCGCGGGCAAGCTCTACGCCATCTCGCCCCGCGGCGAGTTGCTGTGGAGATTTGACCCCCCCTACCGTGAAAGCTCATATTTCAACATCCATACCCCGAGCATCGGAAAGGACGGCACTCTCTATGCGGGCACTTCCCTCTGGCGGGTCCTGGCGATAAGCCCGCGGGGAGAACTCCTGTGGGAGTTCAACACCGGTGATGGCGCCGATGTCTGTCCCACCGTCTACAGCCCCACCATAGGAGGCGACGGGCTCCTGTATGCCGCGACCACCAGCGGCAAGATGATCTGCATAGACCCCGACGGGAAGGAGAAATGGCGCTTCGATTCCGGAAAACCATGGCTCCCCGGTATGAGCCGTTCCAACAATCTGACCCCTCCGCCGCTGGGAAAGGACGGTACCCTCTTCACCGTGCAGGCGGACGGCACCATATACGCCTTCAAGTGAAAGGCGCGGGAGGAGGCGCAGCGTGGTCAGGCCTTTGATCCCGAGTCATCTACCATATATTGCCATACAATCAGGGATCGAGGACCTGACCGCATTCCTGCCGTGGTTGGCCGGGCTTTCGACCATCCGTCGGGGACGGGGACTCCGGCCTCAGGAGCCGGCTCCATCTCTTGCCAGCGAGATCTCCAGCCAGCCTTCCCCCTCCTCCATGCTCTCCACCCTGCAGGGGGAGTCCTCGAAAACCTCCAGCAAGCCCCATATCCGTCCCGCCACTATGGGGGGAGAGTACGGGTTCACCACCCTCAGGCGAAAGCCCTCGGCCCCGCGCGCCAGCAGCACAGGCCTTCCCCAGCTGCGCAGGGGGAACTTCGCCAGCTCCGCCTCCATGGAGGTATCGCCTCTGACCCCGGCGTAATATTCCCTCGCGTAGTCGCGCGAGACCTCGGTGATCACCTCGCCGATCTCCTCCCCCAGCTCCTCGCGCAGCGCCCGCACCACCGCCACGATCCCGTTGGTGTTATGGAGCACGAAGCGCCTGCCGCTCAGCCTCTCGACGATGAGGGCTTGGTCGGCGTCCCACTCGAACTGGCGGGAGACCTCCAGCGGCACCCCGCATTCGGAGCAGCGCCGGTACTCCAGCTCACCCTCATGGGTGAAGGGTATCCCCAGCTCCACCTCCTGCTCGATGCGTTCCTCGATCTCCGGCTCACCCTCCACGGCGTGGATCTCAATGAGATCCCGCCCCCTATCTTCCCGCCAGTGCGGCTCCCCTCGCCTCTCCTCCATGGCCTCGAAAACCCCCGCCCAGTCCCCCATGGCCATGGGACGGTTATAAGTCCTTCCGGTCTCGATCACCAGCTTCTCGCCCGCGCGGTACTCCGCCGGCGATGCGAAGCCCAGTCCCCAGTAAGCGCAGAACCTCGCGATCAGGCCGTAAACGGTGATGGGGTCGGCATCCCTGCCGGCAGCCCTGAGGTTGCGTGCCAGCGAGGCGGCGTAACGCTTCCCATCCTTCCGCTTCCCCTCCAGCACCAGGCGCGAGATGTCGAAACCGATACGGCCGGAGATGGCGGGGAAGAGGTTCCCGAGCTCATCCGTGTCGTAGAGGGTGCCGCGGATATGGGGAGGGTAGGCGGCGGTGATCACCCCGTTGGCATGCCATATGTTGCCTTTCCCGATACCCGCGGGAAGGCCGCAGGTGCCGCAGATCCTCTTTTTCTCCACCATCCGAAAACCCCTCACTTCCGCATATCTCTTCTCCGTTCCGTGCCTCGATCCCTTCCCCCGGACCAGGACCCCCCTGGACGAGGGCGGGCCCTGGAACGCACCCGCTCTCCGGGAAGGAGGAGGATGCGGTGTGCCGCAGGGCAGGACGGCGACACGTACCGCGCCCCTGCGTGCCTCGTTTATCGCCACCGGTGGAGCAAGGCCCACCGGCCGCACTTCCGGCTCGCGCCGCCTAGTCGAACTTCACGTGGGCGCGTATCTTCGCGTAGGCCTTTTCCAGAAAGTCGGGGTCGTCGATGCTTATCTCGATGGCGTCCTTGGCGCACACGCTCGCGCAGCGGCCGCAGGCGCGGCAGTATTCGCCGATGACCGCTCTTCCGTTCACGAACTTAATGGCCTCCAGGTAACAGTGCTTGGCGCACTGCCCGCATCCTATGCAGCGGTCGGTCACGGTTAGGGTGATGCCCTCAAGCCGGGGCTGGATGGGCTCCAGCGTCTTCAAGGGAGCATAGCGCGTATAGCGGGTCACGCAGCAGCACTCGCAGCAGAAGCAGGTGGTGAGCATGCGCGAGCGGTCCCTGACGTCGAAGATGAAATTGTCCACCCTCGCCTTGCCCACCACGGGCACCAGCCCGGCGTCCACCGCCCGGCGGGCGTGCGCCCTGGCCTCCTCGACGCCCACCTCCCGTCCGGGAAAACGCTCTATCAGCAGGGCGTCGTCGCCCATCATCAGGCACCCGATGTCCCGCGGGTAGTGCTTGCACTTCCAGCCCTCGCGGCAGCCGCAGTAATCGATGATCACGCGGTGCGAGGCCTCCTCGATAAAGCGGTCGAGCAGGGCGAGGGGCAACGGCGCGTCCTCCGGGAGCTCGATATCCGCGTTGATGGGCAGCCAGCGCAGCTCCGACTTGTCCTCGCGCAGCCAGGGATGCACCTTGTTCATGCCCGGGATCTTCAGCGCGGCCCGCAGGGCTCGCTCCGCCGCCCACACCAACGTCCTGCGTACCCGCTTGCGGAGCTTCTTTGCCGCCGGAGAAGCGTCATCCATGGCCATCATTCCCTTCGCATCCGTCGCGCCGACATGATTAACTCCATTATAAAGCCGCGCGCCGCGGATTACGCGCCGGTCCGCCTGCCTGGGGCACCGCGGGTCCGTGCCGCGCGGGTCCGTGTCCCCGCATGTCCGTGCCCCGCGGTAAGGAGTCCGCTATTATCTAGGGAGCGAGGCCATGAAACGCAGAAGGGGAGGAGACGATGCGCATACGGAGAGCGACCCCCGCGGACCATGCCGACCTGGCTAGGCTGCGCGTCATCATGCTGGAATACATCACCGGCCGCGAGCTCCCGCCCGAGTACCTGCAGGAGATGGACCGGTATTTCCGGGAGTGGGACGGCGAGGACCCCCTCTGCCTGGTCGCGGAGGAGGACGGAAGGATCCTCGGCAGCGTGGCCGCCTCCTTCTCGCGGATCTTCCCCGGCCCCAGGAACCCCAGCGGGCGCAAGGCCGAGCTGCACAACCTCGCCGTGTACGAGGAATACCGGAGAAGGGGCGTGGGGAGGGCTCTCTTGGCCGCCATACTGGGTGAATGCCGCGCCAGGGAGGTCGGACGCGTCTCCCTCTACGCCTCGGACATGGGCCGCCCCCTCTACGCGAGCTTCGGCTTCAGCGAGGAGGCCATCACCTGCCCGGAGATGCGGCTTTACCACAAGGACCTCGCCGAGCTGGACCTGTAGCGAGAGCCGGGCGGGCGGCCGCCCACCCGGCCCGGCTCCCGGAGGGATCCTCGCGGTCCTCTTCCGCGTCGGGTCGATGCCTTCTCTCCCCGGTCGCTTCCCCCCCGCGTCCGCCCCCTCACGCTTGCGTCCCGCCGCCTAGGGGAAGATGGACGCGGGCGCGCCCGGGATGTCCCCGTACTGCAAGCCGGTCCCCATATCCACGAAGGTCCATTTCCCGTTGATCTTGTGGAAATAGGCGAGGTCGCCCTGATACTTCGAGGGATCGTTCGGCGCCAGTCCGACCCGTGCCCAATCGCCGTCGATCACGATCTCGCCCACGTGATAGTTCTCGTCGATCATCCCCTCACCCAGGGCCTCGAGCTGGTCGCGATCGCTGGGCTTGCTCGTCGCCTCCTCCTTCTCCTCGGCCTCGGCATCCTTTTCTTCCGCTTCCGCCTCGGCGCGGGCCAGCTGCCCCTGCAGGTCGGCTATCTCCTGCTCCAGCTCCTCGATCTGGCTCTCGAGCGACGCGGCCCTCTCCCGCAGGGTTTTCTCCTCTCCGCCTTCGCCCCGGTTCAGCGCCAGGATGACGATGGCCACCGCCGCTCCCACCAGAAGCGCCGCGCAGGCCAGCGCCGCCACCTTCCAGGCCAGGTTCCCCTTCTCCTCCATCTCCTCACCCCTTTCATCCGGCCGCACCGGTCCTTACACCACGTATAACGCGCCGCCCTGCCTCTTCTCTACACCCCCGCTGTACCAATGAGGTCAGGTCTTGAATCTTGAATACCTTGCCAATATATGGTTGTAAATCCAAGCTTCAAGGCCTGACCCCATCTTTACTCTTCATGTGTTCAGCCGTTGAGGCGGCGGTAGCCCAGGGCGTGCTCGGCCTGCATCATCTTGTGGATCTCGCTGGTGCCCTCGTAGAGCAGGGGGGCGCGGGCGTTGCGGAAGAGGCGCTCCACCGGGTACTCGGCGGAGTAGCCGTAGGAGCCGTGGATCTGCAGCGCCATGTGGGCGGCCTGGAAGGCGCACTCGGTGGCGTGCCACCTGGCCAGGGAGGTCTCGCGGGTGTTGCGCACCCCCCGGTCCTTGAGCCAGGCCGCCTGCAGCACCAGCAGGCGCGAGGTCTCCAGGCCCCGCACCATCTCGGCGATCATCTCCCGCACGAACTGGCGGCGGCCGATGGGCTGGCCGAAGGTCGTCCTCTGGCGGGCGTAGGCGAGCGCCGCGTCCAGGGCGGCGCGGATGGTTCCCACCGCCCCTGCCGCCACAGTGAAGCGTCCCATGTCCAGGGCGTACATGGCGATCTTGAAGCCCTCGCCTTCCTCCCCCAGGCGGTTCTCCTCCGGCACCTCCACGTCGGAGAGGAAGATCTCGCCGGTGGAGCCGGCCCACACCCCCAGCTTGCGCGCGATGTCCCGGGTCTCGATGCCGGGCATGGAACGGTCGAGCAGGAAGGCGGAGATGCCGCGGTGCCCGGCCTCGCGGTCGGTCTTAGCGAAGACCAGGAAATGGTCGGCGGCGTGGGCGTAGGAGATCCAGGTCTTCTGGCCGTTTAGGACGTAGCGGCCGCCCTCGCGCCTGGCGCTGGTCTCGATGGTCGCGACGTCCGACCCGGCGTTGGGCTCGGTGAGCCCGAAGCAGGCGATCTTCTCCCCCTTCGCCTGGGGGACCAGGTAGCGGCGCTTCTGCTCCTCGCTGCCGAAGGCGAGCAGGGTGAGGGAGTTGAGGCCCAGGTGCACCGAGAGCAGGGTGCGGAAGCCGCCGTCCCCGCGCTCGATCTCCTCGCAGATGAGGGCGGTGGACATGAAGTCCAGGCCCTGGCCGCCGTACGCCTCGGGGATGGGCGCGCCCAGCATGCCCTGCTCCGCCATGCCGCGGACGATGCCCCTGTCCAGGGTATGGGACTGGTCAAGCTCGGTGATCTTGGGGATTATCTCCCGGTCCGTGAACTCCGCCGCCCGCACCACCCCTTTCCTGAGTCCCCTCCTGAGGCTCCTGTCCAGCCTGGACGCTTCCGCCATCGCCACCACTCCTTTTCGTCCGACCCGACCTCCCCGAACCGGTCACCGTCCCGGAAAACCCGCCCTCTTTTATTGCCGACCGCGGCGCCGGGGGCAGCGGTATCAGCGCCCCACCTTCATGAAGGTGGCCATGCTCAGGGCGACGAGCGCTCCCGCGGCGTCGCGCACCTCCGCCTCGCAGACCGCGACTTCGCCGTCCTCGGCCACCACCCGTCCCCTGCCCGTCAGCGTGCCCGCGCCCGCCGGCGCCAGGAAGTTCACCTTCATCTCCACCGTCACCACCCGGCGCGAGCCGCGCCGAAAGAGGGTGGCCAGGGACACTCCGGAGGCCGCGTCCGCCAGGGCGAAGACGACGCCGGGATGGACGTGACCGTTTTCATCCATGTGCCCGGTATCCGCGCGGAGCCTTATGACGGCGCCGCCTCGCGACAGCTCCGCCACCTGCATCCCCAGCAGGCGGTAGAAGGGGGCGTGCCTTGCGCGGTCCTCGATTATCTCTCGGAATCCCTCCTCGAGGTCCTCCCGCCGCCCCCTCTCCCCGCGGCGATCACCGTCCGCTCCCCCGCTTCCGTTCACCCGTGCCGTGCACCTCCGAAAGACCTCTTTTCGCCACCCGCGGCTGCTCGCCGCCTGCCCTCCGGGGTCCCGTGGCCGGCGAGGAGGGGGAGGCAGGACACCATGCGGCGGGTATCCCGGACTCCCCGCGGGCCCCGCCTTCAGGGCCGCGACCTCTTCGCCTCACATGATCTCCTCGAAAAGGCGCTGCCTCTCCTCCTCCAGCAGGCCCTTGAGCTCCCGCCCGCATTTCTCGCTGCACGTCATGAAGATGATGTCCCAACCCTCCTGTCTGGCCTGCGAGCCGTCCGCGGTCACCATGCACTCAAGCTCCCTGCCCCCCGCGGACAGATGTACCACCGAGGCCTTTCCAACCGCCTCCCGGTACCTGAGCTCCTCCTTGAGGCGCACGCCGAGTCCGTACACCTCCGCGCCGGAAGGGATCTTCTTCCTGCACCAGGCGCACCTGTATGCCTGACCGCCCATCTCCTACCGCCTTTCCCCGCCTCCTCGGGCAAAGCCTCTCGCCGACATGCGCCGGGGCTCTTGCCGCCATACCGTACCCGCGGGACACCGCGAGCGCGCGCCCCCTCCACGGCACGGCGAGCTCCATGACCGCCGGCAGGCCGGCGGCGCCCTTTCCAACATAGAACAAACACGCATGCCGTTCAAACCCCGGCCCGGTCAACCCCGCCGCCGCTCCCGGAGCCCGCTGCCGGGCCGACCTTTACGCAAAAGGGTATATGCCTATAAACTTTGGGGTGAGCTCTTCGGGCGCGGGGAAGGAGGTATGGTCATGGGAGAGACGGTGAGCCCCAGGGAGATCGACCAGGTGGAGATCCTGTCCCTGTCGGACAACTACAACGACCTGGTGTCCATGGATTCAAACGACATCGTCACCAGGGCGATGCCCGTAAAGGACCTTCAGGTGCGGGGGTCGGTGCTGGCCGAGCACGGCTTCTCGACCCTGGTGAAGACGGTGGCCGAAGAGGGTTCCCACGAACTGCTCTTCGATTTCGGCCTCTCTCCCGTGGCCGTGCCCTACAACATCGAGCAGTTGGGAGTGGACCTCTCGCGCGTGGAGGCCGCGGTGCTCTCCCACGGGCACATGGACCACTTCGGAGCCCTGGTCCCCGTGATCTCCTCCCTTCCCACAAGGCCGTTGCCACTCTACGTCCACCCCGCGGCGTTCAAGAAGAACCGCTACCTCAAGGTGGGCGAGGTGAGGATCAAGTTCCCCCCCGCAGACCGCGCCGCCTGGCAGGAAGCGGGCGCCAAGATCGTGGAGAGCAAGGGGCCCACCCTGCTGGCCGGGGACACCGTGCTCTTCCTGGGCGAGATAGAGCGCGTGACGGACTTCGAGCGGGGGATGCCCAACGCCTTTTGCGAGGCGGAGGACGGCGAGTGCCGGGATCCCATCGAGGAGGACACCGCCGTGGTCATGAACCTGCGGGGCAAGGGGCTGGTGGTGCTCTCCGGGTGCGCCCATTCCGGCATCGTGAACACCGTCGCCTATGCCCGCAAGGTCACCGGGGTGGACCGGGTCCACGTGGTCATGGGGGGTTTCCACCTCACCGGGCCGGCCTTCGAGCCCGTCATCGCGGAGACCATCGCCGGGCTCCGTTCCTTCGACCCCGATTACGTCGTCCCCACCCACTGCACGGGGCGCAAGGCGGTGATGGCCTTCGAGCAGGCCATGCCCGGGAAGTTCATCCTCAACATGGCGGGGACGCGCCTCACCTTCCGGGCTTGAGCATCCCCCACGGGGTCGTTCCGCGGTGTCGGCGGCAAAAAGGCCGCTCAGGCCGTGCGCGGAGGAGGGCGTCACGGCCTGGCGAGCATGTCGTGGTGGCCATCGCCGCCCTACCTGCGTCCCACCGCGCGCGGCGAAGAGTAAGGACTCATCGGGGTCAGAGCGGCCGCGCCGTCACCTCCGTCGTCGCCTTCTTCCTGCGGTGGACGCGCAAAAGAGCGGGGGGACTCGCGGCTCATTCCAGCACGGCGCCGCGAGCGGCCGAGGTGACCTGCCTCACGTAACGGCGCATGAAGCCGGGGGGCAGCTCACGCCGGGGCGGCCGGCGTTCCGCGAGGCGCGCTGCGATCTCCTCGGCTGAGAGTCTGACCGCGAGGGAGCGCCCCGGTATGTCGATGTCTATCTCGTCGCCGTCCCGCAGGGCGGCTATCGGGCCTCCCGCCGCGGCCTCCGGCGATACGTGTCCTATGCACGGCCCGGAGGTCGCCCCCGAGAACCGGCCGTCGGTGATAAGCGCCACGCGCTTAAAGCCGTGCAGCTCCAGGCCCATGGTCACCGCCAGGGTCTCGGGCATCCCCGGCCCTCCCTTGGGTCCCTCGTTGCGGATCACCACCACTTCTCCCTCTCGCAGGGTACCCTCGCGCAGGGCGGCCAGGCAATCCGCCTCCGACTCGAACACCCGCGCGGGACCGCTGAAGCGCCTCATCTCGGGATCCACGGCCGATTGCTTGACCACCGCACCCTCCGGCGCCAGGTTCCCGAAGAGGACCACCGTGCCTCCCTCGGGGAAGCAGGGGTCCCGGGGCGACCGGATGACCTCTCCATCCCGGACCTCCGCTCCCTCCAGCACCTCGGACAGCCTCCGCCCCATGACGTTGAGGGCGTCCAGGTGGAGCTCGTCGGCGATCATCTTCATCACCGCGGGCACTCCGCCCGCGCGGTAGAGGTCCTGTATGCCGTGGGGCCCGTTGGGAGCGATGGAGCACAGGGTGGGGATGCGGCGGTTGAGATCGTTGAAGCGGGACAGCGGCAGCTCGAAGCCCAGCTCGTGGGCGATGGCCGGAAGGTGCAGGGCGGAGTTGGTGGAACCGCCGATGGCCAGGTCCACCATGAGGGCGTTCTCCAGCGACCTCTCGTCGAGCACCCGCCGCGCGTTCAAGCCTTCCTCCACCATCTCCACCACGCGCCTGCCCGCCCGCCGGGCGAAGAGGAGCTTCTCCGAGAAGAAGGCGGGCACGTTGGCGGATCCGGGGATGGTGAGACCCATGGCCTCCGCCAGGCACTGGAAGGTGTTGGCGGTCCCCATCAGCTCGCAGGACCCGCAGGTGGCGCAGGTGGCCGTGGCCAGCTTGTCCAGCAGGTCCGGATAATCTTTATGGAAGATGCTTCCGGTGCTCCGCGGAGAGAACCTGATGGCGAAGGCGCCCGGTCCGCCGGTGAGCATGATGGTGGGCAGGTCCAGGCGCGCCGCCGCCATGATCATGCCCGGGATGATCTTGTCGCAGGAGGCGATGAGCACCAGGCCATCGAAGAGCATGCTCCGGACATGCGTCTCCACCATATCCGCGATAAGCTCCCGCTGGGGGAGCACGAAGCGCATGCCCTCGTTGCCCTCGGTAAAGCCGTCGCAGGGAGCGGGCACGTCGAACTCGAAGGGTATGCCTCCCGCCGCATGCACCCCTTCCTTGACGCGCTCCGCCAGCGCCCGCAGGTGCATGTGCCCGGGATTCATCTCGGTGTGGGAGTTGGCCACCGCGATGAGCGGCTTTTCCTTGAGCTCGTCGATGTCCACCCCCAGGCCGTGCATGATGGCCAGGCGGGCGATGCTCACCGGGAAATCGCTCTCGTCGAATATCGGCCGGCTCCTGGGCTTGCTCATGGACTCCTCCTCGACCAAGGGATACCGTTGTTCAACGGGCGCCTGCCCGCGGGGACGGTCAGAAGACGCTGTAATCCCTCAAGACCTTGACGCGCTCCAGGATGCGGGGGAGTATCTCTCCCGACTTGCCCACGATCCCCACCTCTACCAGGTCCTGGAAATAGCAACCGGTGGCGTTTATCTCCACCAGGCGCGCTCCCGCCCTCCGGGCGTACTCCGGGATATAGGCGGCCGGATAGACCATGCCCGAGGTGCCCAGTATGAGCAGCACGTCCGCGCTCTGCGCCTCGCTTATCGCCAGGGGCATGTCCTGCACCGGCTCCCCGAATCCCACCACGTCAGGCCGGCAGACTCCCCCGCACCTGCACTTCGAGGCCACCCGCACGATGCCCTGGATGTTCCCGCTGCGCAGCATCTCCGCGAGCTCCCGCCCCATGGCGAAGAGCTCCTCCCGCTCCAGCATGGTGCGGTTGCCGCAGACCAGGCATGCGAGGCGGAAGATGTTCCCGTGCACCTCGATGACCCGGGTGTTGCCGGCCTCGCGGTGCAGGTTGTCGATGTTCTGGGTGATCACCGCGCGCAGGATCCCCATGCGCTCCAGCTCGCCCAGAGCGGAATGGCCCGGGTTGGGGCGGGCCCGCTCCAGCACCTCCACCATCTCGGACACGAAATCCACCGCCGCCTGGGGCACCTTCGCGCCGCTGAAGATGGCGGTGAAGATGTCTCCTCCCCCCAGTTCCACGGGGTCGAAGCGGTCCCACAGACCGCCGGGGTCGCGGAAGGTGGGGATGCCGCTCTCCGCCGAGACCCCCGCCCCCGAGAAGGCCACCAGCTTCTTAGCCCTGGCTATGTAGATCGCCGCTTCCTCGATCTGCCTGTTGAGGTCCAAGTTCAGCTCCCCGTGCGTCCTCCGCTCTTTCCTCTAGCGGTTTTCCTGCTGCATCATCGCCTTCAGCTCGCGCTTGAGTATCTTCCCCACGCCGCTGGTGGGCAGGGCATCGAAGAACTCTATCCTCCTGGGCACCTTGTAGGGCGCCACGTTCTCCCTCAAAAAGGCGAGTATCTTCTCCCTTTCCTCCTCGCTCTTCTCGATCCCGGGCTTCAGCACCACCGCCGCCATCACCCGTTCGGAGCCCGGACGGTCGGGGTCCGGGAAACCGAACGAAGCGGCCATCTCCACGTCGGGGTGCTTCATGAGCTCGTCGTCAAGCTCGCGGGTGAACACCTTGTATCCGGAGACGATGACCATGTCCTTGAGGCGGTCCACCACGTAGAGGTAGCCGTCCTCGTCCATGCGTCCGAGGTCGCCGGTATGCATCCAGCCGTCCCTTATGGCATGGGCCGTCTCCTCGGGGCGGTTGTAATATCCCTTCATCACCTGGGGGCCTTCCGATCTGATCTCCCCCGTCTCCCCCAGAGGCACCGGCTCCCCCGTCTCGGGATCTACCAGTTTCAGCTCCGTGTCCGGGTAGGGTATACCAACAGAGCCCACCTTCTTCATCCCGTAGCGCGGGTTGCAGACGGTGACGGGAGAGGTCTCGGTCATGCCGTAGAGCTCGATGAACTTGTTTTCGCCGACGACGCGGTTGATGTCCGGAATGCTCTCGGGCGGAAAGGGCGCCGCGCCGCTGATGCAGTATTTGACCCCGCTGAAGTCCAGAGCCCTGAAGTCGGGCCTCTTGAGCAGCTCGAAGAAGATGGTGGGCACGTTGATGATGGAGGACGGCTTGTGCTTCTTTATGGCACCGACGATGAAGTCCAGGTCGCGCGGGTTGGGCACGCAGATCTGGCCCAGGCCGCCCTGCAGGAGGCCCGCGGCCATGGCCAGGCCGGCCATGTGGAACATGGGGAAGGCGGATATGCCCACCTCGCCGGTGTAGCCGGGCTCGTCCGCCCAGGTGAGGGTCTGGTGGCAGTTGGACATGAAGTTGCGCTGGGTGAGGACGGCCCCCTTGGAGGGTCCCGTGGTGCCCCCGGTGTACATGATGAAGATGGTGTCGTCCATGCCGCGCGGCACCAGGACGGGGTCCTCGGGCATCCCCTCTATGGCGTCGAAGAAGGAGACGACCTCCTTGCCCGGTATCTCCTGCACCTGCACGGGGGGGAATTCTCCGGGCATGAAATCGGTGGTCCCCGCGACGATCACGGTGGAGAAGCCGCACCTGTCCGCCACCGGAGCGATGGCCCCGAAGAGCAGGTCCATGGTGAGCACCACTTTGGCGCCCGAGTCGTTGAGCTGGTGCTCGAGCTCATGGGGGGTGAGCAGGGGGCTGACGCCGGTGGTCACGCACCCCGCCTTCTGAGCCGCGACCACGGCGATATAATGGGCGGGGATGTTGAGGGCGTGCAGGCCGATGACGTCGTCGGGCCGGAGCCCGATGTCGATGAAATACGCCGCCAGCCGGTTGGATAGCCGGTCCACGTCCTTGAAGGTGAGGATGTTGTCCATGTAGATCAGCGCCCGGTTGTCCCCCACCCTCTGCGCCGCCTCCACGAACTTCTGGGCGAAGGTCTTGTCCTCGTATTCCAGGTGGGGCGGCACGTGAGGGTCGTAGTGCCTGAGCCACGGCTTCTCCGCATAGACGTCGGTCATGGATCCACCCCTTTCTTTCCCGGGCGAACCGCCCGTGTCTCCCTCCTGCCTTTCCGAAATCGGGTATGCGGAAACGGGCCTGCAAGCATGTTCCCCGAAGCGGGGTCCGTTTCAACCGTATCCGCTGACATCCGAAGCCTTGTACCCGGCCGCGGCCCGCCCCATCCCCTCGGGCCGTTTCGTACCGCTTATTCTAGCATACGGCTCTCGGAAGTCCTCACGTCCCCGCCTCCGGGCGCGCCGCGGGGAGACCCATGACGCCGGCTCTTCCGCCATGGGCGGCGGTCAGGACCTCCTCCCCCCGTACCCGCCGAGCGGCCGAGGGGGGAAAGCCCGCCCGGGCTAACCCGATTCGCCTCTCCCCGGCCGGTGAGGATATACTATTTACGGCAGACAGGTCGCCGAAAGGGAGGTGGGCTTGTGCTGGAGATAAGACGAGCTTCCGCGGAAGACGAAAAGGATATCTTCCGGCTGGTGAGGGAGCTGGCCGACGCGGTGGGGTTCGCGGAGCAGGCCCCCCTCATCGACATAGGGATATGGTCCAGGACCCTCGAGAAGATGCTCTCCTCGCCGGACTGGGTGTTCCTCCTGGCCTGCGAGGACGGCGAGGCGGTGGGGCTGCTGATATTCTTCATCCGCCCCACGCTGGCCAGCGGCCTCAACCGCGCCACCATCACCGAGATGGTGGTATCCGAGAAAGCGCGCGGCAGGGGGGTGGGGCGGAGGCTGGTGGAGGAGGCTAAGAGGATCGCCCTGGAGAGGGGATGCACCATCTTCGACGTCTCCACTGAGCTGGACAACGCGGGCGCCGAGGGCTTCTACACCAGGATGGGCTTCACGCGCCGGCGCCATTACTACGAGGCCCAGCTCTGAGCGATGCCGGCGGCTCATGGGGGAGCGGGCATTCAGGTGACGACAACATGACCGGGGGGCCGCGTCCCTCATCCCGAGCATGGGCCCGGCTTCCCGGAGATTCTCGCCGGGACCGCGATATCCGCCCCGACCATCCGCCTTCTCGTGCTTCTGCGAGCGCATCCCACCCGGTCAAGGGTACGGGCCTCGCATCCGATAATTTAGCCTAGGTGAAGCAGACGTCGGACGAGAGACGAAGAGGTGGGGTGATTGGATTGACGGATACGCGCGTGCCCGCGAAAGGGAGAACCGGAAGAACGCACATCCTCTACTTGATAACCATCCTGGTGATCGCCGTCTTCGGGCTCTATGCCCTTGTCTCCTGGCTCACCTTCCGCGGCTCCCAGAACCGGCTGGTGGAAAAGAGCCGCCAGAGACTCATCCAGACCCAGGTGGACAACATCACCTCCACCACCGAATACCTGAGTTCCCTGTTCATCCCCATGTTCAACGAGAAACTGGGGCAGCTCAAGCCCCAGGAGATCGCCGGCGCCTTTGCCAACAAGGAGATAAGCGAGGCCCAGCGTCAACTGAACGCGGAGCTCAAGAAGGTGGCGGAACTGGAGCTGCAGGGCCAGGTGGCGCTGCTGGTCATCCTCATGCCCACCCCCCTGAACCGGGAGCCGCTGGTGATACTCTCCAGCGACGAAAGCCTGGTCTATGAATGGGAGGTACCGGACTATCTCGTGCAGGCCATAGAGGACGGGGAGCCGTATATCTGGATGGAGGACGGGGTTCCGGAGCTCTCCCTGCAGGGTAAGTACCTCCTGGTGCTCAACCGCTACGAGGACCCGGAGACCATGAGCACCACGGCAAGCGTGTCCGTGAAATCCATGAGCGGGGAACTCGCGGACATCGAGAGTTTCTTCGACCAGGAACAGAACCGCTTGAACCTGGTGATGGCGGTAGTGGTGGTGGGCTCCGTGGCGGTGGTTTTCGTCATCACCTTCTTCATCCTCAGCCTCCTCATCCGCAGGCGCATCACCCTGCCCATCGAGGAGCTGGCCGCCGCGGCCAAAGAGGTCATGGAGGGCGACCTCGACGTGGACATAAAGGTCCACGAGGGCGGCGAGTTCGAGGTCCTGGAGCGCGCCTTCAAGGAGATGGTGGAGAGCTTCCGGAAATATATCGCGAAATCGGTGGGTGAGGAGTAAGGGCAGCGGCCGAGGCTCCGCGCCGGGCGCCTCGCGTTACCCGCGCGTCTGCGGCGAGCACAGGCGGGGCGTTCTACCCGGGGACCCATCGGCGTGAGGGAAGAGCGGCGGGGCGGCCCGTCTGCGGGACAGGAGGGGGACGGACATGGAGCAGCGGGGCACCGAGGAGGTCTACAGGTGGGACGCGGCCGACTACCGCGACAGCTCCTCCCAGCAGAAAAAATGGGGACGGGAGCTGCTCTCCAAGCTGGTCCTGCGCGGCGATGAACACGTTCTGGACATAGGCTGCGGTGACGGCGCCCTCACCGCCGAGATCGCGCGGCGCGTGCCCGACGGCCGTGTGGTGGGCATCGACAGCTCCCCGGAGATGATAGACCTGGCGCGCAGGACGTATCCCCCGGAAGATCATCCCAATCTATCCTGGGAGGTCGTGGACGCCCGGGAACTCGGCTTCGACGGACGATTCGACCTCGCCTTCTCCAACGCCGCCCTGCACTGGGTATCCGATCAGCTCGGGTTGCTGCGGGGAGTGAGGAGGTCCCTCAAGCCCGGCGGGAGGACGCTCTTCCAGATGGGGGGAAAGGGGAACGCCTCCAACGTGGTGCGCGCCCTGGGGGAGCTCATCGCCCGCAGAGACTGGGGCCGCTACTTCGAGGACCTGCGTCTCCCCTACCGTTTCTGCTCCCCGGAGGAATACGAGGCCTGGCTGCGGGAGGCCGGCCTTGTCCCCCTGCGCGTGGAGCTAATCCCCAAGGACATGGTGCACGAGGGGAAGCGGGGCCTGGAGGCCTGGATCCGCACCACCTGGCTCCCCTTCACCCAATGCCTTCCCGAAGCGAGGCGGGAGGACTTCATCGCCCAGCTCGCCTCGACCTACCTCGAGCTCTACCCCCCTGACGCGGAAGGCCTCGTGCACGTCAACGCCATGCGCCTGGAGGTGGAGGCGCAGAGGACCTGAACGGGTGAGCTGCGCGGCATATGCGTATGCGGTGACGGACCCGGGCTTACGGCAGTAGAAAAGGAGTCCCTTTCGCCCCGCGAGACCGCCGGAAAGCCTCGCCCCTCCCTTCAGCCCTCAGGGCCTCCGGGATCTCCGCCGGGCCGTCCGCTCACCGGAGGCCACTCCGCTGCGACCCCCCGGATCGCGGGCTCCACGGAGAACCTCGGCTCTCCCCCCTCGAACCAGGCCCTCAATTCATAGCAGGCCCCCTCGTCCTCGAGCCGGTAAGCGGCGGTGCCGTCTGGCCGCGGGTAGACCTTCAAGACCAGGCCCGCGGAGAGGTCCTTTTCCCCCACGTACTGCATCACCGGCCCCAGGGGCAGCACGGTCCCCTCCCGCGCGAACAGGGGCACGCGCTCGAGGGGGCAGGGGTACCGTATCCACCTCGGTCCCTGCAGGCGCTCGCCCGTCCAGAAATCGTACCAGCCTCCCTCGGGGATATAGATCCTGCGCTCGTCCTCCTCGGTGAGGACGGGGGCGGCCAGCAGGTTGCGCCCGAACAGGTACTGGTCTTCGATGGCGTACACGTTGGGGTCGTCCGGGAACTCCAGCACCAGGTGCTGGATCATGGGCCTTCCGCGGGCGGCGAGGTGGCGGGCCTCGGAATAGATGTAGGGGATGAGCCGGTAGCGCAGCTCCAGCAGGCGCCGCACCACCTCCTGCGTCTCCGGCCGGTAGTTCCAGGGCTCCCGGAAGCGCGGCCCACCTCCGTGATAACGGATGTGCGAATTGAGGATGCAGAGCTGGGTGAAACGGATATAAAGCTTGTCGGTGGGGGTGCCGGTGAAGCCACCGCAGTCCTGGGCCCAGAAGGTGAACCCGCACAGGCCGAGGCTCAGCCCTCCTCGCAGTGAGCACAGGAGGTCATGGAAAGTACTGGAATTATCCCCCGACCAGTGCACGGGATAGCGCTGCGAGCCGGCGTATGCGCTGCGCGCCCAGATGATGCCCTCGCCGGTGGTCTCCTCGGTGACCTCGAACACGGCGCGGTCGTAGAGCAGGGGGTAGAGATTGTGCATCTCCGAACCCGTGTAGCGTTGGAAGACCTGGTGGCGCTCGATACCCTCTCCGAAATCCACCTTGATGACCGAGGCTCCCAGTTCGAGGAGGGCGCGCAGCTTCCCCTGGTACCACCTCACCGCCTCCGGCCTGGAGAGGTCGATGACGTGCGCGGGGTAGATGATGAAGAAGAAGGGGCCGTGGTTCTCCGCCAGCACGCCCGCCTCACGCGCCTCCTTCGCTATCTCCAGCTCGTCCACCACGTAGGGGGCCTGCCACAGGCTGGCCTTGAAATGCATCTCCGCGAGCTCCCGGAACATGCCCGCGGGATCGGGGAAACGCCGGGGGCTGAACTCCCAGTCGCACTTCCAGTCGCTCTCGAACCAGTTGGTGTCGATATGGATGACGTCGCAGGGGAAGCGCATCTCCCGCAGCTTGCGGGCGGTCTCCAGCACCTGTTCCCTGGTGGTGTAGGAGATGCGGCTCATCCAGGTCCCGAAGGACCACTTGGGAGGCACGGCGGGCTTGCCGGTGAGGTCGGTGTATGCCTCCAGCACCTCCCCGGGCCGGCCGAGGAAGAAATAGTAATCGATGAGCTGCCCCTCCACGGCGAAGATGTTCTTGCATATCTCGCGCGTTCCCACCCAGAACTGAATGGGCCTGCTCTCGTTCACGAAGACGCCGTAACCGCGCGTGGAGATGAACAGGGGCACGTGCTTGTACGCCCTCCAGGTGGTGTTGCCGATGCCCTCGCAGTTCCACAGCCCGATGTTCTGTCCTATGCGGTTCATGGCGGAGAACTTCTCCCCCAGGCCGTAAACGGCCTCGCCGGGATAGAGGAGGAAGGACTCCACGCCGTAGGTCATGCCCGAGCGGCGGTCCCGGATGAAGCCCAGGGGCCAGGAGTCCATGGCCAGCGCCCACTCGCTCCTGGTCCTGCCGCCCGACTCGGTGACGAGCTTTCCGGCGGCATCCCTTATCTCCACGCGGAAATCCTCCCGGTGGACGTCCAGCCGCAGCGCCGGCGTGGTTATGCGGTATATCCCGCCCTCCTCCCGGAAATCCACTTGCGTGTCGCGGGCGATGTCCCCGCACACCATCTCCGTCGCGTGCTCCGGGACCTCCCTGCCCTCCGCCAGCCGCAGCCGGTAGACGTCGGGGCGCAGGATGTCGATGCGCAGGGTGAGTTCCCGGTATCTGGTACGGGGGCCCACGCGGTAGGTGTGTGAGCCCGCGGTCATGTTCGTGCCGCGCAGGGTATACACGTTGTACCCCCTGGCCCTGAAGAGGAAGGAGTTCCCGGTCCTCTCCAGGAACTCCACCGCGAGCACGCAGGACGCGCGCTTGCCGGTGAGCTTCCTGACGAAGGAGAACGGTTCGGAGATCTGTCCCCCGTCGCGGTCAAGGGGGTGGTCGGTGAGGCCGAACCATGCCTGCGGCTCGCCGATCCAGAACACCCTCTTGCGCAGGCTGAGAGGGTAGCGCAGCAGGTTCCTTCCCACCACCCCCAGGAGGCGTATAACCTCGGCGGGCTTCAGGCGGTTTTCGATCGATTCTCCGGCGCTCTCTCCGGGCCGGGGCCTGGCGGTCGTCTCCCCATCCATCTTCCCTCCTCCCAACAAGGCCAGGCCTCGAAGACCGCTTTATTTGTCTGCCTCATCGTCGCGCTCCGATCCTCGAGACCCGATCACTTCAACCGCCGTGCGCACACTTCACGAGCGGGGAAGGCTGGACCGCTCGCGCCCTCTTGGAGCATCAAGGGTCACGGCCTTGAAGACCCCTCACCGCGCCTCCCGGATGACGGCGGATCATCTCGTGGCATGCGGTAAGCCCGCGGCGCCGTGCGGCGTCATGCGCCCCGGGGCCGTATATGCGCGCCTCCTGCTCCCACCCGTAAAGCGGATACTCCCAAGCCGTGGTTACCGTTTGCGCCCCTATTGTATCGCTTCTTCGGCAATTAGACAAGCTTTATTTTCTAATATATGAGGTTGCCCTCCGCGCCCTTCTGCGACATCAGCGAACGAACCGCCGTTCCCGCACATCGTCCTCTACCCGGCCCATCGCCCACGGGACGCAGGGCTGCCCGTGCCGGGGGTCTTCCTCTCGCACCCGGCAGAGCCGGACACTCATCTGGGGCCGTGTTTGGCGCGGAATATGCCTCTCTCCAGGTTGCCGAAGCCGTCGAAGCTCACCGCCAGGGAGAGGAGAAGGGAAAAGACGGTCGTCAGCGCCACGCATACGAAGATGGCGATGATGATGGCGATCTGGTAACGCACCGCCAGCAGGGGCGGCTCCCCGCTCAGTATCTGGCCCGTCATCATCCCGGGAAGGAACACCAGCCCCATGGTGGCCATGTTGGCCAGAGCGGGCTTGAGGGCCATGACTATCCCCCTGCTCAGGTGCTCGGAGAGCGCCTCGTAACGCGTCGCCCCCAGGGCCAGGCGGTACTGGTACCGCTTCTCGTCACGGCTCACGCCCCGGAAGAACTCCCCCATTCCGATGATGACGCCGCCCAGGGAATTGCCGAGCAACATACCGGCGATGGCCACCGCGTACCTCGCCTCGAGGAGATCGTCCAGGCCGATCACCAGCCCGTTGAAGTACATAAGAACCAGCGCGGCGGAGAAAAAGAAGGCCAGGAATACGATCCACAGGTAACCGCGGTATCTCAATCCCGTGCTTCCCACCACGGAAAGCGAGGCGAACACCACCATCACCAGTAGCCATGCCGCGCTCAGGCAAGGGTTGTCCCATTCGAATACGTAGATGAGGAAGAATCCCACCAGCAGCAGCTGCACCGACATCCTGGCGACAGACCAGAGAAGGGTCACGCTCAGCCTGACCCGCAGGAGCAAAAAGAGCGCGAGGGGCGCCAGCAGCATGAGAAAGGCCAGCCCCAGGGACAGCCACGAAATGCTCCGCGCGCCCATGTTCAACCTCTCAGCTCCATAACCCTCACGCCCGCGGCGCGCAGCCAGGTCTCGTCGTGGGACACCGCCAGGACCGTCGACGTTTCCAGGTTCGTGAACAGATCGACGATCCTTGATTTCATCCTGGGATCGACCGCGGAGGTGACCTCGTCCAGGAGAAAGACCTCCCTGCCCAGAGACAGGGCCACCGCCAGGGCCAGCCTCTGCTTCTCGCCGCCGGACAGGTCGGCCATCATGCCGTCCATGATCTCCTGCCCCAGTTCCATCCACTCCATGTATCCGCGCAGCCTCTCCCGGCTCCCTTCGACGCCCCGGTTCGCCTTGATGCCGAAGGCCCAGTCCAGGAAATCGCGGACTCTTCCGTCCGCCATATCGAGATCCTGGCTCACGTACGCCACCCGCCTCCGTACCTCCCATACGCTCCTGCGGTCGACCTCTCTCCCCTCGAACGAAACCCTCCCGCTATCCGGCCGCGCGAAACCCAGGAGCATCTTGAGGACGGTAGATTTGCCCGTGCCGGACCTGCCGAAGATGAGCACCTTCTCGCCTTCCCGCACCTCGAGGTTGAAACCCTCGAACACCTTGCGGTCTCCGGCGGAGAACCCGACGTCATGGTATGCTATCAACGCCATCCCGAACCGCAACCTCCCGCGTCCGCATGCCCTGGCAGGCCTCCGGAAGAAACTCCATTCCGCACGATCCGCATCCAACAGCGCATCGCCTCGCGATATCGTATCCCGATAATAATACGGCGGCTATCATCTTTGTCATCACGAGGTTTTGGGGCGGGCAAGGCGATGTGGCTGCAGCGACGAGGTGGCGCGGTCTTCAAGAGTCCCGGAAATGCTCAATCCACCAGCACCATCCCCCAGGACGGGGGATCCTCTTCGCCCCGGGAAAGGGCGCGCTCCACGCCCGCCTTCCTCAGGGTCTCGAAGACGTTTATGCCCAAGCCGGACATGGAGGGCCGCGCGTTGGCGGGGTCGCGGCACGGTTCCCCAGGAGACACGCATTCCTCGCACAGGTGGCAGGGGTGGCCCTTGAGCCCCAGGGCAAGGTAATAACCCTGCCGCATGGCTTCCCTCTCCACCTCCACCACCAGCCTGTTGAGGTCACGCGCCTCGCACTCCAGCAGCACCGCCCACTTGTACTTCCGCAGCGACTTCTCGAACTCGCGGGGCTCAGGGGTGAAGGGAGGGCAGGTCAGGTACCTGCCGTAGGCTGGACACCCGTAGCGGCATTTCAGAACCGTCCTCTCGTCGAAGACGACGTCATGGGCCGGTATGACGGCGGCGCTGAGCGCGCCCTTCCGAAGGGCGATAACCGTCAGGGGCTCGAGTTCTTCCTTCTCGGCCAGTGCCCTCACCTCACGGATTCCGTCTCTTCTCGAATACGGCACGCCGAAACCGCGCCCCCCATATCATCGGCGTGTTTGCCTTTTCGGTCCCACGGGGAGCCGGTGCCGGGAACCCGGGAGGTCGACCATGCGGGCTCCGCCTTTTCGCCATGCCTTCCCCTTCCCTCGTCATCCCCTTCCTCCGCCAGGAAGCGGCGGCGCCAGAGCTTCGGAGGCATGAAGCCCTCCTGCATCGCCCTCCCGCAGAACTCTGACGGAGGCACACCCATCCTCCCGTGTCCGCCGGACGCAAGGCCGAGCCTCCGAAGCCCGGACGTACCCGCTATTCCTCCGCCAGGAAGGGGTAGCGGTAGTCCGTGGGCGGGAGGAAGTTCTCCTTGATCACGCGCGTCGATACCCAGCGCTCCAGGTTGAGCCAGCTCCCCGCCTTGTCGTTGGTGCCCGAGGCGCGCGAGCCGCCGAAGGGCTGCTGGGCCACCACCGCCCCCGTGGGCTTGTCGTTGATGTAGAAGTTCCCCGCGGCATGGCGGAGTTTCTTGGTAGCCTGCACGATGGCGAAGCGGTCCTGGGCGAAGATGGCGCCGGTGAGGGCGTAGGGGCTGGTGGTGTTGCACAGCTCCAGCGCTTCCTCGTACTGCTTCTCGGGATAGACGTAGATGGTGACCACAGGGCCGAAGATCTCCTCCACCATGAGCTTGGAACGCGGATCCCTGGTCTGCACCACCGTGGGCTGGATGAAATACCCCTCCGAGTCGTCGTAGGTGCCGCCACAGAGGATCTCCAGGTTGGGGTCCTGGCGGGCGAACTCGATATAGCCCGCGATCTTGTCGAAGGCGTCCTTGGCGATCACCGCGTTCATGAAGTTGGAGAAGTCGCATACATCCCCCACCTTGATGGTGGCGATCTCGTCCAGCAGGCGCTCCTTCACCCGGGGCCAGATGCTGTCGGGGATGTACACGCGGCTGGGAGCGGAGCATTTCTGGCCCTGGTACTCGAAGCCCCCGCGCACGATGGCCGCCACCAGCGCCTCGATGTCCGAGGAGGCGTGGGCGAAGATGAAGTCCTTGCCTCCCGTCTCCCCCACGATGCGCGGGTAGGAGAAGTACTTGCGGATATCCGAGCCGATGGTCAGCCAGATGGTGGAGAAGACGTAGGTGGAGCCGGTGAAGTGCACGCCCCCCAGGTCCAGGTGGTTGAGGACGGGCGGAGCCACCGAGGGGCCGGGTCCGGGGATCATGTTGATGACGCCGTCGGGCATACCCGCTTCCTCGAGGATCTTCATGATGTAGTATGCGGGAAGCACGGCGTCCGAGGAGGGCTTCCAGACCACGGCGTTGCCCATGAGAGCGGGGGCCGTGGGAAGGTTGCCGCCGATGGAGGTGAAGTTGAAGGGGGTGATGGCGAAGACGAAGCCCTCCAGGGGGCGGTGTTCCATGTAATTGAGCACGCCCCTTACGCTTATGGGCTGGTCGTCGTAAACCTCGGTCATGAAGTAGGGGTTGAAACGCCAGAAGTCTATAAGTTCGCAGGCCGAGTCGATCTCCGCCTGAAACACGTTCTTGCTCATGCAGAGCATGGTGGCCGCGTTGAGCAACTGCCGGTACTTGCCGGAAAGCAGCTCGGCCGCCTTGAGCAGGACGGTGGCGCGGCTGGACCACTGCATCTCGCTCCAGGTGAGTTTGGCCTGGTTGGCGGCGTCTATGGCCATCTCCGCTTGCATGGGGCCGGCGCGGTGGTAGGTGCCCAGTACCTTTGAGAGGTCATGGGGGCAGCGCATGGTCACCAGGTCTCCGGTGGTCACTTCCCGCCCGCCGATTATGC
>FWPV01004496.1_pt1 | contig 23262 bp, 23 predicted proteins | sample 2228371 | NCBI WGS metagenome assembly FWPV01 (sample SAMEA103939776, study PRJEB20133) | metagenome | reverse complement strand
GCAGAGCCCGCAGGAGGTGCACTCCGATTCATCGATCGGTTTCCAGAACTCCGTGTCGATGAGTCCTTCGAACCCGCGCTTGGTGAAGTCGATCGCGTGGAACCCCGCGATCTCGTCACAGGTACGCACGCACCGCCCGCAAAGGATGCACTTGTCCATGTTCCGATCGTAGAAGGCATTTGCTTCGACCACTCTCGGGATGTGTTCGCCCGCAACCCTTTCGGGTTGAACCTCGTAATCCTGGCCGTATCGGCGGAGTCGGCATTCGTGAAGGTCCTGGCATCCGCATTCCATGCAGCGCTTCGCGTCACGGAGCGTCTGTTCCTCCGTCAATCCGCCGCTGTACTCCTTGAAACCCATCTGGACTCGAAGCTGGGGGTCAACATGGGCGACCTCTTCCTGCGGCTGTTTCTCGATGTGGGTGAAGTCGGCCGGTCCCAAATCGGTTCGGACAACATCGTATTCAAATGGCTTTTTCGGTTTTCCGGTCGTAATGTACGAATGGATGGACATCGCTGCGTAATGGCCGTTCCCGATGGCCCTGACTGCGATGTCCGGTCCGGTCTGCTGGTCGCCGCATACAAAGACTCCCGGTAAGGGGGTCGCGTAGTTTTCGTCGACAATCATTTGCTTCCCGTCGTGAAGGGCCTTGGGAATTCCGTCAAAACGGATCTGTTGGCCGATGGCAGCGATCACGGTGTCGACTTCAATCCGAACGATTTCCCCCGTGGGCAGGGGTTTTCGGCGACCGGAGGCATCCGGTTCCCCCAAAACCATTCTCTCGCATTCGAGGGCCTCGACGCGGCCGTTCCCGATGACCGCCTTGGGTGCCATGAGGAAGTGGAATTCGACACCTTCTTCCATCGCTTCATGGATCTCGATATCCTGCGCGGGCATTTCCTCCCGTGTTCGGCGGTAAACCACCATGACTTGCTCCGCACCGAGGCGTTTTGCACAGCGGCAGGCGTCCATCGCGGTGTTGCCTCCGCCGACCACTGCGACCCTTGAGCCGATCCCGGTGGGAAGCGAGTTGTTCACCTTGTAAAGGAAATCGATCCCGCCGAAAACCCCCGGCAAATCTTCCCCTGGAACTCTCATGGGTGAGGATTTCCAGCACCCCATCGCCAAAAGGACAGCGTCGTATTCGTCGCGAAGCTGGTCCAGGGAAATGTCCCTCCCCAAGGCCGTTTCGGTCCTCACTTCAATTCCGTGGTCGGTAATCCATTGGATTTCTCGGGTAAGGATTTCCCTCGGGAGGCGGTAATCGGGGATTCCGTACCGCATCATGCCCCCGAGGTCGGACTCCTTGTCGAAAAGAGTGACTCCGTAGCCCATCTTCCTGAGGAAATAGGCGGCAGAAACACCAGCAGGTCCGCCTCCGACGATCGCCACCCGGCGATGGTTTTCCACGATTTCGGGAATGCGGGAAAGGGCATCGTTCTTCAGGCACCAGTCTCCGACAAAACGCTTGATTTCACGGATAGAAACCGGCTGCTCATCGACAAAGTTCCTGCGGCATTTTTCTTCGCAGGGAGCAGGGCAGACTCTCCCGATCGAAGCCGGGAGGGTGATGTTCTTGTGCAGTGCTTCGAGGGATTCTTCGTATTTCCCCTGGGCTGCCAGGTTGATGTATCCCTGGACGTCTCCATGTGCAGGGCAGGCTAGGGTGCAGGGGGGGCGGCAATCTCCGACGTGGTCCGAAAACAGAAGCTCCAGGGCCAGTTTCCGTGCCTTCCTGACCCTTTCCGTATTCGTCTGGATGATCATCCCCGGGGCGATGGTCGAAGCGCAGGCCCGAACCAGGGCTTTCGCCCCCTTGACGTCCACTAGGCAGACCGAACATCCTCCATGTACGGAAAGGTGGGGGTCGTAGCAGAGAGTCGGGATTTCGACCCCGCATTCCCCGCAAAGGTCCAGGATCTTCTGGCCGCCGTAACCGTAAACTTCCTTGCCGTCAAGGATGACCTTCACATTCCGATCCATGGTCATCGTTCCTCCTTATTCCACGCTGATGGCGCCGACCGGGCAGACTTTGATGCATTGCCCGCAGCGGACGCAGGTCTCGTCATCGATGAGGTGCGGTTTTTTCACTTCGCCCGTAATGGCACCGACCGGGCAGGCCCGGGCGCATTTCGTGCATCCGATGCACTTCTCCGGGTTGACCGTGTAGTGGATCAGGGCCGAACAAACTTTCGCCGGGCACTTCTTGTCCTGGATGTGTGCGAGGTATTCGTGCTCGAAATATTTCAGTGTGGTCAGCACGGGGTTGGGTGCGGTCTGGCCCAATCCGCAAAGCGACCCGTCCCGGATTTGGGGAGCAAGTTCCTTCAAAGTTTCAAGGTCTTCCATTTTTCCCTTGCCCTCGCAGATCCTCGTCAGGATTTCGAGCATCCGTTTCGTCCCGATCCGGCAGAATGGGCATTTGCCGCAGGATTCCTTCTGGGTGAAGGAAAGGAAGAAGCGAGCCACGTCGACCATGCAGGTCCCTTCGTCCATGACGACCATGCCGCCGGAGCCCATGATCGCCCCGGTTGCCGTAATCGATTCGTAGTCGACCGGCGTGTCGATCAAGGAAGCAGGGATGCACCCGCCGGACGGGCCGCCCATCTGAACGGCCTTGAAAGCCTTCCCGCCCTGGATTCCACCGCCGATATCGTAGATGACCTCCCTGAGGGACATCCCCATCGGAACTTCGACCAGTCCCCCCTTACGGATCTTTCCGGCAAGGGCAAAAACCTTTGTTCCCTTGCTCTTCTCGGTTCCGTACCGGGAAAAGGCTTCATGCCCGTTGGCCAGGATCCAGGGGATGTTGGCCAGCGTTTCGACATTGTTGATGTTCGTCGGTTTGCCGAAAACTCCCTTGTGGGCGGGGAACGGAGGCCTTGGCCGGGGCATCCCTCGTTTGCCTTCGATCGAGGCGATCAGCGCGGTTTCCTCCCCGCACACGAACGCTCCCGCCCCTTCCTTGATGTAGATGTCGAAGGAGTAACTGCTTCCGAGGATGTCCTTCCCCAGGTAGCCTTTCTGGCGCGCCTGTTCGAGAGCCTTGTTCAGGTGCTTGATTGCCAGCGGGTATTCCGCGCGGCAGTAGATGATGCCCTGGGACGCGCCGATCGCGTATCCGCAGATGGCCATTCCCTCGATCACGCTGTGGGGATCGCCCTCGAGCACCGAGCGGTCCATGAATGCCCCGGGATCCCCTTCGTCCGCGTTGCAGACCACGTACTTGGAATCTCCCTTGGCATCATGGGCGAAACGCCACTTCATCCCAGTCGGGAAACCAGCGCCACCGCGGCCGCGTAGGCCGCTCTTGAGGACTTCATCGATGACCTGGTCCTGCGACATTTCGAAGAGGGCCTTCCTCAACGAGGCGTACCCGCCGCGTTCTTCGTATTCTTCGATTTTCTGCGGATCGATCAGTCCGCAGTTCCGGAGGACGATACGAACCTGCTTTTCCATCATCCGGTTTTCAGGAGCTTCCTCAACGGTCTTGCTCAGGATGGGAGAAACCGTAGAAGAACCATCCAGGAGGGCGGCGACGGTACTCGGGGTGACTTCGCCGTAGAGCTCGCTCTTGCCGTCCCGCTCAATTTCGACCAGCGGTTCATGGAAGCAGAGGCCGATGCACCCGACCTTCTTGAGCTCCACATCCGTGCGGTCCTTGAGCAGGGATTCCAGTTTTTCATAAACCGGTCCGGCACCCGCTGCGATTCCGCAGCTTGACATGCCGACCTTGACGATCACCTTTGCCAATCCGGACACCTCCATTCAGTTCAGTCGGCTTTACGGTAGGATTCGAGGATCTCGACGGCCTTTTCCGGGGTCAGGCGGCCATGGACCTCGTCATCGACCATCATGACGGGAGCCAGGCTGCAGCAGCCCAGGCATGCGACAAATTGCAGGGTAAAAAGCCCGTCCCCGGTCGTTTCGCCTTCTTTGACATTGAGGTGCCGCTGGAGCATTTCGCCAACGCGAAGAGATCCCTGGACATGGCATGCCGTTCCCCTGCAAAGGCGAACGACATGTTTCCCCTGCGGCTGTAGCCGGAACATCGCATAAAATGTCGCGACACCGAACATCTCCGCAGCGGGAATGTCCAATTCCCTCGATAGGAAGTCCAGCGCTTCCGGCGAGAGATACCCCAGTTTTTCCTGAACGGCTGCCAAAAGCGGGATGGTGATGCCCTTTCCACCCTTGAAACGCTCGACAATCGGCTTCAAGGCCTCCTCGAGCTCGGGCTTGCCCGTTACCAACGTAGGCATTTCTTTCCCTCCTTGCCGACTCCACACAAATTTGGGGAGGAGCTTTCGGGCTCCCTCCCCTTTTCCTGACTCCTTGCCCTGACATTATACCCTCTTGGTTGTTCTTTTCGGGAAAAAGAGCCAGATGTGAAAAAAAGGATAAAAGGAACGTACATGTGAGTCGAGCATTTAATGCTAAACTTTTGAAGATTGACATTCATTTACACTATGATAATATCCCCATAGTGGTATATATGCCAGGAGGCGGACTTTGATCACGGGAGGAGATACAGCATGAACGTTAAAGTCTACTCGACACCGACATGTCCGTGGTGCACGAAAGTGAAGGATTTCCTGAAGCAGCTGAACGTGGAATACGAAGAGGTTGACGTCAGCTCGAACCGGGAAGCTGCAATGGAAATGGTCAAGAAGACACGACAGATGGGGGTTCCGGTAACCCAGATCAACGAGCGGTTTATCGTGGGCTTCAATGCATCCGAGATCGAAAGCACCCTGAAGGAAGCCGGTATTCTCAAAGAGTAGAGAGCTACGATCGAAGAGGACGGAAGGGGCTGGCTTGTCCAGCCCCTTCTGAATTTTGACTTCAGGAGGTTTGCCGATGACGGAGAAATTTCTGACAATCGGTCTTGGAGGGGCGATCGGTGTCGGATCGAAAATGGAACGCGTGGAAGAGAAAGAGATGGAACTTCTGGAAACTTCCTTGAGGCAAGCCGAGTCTCAGCTGAGAATTGCTGCAGGCAGCGGCCTGGACGGCGCCGGGTGGATCCGGTTACCCTATTCGAACCTCGAGCCCGTCCGCCGCGTCGCCGAAAAACTCTCGGTCTTCGATTCGATCGTACAGGTAGGAATCGGGGGATCCGCCCTTGGGAACCTCATGCTGAACAATGCGTTTCAGCACCCGCATCATAATGAACTGAGCAGGAAGGAAAGGAAGGCCCCGCGTTTCTACATGGCCGACAACCCCGATCCGCAAAGCCTGGCAGGGATCTGGGACTGCATCGACCCGGCAAGAACTGCTTTCATCGTTGCAAGCAAATCAGGTTCGACTGCCGAGACGATGGCGGTCTTCCTTTGGTTTTTCGAAGCCCTAAGGGAATCGCTGGGAGAAGAAAAGGCTTTTGGCCATTTCGTCTTCATTACGGACCCGGAACAAGGACTCCTGAGGGAGCTTGATTCGAAGGGCGTACTGGGAATCCTGCCCGTTCCGAAAGACGTCGGGGGACGTTTTTCGGTTCTTTCTCCCGTCGGCCTTCTGTCTTCGATGGCCCTGGGACTTCCGGTGAACGATGTGCTGGAGGGAGCCCGGAGCCTGGACGGTATTTTGAAGGAGGCAAAAGGGATCTGGGAAAATCCTGCCTGGATCCTTGCAGCGCAGCATACGCTGCATTTTCGAAAGGGGAGGCCCATGGCCGTCCTGATGCCGTATGCGGATGCGCTGGAGCGGTTTGCCGAATGGCATGCCCAGCTTTGGGGTGAAAGCCTCGGGAAACAAGGAGAAGGGAGTACGCCCGTCAGGGCGCTTGGTGCGATCGACCAGCATTCCCAGGTGCAATTGTACGTCGAGGGGCCGGATGACAAGCTCTTCACCTTCCTGAACGTTGAAAAGCGAGGTCCCGATTGGTACATACCGGAGTCCCCCCTCAAGGAACTTTCCGGGGTAAATTACCTTGGCAACCATTCCTTCGACGAACTCCTTTCCGCTGAAGCCCGGTCGACGGCTGCAGCGCTGAAAAAAGCGGGAAAGCCGGTCATCTGGATGGAAATCCCTAGAATAGACGGGCTGCGCATCGGAGCTCTCATTTTCCTGTACGAGTGGGTTACGGCCTTGACGGGGCTTTTGATGGAGATCGACCCGTTTGATCAGCCTGGCGTCGAGCAGGGGAAGCGGTATACTTATGGGCTGATGGGGAGGGCTGGGTATGAGTCCGATGCGGCCGAGGTTTCGAAGGAATTTGGGGAGATCGTTTCAAAAGCCCTCACGGTTTAAAAAGGGGGAATCCTTTTGCTTCGAATTGACGAGAATGTCGAAAAACTGAGAAGAGCGGTGCGGGGCCTCAGGCAGGAAGGCGGGACGGTCGGTTTCGTCCCGACGATGGGGTACCTCCACGAGGGACATCTTTCTCTTGTGAGAAAGTCGGTTTCCGAGAACCAAACTACGGTCGTATCGATCTTCGTCAATCCGCTGCAGTTCGGACCAAACGAGGACTATGAAGCCTATCCCAGAGACCTGGAAAAGGATTGCATGCTGCTGGAAAAGGAAGGGGTGGACCTCGTTTACTGCCCGAAACCGGAGGACCTTTACCACCCGGACCATTCGACGTACGTCGTGGAGGAAGGCGTGAGCCGGGATCTATGCGGTGCCAGCCGGCCCGGGCATTTTCGCGGAGTCTGCACCGTAGTGCTCAAGCTCTTCCATCTCGTCGAGCCGGACAGGGCATACTTCGGAGAGAAGGATTACCAACAGCTCCAGGTCATTCGGCGGATGGTCCGCGACCTGAACGTCCCGGTGGAGATCAGGGGGTGCCCTATCGTCAGGGAGCAGGACGGACTGGCCCTGAGCAGCCGAAACGTGTACCTTTCTCCTCCCGAAAGGACTTCGGCCTTGGCTTTGAGTCGATCCTTGAAAAAGGCGAAAGCCCTGTACGATTCCGGGGAGAGGGACGCGGCGAGGATTGCAGGGTGCGTCAGGGAAGAGTTGAAGGGCGACCCGAGCCTGAATGTCGAGTACGTGGAAGTGAGGGACGCGTCTGAACTGTCGGCCTTGAAAACGATCGAGAGGCCGGCGGTCCTAGCGCTTGCGGTAAGGGTCGGGAAGACGCGCCTGATCGACAACGTAATCCTGGGAGAGGGTAATCCATGAAAACCAGGCTTGGTTTAAGTCTCTTCCGGGAGATGAAATCGCGGAAGGAAAAAATCACGATGCTCACTGCGTACAACGCCTGGCAGGCCCGGCTGGCGGAAAAGGCAGGAGCAGAGATGCTGCTGGTGGGGGATTCCGTCGGGATGGTCGAGCATGGATTTCCCGATACCCTCGAAGTGACGCTGGAAATGATGATCCTTCATTGTGCCGCGGTTTCTCGCGGTTCTGAAAAAGCATTCCTGGTCGGCGATTTGCCTTTCCTCACCTATGAAGTGGACGAGCGGGAGGCCGTCAGAAACGCCGGGCGGCTGATCCGGGAAGGAAAAGTCCAGGCGGTCAAGCTTGAGGGAGGATCGAACCGGTTCGAAACGATTCGGGCGATCGTCAGGGCAGGCATCCCCGTGATGGGTCACGTCGGGTTGACTCCGCAGACCTCGACCGCCCTGGGAGGGTACAAGGTACAGGGGAAAGACCGGGAGAGTGCAAGGCGCGTTTTCGAAGACGCCCTGTCGGTCGAAAGGGCCGGGGCTTTTGCAGTCGTCCTGGAATGCGTTCCTTCACCTCTGGCGGAAAGGATCACTGAGAAACTGACGATCCCGACCATCGGCATCGGTGCAGGACCTGCCTGCGATGGGCAGGTCCTGGTGCTTCACGATGTGCTGGACCTTTACGGGACGTTTCGCCCGAAGTTCGTGAAGGTTTACGCGGAAGGGGGGCGAGTCCTACTGGAAGGGCTTGAGAAGTATGTCATGGAAGTGAAGAAGGGGGAGTTCCCCGACCTGGAACACGGCTTCACGATGGATCCGGCCCTTCTAGAGGAAATTGAATGAAGGTCGTTGTCGTAGGCTGCGGGGCCTTGGGCAGCCTTCTGGCTTTCAAGATGATTCGGGCCGGCATTGCACTCACGGTGCTCCAGAGAGACGGAGTCCAATACGAGGCTTTGAAAGCCGGCGGGATCCTGTTTGTTGACAGCGAAGGGAAAAAGGAACGGGTTCCTTGTGAAGTGGTCAAGACGCTGGATGGCCTCGAAATGGCGGAATTGGCGATCGTCACGGTGAAAGCCTACCAGACCGAAGCCGCGGCATGGGCCCTGCGGGGACACCTCGCGGAAGACGGGTTCGCCTTGACGCTACAGAACGGACTGGGAAACGCGGAAATCCTTGCAGGAACGTTCGGTGCCGAGAGGGTCGCAGCAGGAACCTGCACCTACGGGGTTCATCGAAGGGGTCCAGGCGAAATTGCCTGGGGCGGCGACGGAATGGTCCGGCTCGGCCCCTGGAAAGCGGGCAGGGACCTTTCCCCCGTGGAAGCGTTATTGAAGAAGGCGGGAATCGACGTTCGCCTGGAAAGCGATCCGAGGAGGGCCCTCTGGGAAAAAGTCATCCTCAACGCAGCGGTCAACCCTGTATCTGCCCTGACTCGGCTTAAAAATGGGATTCTGCTTGAATCCCCGGTTGCGCGGGCCCTGGTTTTCCAGCTGGTGGAAGAGGGAGTGCAGGCAGCCCGGTCAGCAGGAGAAACGGTCGAAACGGAGCCGATGCAGAGACTTGTAAGGTCCGTGCTCGAAAAGACCGCGGAGAATCGGACTTCGATGCTCCAGGATATCGAAAACGGACGAAAGACAGAGGGAGACGCGATTTTGGGAAAACTGGTGGAAATCGCCAGGGAAAAGGGGAAAGAACTGGTCAGGATGCAGACGGTTCACGCCTTGATCAAGGCAATTGAAAACGCATCGGAGAGAGTTCGGGAATGAGGGGAGGAATGAGAGCTTGCTGGAACCCCGGATGCTTTTTGTGAAAGACGTTGAAGTCGAGAGAGAGGGGAACCGGATCCTTCGAGGGATATCCATGCAGGTGCATCCTGGGGAAATCTGCGGAGTCCTCGGAAGAAACGGGGCGGGTAAATCGAGCCGCGCCTATGCCATCATGGGGCTTCCCCAGTATGCGCCGAAAAAGGGCAGGATTTGGTTTGACGGGGAGGACATCACGGAATGGGGGGTGACACAACGGGCCCGTGCAGGGATCACCCTGGCTTGGCAGCACCCGGCGCGTTACGAAGGGATCCCGGTTCGCGACTACCTGAAGCTTTCCAACCCGTCGGCCCGTGAAGAAGACCTCGCAGAAGCCCTGAACCTTGTCCAGATGGAACCGTTCTACCTGGACAGGATGGTCGACAAGGGACTTTCGGGAGGAGAGAGAAAACGCATCGAACTCTCCTCGATCTACCTGATGAAACCTCGACTTGCGATCCTTGACGAGCCGGATTCCGGGGTCGACCTTCTTGCGCTCGGTGAAGTCATGGGGCTTTTCAAGGTGCTCGCCTCCGGAGGGAGCAGCGTGCTGATCATCACTCACCGGGAGGATGTCGCGGCGGCCTGTGACCGATCCTACCTGATGTGTGCGGGAAAAATGATCCTGGAGGGAAGCGCAGAGGCCGTGAAGAGATACTTCCTTTCTCAATGCGAGCCGTGCGTCGAGCAAAAGCCGGAGAATACGGGAGAGGCGGCTTCCAACCATGCATAGCGTCACCGAAGAGTATAAGACACTCGTTTCCATCGCCGAGAGAACGGGGGGCCAGCCAGGTTCCTTCGGGGCAGAAGACGCGATTTACGTCGTGGTCCATGCAAACCGGATCCTCGCTTCCCACGCGCTGCCCGGTGTCCGGATCGAAGCGGCAGAAACGGCGGACGGGATCGACGCCAGAATTACCGTCCAGGCAGGTACCGAGGTGTCCAGGCCCGTGCACCTCTGCTTCGGCCACCTGGCTGCTTCGGGTCGCCAGGTGATCCGGAGCCGGATCTTCCTGGAAGAAAGGGCAAAAGCGGTCTTCCAGGCGCATTGTATTTTTCCGAATGCGATCGAATTTCTCCACGCCATGGAAGGAGAAATTCATTTGGCCCCGCAGTCGGCCTTCAGCTACAGGGAAGTGCACGTTCACGGCCCCGAGGGCCGAATCGAAGTCAGGCCGGTCTCCCGCGTGCGGATCGACGAGAACGCTGTGTATCGCGGCGATTTCACCCTGGTGGAAGGGCGGGTCGGAAACCTAGCCATCGACATCGATGTCGAAGCTCATGGAAGGCGAAGCCGGGTCGAAGTCACCTCGAAAGTCTACGGCAAGTACGATGATTTCTGCCAAGTCAGGGATATCGTCCGCCTGACAGGGGCAGAGAGTTCTGCCTTGATCAAGGCGCGTGTCGTTCTGAAGGATCGAAGCGAGGGGAAGTTTCTCGGTCTGGTGGATGGTGCGGCGCCTGGAGCGAGGGGGCACGTCGATTGCACGGAAGTGGTCCAGGGTGAAGCCAGGGCCGTAGCTTCACCGGTAGTTCAGGCCTCCCACCCGGAAGCGGAAGTGACCCACGAAGCGGCGATCGGAAGGATCGCGGACGATAAGATCCAGGGGCTCATGGCCAAGGGGCTGTCTGCGGACGACGCGATCGATTTCGTGGTATCGGGGCTGTTGCGTTAAGGGGTCAAGCAGGGGGGGCGCCCTTCGGCACCCCCCCTGCAGGCTTTCAGATGTGAGGGTAGAGCGCGTCCTGAACAACCACCCCGATGTTTTCATCGCCGTTCGTGTAAACGGAAAAACACCCGCGGTAGATCCGGATCGCGGGGTGGGGACCCAATTCGTAGGGGCTGTCGTCGAGAGTCGGTTCGTCAAAGATGTTGTTCTTTTCCCCGTCGTAGACAGGCATGTAAAGGACGTCGTCAACCTCCAGGTCGGAGAAGAAATGGGTTCCGTAGGACAGTTCCGGCATGAAACCCATCTTTGGAATCCCGATCTCGACGATGCAGCGGCAATTCGTGAGTTCGTTGTATTTCACCGGAACCCCCAATTGCGGATTGCTGGAACCGACACGGCCGGGAGCGGCAAGGATGAACTGCTTCCCTTCCAGTTTCGAGTTGATGGACCCCAGCGCGCGGGCGATTTCGTAGAACTGGTCCGTCAGGGCGTAAACCCGGTGGTCGACGTAGACCAGGTAAGGGATTCCTTCCGCATAACCGTTCGTTACCATACGGTCAGCCTTGAACAGGATCTTTCTCCCTTCAAGATCGGGCTTTTGACCTGTCCCCGAGGATTCTCCCTTCCAAAGGGGGCGGCATTGAAGCAATTGAAGCTTCTGGTCCGCCGGCTCGTAAGCGAACTCGATGTCCGCGGGAACCCCCATCGCTCCTTCAAGGAACGGCAGCAGCTTTCGCAAAAGTTCGAAGAAGATTTTGTGCCGGCAGGGAAAGTCCTCGAATGTGAAACAGATCTTTGATGTTGGCGATTGGAAAGAGGGGAAAGCGCCGATATCTGTGAAGTATCCGCCGAAACTGTCGGGGTTGTAGATTTGTGCAAAAAGACGGAAATTCGGGATATGCGGAATGATTTCCTTCCAGGTCTTTGTGATGTTCAACGTCAGCAACTGGCGTTCCTTTCGGCCAACGACCTGGAACCCCTCCTGCGAGTGGCGCATGATGTTGAAGGGGTTCAGCCCCTCGGGTCTCAGCATCGGGTTCGATAGGGAAAAAGTTCGGGCATATCCACGTTTCGTACTTAGGGTTCCCAGACCGAAGACGATTCTCAGGACACCGTCTTCGGACCTGATTCGGGTTGTCCACCTACGGTAGTTCCTGGAAAACCCCACTCCGGCCATGGTTGGATAAAAATACTCACCGCGCCAGCTGCCAGCCATCCGCATCAGGATCAGTCCCATTTCGTCATCGGGGAGGCCGTGCTTCTTTCGATAGCTTGTTGCAGTCGGGAAATAGGTGCGCGCGTAAATTCGCTTCATCTGTTCCACCACGGCATCGACCCGTTGCTGCAGGGGTTGTTCCGCTTCGTTGAGCAAGAACGTGGAGAGGTATTTCCCGGCGAAGGAGTGCTTGAGTGAGTCTTCCAGCCTTGAACTGCTCCTGACGACAACGGGGTCGGTCATGGTCGAGAGGTACCTGGCCACCGCCTTGACGGCATAATCAGGCAGCGGTGTGGCCAAAAAGGCGCTTTCCAGCCGGTCCGGGTCCTTCTCCCGGAGAAGGGTGTCAAGGTGTGGTACGCAAGAGAGAAAGTCATGGAAAACGCCCACCCCGAAGAAGGTGCTGGGGGTGATTTCGATTTTTTCGAAAAGAGGCTCGCCGCTTTCCTTCAGCTTGCGCATCGCAAAAAGAAGGGACCGCCCCTTCCCGCCGATCGTTCCCGTTCCGGTAATATTCCCCTTGTATTCCTCGTCTTCCTGCGGATCCCACGCGAAATAGCGCTCGATCGTCCCGGAATCAAAGGTCATGCACTCTCTCCTCTCAGTCGGGTTCAGTTTGCCCCGGGTGTCCAGCCTTCCTCCGCTAAGATTCTAGTTGAAAAGGAGAACTGCCGAAAGGGGGTATCAGGACGCCCAACCGGCCGAACCGCCGTTTTCTCTCCGTAAAGCTCGAAGCAGGTTTTGCCTCAAATTCGGAGCCGTTTCCGACATCGCCGCGATCTGGGCCTTTACCCAGGCTCTCATGCTGTTGCGGGAAAAGGGGCATTTCAGGTCAACGACCGGGAGGCAAAGCCGCTCTGCCTCGCTGGAAATCCGGGATTCCTCCAGGAAGACGAGAGGGCGGATCACTCGAAGCTCCGTTCGGTCCTGCCAGGTCAAGGGGGAAAATGAGGAAAAACGCCCTGAAAAGAGCAGGTTCAGCAGGGCCGTCTCGACGACGTCGTCCAGGTGATGCCCCAGGCAGAGCGTCGTGCAGCCCTTCTGCCTGGAAAAGGAGCTCAGGACCCCCCGCCGAAGGTTTGCGCAAAAGCTGCAGGGGGAAGGCTCGGCTCTTTCCTCGATCAACCGGAAGATCGGCACGCTGACGAAATGATGTGGAATTCCCAGCGAGGTACAGAAATCGCGAAGGGATTCGAAGCTGCAGGCCCCTTCCGTTGGGTCGAGGGTGAGGGCTTCCAGCGTGAAGCGAACCGGACTCCGCTGCTGCAGGGCCTTCAGGGAGACGAGCAGGACAAGGCTGTCCTTCCCCCCGGAAAGTCCGACCATGAGTCGATCTCCCTCCCGGATCAAGCCAAATTCATGGATCGCTTCTCCGATTTTTTTCCTGCTGTTTCTCGTGAGTTCCGGGAGCTTCATAAAACTCGGCCTCCATCGTCTATAATAGGACCAAAGACCCATGCCGGAGGTGCCCCTGCTTGCAGAAGATCACTCTCCTTGTGGCGGAACGCCACCGCCTCGTAAGGGACAGCCTGCGCCATTCGCTGGAACATGAGTCGGATCTCAAGATTATCGGGGATGCAGGGGACGGTCCCGAACTTCTTCGACTCGCCCGCCAAAAACCAGCGGATCTCCTCCTGTTCAACGCAGCAATGCCGAATTTCGACCTGAAGGGGGTCATCGCGGAGCTTTCCGCCCTCTGCAGATCGATGCGGTATCTTGCAATCACAGGTGAAGAGAACGAGGAAAGGATTTCCAACCTTGTCTCTCTGGGAATTCAAGGGCTACTCCTGCCTGATTCTAACTTTTTCGAGCTCCTTTGCGCCATCCGCACGGTTGCCCGGGGAGACCGCTACGTTGATCCGAAGTTGAAAAGCCATTGCAGTAGCGGGTTCAACCCACGCCGGGACGAAATTTCACTGCTCTTGGAGCTGACTCCTAAGGAAAAAGAAGTCCTTTACTGGGTATCGCAGGGGTTCTGTAACGCGGAAATTGCCCAGATGATGGTCCTTTCCGAGAAAACGGTCAAGAACCATATCAGCCACCTTCTGAAAAAGCTGGATGTCAAGGACCGGACGCAGGCTGCGGTTCTAGCCTGGAAACTCGGGCTTCCACAACAGGGGCCGGATCGGGTGGGTCTCTCCTAAAAAACCGTTCCTTCCGGCCGAAGGTACAGCGGAAAGGATGCGCGTTCCGACTGGACTTCGATCTCCCCTGGGAAAACGCGGAGGTGCGAACTTGCGTAAAGGGATCGCCCTTTTTCTCGGTATCACGTTTCTGTCCGTCGGATTGGTCCTATTCCTGACGGTTGACAGGGAAACCCTGCGTTTCCTGCTTTCGGCACGGAAAGCACAGCTTCTCCAGGCCCTTGGCCTGGTCATTCTCTCCTGGGTTTTCGATGCCTTCCGGTTCATGGCTTTTGCAAGAGCCGCGGGGGAAAGAGTCGGCTTTCGGCTGTCGATTTGCCTTACCTGGCTGAATTATTTCGGCTCAGCCATTACCCCGATGCAGGGTGGAGGCGGTCCTTTTCAGGTCTACGTCCTGTACCGGAACGGGGTCCCCGTGGGCAAGGGGATTGCCATCACACTGACCCGAACGATGGCCACGCTTTTTATCGTGGGCTGCGTAGTGGCGATGACCTTGATCTTCGCACCGGATATCCTCTCGGGGAGTTCGTTCGTGACTGGAGTTTTTTACTATGTTGCGGCGTTTGTCCTGATGGCCTGGATTGTGATCGGCCTGAGTCTCGTCTATCCGGGAGCAGTCAAAAAGACGGGCAAAATCGTCACCCTTCTTTTGAAAAGGGTGGGAATCGTGAAGCCGATGAAAGTCCTCAGGGTTGTTCGGCTCCTAAACAGGGAGATCGATAACTACACGGAGAACTTCAGGCTGTTTTTTACAACCGGATTCAGCTGGTTCGTTTCAGGATTTGTTCTTTCCTTCTGCCAGCTGTTTTGCATTTGGGGCATCCTGCCGACTCTCGTCAAGGCAGTCGGCCTTCCCATCCATTTCGGCCAGGCGATACTGATCCAGGCCCTCTTCAATTTCGTGATGTATTTTGTCCCCACACCTGGCGGGAGCGGTTTTGCCGAAGCTGGCGGGGCGACGATTTTCCGCTACCTGATTCCTTGGAATCTTGCGGGAGTGATGGCGATCGGTTGGAGGTTCTTTACCGAATACCTTGCGATCGGGCTGGGAGCTCTTGTAGCCTTGCGGTTCCTAGGATGGGGAATGGCTGAAAAGATCCTGAATGAAGCAAAACGAGAAGAAAATGAATCTTAGAACCATCCAGAGCTGGACATTCCGCATGAGGGGCGGGATTTGGACCGGCCTGGTCCTATTGATTTTGTTTCTGGGAAAGGGTGGAGAGGCCTGGATCCTTCCCGGGCTTCTCCTGGTTTTCCTCGGGCAGGCGATCCGTTTCTGGGCGGCAGGGATCATCGAAGGATACCGAAGCGAAAACGTCAACGCGAAGACCCTTGTAACCTGGGGACCTTACGGGATTGTCCGCAACCCCCTCTATCTCGGGAACGGTTTGATCGGACTCGGATGGAGCCTGCTGGCAGGCCCCCTGGCCGTTGTGTTCTTTCTGGTTTCCTTCCTCTTTCTCTACTGCCTTCTCGTCATTCCTTACGAAGAGGGTTTCCTAGAGGAGAACTTCGGCCGGGATTACCTGGAATACAAGGCTTCCACTCCGAGGTTGTTTCCTTTCCGTGGGATCCGGCGCGAGAGATTGCAGGGCCCGTTTGTCGTATCCCGCTTGTGGAACAGCGAGCGGCATTCCCTTTACGTAACGGTCCTCGGTACGATCCTTTTCATTCTGAAGGCCCTGGGGGTGTTTTGAAAGATGCTCTGGAAACACTGCGTATTTCCAGAAGAAAAGAGGGAATCGAAACTAGAGGCTCCGAAAGGGTTTTGGCTTGCGACTTGGGGGGACTACACTCTTTACCGGCTGAAGTGGATCGGCAACTTGCAGGGCTGCCCAGGCTGCAGCGAATGCCCGGCCTGGCTGGAGCGAGCCTGGAACGACTTCTGGGGAGCTCGGCCGGTCCACGTGACGCTTTGCACGGAAAGAAAGCCTTCCCCGAAAACCGCTGCAGTTTGGAGGGTCGTTTCGGGAATTCCATTCGGAGCCACACTCTCCTACGGCGAGGTGGCTCGTTCTGCGGGACTCGCCCGGGGGGCTCGGGCCGTCGGAGCCATCATGCGAGCGAACCCATGGCCCCTCTTTCTTCCCTGTCACCGTGTGGTCGGGAAAAACGGGGAACTTCGCGGTTACGGAGGGAAAGCGGGAGTAGCGCTGAAAGCCTGGCTAATCGAATACGAAAGAAAAGGAGTGCAGGAAGGTTGAAGGGGTCGGACCCCTTCAACCTTCCTTTTTTGCGCTATAAACGTGCAGCCCTTCCCCCGAAAAGCCGTTCCCAGGTATCGTTATAGACCTGGCCTCTAGGAAGAGGGTGGGCGGCAAGCCCCTCGGATACCGCAGTTTGGGCTACGGCTTCCGCCACGTTGGGAACGACTTCATCGCAGAAAAGGTCCGGCATGATATGCCGCGGGCCGAGTCTTCGCCGGTCCACCGTGGCGGAGAGTGCTCTCGCAGCCGAAAGGAAAATCGCGTCGTTCAGAGAAGCGGCCCTGACATCGAGAGCCCCCCTCATGATCCCGGGGGTGGAATGAAGATTTGATATGACGTTTGGGTAATCATAAAGGCCGGAAGCGACAATTGCGGCGCCTTCGGCCAGGGCAACCTCCGGCATGATTTCCGGTTCAGGCAGTGCCTGAGCGAAAATGACCGGGTCCTTCGCCATCGTTCGGATCCATTCCGGGTTGAGCAGGTTGCCCCTGGAGAGTCCGATAAAAACGTCGGCTCCCTTGATTGCCTCTTCCAAGCCGCCTTCCCGCCCCTCGGGGTTCGTGCGCATGGAGAAATCCATTTGAAGGTGGTTCATTTTGGGATTGGAAGGGCAAAGGATCCCCGCACTATTCAGGATCGTAATGCCCGTAGCCCCGGCTTTCAGGAAAAGGTCTGCAACTGCGAGTCCCGCCGCCCCGGCCCCGCAGATGACGATCGAGGATTTTTCCAGGGACTTTCCGACGACTTCCAGGGCGTTCCAGAGAGCCGCCAGGATGACCACCGCTGTGCCGTGCTGATCGTCGCAAAGGACGGGGATGGAGACTTTTTTCTGCAACTCATGCACGACAGTGAAGGTGTTGGGGCTGGAAATATCCTCGATGTTGAAGCCGCCGAGGCAAGGGGCCAGCAATTCGGCGGTGTGAATGACATCAGCCGGGTTCCGGCTGTCGAGACAGATCGGCAGGGCATTCACATCTCCAAAAAGCTTGAAAAGCAGGCACTTGCCTTCCATGACAGGCAAGGCGGCCTCCGGGCCCACATCGCCGAGACCAAGAACGGCACTTCCATCCGTGATGACGGCTATCCGGTTTGCTCGTCCGGTAAGATCGAAACTTGCTTCCGGATCCTCGCGGATGGCCTGGCATGGTCCTACGCTCCCTGGAATGTAGGCCATCGAAAGGTCTTCTTCGTTGGAAATGTTGATCGTCGGATAGATCCTGATTTTCCCCTTTGCGCGCCGATGGAGCTCCATGGCTCGAATTCGGTCGATGGGCATCGGGCTTCCTCCCTACCGGATTGCGGCTAGGATTTCCTTAAAGGCCGGTGTCCCGGCCTTTTCCAGCATCTGGTAAACGATCGACTCGGCCGGAAGAACGGACGCTCCGGCGTGGAGCAGTGTTTCGAGGCTCGCCTTGCGGTGTTCCGGGTTTCGACTCCCTACGGCGTCCGCGGCAACGACGACTTCGTAGCCGACGTCCAAAAGATGCATCACCGTTGAGAAAACGCAAATGTGGGCTTCGATTCCCGCCACGATGACCTGGCGCCTGCCCTCCTTGTGAAAGAAGGAGTTGAATCCGGGTTCAGCCCAGCAGGAGAAATGGATCTTTTCGAATCTCGGTGAGCCCTCGGGAACGCATTCGAGGATTTCTTGGACCGTCGCGCCGAGTCCCTTCGGATAGTGTTCGGTGTACTTGACGGGGACCCCCAGGATTTTGCAGGACGACAGAAGAAAGCAGGCCTGTTTCAGGAGGTTGTCCCGGTCGTGGATCGCGGGGAAAAGTTTCTGCTGCATGTCGATTAGCAGCAGCTGTGCCTGATCGGCTTTAAGGAGAAACGGTTTCAAGATGGAACCCCTCCCTTACGGGGAATCTCGTTTCCAGAGAATTATACCGGATTTGAAGGGCAAAAAACCTGCCGGTTTGTGGTATTCTCTCCCGGTAAGGATTTCGTGGCAACGAAAGGGGGGGGTCCCCGTTGGACGGTGCAAAAATGGATGAGGGTTCGATGACGGTCGGAGAAATCCTGAAGGCCATGTCCGGTGAGGATTTACCGCCGGCGATTCTGCAACTGGTGGATGAAATCAGGTCCTGGATGGTTTCGGCGCTCAAAGGGGAGGGGCCCCTTTTTTCTGACGAAGAATTCCTCTATGGATACGATGAGAGACGATTTTCGGGAGATCCCGACTCGATTCTGTCCAGGCTTTCCTGGATCGAACCTTTCGCCGATCTCCTGCCGAACCTGGGAAAAGTACCGAAAAACCGGGATGCCGTCGTTCTTTGTCTCGGCCCAATGGACTTCGACGAGGGAATGCGGATGGCGATCGATCACGCGATTCTGTTCGCAAGGGGACTTTGCCGAAGAGTGTGGCTGCTCTGCGACAGTTGGCTGGCTGAAGATGTCCTTCGCTATTTGCCGCATGTCCGTGCGCTCCAGGAACAGGGGGTCGTTCTTAGAGTCCTCCTCCTCAGCCCCTGGGGATGGGTTGAAATCCCGATCGGCAGGGATCCGGGGAGGGTTTCGGGCCTGAACTGGAAGAACGAGGCTAGGGGGTTCAACTTCGGGCAGATGAACAGGGGAGAAGACAGGAAGGAAAACTGATCTTGGGCTTCGGGACCGCGAATCAGGAGGGGGGCGCTTGAAAGCGCCCCCCTCCTCGTTCAGCGATGATTCACTACCCGCCGCTGACCATGTGGATCGCCTGGACGACGGCTCCGTCAGGGACCGTCGTTGTACGAAACTCGTTCTTCGGAACGGGCTTGTCGTTGATCCATACCCCGATCATCCGGAACGTGTACCGTTTCGCGTCCAGGACATCCTGAACCGTCATGCCGGGTTTCCAGTCAAGCGGCTCTCCGTTTACGGTGATCATCTACTCGAACATGTCCTCCGGCTTGCTGTATTTTTCGACGACCGCCACGACTTCGGGGTAGTCGATGCCGAGCCTCTTGAGGGTTTCCACGGTCGGGATTCCCTTCTTGTTCCAGCCCCGGCGCTTGTAAACAGCCATCTTCAATCCTTCCCACATTCCAAGGCGGTATTCCTGCAGTTTTTTGATCTTTTCCTCGGCCGAGAGGGATGCGGGATCGATCCCGATTTCCTTCAGCTTGCCGTCGTAGTAGTCCTTTCGGGCATCCCATTCATCCGGGAAAACCGGGCCGAGGGCTCGAAGCGGGATGTTGTGAGACGCATTGCCCTGTTTCATTCGGACCTGGAAAACCCGCTGGAAGTTGTAGACCTTCTCGGACATGGTGATGATGTCTTCCTTCCGAATGTTTTTCCCGGTCACGGCATTGAAGATGTCGACGTAGTTCTGTACGTGCTCCGGTACCTTCGCGGCCTCCTTGGGCTCGTTGACGATGCGGTTGTTGGCCGGTTCAACGTCGTTCCAGGGGAGCTTGCACAGGCCAACGAGGGAGAACCAGGTCCGGAAGTTCGGGAAGTAGTGGAGCGCTTCTGCCTTGTCCTCGAACGTGGGGAGCTGCTTGTTGACCATGTCCATGAAAATGAGCCAGGCCTCGTCATGCTGCGGGCCCTTCAATGTCAGGTAGTAGCCGCCCCACTGCGCGATCGACTCTTTCGGAACATATTCGGAGGTTTCAACACCCTGTCCTTCCATTCCGATCGCTTCCATGGTCTTGGCATCCGCCTTGTATTTTTCCGCAAAGGCCTTCTTCATGTAGTGGATCCCCTTTGCCACGATGGACGCAAATTCGTCCGTCCCAGCAGCCATCCGGTGGATCAGTTCCATGATGTCGTCCTTGTTCCCGAACTTCAGGTCAAGGCCGTTCGTTTGTTCCTTGTTGATCAGGCCCAGCTCGTAGCATTCGCAGACGAAAGCCAGGGAGGTCCCGAGAGAAATGGTGTCAAGTCCGTAATGGTCGGCGTAGAAATTCGCCTCGATCGTCCAGAGGGGATCGTAGACTCCGATGTTGGATCCCAGCGAAGCGACCGTTTCGTATTCCGGGCCGTCCACGGTGACCTTTTCACCTTTGCAAGGCCCGGTTTGGACGGTGAAACCGTCTACGGCCTTTGCACAGGACATCGAGCATCCATACCAGCAACCGTCGGGCATTCCCTGGGTAAAGAGGCGTTCATAGACGGCAGAGTGGATTTTTGAGATCTCGGCCGGGTTTTGTCCGAACTTGTAGTTGTGGGTCGGCAGCAGGTGATATTCGTCCATGATCTCGTTCAGGTGGGCGGTGCCGACCTTCCGCATCTTGCACTGGACGTCGTCGAGGTCGTGGATTTCCTTGTGAAGCTTGACGCCGACCTTCTGCAGCGTGTCCAGGTCGACAACGTTGTTGAGGTTCCCCCCCATTTTCGAGAACTTGACAACCAGCGCGGCGATTTTCTTGTCCCGCATGATGGATCCGCCGCCACCGCGCCCGGCCTGCTTCAGGCGAGCCACCTTCCGCCGGGGATCGTAGAAACTCATGTTCATGCAGCCGTAATACGAGGTTTCTGCAGCTTTCCCTGCAGACACGACGGAAATGTTCCGCTTGTCGGCCTCGTCAACGGCGAAATATTCGTGGAGTGCCTCGGTGACTGCGTAGGCATTCAGGTCCTGCAGGTTGGACTCGAGGATCTGGATTTTCCCCTCATCGCCATTGATGAAGAGAATGATGTCCTTTTCAGCTTTTCCCTGGATCTCGACGGCATCGAATCCGCTGAACTTGGAAAGGGGCCCCCAATAGCCTCCGGAGTTGCTGTCATAGGTCTGGCCCGAAAGCGGAGAGATGAAGGCCGCATAGCACTTCCCGGCGCCTGGATACTGAGTGATTCCGCAGAGCGGTCCTCCGGAAAGGACGATCTCGTTTTCGGGATCGTTCCATTTCGTCGTGTCCTTGACTGCATCCCAGAGCAGCTTGAGGTCGAATCCACGGCCGCCCGTGAAAGTGTCGATCATATCCTGGGAAACATCCTTGATCTCCATGCGCGGTTCGCCGACATGGACGTAAAGGGTCTTGCGCGTGTAGCCCTTGTCAATCGGGGCGGGAGTATAGGTCCATTCCGCCAGCACTTTCATCTTTTCCATAAGTTGCCCAGCCCTCCTTTTAAAAATCCCTAATCGTTGACGAGCACCAGGGCCTGGGTGGGACAAGCCCTGGCACAGAGGCCGCAAGCCACGCACTTGAAGGGCTCGGTCTGCTTTGAAGCGGCGTAGAGCATGTTCCCCGTGGGGCAGAAACCAACGCACATCAGGCAGGACGTACATTTCGACTTGTCCAGCTGGACGACCCCATTTTTATCCCGGTACAAAGCTTCGGTCGGGCAGACAGCCATGCAGGCCCCACACTGGTTACAGACACTGATGTTTTGCCCGGCACCCGGATTGGTTACCACGACCCGGGAAAGAGCAGGGTTCTCCTCCTTGAAATACGTCTTGGAGCAGGTTTCCATGCACTTGCCGCAGTTGATGCATTTTTCCACGTACGTTTTGAGCCACCTCAAAATGATCCCCCCTTGTTCGGTCTGGACACTTGTCCTCATCTCGACGGCAAGATTAAGTATACTGAAGGGTGGGAGCAAGCGCAAGATTGCACAAACCCCTTCGATTGACGGTGCCCCGCAAGGGTGCTAAAATTCGCTGGCAACCGGGGCGTAGCGCAGTCTGGTTAGCGCGCATGGTTCGGGACCATGAGGTCGGAGGTTCAAATCCTCTCGCCCCGACCAGGGAAGGATCGGGATCCGGGAAACCGGATCCCGTTTTTTTGGCGACCCTTACTGACCTTTATTGACGTTTCTGCCAAGAACGAGTAAAATACAAGCATGGGCGATCAGGGGCCGAGAGAAGAAGAAAAAACCGTAGCACAAAACCGGAAAGCAAGACATGAGTATTTCATCCTGGAAACCTACGAAGCCGGGATCGTCCTGACAGGAACCGAGATCAAATCGGTCCGGGAGTCGCGGGTGAACCTGAAGGATGGTTATGCCCGCATCGAAAATGGAGAGCTATGGCTATACAAGGTCCATATTTCCCCTTACGAAAAAGGGTCATACTACAACCCAGACCCGGACCGGAACCGAAAGCTCCTGATGAAAAGACACGAGATCATCCGCCTGGGGTCAAAGCTCCATGAAAGAGGATTGACGCTGGTCCCCTTGAGGATTTACATAAAAAACCGGCGGTGGGCCAAGGTCGAGTTGGCCCTGGTGAAGCACAAGACAAAAGGAGATCAGCGCGATTCGATTGCTGAGCGCGATGCTGAGAGGGAAATGGCCCGAGCAGTGAGGCGCCGGCGCGAGGAAAGCGATTGAGATTGGGGGCGACTGGTTTCGACGGCAGTCGGAGGGCCGAGAGGAGCGAGCCAAGATTCCCGAGACCTTGTAAAACGCGGGGCAAAAAAGAAGTGCCAACGAAAACTACGCACTGGCTGCCTAAAGAGTAGCCACGTCGATAAGAGCCTTTGCCCTTCGGGTTCTTAAAGACGTCAGACAGGAGGGCCGCTCCGGAGGAACTGCACCCGCACTCCGGCTAAGACAAGGGAGCTGGGGAGGAGAGATCCGGTCACCGGGAGCTCGAATCCGACACGAAATCGGTGACTACGCTCGTAGAGCCTGTCTGGTTGGCCACTGTCGGACCGGAGTTCGATGCTCCGCGCCTCCACCATTTACAAAAAGACAGACCCGTCCAATAACCATGTCCGGTTATTGGACGGGTTTTGTTTTTCTGCGTATTGTCAGCGACTTACGTCGCTTTTATGGTGTCGGCGCTGCCGCCCCGATCACTCCCTTTTCGGGAAATCCGTCATACCCCGCTTCTCTTTCACCTCAAAATTCTCCGCATTCTTCCCCCCATTCTCCGGACCTCGTCCGGTTTCCTGCATTTTTTCCTGCAACCGCTGCTCGGCGATCTCGTCGGCAAACTGGTTGATACTCTTCATGATTCCGTCAAACAGGTCGTTGATATCCATGGTCGGTGGCTCCTCGTTGTGGTTTATGCCCTTACTTACCGGAGAGACGGAGAAAGTGTCGGGCGGTGGCTGAAATTTTTTGATCAAGCCCCTAAAGTGCTGTAAAAAGGTCGTCTGAAAAGATCAAGCCCCTAAAGTGCTGTAAAAAAGGTCGTCTGAAAAAGGCGGCAATCGGTGGGAAGACAAAAAAGCCACCGGGA
>FWPV01006138.1_pt1 | contig 23263 bp, 20 predicted proteins | sample 2228371 | NCBI WGS metagenome assembly FWPV01 (sample SAMEA103939776, study PRJEB20133) | metagenome | reverse complement strand
CGTTTCGCGGATGCCCGTCGAACGGGCGCTTGGACCATGCGGCCGGGGCGGCGGGCCGGCGCCGTGGCCCGCCGTGGCGCCGGCGGGGGGCCGAACGGCGGGCTTTCGCGTCCGTCCGGGTGGCGCGCCGCCGCCGGAAAGAGGCGGTCGTCGGGGCCGAAGCCACCGACGACCGCGAGGGCGGAGGGGGAGAGCGATGACCGAGACCGCGTCGCGGCCTCGATCCCTGTTTATCAGATCGTTTGCCTATGTCAACGATTTTGTTTCTATGACCGCCCAGACCGGTATCTCCGGTGTCAGGCGCACACCGAGCGCCTCCAAGGGCGGCCCGGGATCGAGCGCCTCCAGCCGCAACAGGGCCAGCGCCCGGTCCTCGAAGCCACTGCGCAGCTCGCCCACCTCCCGTCCCGCGCGCAGCACGGGAGTACCCGGCGGCGGCAGGGGCCCGTCGAGGCGAACCGGCAGCAGGCGCCGGCGCACCAGCCCGCGATGGGCCATCCGCGCGGTCACCTCCTGGCCCACGAAGCAGCCCTTCGTGAGACTCACGATCCCCAGCTCCAAGAAGCCCGCCTCGACCGCCAGCGCCTTGTCGACCACGAGATCGCGCGCGCCGTCCGGCACGCCCAGGCGCAGCCGATGACGCTCCCAGACCGCCGCCGGGCCGGGCTCGAGGTCGAGGGCGGCGAGCACCGCTTCGGCCTCGCTCGCCGGCGCCAGGATCCGCACGCCGAGATCGACCAGGCGCGGATCGACGAAGGCCAGCGCCGCCCCGATGCGCCGGCAGGCGCCGGGCTCGGCCGGCAGGCCCCGCCCGGCGGCCCCATCCGCGCCCGGCACCGCGAAGACGGCCCAGGCCGCGCTTCGATCCTCGATGCTCACCGCGGCCCGCAGGCGATAGAGGCCGAGCCCCCGGGCCAGATCGGCGAGCCGCTCCCGCTCGACGTCCAAAAGGATCCGCTCGTCCACGAGGGCCAGGGCGAAATCGGCCAGATAGCGGCCCTGTGGGCTCAAGAGCGCCGCCCAGATCGCCCGCTCGGGCGCGAGCCGGTCCACGTCGGCGGTCACGAGGCCCTGGAGGAAGCGCTGTGCATCCGCCCCGGCCAGTTCCAGGATGCCGCGATCGGCGAGCCGCGCAGCCTGGCGCATGCGATCTCCCTAGCTTTGCCGTTGCGCACCAGAGTTGGGCGCCGGGTGCGATCCGCCAAGGCCGACGATTGATCGCATAAGTATTGTTATGACAAATAACGGCCGCTTGCGCGACTCTCGAAGCCGGGCCACAAGCGCGCCACGCCGCCGAACCGCCCATCGCCCCGACCGTGACCGCAGCCGAGCCCAGCTGGACGATCGCCGTCGACCCCGAACTCGCCGCGCGCGGTTTCGACGCCCGCCTCGGTGTGATCGTCGGTAGGCTCGCGCGACCCGCGGACGGGGCCGGCCTGGAAGCCGCGCTCGCCGCGCTGGCCGCGCAGCCGCTCGGCGAACCCCCGGCGATCGCCGCCACCCGGCGGGCGATCAAGGCGCTGGGCCAGGATCCGGCGCGCTACCGACCCTCGGCCGAGGCCCTGCGGCGGCGGCTCGCCCGCGGCCTGCCGCTGCCACGCATCGCCCCGGTGGTCGACGTCGGTACCCTGCTGTCGCTCGAGACCGGGGTGTCGATCGGCGTCTACGATCGCGATCGGTTGTGCGCACCGATCCGCTTGCGCGCCGGCCGCGCGGACGAGCGCTACGAGGCCGTCGACGGCCAGCCGCTCGGCTTGCGGGGTCTGCCGGTGCTGGCCGATGCGGCGGAGCCCTTCGGCAGCCCGGTGCGCGACAGCAGCCGCAGTAGGATCCGCCCCGAGAGCCGCGCCGTCCTGTTCGTCCTCTACGGCTTCGCCCCGGCACCGGTCGACCGGGCGCTGCTGGAGCGTGCCGCGGGCGCTCTCGAGCGGCTGGCCGGCCTCGCGGTGGAGCGGGCCGAACTCGCGGGTGCCTCCTGAGCGGCGATCGGCGGTCGCGGACGGCGCGCCGCTTCCGGCGGCCGTCAATGCGAGAGAATCTGGCTCAAGAACAGCCGCGTGCGATCGGACTTCGGATTGGAGAAGAACTCGTCGGGGGGAGCCACCTCGACGATTTCGCCTTTGTCCATGAACACGACGAAGTCGGCGACCGACTTGGCGAAGCCCATCTCGTGCGTGACCACGACCATGGTCATGCCCTCGTTGGCCAGCTCGATCATGACGTCGAGCACCTCCTTCACCATCTCCGGGTCGAGGGCGGAGGTGGGCTCGTCGAACAGCATGATCTTGGGCTTCATGCACAGCGCCCGGGCGATGGCCACCCGCTGCTGCTGGCCGCCGCTCAGCTGACCCGGATATTTGTGCGCTTGTTCGGGAATCTTCACCCGCTCGAGGAAGAACATGGCCGTCTCCTCGGCCTGCTTGCGCGGGATGCGCCGTACCCACATCGGCGCCAACGTGAGGTTCTCGAGCACCGTCAAATGCGGGAAGAGATTGAAGTGCTGGAAGACCATACCGACTTCGCGGCGGATGGCATCGATGTTCTTGACGTCCGAGGTGAGCTCGATGCCGTCCACCACGATCCGGCCCCGCTGGTGTTCCTCGAGGCGGTTGATGCAGCGGATCATCGTCGACTTACCGGAGCCCGAGGGACCACAGACCACGACCTTCTGGCCTTTCTCGACCCGAAGATTGATGGCCTTGAGGACGTGGAAGTCGCCGAACCATTTGTGCACGTCGACGAGCTCGATCATCGGGCGGCCGGACGTCGTCGGCTCGGGTCGGAACATGGCACGGGGCTCCGGGCTCGTCCGATCCTCAACGGTGATGGCCGCGGGCCAGCCGGCGCTCGAGGGCCATGCTGTAGCGCGACATGGCGAAGCAGAAGATCCAGAAGCCGGCGGCCGCGATCAGATAGGTCTCGGTGGCGAGGCCCAGCCACTGCGGGTCCTTGATGATCAGCTGGGCCATCCCCAACAGATCGTAGAGGCCGATGATCAGCACGAGCGCGGTATCCTTGAACAGGCCGATGAAGGTGTTGACGATCCCGGGGATCACCAACCGCAACGCCTGCGGTAGGACGACGAGGCCCATCATCTGCCAATAGCCGAGGCCCAGGGCGGCCGCCGCCTCGTACTGGCCCTTCGGGATCGCCTGCAGCCCGCCGCGCACCACCTCGGCCATGTAGGCGGCCGCAAACAGCGAGACCCCGACCAGTGCGCGCAACAGCTTGTCGAAGGTCACACCCTCCGGGAGGAACAGAGGCAGCATCACCGAGGCCATGAACAGGACCGTGACCAGCGGCACACCGCGCACGAGCTCGATGAACGCCACGGCGAGCGCCTTGACGATCGGCAGCTGCGAGCGTCGGCCGAGGGCCAAGAGGATGCCGAGCGGGAGCGAAGCGGTGATCCCCACACCGGCGATCACGAGCGTGAGGAACAACCCTCCCCACTTCGCGGTCTCGACCAGCGGCAGCCCGAACCGGCCGCCGAGGAGGAGGACGTAGGCGATCGGTGGGTAGACCAGAATGAGGATCGCGGCGTAGAGCAGCTTGTTGAACGCCCGGCGCAAGAACAGCGGGGCCATCGCCACCACCAGGACGGCGAAGGCCAGATCGATGCGCCAGCGCTCCTCGACGGGGTAGAGGCCGTAGAGATACTGGCCCCAACGGGCTCGCAGCACCGCCCAGCAGGCACCGCGCCCCCGCTCGGCGAAGATCGCCTCGCACTCCTGCTTGCTCTGCGCGCTCCAGACCGCGTTCACCACCGCCCACTCGACCAACGGGACCAGCGTGGTCCACAAGAGCCAGAGGACCAGGACGGTGAGGATGCCGTTGAGTGGTGAATTGAAGAGGTTGCGCCGCATCCAGCCGATCACGCCGAGCCGCTCGACGATCGGCGGTCGCAGCTGCGAGGCGGGCAGTTCGGTGACGGCCACGGCTCAGCGCTCCACGAGGGCCATTTTGGCGTTGTACCAGTTCATGAAGGCCGAGATCGCCAGGCTGAAGGAGAGATAGACGGCCATGGTGATGGCGATGACCTCGACCGCCTGGCCGGTCTGGTTGTTGATCGTGCCGGCGACGTTGAAGAAGTCGGGATAGCCGATCGCGACACCGAGCGAGCTGTTCTTGGTGAGGTTGAGATACTGGCTGGTCTGGGGTGGGATGATCACCCGCAGCGCCTGCGGAATCACGATCAGCCGCAGCGTCTGCTTGGGCGTGAGCCCGAGGGCCGCCGCCGCTTCCAGCTGGCCCTTGCCGACCGAGAGGATGCCCGCGCGCACGATCTCGGCCAGAAAGGCGCCGGTGTAGACCGACAATCCCAGCACGATGGCCAGGAACTCCGGCAACAGCACGAGCCCGCCCTCGAGCCGGAAGCGGGTGAGGGTCGGATATTCGAGGTGGATCGGCCCGCCCAAGGCCAGATGGGTGGCCACCGGCAGGCCCACGAGCACGGCGAGACCCACCCAGAAAGTGGGAAAGGTCCGCCCCGTGGCCTCCCGCCGGCGGCGCGCCCAGCGGGCCACGGCCCAGACGATCGCCACTGCGAGCGGCACCGAGGCCAGCTCCAGGACCGCTCCTTCGGCGAACACCGGCTTGGGCAGGAACAGGCCGCGCACGTTGAGATAGCCGATGCCGAACACCACCAGGCTCTCGCGCGGCCCGGGCAGCGCTCCCAGCACCACCACGTACCAGAAAATCAGCTGCAACAAGAGCGGGACGTTGCGGATCACCTCGATGTAGACGAGCGCCAACCTGGCCACGAGCCAGTTCGAGGACAGCCGGGCGATCCCCATCACGAAGCCGATGATCGTGGCCAGCACGATACCCACCGCGGCCACGTAGAGCGTGTTCAACAGCCCGACCAGGAACGCCCGACCGTAGGTGCTGCGATCGGAGGCGAAATCGATCAGTGTCTGCGAAATGTCGAAGCCGGCCAGCCGACCCAGGAAGTCGAAGCCGGACGCGACGCCCAGGCGCTGGCGATTGACGATGGTGTTGTGGACCAGATAGGCGCCGGCGGCGATCACCAGAGCGAGGACCAGGGCCTGGGCGAGCAGGCCACGGACCCGCGGGTCACGCCAGAGCGCCCTACCGGCTCCGGGCCGGCGCCCCTGCCCTGCACGCGCCGCCATGTCCCCTCCCCGCGCGATGGGGGTCACCCGGGCCGGGCCCGGGTGACCCGCGTCGATCAGCGGAACGGTGGTGCGTACATGAGCCCGCCCTTGGTCCACAGCGCGTTGATGCCGCGTGCGATCTTCAGAGGCGTGCTCTCGCCCAGATTGCGCTCGAAGCTCTCGCCGTAATTGCCCACTTGCGCGATGATCTTGGCCGCGAAGTCGTTGGGCAGGCCGAGCCCCTTGCCGAGCTCGCCCTCGACGCCGAGCAGCCGGCGGATGTTGGGATTGGTGCTCTTCTTCATCTCTTCGACGTTCCGGCTGGTCACGCCGAGCTCCTCGGCCTCGACCATGGCGTAGAACGACCAGCGCACAACGTCCGCCCACTCGTTGTCACCGTGCCGGACCGCCGGGCCCAACGGCTCCTTGGAGATCACCTCCGGCAGCACCACCCAGTTGTCGGGCTTCTCGAACTTGGTCCGACTCGAATACAGGCCGGACTGGTCGGTGGTGAACACGTCGCAGCGGCCGGCCTGGAAAGCGGTGATCAACTCGTCGTTGGTCTCGAAGACCACCGGCTCGTAGCGCATGTTGTTGGCGCGGAAATAGTCGGCGAGGTTGAGCTCGGTGGTCGTCCCGGTCTGGACGCAGACCGAGGCCCCGTCGAGCTCCTTGGCGCTCTTCACGCCCAAGCTCTTCGGCACCATGAAGCCCTGGCCGTCGTAGTAGTTGACGGCCACGAAATCGAGCCCGAGTGCGCTGTCGCGGGCGAGCGTCCAGGTCGAGTTGCGCGAGAGCACGTCGACCTCTTTCGACTGCAGGGCGGTGAACCGCTCCTTGGCCGAGAGCGGGACGTACTTGACCTTGCTCGCGTCACCGAACACCGCGGCGGCGACCGCCCGGCAGACGTCGATGTCGAGCCCGGTCCAGTTCCCCTTGTCGTCGACCTGGGCGAAGCCCGGCAGGCCGCTGTTGTTGACCCCGCACTGCACGAAGCCCCGCTTCTTGACGGCTTCGAAGGTCTCGCCGGCCTCGACCGAACCGGCGGCGGCCAGACCCGCGATCGCGGCCCCGGCCAACAGCCAACCCGTGATCCTCATGCTCCCTCCTGATCCCCCTGGTCTCGTGGTGGCCCGGCTCGCACGACCCACCGCCGTGGCGACGGGCGGACCGGATCTGTGACCGTCATCGCACGGTCTCGGCCAGCTGCCAATCACCTCTCGCATGGCTGCCCCGATCGCGGCGAACGGCCGGCGGCCGCCTTCCGGCGCCCCGGCGGCGCGTGCTAAGCGGCCCCGCGCGCGAGGCAACGGGGCCCATCGATGAAGGACGCCACCTTGCTCACCACGCTCGGGCGCGATCCCGAGCGCGACCACGGCATCGTCAACCCGCCCACTTGGCGGGCCTCGACCGTCCTCTCGCCGACCCTGGCCGCGTTCCGCGCCCGCCGCTACGGCGAGCCCGGCTCCTACGGCCGCTACGGCACGCCCACGACCGCGGCACTCCAGGACGCCATCGCCCGGCTCGAGGGCGGCTATCGGACGATCGCCGTGGGCTCGGGCAAGACCGCGATCTCGGCCACGCTCCTGGCCCTGCTGCGGACCGGCGATCACCTGCTCGTGGTCGATTGCGTCTACGGCCCCACCCGTCGCTTCGCCGACGGCATGCTCGCCAAGCTCGGCATCGAGACGACCTATTTCGACCCGGCCGTCGGCGCGGGAATCGCCGAGCTGTTCCGGCCGAACACCCGCGTCGTGTTCCTGGAGGCGCCGGGCTCGTGGACCTTCGAGATGCAGGACGTTCCGGCGATCGCCGAGGTGGCGCACGCCCGCGGCGCCGTCGTGGTGATGGACAACACCTGGGCCTCACCGCTCTACTGCAAGCCCTTCGCGCTCGGTGTGGACGTCAGCATCCAGGCCGCGACCAAGTACATCGGCGGCCACTCCGATCTCATGATGGGGACCGTCACCACCACCGAGGCCCTCTTCGAGCGGGTCCGCCACGGGGTGTTCGAGGTCGCCAGCGCCGCCGGGCCCGACGAGTGCACGCTCGCGCTGCGCGGCCTGCGCACGCTGGCCGTGCGGCTCGAGCGGCACATGAAAAGTGGCCTCGTGATCGCCGAGTGGCTGCGCGGCCGACCGGAGGTGCGGCGGGTGATGCACCCGGCCCTCCCCGACGATCCCGGACACGCGCTGTGGCGGCGCGATTTCCTGGGTGCCTCGGGCCTGTTCGGGTTCGTCCTCGCGCCGTGTAGCGAGGCCCAGCTCGCGGCCTTCCTGGACCATCTGGAGCTCTTCGGGATGGGTGCGTCCTGGGGCGGCTACGAGAGCCTGTTGATCCCCACCGAGCCCGCGAGCTTGCGTACCGCCGTTCCCTGGCGCGAGCCCGGCCAGGCGATGCGCATCCACGTGGGCCTCGAGGATCCCGAGGATCTGATCGCCGATCTCGAGGCCGGCTTGCGCCGCTTCCGTGCGGCCGCCTGAGCTGCCATATGGGAGACGTGAGCACGCTCTACGAGCAGGATCTGGTGGCCTGGGCCGAAGCGCAGGCGGCGGCGCTGCGAGCGGCCGCACGGGCCAAGCTGAACACCCCTTTGGCCCTCGACTGGGACAATCTGGCCGAGGAGATCGAGGACTTGGCCCGGGCCCAGCGCCGCGAGCTGCGCTCACGGCTGTTCCGTCTGCTCACCCATCTCTTGAAGTGGCGCTTCCAACCCTCCAAGCGGACGCGCTCCTGGCGATCGACGATAGCCGAACAGCGGGCCGAGATCGCGGCCCTTCTAGCCGACAGCCCGAGCCTGCGCCGCGAGCTGGACGTGGCCTTGGAGCGCGCCTACGCCATGGCGCGTCGCCAGGCGGCCGAGGAGACCGGCCTGTCGCTCGCGACCTTCCCGGAGAACTGCCCGTTCGGCCTCGAGGAGGTGCTCGATCCGGACCGGCTCCCCGATTGACGGGCACGCCACTCAGTGTTCGCGCTGGGCGGCGATCAGGAACTCGCGGTTGCCGGCCGGCCCCAGGATCGGCGAGGGCACCAGGCCCAGGACCCGCCAGCCGGACAGGCCGGCCAGCCAAGCCTCGATCTCGGCACACACCCGCTCGTGGACCACGGGGTCGCGCACCACACCCCCCTTCCCCACCGCCTCGCGCCCGGCCTCGAACTGCGGCTTGATCAAGGCGATGCACCGCGCGCCCGGGCGCGTGAGCGCGAGGGCCGGAGGTAGGACCAGCCTCAGCGAGATGAAGCTCGCGTCGCAGGTGACGAGATCGATCGGCTCGGGCACCTGCGCACGCGACAGGTGGCGGGCGTTCACACCCTCCAGGACCACCACCCGGGGATCGGTGCGCAGCCGCCACAGGAGCTGGCCGCGGCCGACGTCGACCGCGTAGACCCGCCTTGCCCCACGCCGCAGCAGCACGTCGACGAACCCGCCCGTGGAGGCGCCGACGTCGAGAGCGACGCAGCCCGCGGGGTCGATCGCGAAGGCCTCCAGCGCGGCCAGGAGTTTGAGGGCGCCGCGCGAGGCCCAGGGCTCCTGGCCGCCGCCCTCCACGGTGAGCTCGAGGTCGGCCGGGACCGAGATGCCGGGCTTGTCGAGGCGCCGCTCGCCGGCCCGCACCCGACCGGCCAGGATCAAGCTGCGGGCGCGGCTGCGGTTGGCCGCGAGCCCGCGCTCGACCAGGAGCTCGTCGAGCCGGATCCGCCGCGGCCGCTCCCGGTTTCCCTCGGCTTCGGGCGCGCTCACTCGGCGGCGGCGATCCGCTCGACCGCTGCGCCCCGGGCCCGCGCGGGATCGACCAGGGTCAGCGCCGTGCGCACGATGGCGGCGGCGTCGAGCCCGGCCTCGGCGTACTGACCCGCGGGCGTGCCGTGGTCGATGAACCGATCGGGCAGGACCATGCTGCGCAGCTTGAGGGTGCCCCGATCGAGGACGCCCTCCTCCAGAAGGAACTGTTGCACCTGGCTGCCGAAGCCGCCGATCGAGCCCTCCTCGATGGTGATCAGCGCCGGATGCTCGCGGGCCAGACGCGCGATCAGCTCGCGATCGAGCGGCTTGGCGAACCGGGCATCGGCCACGGTCGGGGCGAAGCCGCGGGCGGTCAGCTCCTCGGCGGCCTTCAAGCACTCGGCCAGCCGCGCACCCAGAGAAACGATCGCCAGATGGCTCCCCTCGCGCAGGATCCGGCCCTTGCCGATCGGCAGCGGCACACCGCGCTCGGGCAGCGGCACGCCGATCCCCTCCCCGCGCGGATAGCGGAAGGCGATCGGCCCCTCGTCGTACGCCGCGGCCGTGGCCACCATGTGGACGAGCTCGGCCTCGTCGGCCGCGGCCATGATCACCATGCCGGGCAGGCAGCCCAGAAAGGCGAGATCGAAGGACCCCGCGTGGGTCGGCCCGTCGGCGCCGACCAGCCCCGCTCGATCGATGGCGAAGCGCACCGGCAGACCCTGGATCGCCACGTCGTGGACCACCTGGTCGTAGGCGCGCTGCAGAAAGGTCGAATAGATCGCGCAGAACGGCTTGAGCCCCTCGGCCGCCATCCCGGCGGCGAAGGTCACCGCGTGCTGCTCGGCGATGCCGACGTCGAAACAGCGCTCGGGAAAGACGGCCGCGAACTTGTCGAGGCCGGTGCCCGAGGGCATGGCGGCGGTGACGGCGACGATCCGATCGTCGTGTCGGGCCTCCTCGATCAGGGCTCGGGCGAACACCTCGGTGTAGGTCGGCGCCGCGCTCTTGCCCTTGATCTGGGCGCCGGTGCGCACGTCGAACTTGTTCACACCGTGATATTTGTCGGCGGCCGATTCGGCCGGGGGATAGCCCTTGCCCTTCTGGGTGACGACGTGGATCAGCACCGGCCCCAGCGTGGGATCGTCGCGGACGTTCTCGAGCACCGGGATCAGATGGTCGAGATTGTGCCCGTCGAGCGGGCCGACATAGTAGAAGCCCAGCTCCTCGAATAGCGTCCCGCCGGTGGCGAGCCCCCGCGCGAACTCCTCGGCCCGGGCCGCCGCCTGGGCGAGCGGCCGCGGCAGCGCCTTGGTGAGCTGCTTGGCCACGTGGCGCATGCTGCGATAGGTGTGCGAGCTCACCACCCGCGAGAGATAGGCCGAGACCGCGCCCACCGGTGGGGCGATCGACATGTCGTTGTCGTTGAGGACGACGATGATCCGCTCTTTGAGCGCCCCGGCGTTGTTCATGGCCTCGAAGGCCATGCCGGCGCTCATCGCCCCGTCGCCGATCACGCAGATCACCCGCCGGTCAATCCCCTCGAGCCGCGCGGCCACGGCCATGCCCAGGCCGGCCGAGATCGAGGTCGAGCTGTGGGCCGCACCGAACGGGTCGTAGACGCTCTCGCTGCGCCGGGTGAAGCCCGAGAGCCCGCCCGGCTGGCGCAGGGTGCGGATCCGATCGCGCCGGCCGGTCAGGATCTTGTGGGGGTAGGCCTGGTGCCCGACGTCCCAGATCAGCCGGTCGTGCGGGGTGTCGAAGACGTAGTGGAGGGCCACGGTGAGCTCGACCACGCCCAGGCCCGCCCCCAGATGGCCGCCCGTGACCGAGACCGCATCGATCGTCTCGGCGCGCAGCTCGGCGGCGAGCTCGGCCAGCCGCTCGCGCGGCAGTTGGCGCAGATCGCGCGGATCGCGGATCCGATCGAGCAGCGGTGTGGCGATCATGGGCCGGTCCGCCCTCCCGCTTTCGGGTCTAACTTCGCCGCTCGATCACGAGATCGAGGGTAGCCCTCAGGAGGAGCGCTTCGGGCCCCAGCTTGTCAAGGAGGCTGGACGCCCGCGCCCGGACCTCGGCCAAGCGGGCCCGGGCTCCCGCTTCGCCCAGAAGGCGCACGAAGGTGGCCTTGCCGCGCACCGCGTCGGCGCCCGCGGGCTTGCCCAGCTCGGCGGCCGAGCCCGTGGCGTCCAACAGATCGTCGGTGATCTGGAAGGCCAGGCCCAAGCTTCGGCCGAACTCCGCCACGAGGGCCACCTGCTCGCCCGCGAGCCCGGCCAACCGGGCCCCGGCTTCACAGGAAAAGGCGATGAGCGCCCCGGTCTTGAGCGCCTGCAGGCGCCGGATCGCCGGCTCGTCCAGGACCAGGTTCTCGGTGGCGAGGTCGATCGCCTGGCCGCCGCACATGCCGGCGGCCCCGGCGGCGCGCGCGAGCCCGGCCAGAAGCTCGGCGCGCAAGGCGGGATCGGCCGGCCGGTCGGCCCGCGCCAGGACCTCGAAGGCCAGCGCCTGGAGCGCGTCGCCGGCCAGGATCGCGGTCGCCTCGTCGAAGGCCACGTGGCAGGAGGGCCGGCCGCGCCGGGTGGGCGAATCGTCCATCGCCGGCAGATCGTCGTGGACCAGGGAATAGGCGTGGACCAGCTCGATCGCCGCCCCGACCCGCAGCACCGCCTCGGGCTCGGCCCGCCCGAGCGCCGCCGCGGCGTGCACGAGGAACGGCCGCAGGCGTTTGCCGCCGCCGAGCACGGCGTGGCGCATGGCGGCCAGCAACCGCTGCTCCGGGGCCGAGCGCTCGGGGGTGTCGAGCGCGGCCAGGAGCCGCTCCAGCTCGGCGTCGACCGCGGCGCCGTGCGCGGCCAGCAGGCGCGCGGTGTCGGCCGGGCTCACGGGCGCGGATCGAACGGCTCGAGGCTCGGCCGGCCCTCGGGATCGAGGCTCAGCTTCTCGACCCGCAGCTCGGCCTCGCGCAGCTTCTCGGCGCAGTGGCGACGCAAGGCCGTGCCCCGTTCGTAAGCGGCGATCGAGGCTTCGAGGTCGAGCTGGCCACGCTCGAGCTTCTGGACCAGGGCTTCGAGTTCGGCCATCGCCTCCTCGAAGCTCATGCTCTCGATCGGCCGCTCGCCGGCCTGTGGCCGCTCACCGTTCGGCTCGCCGGTCACCGCTGCCCCTCCCCCGCCCCGTGGCCGCCGGCCAGGACGCGCAGATGCGCGACCACGCTCGCGGCCAACGCGTCCAGATCGTAGCCGCCTTCGAGCACCGAGACGAGCCGGCCTCGGGCGTGCCGTTCCGCCACCTCGACCAGCCGTTCGGTGATCCAGGCGAAATCCGCCTCGACCAGACGCAGCTCGGCGAGCGGGTCGGCGGCATGCGCGTCGAAGCCCGCCGAGACCAGTACGAGCTCGGGGCGGAAACTCTCGAGCCGCGGCAGCACCTCGGCTTCGAACGCGGCCCGATAGGCCGCGCCGTCGGTCCCGGGCGGCAGCGGCACGTTGAGCACGTTGTTCGCCGCCCCCGTCTCGCTGCGCCGGCCGGTGCCGGGATAGAGCGGCCATTGATGGGTCGAAACGAAGAGAATCGACGGCTCGTTCCAGACGATCGCCTGGGTACCGTTGCCGTGGTGGACGTCGAAATCGACGATGGCGATGCGCCCGATGCCGTGCCGGTGGCGGGCGACGAGCGCGGCGATCGCCACGTTGTCGAACAGACAGAAGCCCATGGCCCGGTCGGGCTCGGCATGGTGCCCGGGCGGGCGCAGGCAGCAGAAGGCCGTGCGGTCCTCACCGGCGAGCACCGCCTCGACCGCCGCCACGGCTCCTCCGGCCGCTGTGAGGGCGGCGGTGCGCGAGCCCAGCGAGACCACCGTGTCGGGATCCAGATGCACGCGTCCCTGTGCCGGGATGCTCGCCAGGATCCGGCTCGGATAGGGCTCGGGATGGGCGCGGGCGATGTCCGCGAGCTCGGCCGGCGGCGCCTCGCGGCGCACGATCCCCGGGATCGCCGCCCGCTCCAGCGCCCGCGAGATCGCCTCGATCCGCTGTGGCCGCTCGGGATGGCCCGGACCCGTGTCGTGGTCCAGGCTCGAGGGGTGGGTGAACAAGAGCATGGCCGCCTTCCCTTTCAGGCCGCGAGCGCGGCCAGCTCGCTCACCAGCCGCTTGGCCTTCACCAGCCGCTCCTGGGGGGTCCTGGTCTCCTCGGCGACCACGAGCTTGTGGTCGGGGCGCACCCGCACCCGCCCGCCGCTGCGGCCGATCCAGGAGACGAGCCGGTCCGGCCGCGGGAAGCGGTTGTCGTGGAAAGTCAACACCATGCCCTTGGGGCCGACGTCCAGCTTGGCGACCTGGGCGCGCTTGGCGAGCTGCTTGATGGCGACGATCTCGAGCAGGTTGCGGGTCTCGGGCGGCATCGGCCCGAACCGGTCGACGAGCTCGGCGGCGAAGGCGTCGAGCTCGCGCGATTCGTCGAGGCTCGCCAGGCGCCGGTACATGGCCAGCCGCAGATCGAGATCGCCGATCCAGCTCTCCGGCATCAGCGCCGGCACGTCGATGGTGATCTGCGGGGTCCACTCGCCGGATGCGCCGGGTACGGGCTCCTCCTCGCGCCGCTGCTGAAGCTCGGCCACCGCCTCCTGCAGCATCTGGTTGTAGAGCTCGAAGCCGACCTCCTTGATGTGCCCGGACTGCTCCTCGCCCAGAAGATTGCCGGCGCCGCGGATGTCGAGATCGTGGCTGGCGAGCTGGAAGCCCGCGCCCAGACCCTCGAGCGACTGGATGATCGAAAGGCGCTTCTCGGCCGTCTCGGCGAGCTTCTTGTCGGCCGGCACGGTGAAGTAGGCGTAGCCGCGGACCTTCGAGCGGCCGATCCGGCCCCGGAGCTGGTAGAGCTGGGAGAGGCCGAACAGATCGGCGCGATGCACCACGAGCGTGTTGGCGGTGGGGATGTCGAGCCCGCTCTCGATGATGTTGGTGGACAGCAGCACGTCGATCTTGCGATCGTAGAAGTCGCTCATCACCGCCTCGAGCTCGGTGGCCGCCATCCGGCCGTGGGCGACGGCGATCCGCAGCTCGGGGACGAGCCGGCGCAGCTCGGCCTCGAGCTTGGGCTGGTCGGCGATCCGCGGGCAGACGTAGAAGCTCTGGCCGCCGCGATGGTGCTCGCGCAGGAGCGCTTCGCGGATCACCACCGGATCGGCCGGCATGACGAAGGTGCGTACCGCCAACCGATCGACCGGCGGGGTGGCGATCACCGAGAGGTCCTTCATGCCACCCAGCGCCATGTGCAGCGTGCGCGGGATCGGGGTGGCGGTCATGGTGAGCACGTGGACCTCGGCGCGCAGCTGCTTGAGCCGCTCCTTGTGGACCACGCCGAAATGCTGCTCCTCGTCGATCACGACGAGGCCCAGATCCGCGAAGGTGACGGTCTTGCCCAGAAGGGCGTGGGTGCCCACGACGATGTCGATCTCGCCCGTGGCCAGGCCCTTCTTGACCGCCTCGGCCTCGCGCGCGCTCACCAGGCGCGAAAGTTGCGCCACCCGGATGGGCAGGCCGCGGAACCGCTCGGAGAACACCTTGAAGTGTTGGCGAGCGAGCAGCGTGGTGGGGGCCAGCACGGCCACCTGCTTGCCCGACATGGCGGCCACGAAGGCGGCGCGCAGCGCCACCTCGGTCTTGCCGAAGCCGACGTCGCCGCAGATCAGCCGATCCATCGGCCGGCCCGAGGCCATGTCCTGGAGCACGGCCTCGATCGCTGCGAGCTGGTCTTCGGTCTCCTCGTAAGGGAAGCGGGCCACGAACTCGTCGTACACACCGGGCGGTAGTTCCAGGACGGGTGCCTTGCGCACCGCACGCGCCGCGGCGACCTTCACGAGCTCGCCCGCGAGCTCTTTGATCCGCTCCTTGATCTTGGCCTTGCGCTGCTGCCAGCCGACCCCGCCCAGCTTGTCGAGCGGTACGGTCTCGTCGGCGTGGCCGTAGCGCGAGAGGATCTCCAGGTTCTCGACCGGGACGAAGAGCTTGTCGCCACCGGCGTAGACCAGCTTCAAGCAGTCGTGTGGTGCGCCGCCGATCTCCAGGGTCACGAGCCCCTCGAAGCGGCCGATGCCGTGCTCGGCGTGGACCAAGAGATCGCCTTCGGCGATCGCCGAGAGGTCCTGCAGGAACCGATCGGCCCGCCGCTGCCGCCGGGCGGTGCGGGCGAGCCGTTCGCCCAGCACGTCCTGCTCGGTGAGCAGATGCAGGCCCGGCGCCACCACGCCGTGCTCGAGGGGCAGGACGGCGAGCCCCACGGCCTCCAGGCGGGCCAGCTCGGCGGCACTCTCGACCCGCGCGAACCCTTCGAGGCCGTGATCCTCCAGGACCTGGCGCAGCCGATCGAGCGCGCCCTCGCTCGAGGCCACCAGACAGGGGCGCTCGCCCGCGGCGCGCAACGCCTTCAGGTGCCCCACCACGGCGTCGAACAGGTTGACGTCGCGGCTGGCCCGCTCGGCCGCGAAGTCGCGCGCGGGCTTACCGCCCAGGTCGAGGCATCGATCGACCCCGGCCGGGGGGTGCGGTGGCGGTGCGAACAACGAGAAGAGATGGCGGCTGCGCGAGGCGATCGCCCGGGCGAAGCTCTGCTCGTCGAGATAGAGCCGGTCGGGCGGCAGCGGTCGATAGGGGGCGGCCCCGAAACTCGAGCCCGCAACCGGCGGCGAGCGGCGGGCCTCGTAGTGCTCGCCGATCAGCGCCGCCCGCTCGCGCACGGCATCGAGGGCCAGATGGTCGAAGGCGAGCTCGGCCTCGGGGTCCAGATGGTCGAAGACCGTCACGAGCCGCTCGTGGAACAGCGGCAGCCAGTGCTCCATGCCCGGATGGCGCCGGCCGGCGCTCACCGCCTCCAGGAGCGGATCGTCGGTGACCGCGCCGAACTCGCGCAGATAGCCGGCCCGGAACCGCTCGATCGCCGCCGGATCGAGCGGCACCTCGCTGGCCGGGACCAGCTCCAGCCGGCCGATCTTGCCCGCCGAGCGCTGGGTGAGCGGATCGAAGCGGCGGATCGATTCGACCGTGCTGCCGAACAGATCGAGGCGGACCGGGGCGCGCGTTCCGACCGGGAACAGATCGACGAGCCCGCCGCGCAGCGCGTACTCGCCCGGCTCCACGACCGTGCCGACGCGCCGATAGCCGTCGCGCTCGAGCCAGGCCACGAGCGCTTCGCGGTCGATCCGCCCGCCGGCCTCGATCACCAGATGCCCGGCGCGCACGAACTCGCGGGTCGGCACGCGCTGCAGCACGGCGTTGACCGTGGTGAGAACCAGCCGCGGCGCCTTGGCCGGCCGGGCCAGCCTGGCCAGCGTGATCAGCCGCTCGGCGACGAGCTGCGGGTTGGGCGAGATGCGATCGTAGGGCAGGCAGTCCCAGGCCGGCAGGATCAGGACCTCGAGGCCGGGAGCGAAGAACCGGGCGAGTTCGGCCAGCTGGCGGGCGCGGTCGAGATCGCGGGCGACGTGCAGGATCTGCCGGGCCCGGCCGCGCGCCAAGCGGTCGGCCAGATAGCGCGCTTCCAGGCCCTCGCGGGCGTTGCCCAACAGGAGCGCCCGCGGCCGTGTGGGCAGCGCAGCGGGCTCCAGGACGCGGGCGGGCTCGGCCATCGCCTCTCTCACCGCTCCATCACACCCTGCGGCCGGGCGGCGAAGTCCTTCAACGCCGCCATGAGCGGACCGTCGTGGCGCGCCGGGACCGGCCGTCGGCCGGTGGCCCAGTCCCAGATGTCGTGGTCGGACTCCGCGAGCAACGCCTCGAGCCGGTCGAGCCCCTCGGCGTCCAACCGGTCGAGCCACGCCTCGGCGAAGCGGCCCAACAACAGGTCCGCCTCGAGAAAACCGTGATAGCGGCAGCGGTGGCGCAGCCGCCGCCGCCGGATGGCCAGATCCGCCTCGTCCATGCTACGTGCCGCTCCGGGCAGGATGGCGCCGGCCGGCGCCAGGATGCCGGAGATGTAGTCCAGTTGCTGCAGCCGGCCAAGCGACGCGAAGCGCCGCGGATGGCCCCGGCCGAGCCGACTTCGCTCCTCCAGGAGCCCCTGGAGGTGCTGCCAGGCGTGGGGCCCGCCACCGCGCGCCGGCTCGCTCGTCTCCTGGGCCGCGCGCGCCCTCGGGTGATCGACCTGCTGTGGCTGCGCCCGCGCGGCTGGCTCGATCCCCGGCCGATCGACGATCCCGACGCGCTCCCCCACGGGGCGAGCGCTTGCCTGCTCGTGCGGGTGGTGGGGCCGGCGATCACGGGCCGAGGTCGACCGACCCGGGTGCCGGTCGAGGTCGGTGGCCGGCCGGCCGAGCTCGTCTGGTTCAACGGGGGCGAACGGCTCGCGGCGCGCTTCCCGCCGGGCGCCGTCCGCCTGGTGCACGGCACGATCGACCGCCGCGCCGGACGGTTGCGCATCCCCCACCCCGAGCCGCTGCCCGTCGAGCTCGCCCGCGAGCCGCGGCCGGTGCCGATCTATCCCCTCGTGGCCGGGCTCGGTCAGACCCGGCTGCGACGACTGATCCACACCACGCTGACTCGGGTGGCCGAGGCGCTCGAGGGGCTCGGCCAACCCTGGCGCGAGCCGCCGAGCCTGGCCTCGGCCCTGCGCCTTTTGCACGGTCTCGAGCCGGCCGATGCGGCCGCGCTGGAGGCCGCCCGCCGGCGACTGGCCCTGGCCGAGCTCACCGCCGAACAGCTGGCGCTCGCCCTGGAGCGGCGTCGTCTGGCCGTGCCCAAGCGCCCCACGCGGGGTACGGGCCGTCTGCAGGCCGCCTTGTTGGCCGCGCTCCCTTTCGCCCCGACCGAGGACCAGCGCCGGGCGGCGGCGGAGATCGCCGCCGACCTGGAGACGCCGCGGGCCACGGTTCGGCTGCTCGTGGGCGACGTCGGGACCGGCAAGACGCTGGTCGCGACCTCGGCGCTTTTGCAGGCCGTGGAGGCCGGCCGGCAGGCGGCGCTGTTGGCCCCGACCGAGATCCTGGCCCGCCAGCACGCCCGCACCCTCGAGAGCTGGCTCGCCCCGCTCGGGGTCGAGGTCGGGCTGCTCGTGGCCGGCCTGCCGCGGCCGAGGCGCTCGGACCTGCTCGCACGGCTCGCCCGGGGTGAGGTTCGCCTGGTGATCGGCACGCACGCTCTGCTCGGACCCGAGGTGCGCTTCGCCGATCTGGCGCTCGCGGTGATCGACGAGCAGCACCGCTTCGGGGTGCACCAGCGCCTGGCGCTCGCCCGCAAGGGTCGGGGTGTGGACCTGCTCCTGTTGTCGGCCACGCCGATCCCGCGCACGCTGCACATCGCCCTGTTCGGCGATCTGCCGGTGAGCACGCTGCGCACGCGGCCGCCCGGGCGGGCCCCGGTCGACACCCGTTGCGTGCCGCTGCGGCGGCGCAACGAGGTGGTCGAGGCGTGTGGCCGGGCGCTCGCGCGTGGCGAGCGGATCTTCTGGATCTGCCCGGCGATCGACGAGCAGGACGCGGCCGAGCGGGCCGCGGCCCGCGCCCGGTTCGAGGAGCTCGCGCGGCGCTTTCCGGGCCGGGTCGGGCTGGCCCACGGCCGCCGACCGCCGGCCGAGCGGCAGGCGGTGATGGAGGCCTTCGCGCAGGGTCGCATCGGTCTTCTGGTCGCCACCACCGTGGTCGAGGTCGGGGTCGACGTGCCGGAGGCGAGCGTGATCGTGATCGAGCACGCCGAGCGGTTCGGCCTGGCCCAGCTCCACCAGCTGCGCGGCCGGGTCGGCCGCGGCGAGCGGCCCGGGACCTGTCTATTGCTGTGGGACGAGGCGAGCGGTGAGGCGGCCCGGAGCCGCCTCGCGATCTTGCGGCGCACGACCGACGGCTTCGCGATCGCCGAGGCCGATCTGCGGCTGCGTGGCGCGGGCGAGCTCCTGGGCCCGCGGCAAGCGGGGCTGCCGCGTTTCGCTCTGGCCGATCCGATCGCCGACGGCGACCTCGTGGCCGAAGCCCGCGCCCTGGTCCGGGCGGTGCTGCGCGCGGATCCGGATCTCGTGGGCCCGCGGGGCCGGGCGTCAGGGCAGCTCCTGGAGCTGTTCGACCGCGGCGGGGCGGCGGGACTCCTGCGCGCTGGCTAGGCCGCGCCGGGGTGCCGGGCGCAGTGGCATGTTGACGATGCCTCCCGAGACCACCATGCGCATGCCCTCCTCGACGGTGAGCGCCACCGGGACGAGCTCGGCGCGGGAGACGAACATGAGATAGCCGGTGGTCGGGTTGGGCGTGCAGGGCAGGAAGACGTTGACCATGTCGTCGGCGCCGTGGTCGAGCTCCCATTGGGTGGTGCCGGTCACGAACCCGATCGACCAGACACCGCGCCGCGGCCACTCGACGAGCACGACCTCGCGGAACGAGCGGGAGGAGGGGACGAGCAGGGCCTCGAAGATCTGCTTCAAGGTGGCGTAGATGCTGCGCACCACCGGGGTGCGGGCGACCAGGTCCTCGCCCAAGCGCATGATCGAGCGGCCGAGGAAGCCGGCGGTGAACCAGCCGATCAGGGTCAAGAGGCCGAGGATCACGAGCAGGCCCAGCCCCGGCACGCTGAACGGCAGATAGGTCTCGGGGTTGTAGCGAGCCGGCAACAGGGCGGTGGCGGTGCGATCGAGATAGTCGATCACCTGCCAGACCAGCCAGAGCGTGAGGCCGATCGGCGCGGTGACCAGGATGCCGGCCAGAAGATAGCCGCGCAGCCCGACGAAGCGGCCGGCGCGGCCGCCTCCCGGCCGGCCGGAGGCGTCGACTCCCGTCGGCTCGCTCGACTCCATGGTGGTTCCCGCAGCACCCCTCGAGCCGTCGCCGGCATTATGGGATCCGCGGGCGACGGCGTCCATCGGCGGCGTTCGCGCCGAATTTCCCTAAAATTTTCGGCGTCTGTCAGCAAAATTTCAACGCAAATCGAGTATTCAGCATTTTACGCAAAGTCACGGTGAGCAACCGGCTTATCAATCGTGAAAAACTCGTTGACACGATCTGGACTCGACACCAAGCTGTTCCCCGAGGACGGGGCCGTCGACGACGGCCGGGACGGCGACGGAGGAGGGACGAGTATGGCGGTCATCACCAACACGATGCTCCTCGTCAGGCGGTTGAGCGAGCTGCAGCGGCGGCGCGACGCCCTGGTCGAGCGTCAGGACCGGTTGCGCCGCAGCCTGCCGGAGTGGACCTTCGTGCCGCTCCAGCTGGTCGGCATGTCGGCCGAGGAGATCCGTTCGATGATGAGCGATCTCTCCAAGGCCGAGCAGGAGGCCGGGCTCGACGAGATCGAGCGCGAGATCGAGCAGGTCGATCGGCAGATCGAGGAGCTCGAGAACATGCTCTTGACCACGCCCTCGCGCAGCCTCGAGAGCGTGATGGCCGTGCTGGATCTGGCCGTGTCGCGGTTCCGGGCCACCACGGTGAGCGATCCCGATGACGTCTTCTACGATTACGGCGACGCGCGGGTGCTCATGTTCCTCGAGCGGGCGGCCGAGGACCTGCGGGCGATGCTCTTGGCCGAGCAACGCAACGCGAGTTGAGCGCCCTCTTCAGGCGGGCCCGCGGCCTTCGGCCACGGCGTGGCAGGCGACCCGGGCGGCGCCCACCGTCACCGGGAGCGGCCGTTCCACCTCGCAGCGGGCGAAGGCCCACGGACAACGCGGGTGGAAGGCGCAGCCCGGTGGCGGGTCGATCGGGCTCGGGACCTCGCCGGCGACCGGGGCCCGGTCGCGCCGGCGCATCTCGAGATCCGGGACGGTGTCCAATAGCAGGCGCGTGTAGGGGTGACGCGGGCGGGCGAACAGCTCCTCGGCCGGGGCCAGCTCGACGATCCGCCCCAGATACATGACCCCCACCTGGTCGGCCATCACGCTCACCACCGCCAGATTGTGGGTGATGAGCAGGTAGGTGAGCCCCAGACGTTCCTGCAGGTCCTTCATCAGGTTCAAGATCTGCGCCTGCACCGAGACGTCGAGGGCCGAGGTGGGCTCGTCGCACACCAAGAACTCGGGTCGGCTGGCCAAGGCCCGGGCGATGCTGATCCGCTGGCGCTGGCCGCCCGAGAATTCGTGGGGAAAGCGCGCCCCGTCAGCCGGGCTCAGGCCCACCTGCACCAACAGCTCGGCCACCCGGTCGCGTAGCGCCGCCCGCCCGCGCACCAGCCCGAAGGCGCGCAACGGCTCGGCGACGATGTCGCCGACCCGCCAGCGCGGGTTCAAGCTCGCGTAAGGATCCTGGAAGATCATCTGCATCCGCCGCCGGACCGGGGCCAGCGAGCGGCGTCCGGCCCGCCAGTCGATGGTTCGCCCGTCGAAACGGATGGTCCCGGCGGTGGGGCGCAACAGGCCTACGAGCAGCCGGGCCACGGTGGATTTGCCGCAGCCCGATTCGCCGACCAGCGCCAAGGTCGTCCCCCGCGGGATGGCGAAGTCGACCCCGGCCACCGCGTGCAGGAAGCGGCGCGGCTCGCGGGCGAGCAGCCGGGCGAGCCACGGCCGCGAGACGTCGAAGCGGCGCGCGAGGCCCTCGACCTCGACGAGCGGTGGGGAACTCACGCCGCCTCCTCGACCTCGAGACGCCAGCAGGCCGCCCGATGGTCGGGGCCGACCGGCTCCAGCACCGGGCGCTCGGCGCGGCAGCGGGCCACGGTCAGGGGACAGCGTGGATGAAAGGCACAGCCCGCGGGAACGGCACCGGGGCGGGGCATGGCACCCTCGATCTGGACGAGCCGGCCGCGGCCGGCACCGATCCGCGGGATCGCCCCCACGAGGCCGCGGGTGTAGGGATGGCGCGGCCGGCGCAGCACCGCCTCGACCGGTCCGAGTTCGACGAGCCGGCCGGCGTACATGACCGCCACCCGATCGGCGGCCTCGGCGATCACGCCCAGATCGTGGGTGACGAGCAGCACCGCGGTGCCGTGGTCGCGACAGAGCCGCTTCAACAGCTGGACGATCTGGGCCTGGATCGACACGTCGAGCGCGGTGGTGGGCTCGTCGGCCACCACGAGCGCCGGCTCGGCGCAGAGCGCCAGGGCGATCACCACCCGCTGGCGCATGCCCCCGGAGAGCTCGTGCGGCCAGGCGTCGATCCGCCTTTCGGGTGCCGGAATGCCGACCTCGCGCAACAGCGCGAGCGCCCGCTCGCGGGCCGATCGGGCATCGAGCGGCAGGTGGGTGCGGATCGTCTCTTCGAGCTGCCGGCCGATCGTGTAGAGTGGGTTCAAGGCGGTGAGCGGGTCCTGGAAGATGGCGCCGATCTTGCGGCCTCGGATCCGGCGCATCGCCTCGGGCGGCAGGCCGTCGATCCGCTCGCCCGCGAGCCGCACGGCCCCGCGGGCGATCCGCCCCGGCGGCTCGAGCAGGCCGATGATCGCCATGCCGGTCAAGGACTTGCCGGCACCGGATTCGCCCACGAGGCCCAGCACCTCACCCCGCTCGATCGAAAAGCTCACCCCGTCGACCGCCACCAGCCGGCCGCGGCGCGTGGGGAACTCCACCACCAGGTCCTCGACTTCGAGCAGGGGCACGGCGCGGCTCAGCGCAGTTTGGGGTTGAAGGCGTCGCGCAGCCAGTCACCCAATAGGTTGACGGCGGTCACGAGCAGCACGAGCGCCAGAGCCGGGAACAGGGTGATCCACCACTCACCCGAGAACAGGAAGTCGTTGCCGATCCGGATCAAGGTACCGAGCGAGGGGGTGGTGGGCGGCACGCCCACGCCCAGGAAGGACAGCGTGGCTTCGGCGATGATGGCCAAGGCCAGGCCGATGGTGCCGATCACCAGCACCGGGCCCAACACGTTGGGCAGCAGATGGCCCACCATGATGCGCAGCGGATGCAGACCGATCACCTGGGCCGCCGCCACGTACTCCTTGCTGCGCTCGACGAGCGTCGTACCCCGCGCCAGCCGGGCGTATTTCGGCCAATCGGAGAGCCCGATCGCCAGCACCAGCACCCAGATCGCCGCCGCCTCCTGGAGCTCGCGCGGCACGAGCGTGCGGGCCACGCCGTTGATCAGCAGAGCCACGAGGATGCCCGGGATAGTGAGCTGGACGTCGGCCAGCCGCATGACCAGGGCCTCGTAGAGCCCACCCAGATAGCCGGCCGACACGCCGAGCGCCACGCCGATCGTAGCCGACAGGAGCACGGCGGCGAAGCCCACCAAGAGCGAGATGCGCGCCCCCCAGATGATCGTCGAGAGCACGTCGCGGCCCTGATCGTCGGTCCCGAGCCAGAAGCGCGGATCGCCGTGCTCGGTCCAGGCCGGCGGGGTGAAAGCGTCCAACAGATCGAGGCTCGCCGGGTCGAAGGGATCGTAAGGCGCGACCCAGGGTGCCAACAGTGCGGCCAGCACGAAGAGCAGGGTGATCGCCGCGGCCGCTACGGTGAGCGGCGAGCGAAGGAAGCTCCACACCAGATCGTGGTCGAGCAGGCGGCGGATCGCAGCC
>FWPV01005703.1_pt1 | contig 23264 bp, 16 predicted proteins | sample 2228371 | NCBI WGS metagenome assembly FWPV01 (sample SAMEA103939776, study PRJEB20133) | metagenome | reverse complement strand
GGCGAACCAGTTGCTTTTATCGCCGTAAAATACAACGGTCGTATCATTGGCGATGCCCAGTTTTGAACACAGCTCTTCGAAAGCCTCTTTACTCAGGAAATCGCGGCGCACGGGGTCCTGCAGGGTGGTGAACCAATCCACCTTGACCGCGCCGGGGATGTGTCCGCTCTCGTACAGCAGGGCATCCTCGTCAGATTCGACGATCCTTATCTGTGGATCATCCAGGTGCTGCGCCACCCACTCGGTTTCAACCAGATATTCTGGATGAGCATATCCCTGATTCATACCAGTAATCCTCCTATCTATTCCGACAATATTTATCATTATTATATAAAATATGACAACTGACGTCAAGCAGAGCGGAATATATGTAGCGCCTGGTTCGGATCAAAACTCAGCCTCACCTTTTCACCCACAGCTGGCAGGCTGACCCCTGCCAGAAATTCGAACTCAAGCTCCACCTCGGCGACGTTGACCAAAGCCCGGCAAGTGCTCCCCCGAAAGGAGCAATGCACCAATCTGCCTTCAAGGTTGCATTCCCCTTCCTGGTTGAGTGCGACAGCGTCGGGGCGCAGTAAAACGGTCACCCTGCCAGGGGGTTGCTCGCCGATTGAAAAGCTGCCTATTGGGGTGATGAGCGTGGTTATGCCTGCGGTTGCCTGAATCTCTCCCGGCAGCAGGTTGCCCAAGCCTAAAAATCGAGCCACAAAAGCGGATGCGGGTTTGCGGTAGATTTCTACAGGTGTATCGATCTGTTCAACCTGTCCGGCGTTCATCAGAACCACCCGGTCGGCGAGGGCGAAGGCTTCTTCCTGGTCGTGGGTGACGTAGATCGCGGTCTGATTGGTCTGACGCAGGATGCGATTGAGGTCAAGCACCAGCCTTTCGCGCAGGTTTCGGTCCAGCGAGCCGAGGGGTTCATCAAGCATCAGCAGTTGCGGGGCGGGCGCCAGAGAGCGCGCCAACGCCACTCGTTGTTGTTCCCCTCCGGAGAGGGTGTTGACATCACGACTGGCGAAACCGGGTAATCCCACAAGCTCCAGCACCTCGTCCACCCGCTCCTTTATCTCATCTTTCGACAGTCCAGCCATACGCAAACCAAAGGCAACGTTGTCGGCGACATTCATGTGAGGGAAAAGGGCAAAATCCTGGAACATTAAGCCGAAATTGCGGCGGTGAGTCGCCACTCCCATCAGGGACTGTCCATCCCAACTGATATCTCCCCGGTCTGGGGTTTCCAAACCGGCGATCAGCGCCAGGATGGTGGATTTGCCGCAGCCGCTGGGACCGAGCAGGGCGACAATCTCATTCTTCTCCACCTCGAATGACACTCCAACGACTGCCCGAATCTCGCCAAAGGATTTCGATACATCCCTCAATGTCAAGCCTGCCATTAAAATTCTCCCACTTCTGCGATCCTGAAACGCTCGATTGCCAGCATCCCACCTGCGGTGACCACCATTAAGATGGTGCTCAACGCTAACGCCTGCCCATAATTCAAAGCGCCCGGCTGAGAGATAAAGCGGTAAATCATGACCGGGATGGTTGGGTATTCGGGGCGGGCGATCAAGGCGGTTGCGCCAAACTCGCCCAGGGAAATGGTGAAGGCAAAAGCAGCCGAGACCAGCAGCGCTCGGGCTACCAGGGGTAAGTCAATATAGCGCGCCACCCTTGCCGGGGAAGCGCCCAGGACAGCCGCCGCCTGGCGTATGCGCGGGCGAATGCTGCGCAGCGCGGGTGTCAGGCTGCGGACGACGAATGGAAATGCCACCAGCGTGTGCGCCAGGGGTACCAATATGGGAGAGGCGCGCAGGTCTAATGGGGGGCGATTGAGGGCGACGATGAACCCCAAGCCCAGTGTGACCGCCGAAGTCCCTAAGGGGAGCATCAATATTGGGTCCAGGGCGCGGTTAAGCCGCGAGCTTGCGTCCCGCGCCAATGCCCAGGCGACCGGAAGCCCTAAGAGGAGAGCCAGCACAACCGTTGTGGATGCGTACGCGAGCGAGACGGCGATGGCAGTGGTGGGAGGGGCATAGAAAAGCGATTCACGCCGGTTTATGGTCAACTCGCGGTAATATGCCAGAGTTAAACCTCTGGCAACCGGCGTGGTCTGACCGCGCTCAGGATCCAGACGGGTGAAGGATCGCGCCGCTAAAGCGAGCAGAGGCAAAGTCAGGAGGGCGATTAGAGAAATGATTACCACCCCTGCGAGGAGGCGGCTGTGCCAGTTTGAGAGGGTTTTTTGGGTATATTGACGCGGTCGCAGATTCAATGGGCGGGAGATGCGCTCGGAAAGACGAGTGTACATGACCGTCATCGCCAGAGTACATCCCAATTGGATGACCGAAAGCGCGGCAGCCAATGGCAGGTTGAAGAGGCTGATGGTCTGGTAATAAATCTCCACTTCCAACGTAGCGTAACGCGGTCCGCCCAAGACCAGGATCACCCCAAAGGAAGTGAAATCGAAGATGAAAACCAGCAACGCAGCAGAGGTTAGCGCAGGCATCAGGAGCGGCAGGGTGATTGTGCGGAGCGTCTGCCAGCGGTTTGCGCCAAGCACTCTGGCAGCCTGCCAGATTCTTGGATCCAGATGCGACCAAAAATCGCCGACCATGCGCAAGACGATGGTTGTATTATAGAAAACATGGGCTAAGAGGATGGCGGCGAGAGTGTTGACGAATTGAATGGGGGGCTGCTCGAGATTGAACCACGACATCAGAGCAAGATTGACGAAGCCGCGTGGTCCAAGCAACGCATTGAAGGCGGCTGCTACAACCAGCGTGGGCATGACGAAGGGAATGCTGGTGACCGCCAGGATGAGCGATTTTGCGGGGAAGGTATAACGGGCAAGCAGGTAAGCTCCTGGCAGCCCAAAGGCAAGCGTTAATATGGTAGAGAGTGCCGCTTGCCAGACGGTGAACCAGATGACATGGCGTAGCGCAGGCGAGGCAAACGCCTGCTGAAAAGGCGCAGCAAACCCCGTCTGGCTGCGCTCAAAACTCATCACCAGGATTTTGCTCAGGGGGTAGAAATAAAACAATGCCAGGAATGCCAGTGGAAATAACCACAGGCAGATCAGGCGCCAGTTCGAACGCAGGGTTTTCAAGATGGTCTGCCTCTTCCCCGCCTTAACGCAGGACGGTTTCAGTCCAATCGCTGATCCATTTTTCTCGATTGGCGGCGATTGAATCCGGGCTCACCTGGGCGGTCTGATTGGGCACGAGCAGATATTTGGTGAAGGTTTCGTTCAGCCTGGCGCGTGGGTTGACCGGAAAGACGAACATTTGCAGCGGCATGTCTTCTTGAAATTGGGGGGAGAGCATGAAGTCAACCCATTTCTCAGCCAGATCGCGGTTTTGTCCTCCTTTCAAGATGCCGACGAACTCAATCTGGCGGAAGCAAGTAAAATCGGTTATCACCGCGGCTGTCCCCGGTTCGGCTGGGGGTTGTTCGGCGTAAATCATCTCAAACGCCGGGCTGGAGTTGTAAGAAACCACAATCGGGCGAGGACCCTGTCCAGATGCGCCGCTAAATTCGGTGTAATAGGCAGTTTCCCAGTCATTAACGACCTTGACATCATTTGCCACCAACCCCTGCCAGTACCCCAGATACCCCTGCTCGCCGAAATAGCCGATGGTGGTCAGCAAGAACGCCAGACCAGGCGACGATGTGGCAGGGTTCTCTACCACCAGCAGGCTTTTATATTCGGGCTTTAACAGGTCTTCCAAAGTTTGAGGTGGGGCGAGGTTCTTCTCGGCAAAATAGGCTTTATCATAGTTCAGGCAGACGTCGCCGTAGTCAACAGGCAAGGCGCGTTTCTGAGGGTCAAGTTGAAAGATGGCGGGGATTTCCCCCAGCAGGGGAGAGTCATATACCTCGAAGATGTCCTCGTTCAGGGCGCGGCTCAGAAATGTGTTGTCAACCCCATAAAACACGTCTGCCAGGGGTCTATCTTTGGATAAAATTGCCTTATTCAGGGCGGTGCCGGCGTCGCCAGCCTTCAGGAATTGGACTTTGGCTTGATTCTCTGCTTCGAAACTCGCCACAACATCATCGGACACGGCGAATGAATCGTGGGTCATGACGGTCAATGTGCGGGGCTGGGCTGGTGTTGGAGACTGTGTGGTTTGGTTACCCCCGCAGGCGGCAATGAAGAATATAAAGATAATGGTAGTTATGAGGAAATATTTCATCGTTTTCATATCACTCTTCCTTACTTCTACAACGCTAATTTCACCTTACTGACGTTCACCCGCGTGATGGATAATCACACATAACAACGCACCTTTTTCCAGACGCAAGCTGCCACGCGTCCCGATCAACACATTGCTCACGCCGCGCGTGGAACCATAGGCAAGACTTTCATTTTTCAAGGGGTACTCCAACCCCTGGGTGCTGATCCCACCCGTATCGGTATTGAGCGGGATGAGAGAAACGATATCGCCGGGGTTGCCATGGATTTCATATTCCTCGCCGGCATGGATGATGGTGATCTCCTGATTGCCGTCCATGAGCTTGATTTGCATTTGAGACAGCTCGCTGGAGGCAGGCAATAACAGGTTAGCCATTGTTTGATCCCAACGCAAACCAAGCGCGCCAAAAATCACTGCCCGGGTCACCCCCAGTGATTTGGCATGCAGCAAGGCGAGTTCGAGGTCGGTGTAATCCTTGCGCTTCGGGTGGCGGATCACCTGCACTCCTGCCTGCTCATACCGGAGCAAGTCAAACCCATCCAGGGAATCGAAATCGCCAATCAGGATATCGGGCATCTTGCCCAGGGCCTGACAATGGCGCGCGCCGCCATCCGCGGCGATGATGAGACTGTCTGCGCCGAGAAGTCTGGCAGCGGTTTCCAGGTTCTCGATTTGACCGTTGGCGAAGATGATCGCAGATTTTTGTCTGGACAAAAAAACCTCCTCCATGCCGGGGAGAAGGTTTAGATGTGATCTCTATGCAATTCCTCCGCCGGCATTACCCGGATCAGGTACGCGGGTCGAGAGCTTCCAGCTCTCCTCTCAGCCAGCTATCAGGCTGGCTCCCCGTGCAATTGTTTTTATTGTTGAATAGTATAAGCGTTAACCAGAACTCTTGTCAAGCAATATCCTGATACCGTAAGTGGGTCAGCGCACGCGCCGTTTCCATTCCTCCTTGAGTTGGAGCTGGCGCGGGCTTGCCCCAGAATTCAATATCAGGAAATCCGTTAAAAGACGGTTGAACTTGCTGGTCTCGTCCAACATGGGGAAGTGAGCCGACTGGTCGAGGAGGATGCAATGCGTGTTTTCACGCCATTGGGCAACCTCATCCAGGTCTGGAGGAGCAATGGCGGGATCGTTAACCCCATGAACCAACAATAAGGGGTTGCCTATCTGATTGGGGATGCCGGGCAGATTAATTTTCTGGACATCAGCCTGCGAAGCCTGAATGGCTTCAGGGTCAGCCTTGAAAGCCTCATTCCACGCTGCTTCGTTTGTATTTGTGGCGGAACGACCCAGCAGCCATTCCGCCAGTTCGGCTGGAGATGCCGAGATGAATCTGGGGCTGATTGCGGCTTCGCTCCAGGGGTAGCTAACCGCCAAAACTCGATCCACTCTGTCTGGGTGATGGAGGGCGAACAACGCCGCCACCACTGCGCCTAAACCGTGACCGATCAGGGCAACCTTCGCAACACCCAGGGAGTCCAGGAACTCTTCTACCAGCAACGATTGGTGTTTGAGTGAATAGTACTCCGGCTTTTTCGCGCTGTCGCCAAAGCCCCACAAATCCAGGGCATACGCCCGATAAGAGAGCGAGGCTGCCTGCATGGTTGGAATCCAATAGCGCCAGGAGCCCACCCAACTGTGGAGGAAGAGCAGCGGTTTGCCGCGCCCCAGGACTTCGTAATGGATGATTTCATTCTGCAGGATGATTGCGCTCATGCTAAATCTATCCGGGTTGGTTTAGAGGCGATTTCCCCCTTGGATGAGGCTTAGGCTTTACTCTGGCTTGCCAGGATCGCTTTCACCCGCTCAATCAGATAATCTGGCGCGAATGGTTTCAAGATGTATTCAACCGCTCCAGCCTCTAAGCCGGTCTGTACTTCGGCTTCCTGCCCTTTGGCGGAGAGGAATACCACAGGTATGTGTTTGATCAGGTCGTTGGACTTCACCTTCAGGCAGGTTTCATAACCGCTCATGCGCGGCATGCGCACATCTAATAGAATCAGATCAGGGATGATTTCCTCGGCTTTGACATACGCCTCTTCCCCATTGGAGGTGGCGGTGACCTCAAAACCTGCGTAATTTAGTGTGAAGGCAATCAAATCGCGAATATCACGTTCGTCTTCGGCGATCAGTATATGTGCCATACAATCTTATCCATTCTTGGGTTTGTATATGGGCAGGGTAAAAGAAAAGGTGCTCCCTTCACCTTCTACCCCACTGCTCTCCAGCCATATTTTTCCGTCTTGCATCTCGACCAGATTCTGGACGATTGATAACCCCAGACCTGTCCCCGAGGTTGCCAGCACATAGGGGTTTTCACCCCGGAAAAAGCGCTCGAAAACCCGATGTTGCATTTCGGGTGGTATCCCGATGCCGTTGTCTTTGATATCAACTTGGAGATGATCGTCCTTTTGACGGATGCGGAGAGATATCTGCCCGTTCTCTGGGGTGTATAAATAAGCGTTATCAAGCAGATTATCCAGAATCCGACGCACCTGGTCGGGATCGCCGAAAGCTCTCGATAGCTTGCGGGGAATCTGCGATTCGATGTGCATGGGTCTGTTCTCTTCCTGGCTGCGTTGAACCAGGTCGGCGAGAGCCTCTTGGGCGATTTGGGAGAGGTCAATCGGTTGCAAGGAGAGTTTCAAGCGTCCAGATTCGATACGCGATATATCGAGCAAGTCGTTCACTAAAATCGCCAGGCGTTCAGCGTTATTCTTGACGATTTCCAGGAAGTGCGTCTGTTGTTCGTTGAGCGGACCTGCCGCGCCCATCAGCAGGATATCCACGTAGCCCTTGATCGAGGTCATTGGAGTGCGCAGTTCATGGCTGACGGTGGATACAAATTCGGATTTCAATCGGTCCACTTCGACCTGATGGGTGATGTCCCGGAAAATGGAGACGGTGCCGAGGAAGGTATCCCGCAAACTCACCGGCGCCAGGTGCACGGAGACCACACGCCCATCTTCCAGCTTGATTTGCTCGGAGTACACATCGCCGGGGTTGTACGAATCCGGATTTTGCGACCATTTGCGGATGGTCTCCATCCAGGTGTGAGCGGCTCTGCCGAATAAACCGGTGAAATGTTCCAGCGATTTCCCAATCACTTTGGAACGGTTCAGCCCCAGCACTTTCTCGGCAGAGTTGTTGAACAGGGTGATCTGCATATTTTCATCGGTGACCAGCACTCCATCAGCCACATCTTCCAGGATGGCTTTGGAACGTTGGGTCTCAACCTGCTGATTGCGCACCATTTTGCCCAGGTCTTCCGCTTGATCCCGAATCAGGCTATATAATTCGGCGTTATTCACTGCGATCGCCACCTGGTTGGCGGCAGCCTGGATTAAGTCCAGCTGATCTGGCGAGAAATGGTCAATGTTTCTGTGGAAGAAGAGCAAAGCGCCTAGCGAGGCTCCCCCAATCATCAGGGGGACGCCAATCGCGCTGCGATATTGCAGGGTGCTGTTGGGGAGTTCCAGCCAGCGCGGGTCTTCCTTCAAATCCGGGACGAGCACCGGCTTGCGCTGCTTGATGATCCAGCCTGCCAGACCCTGGTCTGGGTCGAGGGTGGTGTAGAATTCCTCGGTGGTCAAGGGGGTTTGATAGCCAACCGATGCCAGGTGATGCAACTTTGGCTCTCCGGCTCTTGCCAGGAGCACGGTGATGTGTTCGGCATCCACCAGCCTGTTGAGCGCTTTCAATGTGCGGGTGAGGACCTGATCCAGGTCAAGGCTGGTGGCAAGTTCTGTCATCAGGCTCAAGAGGGTTTTGGTGCGCTGGTGCGCCCGCGCCAGTTGCTCGGTGCGTTCCTTCACCCGCTGATCCAGCTCATTGGTCAGGCTTTGCGTCTCGTGGTACAGGCGGGCGTTTTGGATGGCGATAGCAGCCTGGTTGCTGATGGTACGCGCTAACCCAATCTCATCCGCGCTGTAATGATAGGGTTGGCTGGAATGAACCAGGAGCACCCCATGGAGCTCGTTGCCGGTCGCCAGAGAGAGCGCCAGCAAGGAGCGGGTGTTCAGTTTCTCAAGGTAATCTCTGAGAGGTTCCAGTTCCACTTCACCTGAGATGTCATCGCTGCTAAAGCTCCCCAGGCTTTCTTTCAGCCGTTCAAACAGAGGCGAATCGGGAAGCGCGACAGGCAAGTCGGCGGTAAGTGCAGGTTGCTCTGCGCGCAGAACAGCCCGTCCTGATGGGTCAAACAAGACCACCGACGCCGCCGTTGAGTGAATCGTTTCCAACATCCCCTGAAGGATGAGAGTGAGAAGATGGTCCAGGTCAAGCGAGCTGCTCAGGACGGTTGAGAAACGATACAGGGTCTCCAGGCGTTGTGAGCGCTGATCCAGCTCGGCAGCCCGGGAAACAATCTGCTGGTAAAGGTTGGCGTTCTCCAGGGCAACCGCTGCCTGCCCGGCGAAGGTTGTTGCAATCTGGATGTGTTCGGTGGTGTAAAAGTCTGGCGTGTCCATCTCCAGGGCAATGACGCCGATCACCTCGCCGCCGGCGATCAGCGGCACCCCTAACCAGGACAAATTAGGATGCTCGACCAGGGATGGGAAACGGGGATCCTGGCTGATATCTCCCACGACGATCGCAGACCCGGTGGAGATCATTTCTTTAATCAGAGCGCTATCCTCAATGGACACGGAAAGACCGACCCGCTGATCGCTATCTGCAAAACCGCGTGCCGCGCGCACAAACATTTCCTCCCCCTGACGCAGCCATAACGTCCCGGTTTTGAAGGGGATGATCGCTTCACATTGGTCAAGCAGAGAGTCGATTAATTCCGCAGGTTCCAGGTTGGATGAGATGGTGGCTGCCACTCCGGTGAGAGCCTGTAATTGATTCGCACGTAATTCCGCCGCCTGATACAGGCGGGAGTTCTCCAGGTTGAGGGCGGTTTGTTGGGTGAGCGAGGTGACCAATGCCTGGGCTTCGATTGAAAAAGCTTGCGGAACCCTGAAATTCTCCACGATCAACACCCCCAAAGGCTCGGTGTTGGGAGCTTTCTGTAGGGGAACAGCCATACAAGATACGGGCAATAACCCCCCTGTTGCATCGTGGTACGCCAGCAGCTTATCCGAGGAGAGGTTGTACAGGCTCGGAAAGTCCACTTCATCTACACGGATTGGATTTCTGGATTGGAATGTTTTTCCGGGCAGCCCCTCTCCTGGTTGATAAGTAATCCCCATGATCTCGTCTGGTTCTGAATATCCGGCTGACGCCTGTGGAACCAGCAGCTCTCGTTTTGCGTCCCAGATGACGACCAGGCTGGTCTGGGCGCTGGGGAGTACATGCAGAGCGGACTCCACCAGGGTTTGCAGGATGCGCTCAGGCTCCAGGTTGCCTATCTGACGGTTGAAATCGAGCAGTAAATTGACCTCTGCCAGATGCTGGCTGATTTCGAGGAGCAGGTTCAGGTTTTGCAGGGTGATCGCTACCAGACGAGCGAGCAAGGTGAAGAGTTGCTCATCATCGCGTGTGAATGACATCATGGGCGTCTGGCTGATCACCAACAGCACGGCATCCAGCCTGGCGCCAATGAACACGGGCAGGCAGATAAAACCTTTGGCATCCAGAGCTTGAAGCAGCGGCGAACCAGCCCATTCCGTTTCGGTTTCCAGGCGGGAAACCAGCAAGATATTTCCATCTTGCAGGGTTTGATGCAGCGGATTGCGTTGCCCAATAAGGGCTTCGAGTTGAATTCCCGGCGGTATCAATCCCTGGCTGGTCAGCAAGTGTGGTCCGTGGGTGCCGGGTTCAACGACCAAAGCGATGTCCATCTCCATGCGGGTCAGTATCTCTCGAGCGAAGGTGGAGAGCACGCTCTCCCGATCTCCCTGCCGATTGACCATTTCGGCGATATTCATCGCAGCTCGAATGCGCGCCGCTCGCTGACTCAGGTGCTGCACAGCGATTGTCTGTTCCAGGTCTTTATGCAGCAACACTGGCAAATGGCTGTGAGCAGTATGCATCCCAAGTTGAGCGCGCTGCAGCTCCTCCTGGATTTCATTCAGGCGGTTTTGCAAGCGTTGGGTTTGGTAAAAGGCTTCCAGACGTTGGGTCGCCTGTTTGACGAAAACCTGGATGGATTCTAATTGTCTGTTGTCTGGACGGAGATGATCAAGTGGTTCATCAAGCGAGATTAAACCCAACGGATGACCGTCCGAGCTGAACAGGGGTATCAGAAGCATGTCACCCTTCGACCAGGTGTAGTTGGCTGCAGATTCGACGCCATCACTGAGACTGATGGCGGAATCGGGATGGGTGGATGCCTCTTCTAAAGACACTTTTTCATTAGGGACGAAATACGCCGCCCCCAGTTTATATCCAGGCTGAAGCCATTTTCCCACTCGGTTCCAATCGAGATCCGTCATTGGCGTCTCGACCTGCCTGCCTTCCAGTATGGCTGTGCTGGCAATCAGCCTTATCTTCTCTTGATCGGCGTCCAGTATACTGATGGATACGTCCCGGTACTGGGCTGACTCCTGAATCGCTCTGGCAATTTGAATCAGGGTTTCTTTCAGAGCTTCTTCTGATATAGAGGAGGGAGAATTCTCGATGAGTTTTGCCAACGTCTCAACCCGTCGGTTGAGAATCTCGCCGCTGCGGAGTTGCTCTTGGTAGCGGTAAACATTGCTCAAGGCGACGCTGGCTTGCAAAGCCAGTGCCTCGCTGATCTCCTTTGCCGCCTCATCGAACACCCCAGGCGTGCCGGCGTGCATGTGGATCAATCCGACGGTCTTGTTCTGGTAAGTGATCGGGACGATAAGCGACGCTCTTACCCCATCATGCGCGGGTAGATAATGGTTTTTAGCGGGATTGGCGATTTCTTTTCCCTCGAAATCATCAATAATGAGTGTTTCGGCGCTCTCCAGAACCTGCAACTCGATGGGGCTTAATTCGCTGGGGAGCGCATCGCCCAGACGGAGCAGAACACGTGGCTCGGATTTGTTGCCGTTCCCGCCGGAAGACGAGTGTTGGGCGGGGTTGATATCAAACAGGACGATCCTGCCGCAATCGGCGCAGGTGGTACGTAAAATCTCATCATAGACCCGTTGCAAGAGATGTTTGAGATCCAGGTTGGTGTTCAGATCGCGGCTGATACGGGTCAAGGCAGTGAGCTGGTCTATCCGGCGACGGAGGGTCTCATCGGTTTGAGTGTAAAGGCTGGAACGTTCAACCACATTGGCAAGCTGACCCGCAGCGGTGATCACAGTTTGAACATCGCCGCTGACGAAGTAATTGGTCTGGTAGCTGCCGATGATGATCTCCCCAATCCCGCGATCTCGCACTCGTAGGGGGGTGATTATTACAGACCTCAAGCCCAGACTGAATAAAATTGGATGGTAAAGTTTGGGCAGTTGCGGGTCGGTATGGATGTCATCACTGACGATGGTATGGTGGCTGTAAGTGACAGCCAGATTGGACTCCGGATCATCGCGAGAGATATAGCCTGTGCGGTTGGAAAATTCCGGTGAAATACCGAACAGGGAGGCTTTATGTAGCCTCAATTCACCCCGATTCTCATCCAGCAGCAAGATACCGGCTTTGTCGGCTTTCAGCAGGCGACCCAGGTCTTGGATGGAGTATTTCAAGATTTCATCCAAAGTTGCCGAGGAGCCGGACAGGCTGGCAATACGCCGTAACGTTTCTGCCCGTTGCGCTCTGCGCTCCGATTGCTGAATCAGGTCGGCATTTTCTAGCATAGGTCCGGCTTGCCCGGCGATGATGGAAATTAAGCGCAGGTCATCCGGGTCAAAGGCGGAGCCATCGCGTTTATCGCTGACCAACAAATATCCCAGCATTCGCCCACCCGAGGTGAGCGGCGCAAGCACCGTCTGGCGCATACCCGCTGCCATGGCGAGCTTATCCAAGCCAAACGCCTGGATACTCGGATCGGAGATTGATTGAGGGGCGATGATCATCTCTCGCGAGCGAAAGATCTCGTCCGCCGGGCTATCCGCTTCGATGACGGTGTGCGTCCATTCGATCACATCGGCGTGCAAGCCGATGAAGGGTAGCTGACCTTGCAAGGTGCGCCTGTTCTCGTCGTAGATCAGGAAGCCCAGGTACTCAACTTCCAACAAAGGCGAGATACTCTCGATCAGATGTGAAAACAGATTGTTTGCATTCCCGCTTGTGCTGACGCCGCGCGCCAACTGCGCCAGTCCAATCAGCTCCTTGACGCGCTGTTGTTCCTCTTTGTAGAGCAGCGCGTTTTTTAACGCCACGGCTGCCTGCCCTGCGAGTATCTGCAGGATTTCGCGGTCTTTTGCGGTATAGGCGTCTTTGGAAAATGACCCCAGCTCCAATGTGCCAATCAGTTCCCCACCTGTGACCAATGGCACCCCAATCAAAGAGCGAATTGCCGGAGGTCGGTTTTTTGCCTCATGTTTTCCATTTGCTTTCGATCGAACATCATTCTCCAGAACCGGTTTCTGATGCAAAATCAATAGTTCGGTATAGGGGCGACTGCTGGGGGAAACCGTGTGAGATTTCTCAAGCCGGCGCTCTTCACCCGGGTAGCCTGTCAGGTGATATACGGTGATGGATTGGCTCTCTGGGTTCAACAGGGTGATCTCTGACGCGTCGGAACTGATGACTTTCTCAATACTGGTCAGCGTTGCCTGAATGGTCTCTTCCACATCCAGGCAGGCAGCCATCGCCTGCCCCAGATCGTTGAGAAGACTGACCGTCTGGCTGGAAAAATGGCTCCCTGCCTCTCCTTCATTGCCCACCGGTAGCTCAATTAAGGTTTGAACGGGCTGAAGGACAACGAAAAATGCGCCTGTTTGTCCATATGGAATGGAGTGGGAAATGGCTCGAACGGGTTTACTGGCAAGGTAGAGTTCTGCCTCCGCCTCAGACGCGCACAGGTTGAAAAAAGCATCTCTGGGGCGGACTTTTCGCCCCACCCGTTCCAGAGAAGGGTTTTTTTCCCAGATGTTCAACAACTCTCTGGCGCGTTGGTTGAGGTATGCCAGACGCCCCCCTGTCTGTACAATCAGGATGCCCTCTGTCTGTTGACCATCCTGAGGTGGGGTGGGGGTTTCGCTTTCGAGCTGTATATCAGGCTCAGCGCGATGAATCGCCCGCAACACGTAAAGCGCCAGGACGGTTGCGGTTGCCCCAAACATCAGGAGCATGAAACCCAGGGTGGAGGCATCTGGTTGAAACATAAATACCAACCAACAGTTCGAATGCTCACCTCATTAGCTTAATTATCTGTTCGCCTGGCTTCAGCCGCCAGTTCTGTGATTTCGCGGATATCTGCGAACTCATACTGGCTCGGCGACACAATTCCAACGGTCATGGTCATTAAAGGCGTCTTGACTTGCTGCGCCGCTTCGTTGATGGTAATCACGTAGCCACGCTCGCGGTCGATGAAGCTATAGTGCGCCAGAACTTCTTCGGCAAATCGGGATTTTACCGCCTGGCGAATTTGGGGGGCATTCTCTTCGGCGGTTATAACAATGAAGCTATCTCCGCCGGGGTGACCAATGAAATCATCGGGGGTGCCGTAGGCGTCAACCACCTCTCCAAGCAACATGGCAGTGAAGCGCAACAGGTCATCGCCAGCCACAAACCCATACACGTCCTTGAATGTTTCGAAATGGTTGATGCGCAGATCCATGAACGCCCAGCCCTTCTTGCGAATAATGCGCCGCAATTGATCTTCAATCAGCTTGCCGGAGGGCAAACCCGAGCGAGGGTCGGTCAGGCTCTGTTGTTCTGCACGGGTGATGGCGCGCTGGACGCGCAATTTTAATTCCTCGATATCGAAGGGTTTGGTAATGTAATCGTCTGCCCCCAGCTCTAAACCCTGTAATTTGTCGCTGCGCTCATCTTTTTGGGTCAGAAAGATGATGGGGACATGGCTGGTGCGGGTATTGGTGCGGAGTATCCTGCAGACCTCGAAGCCATCAATGTCAGGCAGCATGATATCCAGCACAATCAGGTGGGGCAGATTTTGACGGGTCTTTTCGAGGGCGTCATTCCCGCGAGGGGCGATTTCCACGTCGTAATTGTGCCCGGTGAAGTAAATTTTCAACATGTTGGAGATATCAAAGTCATCTTCAACGATCAACAACCTGGGTTTAGTCATCGCAACATTCCTCTCTCCACTACCAGGATTGAACTTCTAATTCCTCTAACCGAGGATACAGACGAGGGTGCAGGCTGGCGAATGATAGACGATGATGATCGCTCTCCTCAAAGCGAACATCGTGGTTGATCACACTGCGTTCAGATGATGCAAACAGGACAACATCCGACTCAATCGTGCGAGCGGGGAAGATGATCATCCCTGTGCCCAGCCGGCAATTGTGTCCCACGCAACCGCCCAACACCGGGCGATTGGAGTAATTGAGCTGACCGTTGCCATCGCGGGCGCGAATTGGGGCAGGAAGGAGATTGAAGTCTGTAAAGGTTGTGCCAGCGCCGATGAAGGTGTTGCGCCCGATGACGCACATCTGTAAACAGGTATTTTGGGCGACCATGCTGTTCTCCATGAGGGTTGTCATGAACAGCGAGGCGCGGAAAGGCAGAAAACTTCCATCGCCGATGACCGATAGCATGAGCTGACAATCCTGGGAGATATTGACATTGTCGCCGATGATACAGTTTTCAATCACCGCGCCGGCATTGATCGTGACGTTGTCACCGATGGTCGTCGGACCATGTATCACTGCATGCGGATCGATGACGCAGTTGCGACCGATTTTGACCAGTTCGGAGCACTCCAAAACTTGCTTCCCTTCATACATTGCCTTTGAGAGGACTTTTAGCTTGTAAAACGGGTCTTTTGCCAGTTTCGTCTCGAAACGCGCGCCGCGGGTGAACAAGCCGAAGACGATATCTGCAATGAAGATATGCACCCATGAGTCGATTGCGATCAAGCTGCGCTGTGGCACCTGGAAGGTGAGATCGCCTTGCTCGTATGCCATGTAGGTAGGCACGTGATAATAACCAGCTTCGATGGTCTGCAAATCAACCACCACCGGTTCCGCCGCCATCGGGTCGATCTCTGAGTGGATGCCGTGGGGAAAATACCACAACTCAGCCAGATAGAGATCGCCCTCGGGGGTGTAAGAGGTGGAAAGGGGCAATGCGTGCTCTCGGAAGGCGGGTTCGTTGGCTGAGAAAGCAGCCTGGCAGGGTTGGCGGCGCATTTTTGCCTCGGTCAGAAAAGCCTCAATGTAAGCGCTATCGAAATATAAATTATCCCGATACACCAGGCATTCCTCGTCCACTTTGGGCAGGGGCGAGCCATGGGGCAACTCCAACTCGCGATGGGTATGCGGGGCTAAGACATCCCTTTGCGCCAACCACAGAGGCTTATTCTGCAGGCGGAGATCGCGCGCGCGCTCATTGAAAGGGTAGATGTGTCGGGGATCTTGCAAGATTATCTTTAACATAGGCACTTGTAAAGCTTTTCAACCAATATGGGTAAACATCATTTCCGGGTCGTCATCCCGCTTCACCGGTAGCCATACTTACTCCAGGGGGGTCTTGTCGATGCGGAAGGTGCAGGTCGAATCCCCTCTGGCAATGCACAATACCTCTTCCACGTTGAAATATTTTCCGCTGCTGACCCAGAAGAGCGCTTCCTGCAATGCGCCGACGACCAGGTGACAGATCGGGCTGTCAGCATGGCGTTGCCAACAAACCGGGCAACGCTCAACATGCCATAGAAGGTGGTCTTCCTTATCTTCCACCCAAACACTCTGGTCAGAATATTTATTGAACATGTCCGCGAATAATTTAGCGCCATTGCGAATCTTGGCATTCAACGGCAAGAGACGAAAATCAACCTCTGCCGGGCTGCCCGCCGGAACAAATTCGCGCAATCCATACTTAAAGCAAGCCCTACCGGAGCGAAGAGCTAATCCCTGCCCGCCGCGTTTACCATATATCTCTTCCAGGGTGGCGTGGATCTTACTGATGTCGTTGAATGAGAAACCTCGCTCCAGGTTGTTTGGCGGATAATTGTTGATCAAATGTGAGCGCCTGGACTGGTTCAAAACTGCATTCATGCCGTTTTTTCCCAATATCTCCTCCATCCCCCTCAAGAATATCTGTCCCAGTTTGTTAGGGTAATAATAACTTGAGGATGAGTGGGTCATGAAATTGCCTCTTCCTGTAAAAAATTGTGTATCGTCTGCATAAATAATTGCGGTTCATCCAGCATGATGAAATGCCCGGCTTTGGGGAACCGCTCAACCCGGGCATGGGGGATTCCTTCTTTCATTGGCTTCCATTGATTGGGGTTGACGATGATATCTTTATTTCCGTACATGCCTAAGGCTGGGATCTTGATTTCTGTCAGGCGGGGTCGTAAGTCGGTGTTGCGCAAAGAAGCGATGCTGAGCAGGAAAGACTCTAACGAGACGCGTGACAGGTCTCGATCCATCATTTCAGGCCAGCGCTTATCCCGGCTGTAAAAAGGCGCCAGCAGGCGGTAGCTGAGCTTAAAAGCCCAGATGTTGTTGTAGGTCAACCAGGCGATCGGTCTGCGCCCAAAGAGTTTTAGCAGAAACGAGAGAGATGAGCCAACAATAGGGGAGCCAATCACCACCACTTTCTCCACCCGCTCTGGATGGTTAATCGCCACAGCCAGGCTCACAGTTCCGCCCATGCTGTGACCAACCAAAGGAGCCTGGACGATGCCCAGTTGCTCCATAAATTGATTGACCATGCTGACGTAAACCGGGATGGAGTAGTTCTCTATCTTTTTACCAGATTCGCCAAACCCCCAAAAATCCAGGGCATATGTTCTGAAGAACTGCCCTAAATACGCCATTGTCTCTTGCCAGAGACCCCAGGAACCCAGCCACCCATGTAGCAATATAACCGGGCGACCCCTGCCATATACCTCATAATGAACAATCCCTTGGTCGGTAGTAATCGATGACACAGTTTATTTTGGTGTACACTTATGCCTCGCCCGCATCCATCTCGGCTAAAATGCTGTACAGCAGCTCTAACAAGACAGCCTTGACGCTTTCTTTGTCCGTCGCTACACACGGCAAGAGTTTCACATTTGGATCAAGCCGTAAAGCGATTCGCATATCTTCCAGGTCCCACGCATCATCCTTGTCTTGTTTGTTCGCCGTGACAACATATGGTGTGGGAGCGTAGGCGCGAAAGGTTTCTAAGATGCTGCGCGCTTCCCGAAATGTCTCCGGTCTGGTGCTGTCAATCATCACAACGAACCCCAACATGCCTTCCGAGAGAATTTCCCACATGAAGTCAAAACGCTTCTGACCAGGCGTCCCAAAGAGGTATAACACCAGGTCGTTGTCCACCGTGATGCGCCCGAAATCCATGGCGACCGTGGTCGTCTCTTTGACCCGTTCCGCCTCAGTGGATATCCTGCGCTCTGTGGAGACGACGTCAATTTCGCTCACAGAGCGGATGAACTCGGTTTTACCGGCATTGAAAGGTCCTGTGATAACCATTTTAACTGTTTGCATAGTTAGAAGCCCTTACACTTGTGAAAGATATTGGGTGGGAGTCTGCATAAACCTGTTAGGTCTCATAACGAGCGGATACGACTGATGATGCGGTTGATCAGCGATTTTTGTTCCTGCACCGCGCCTTTTTGAGTCACCTGTTGAGAGGGGGGTTTGATGTAACGCACCCCCTCCGGTCGGACGATTTCCACCAATCCAGCCTGTATCAGGCTGTAGGCGATACGCCGGATTTGCAGGTCGTTCAAGTTAGTGGCTTTGGCAATCTGACGCATGGAATTTTTGGGGTTGATGTAAGAGACAACGCGCCATTCCTCGACGCTCAGATTGAGGTTGCGCAAGTTCGCCCCCGGGCGATCAGTGAATTTTAGAGCCATGTCCAGGCTGGGTATCTCATCCTGGAGCTGTTCCCATTCACGCATCTGGCGCGAGCCTTCGATAATCAGATTCTCCAGGTTGACGCGCACGGTGATCTTGTCGCCCGGAGGCAGTAAGTCGCTTTCAAAGCGAAAGCCGCCTTCCATCCAGGTGAACAATCGGCTGACGATATTGACGATATGGTTCTGGATGCTGGCGAGGATGTCCTGTTGGGTGACATAATTGGCGTTAATCAAGAGCAAACCCAATTCTTTATCGCCCATATTTCCGGCGCGTTCTTTGATGACTTTATATTGGGCGGGGGTGATCTTCTTGGCTTGATAAAGCACCGTTGCCAGGCTGTTATCCTGATCCTTGACCTGAGCGTAAGCCAGCTTGCCATCCCGGAAGGCGAGCTTGATGGTCTCGTCTGGACCATCCACAATCAACGTGCCAGTCTTCTGCGCCAGGTTGATTAAATTCAACAATTGGGTGATGGTGAAATCACGCAGGTTGCCCTTTAATGCCATAGCCACCTCTTCAACCTTGTGTATGATCCGATGATCGAATTATGACGAATAATTGACATGGTTACACCAAAAACAGCAGTCCTTGACACCATATCTGCATGAGTTTATAATCCAGGTCGCGAAATTCCTCGGTAGCTCAATTGGCAGAGCGGGCGGCTGTTAACCGCTAGGTTCCAGGTTCGAGTCCTGGCCGAGGAGCTAATTCGGTTGGTTATTTATCCCACCAGGTTCTCCAGGTGGGATTTTTTAGTCATTTCTCCACTTGTGCGGTTGCCTGCACAGTGCGATTGCGACCAGATTGCTTGGCAAGGTACAATGCCTGGTCGGCTCTCTCAATCAATGTTTCCAGGGTATCGCCGGTTTGTTTCAACGCTGCGATGCCAATGCTCACCGATATTTTTACCGGTTCGCTTTCGGTTGGATAAATGACCTTGGCGATGCTGCGCCTTAACCGTTCAGCCGCCTGGTAGGCGTTGAACAGGTCGGTTTCCGGCAGCAGGGCGACAAACTCATCGCCTCCATACCTTCCCGGCAAATCCACCTGGCGTAATTGTCGCTCAATTTGAGCTGCCACACCCGCCAGAACCTGATCGCCCACCAGATGACCCTTGGTGTCGTTCACCTGTTTGAACAGGTCAATGTCAATCATCATGGCGGTCAGGGGTCGGTTAAAGCGATGGGCGCGCTCGACCTCACGCCGTCCCAGTTCGAAGAAACCACGGCGATTGTACAGACCGGTGAGTGGATCGGTGATGGCTTGTTTCTGCACTTCGGCATAAAGCTGGGCGTTGTTGATGGCTGTGGTCGCGGTTGCTGCAAAGCTTACCAGCAGTTGTAAATCTCCTTCGGTGAAGGCATAGCGGCGATAAGAATCGAGCGAGATTGCCCCTAACGTTTTGCCGCCCAGGATCATCGGAGCGATAATCATAGAGGAGATTGCCCGGATTTCGGGGATATCTCCTCCATAGCTGCTCCCCGGGTCTGCATGGGCGTCGTGGATGAGCAGAGGTTTGCGCTCTCGCACGGCGATGGCAGTGTAGCTGGCGCTATCGGTCGGGTTGAAAGTGCGGATGCGGGGGTCAGTATAACCCTGCACGGCGCGCAGTTGGAGCTGTCCGGTGTCGCGCGCGACCAGATGGAGCGTCCCTTTTTCCGCCGAAGGGATGGCGCTGATGGCAGCATCCAGGATTTGCCCCAGTAGGACCTCCAGGTCGAGGGTGGTGAGCAGGGCGGTTGTGGCTTTTTGCAAGGCAGATAGCTCCTGGGTACGGTGATGGAGCTCATCCAGGGCGTGGTACTTGGCGATGGTTAGGGCAAGCTGGCTGGTGGTTTGTTCTGCCAGTGAAATTTCTCGGGGGTGAAAACTGTGTTCGCTTTTATAGGAGAGCAGGGCAATCCCCAATTTCTGGTCATCGGCAACCAGGGGCAGAGCTAGCAAAGACTTGATCTGCAATTGCGCCGACAAACGCGAGCTGATATAGGGCGAATTTGCCGTGTTTTTGATTTCGAGCGTTCTCCCCGAGTTCATTACCGAAGCCACCAGGGGCAGATCGCTCGGTTCGAACCGCAAAGAGCGATATACCTGGCGCAGTGGACCGTAAGCGGACGCTGGTATCATTTGTTTGCGGATCGGTTCCCAGAGTAAGATTAAGACGCTATCTGCCTCCAGCAATTTACCGATATACTCCACCAATTGCTGAAGCATATCTTGAAAATCTTGCGATTTCATCGAGGCGCGGGTGATTTCATTGAGCAGGCTCAGATACCGTTCCCGCACCTTTAACTCGGCTTCTCGCCGCTCAGCTTCTTTTTGATAGCTTTTGTGCTGTTCGATCAGCCCGGCGTTTTCAATCGCCAGGGCAGCCTGATTTGCTATCCCGTGTATCAATGAAATGGTGTCCTCGCCGATTTCAGTGGTGATGTCACATTCGATCACCAGTTCACCGATAATTTTTTCTCCCACCTGCATGGGGATATTGAGCTTTCTTGTCTCAACCGGTAATGTTCCAGCCGGGCGGATGCCTGACTTGTCCGCGGTGGAGATTGTAGCGCTCTCATCCTGGCTGACTTTCTCCTCGCCAGGCAGGGTTTGCCCGATTTGGGAGAATACCTCCTTTGGACCATCTGGAGTATTCAACAGGCAGGTCACCTTGCTTCTGCTTCCCAGGATTTCCTGAAGCTCGGCTGAGATAATCTGGCAAATTGCAGCCATATCAGATATGCTTGCCAGTTTCTCACTCAACCTGAGAAGCGAAGATTTTTGACGTTCTCGAATCCGGTTTTGGGTGGAAATACTTTCGAGCTGTTCCTGAATCTGGCTGAATTTCCTGAAGGCAACCTCTATCAGGATAATGGCGGCAAGAACCCCCACAAGCCAGATGACGATGCTTGAGAAGAGAGTGTTTTGGGAGAAGCTGCGGAAGAACTCACCCGCTGTGATGCCAAGTACAGCCAGTATGGTTATCAGCCACTTCAGCCGCCTGAGACGGTTGGCAGCAATGTGGTTATTACTCATCGCCCGCGCTGCATTCTTTGATAAAGCCAATTGTCATGCCGATTATAGTATGCAAGATTCGTGCCCCAGGATTTTTAATATTGCATAATTATAGCTTAACTCAAGCATACAATTCTGTGATGAAGGGAGGCGTAACAGGATTGTCAGGTCAAGGATATTCCCTCGTGAGGCAGGCTTTGCGATCCGGCGTCCGGAAAGATAAGGCGCAATTATTCTGATGAGAGAGGTAAGAAGCCGCGCCCGAGCACTTCCTGAGCGGGTGTGACGATCACAAATGCCCGAGGGTCAACTTCATTGACCACCTTTTTAAGATGGTTGACCTCAGTGATGGTCAAGGCGCACAACAGGATTGAGTGGGTCGCGCCGGTGTACATTCCCTTGCCTTCCAAAACTGTTGCCCCGCGCTTTAGTTCATTCAAAATCGCATTGCCCACTTCAGTCGCCCGATCGGTAATGATCAGCGCCATAAGCTGTCGGCGCCTTCGAGCGACGCGGAACCAGGGTTTGGTGGGCGACTCGGCGGTGGCTTTACCCGACGCGTTTAGCGTGACACCCGCCTCGGCTGCAAAGCGCGGCAGTATCTCGCCGGGGGCTTGTTGCAATTGGACGGTTAGCAGAGCAATCAGGATCATGGAGCTGAAAAACAAAAGCATAAATAGTGTGACTGTCGCCCCGGAAATGCTGCCGATGGACGCCCGAAAGATGAATTCATGCCAGCTCAATACGGCGGAGGGTATCAAGGCAACTTTGGTTGCCCAGGCTATGGTCAGCACAGTATAAATATAAAGATAATTGCGTCTGAGCCTTCTGCCAATCGCTTCCATAATTGAGATTGGGTATTGGGGGTGGAGCAGATTTTCTGCCAGGCTTTCAGCCCAATCCGGTGAAGGTTGGAAGGGCGGCACCAGCATGGAGGCGAAGAAATCCGTCTCCATCAACCGGACGCGGGAGCTCCACAACTCGTAGTATCGGTAGCGACGGGCTTCTATCAGTAAAAACATTGTGACCAACAAAACGTTCATGAGAATCACGCCGTGGAAACCCGACTGACTGAAAGCGATGGTGAGCGATGCGCCAGTGCTGACCACCGCCCAGTTGGTGGTCGTATCTAAACGGGTGCGCCAGATATTGGCTCGATGCACCTCGGCGCGGAAGAAATGCACCATGGCGGTGGTGAATTCACTGGCTCGCAGATGGTAGCCGCGATAAGTCCATACCGGTTCGGATTCAGCCGTTGACTGAGAGGGATTGGCTTTCTCTTTTTGGTTCTCTGTTTGGGATTGGTTCATTTGGTTATTACTCCCGGGTGTAAAAATTCCGGTTGATTTATAGGTCGTCTTGATAGCCTTTACAGGCTGGTTGAGCGTCTGATTTTGCATACAGGCAAACCAGATTCCACCCGTTATCGAAGCGGGCGATGACAACAGACTCCTCCCAGGGACGGTTGGACATGGGGCGTGGGATGGCAAAGCGGTTGATATTTCGATTTTGCCATTCCAGGCGGTAGTGGTCGCTGGCGTGGCTCAAGAAACCACCCACCCGATCCTGTTGGAGCGGTTCTGGCAATTGGGATTCCTGCGTACACTCCAAACCAACCCGCAACATCCAGTCCATTTGGGTAACCATGATCTGAGCGTAAGGGGGCAGGCGAGAGAAGATGCCCAAGGCTCCAACCAGGATGATCAGCAAGATCGGCAGGCGCAACCTCGCCCAGGTTGGGATGGACTCTCTTCTCCCCTCCACCGATTTGTTCACCACCCAGCGCAACAAGGCGGTAAGGGGAGTGATTGCCCCTGCCAACGGTAGAAAAAGGAATAAAACGCCAATGATCTTCCCTGTCCAGTTCGCCTGATCTGACCCGCCACTGGAGAGGGTTAGAATGGTCAGCAGAAATGCGCCGGTGGCGCCGCCGTAAAGCGCCCCAATGATGGACTCGGCGGGTAGAGCTGTAACCAGACCTAACAACGCGCCAATCAGGCTCCAGAGCAAGATATTGCCGATCCAGCCCAGGGGCGGTTGATATAAAGGGACGTGCGGCAGAAGAATCGAGTTAATACTTTGCGAGACGAAACCATAGATAAACCCGAGGCAGGCGCCCAGGAGCGCGCCGGTATAATGGCGAAAAAGCGTGTCATCTTTGATGTTCATCTGTTGTTACACCTGATTTTCTTGCTTACCAAAACCACGG
>FWPV01006135.1_pt1 | contig 23268 bp, 21 predicted proteins | sample 2228371 | NCBI WGS metagenome assembly FWPV01 (sample SAMEA103939776, study PRJEB20133) | metagenome | reverse complement strand
TGCTTCCCGTGTTTTTAATGGTAATTTAACCTGCTCAATTTGCACCGGGTATTTCTCAAGAATTTTATCAATTACCAATTCATTTTCTTCAACGGAAAGTGTACAAGTTGAATATACAATTTCACCGCCTACTTTAACCATTTTAATAGCAGCAACTAAAAGTCTAAACTGTAATTGCTGTAGTCTGTCAACGTGATCCAAAGACCACCAATTACTTACTTCATTTTTCTTTTGTATAATTCCGAGTCCGCTGCAAGGTGCATCAACTAAAATTTTAGTGAAGTGATTATCATAAATTTTACTTAGAACTTCTCCTTTTGAGTGAATTACAGATGCATTGATTACAGCCATTCGTTCAAGATTGAATATCAGAGATTTAATTCTCTCATTATCAATCTCGTTAATAATCAGAGTGCCGCGGTTACTCATTAACTCAGCAAGCTGCGTAGATTTAGATCCGGGCGCACCGCACAAATCCATTACAGTATCAGAACCATCCGGATTAAGAATAATCGGGGGCATCATCGATGATAGGGATTGGATATAGTAAAAGCCTAAAATGTGTTCAATTGTTTTTCCGATTTTATCACCACCGGAAATAATTCTTAAAGCATTATTATAATCTGATAAAACTTCGGATCTAATATTATACTTTTTCTCGAGTATCTGGATGAGCGAGGTTTTAGAAATTCTGGATGTGTTTACACGTATATATTGAGCAGGCTCTGTGTCAATAAATTCCAGATAATGATCAGCAGCATCTTTACCATAAATATCTGAAAAATACTTATAAATTTTTGAAGAGACTTCTATTGCCAATTACGCTACTTTGCCACCGTTATTGATTATAAAATTTTTGATAATCTTTGCCAGGTCTTCAACATTAACATATTTTCTTATAACTATTCCGGGATGATTACATCCCAAGATCATCGATGAAACTTTTTTTACCTGATCATTATATACAGCAAGAACCGGAAGTTTTTTTACAAACAGTCCGTATGCAATTTCAAATCCAACTCCTGTACTGGCACCTGAAACTTCTGCAATCATAAGATTGCTACCATCCAGCCATTTCAAATCTCTTGAGTAAATCTGCCTTTCGTTAAGCGGAATTGTGGACATCAATTTACTGCTAAATTCAGATAAGGCAGTGTGCCCAAGAGCTTCAACAATTTTAATAATCTCTTTATAAAACTCCTGGAATGTTGTATCACCTTTAATAGGTCCTGCACAATAAATTATCATTTTAGCTGTTAAGAATTAACTTATAATATTCTTCATAATGAGGAATCACTTTTGAAGTATCAAATTGGTTTACTGCTCTAGCACGAGCATTTCTGGAAAAAAGCTCATACTTCTTTTGATTTGTCAGCAAGTCCAATGTGTACTTTGCCATTCTCTCAATATCACCAATCTCCGAAATAAAACCGCATTCGTTATGTTTAACTAATTCTGGTAATCCACCAACACTGGAACTGATTACCGGTAAACCACAAGCCATTGCTTCAAGTGCAGCAAGTCCAAAGCTTTCTGATTGAGATGGAATGATAAAAATATCTGAAGAGCTTAATATCTCAACCAATCCTTCCTGCTTACCAAGGAATTTAACATTATCAGTAAGATTTAATTCTCTAACCAATCTTTCGCATTCAGATCTGTCAGGACCATCACCAACCAATAACAGCTTTGCCGGAATTTCTTTTTGTACGATATTAAAAACCCTGATTGCATCAGGAACCCGTTTTACAGGTCTGAAATTGGATGTATGTACTAAAACTTTTTCTCCATTCGGTGCTATATGTTTTCTGAACGCACAATCATTGATGGAAATTTTTTTAAATACTTCGGTATCAACAAAATTCGGAATTACATCTATGTTTTTTTCTATAGAATAATTAGTCAGGGTCTTCTCTTTTAGAAATCTTGAAACAGCAGTAACTCCATCGCTTTCTTCAATACTGAATTTGACAAGTGGCAAAAATGATGGCTCCAATCCCACTAAGGTAATGTCCGTTCCGTGAAGTGTAGTTACAATTTTCAGATTTTTATTCTTAGCAATTTTTTTTGCAAGATAAGCTGATGTAGCATGGGGGATTGCATAGTGTACGTGGAGTAAATCCAGTTTTTCAAAATCCGCCACTTCAATCATTTTGCTGGTAAGCGATAGACTGTACAGCGGAAATTCAAACAGTGGATAAGTGCTTGTTTCCACCTCGTGAAAAAATATATTTTCAATATACTTATTTAATCTGAAGGGAAGTGCATAGCTTATAAAGTGGACTTCGTGTCCTCTTAAAGCCAGTTCTTTACCCAGCTCGGTGGCAATTACTCCACTGCCGCCGTAAGTGGGATAACAGGTTATTCCGATTTTCATTATAAATTATTTTTGTTAGAGTTGAACTCAAATATATATCATTTCAGATGAATAATGAATTCATTTTGAAGTTACTCGATTAAGATTACTTGCAAATGAATTGTAACTTTGCATAAGAGATTTATTATGAAATTATTAGTAATTGGACATTCAGTATTTGATTTAATAGATTCCGAAGGAAAACACGCTGAGGGTGCAGGTGGAATTTACTACACAATATCTGCTCTTAATCGTCTTAAAACCTCTAATGATAAAATCTATTTATGTTCACAGTATGATGATGAAACTTATCCTTTCTTTAAAGATGAATTCAATCTGGTCGAAAAGGATTTTTTACAAAAAGTCGAAAGAATTCCGAGAGTTCACCTAAATCTTACTAAAGGAAGAGAACGTCACGAGTCCTATGAAAATATCACAACATCACTTGAAGTGAAATTTTCTGATTTAAGTCGTTTTGATGGAATTTTGATTAATATGATTACAGGTTTTGATATTTCGTTAAATCAGCTCAAAGAAATAAGACATAATTATTCTGGTAAAATATTTATAGATATACATACTCTTTCCCGCGGCTTGGGAGAAAATTTTAATCGCAATTTCAGACTTATCCCTGAATTTTCTGAATGGGCAAAAAATCTGGATATTATTCAGGCAAATGAAAATGAAATATTTACTCTCGTCGATAAAAATGATGAACAGGAGATAATCAAACACTTAATCCAACTTGGGGTGAAGATAATTTGTGTTACTAGAGGAGAGCAGGGAGCCTCTGCGTACTTTAATGAAAAGGAAAAATTAAATTCATATTCTGTTACAACAAAGAGGATTGAAAATGCTACGGCAATAGGATGTGGAGATGTATTTGGGGCGGTTTTCTTTTATAATTATCTTTTAAACAATGATGTAAAGTTATCACTTAAAAAAGCCGTCAAAGAGGCTACTTTGATATTAGAAAAAAAAATTATTGATAAAGCATGACTACCTTTGATTTTATAAAAAGAAGAATTCTCGTTACCGGATCTAATGGAATGCTTGGCCAACGAACGGTTGAGTTTTATTCCAGATTTAATGACATTGAACTGCTTGCAACTTCAGTTGAAAATGAATCGGTAATAAAAAACATTGATTACATACAGAGTGATATCTCAAACAGAAATGAGATAAAAAAAGTGATTTATGATTTTTGTCCTGATGTAATCATAAACACTGCCGCATATACTAATGTTGACAAAAGTGAAACTGAAAGAGAACTAGCATGGAAAATAAATGTTAAAGGCGTAGAATATTTGGCAGAAGCTTGCCGGGTAATTGATTCACATCTGATTCATATTTCCACTGATTATATCTTTGATGGTAAAAATGGTCCGTACAACGAAAGCGATCTGCCGAATCCATTAGGTTATTATGGAAGAACAAAGCTTGCCAGTGAGAATGCATTAAAAATCAGTGCAATCAAATACACTATACTAAGAACTAATGTTTTGTACGGTACTGCAAAATTCAGCCGCCCTGATTTTGTAAAATGGGTTGTTGATTCATTGAGAAATAATATTGAAATAAAAATTGTTGATGATCAGATAAATAATCCCACTTTTATTGATGATCTTGTTCAGGCGATAAACACAGTAATTGAATTACGAAAAGAAGGCATTTATAATATTGGCGGAATTGAGCTTTTATCTCGTTACGAGTTTACATTAATGATTGCAGATTTTTTTGGATTAGATAAATCTTTAATTAATAAAATTAAAACATCTGATTTAAACCAACCCGCAAGAAGACCTCTTAAATCAGGACTAATAACAATTAAAGCTCAGACAGAATTAGATTATAAACCACACACTATAATGCAGGCTTTAGAATTGATGAGAAAGGAGCTTAATCTGTGAAGAGATTTATTTTATTTATAACATTTTTTATTACTTCATTCGGCTTGGCTCAAAATAATTTACCCGAATGGGCAAAAGGAGTTGTCTGGTATCAGATATTTCCTGAAAGATTTGCAAATGGGGATACCACTAATGACCCGAACGCTGAGAAAGTTTTTATCAATGATAAATCTATTCCTCAAAATTGGGAAGTTAACAAATGGACAAGCAATTGGTTCGAAATATCTGAATGGGAAAAAGAACTAACCGGAAAAAATCGCCAGCTTTATTATGAGAGACGATATGGTGGAGATATACAGGGAATTATAAATAAACTTGATTATTTGAAAGAGCTTGGAATAGGTGCAATCTATCTCAACCCGGTCTTTGAAGCGGTATCCTTGCATAAATATGATGGTTCAAGTTATCATCATATTGATGTTAATTTTGGACCAACTCCTCCTGATGATAAAAAATTAATGCACAGAGAAATTCCGGATGATCCGAATACCTGGACATGGACGGCTGCTGATAAGTTATTTTTAACTTTGATTGAAGAAGTTCATAAACGTGGAATGAAAATAATTATTGATGGTGTGTTTAATCATACCGGAGTTCAATTCTGGGCTTTTCAGGATGTTGTAAAAAATCAGGATAAATCTGAATATGCTAATTGGTATCAGATAGAAAAATTTGATGATCCACAAACTCCTGAAAATGAATTTGAGTATAAGGGATGGTGGGGAGTGAAGTCATTGCCTGAGTTTAACAGAACAAAGGACGATCTTGTTGATGGACCAAAGCAATACATTTTCAGTTCTACCCGCAAATGGATGGACCCAAATGGTGATGGTGATCCTTCTGATGGTATTGATGGATGGAGACTAGACGTAGCACGAGAGGTACCTATTGGCTTCTGGAAGCATTGGAGTGCACTGGTTAAATCAGTCAATCCAAATTCACTTATCATAGGTGAGCTATGGGAACTTTCACCGGATTTTATCTCTGCATCCGGGCCTTTTGATGGATTAATGAATTACAACTTCGCATTTGCTGTAAATGATTTTTTTATAGCGGATAAAAACAAAATATCGGTTGAACAATTTATAAATGCACTGATTAAAATCGATGAAAACTATCCGGAAGAAAATTTATACGTACTGCAAAATCTGCTATCCAGTCACGATACCGAAAGACTTTCATCAATGATTAACAATCCTGACCGAAAATATGAACACGACGCAAATGAGCGAAATAAAAACTATAATCCAGCCAAGCCGCCTAAAAAAATATATGAAAAGCAAAAACTGATTGCAGCATTTCAGTTACTTTATCGTGGTGCGCCAATGATTTATTATGGTGATGAAGTTGGAATGTGGGGAGCGGATGATCCTCATTGCCGCAAACCAATGATTTGGGATGATTTAAATTATGCTAGTGAAGTAATTGATTCTGCTTCCGGATTTAGCAGTGGGTTTGGAAGTTATAAAGTTGAGCAGAATAAAGATTTATTAAATTTTTATAAATCAATAATTGGATTTAGAAATTATCACAAAGCATTAAGCAAAGGAACAATTAAATTTATTTATTCAGATAATGATAGTAAATCGTTTGCTTTTGAAAGAGGTATGAATGATGAAAAACTAATTTGTGCTTTTAATGTTGGCAATGAAGCTGCACAAATTCCTTCCCCTGTTAGTGTGAAAGAAATTTATCCGCTTAAAAATGATATACTTGAAAAGAAGATAGTATTACCACCAAATTCATTTAAGGTTTTTGAAGTACAGGATTAGTATCACTGAGCAAAAATAAAGTTACTTGATTTGAGATGGAATAGCACCCCCGAGAGGAATCGAACCTCCGACCAAAAGTTTAGGAAACTTCTGCTCCCCGCCTTGACCGATGTAAGTCGGGCAGGTATCCACTGAGCAAAAATAAAGTTACTTGATTTGAGATGGAATGGTACCCCCGAGAGGAATCGAACCTCCGACCAAAAGTTTAGGAAACTTCTGCTCTATCCACTGAGCTACGGGGGTATTTAAATTTGCACACCAAAATTACTAATGATCCAAGAAACTTGCATATCTCTTTACATTAGTTTTTTTATTTTAGTTAATAAGTCTATAAAAATTACAGGCATAATAAGTCATTATGAAATTTACAGCAATTCTTCTTCTACTATTTTATTCAATAAACTTTACTCAGATTAAAACTGATGAAAAAGTTATTGGTAATGGAATCTCTTACAAAAAAATTATCAACTCATCGGATACACTTTTAATAAATATTCTGACTATTGATCTATCAAAGAATATCTATCAGATATCTGGAGTTAAAGCAAAAAATCAATTAGATGAAAAGTTAGAAACAAGTGAAATGGCAAGAGCATTTGAGAACTCGGGATTTGAAGTTATCGCAGCAATTAATGCCGACTTTTTTGAGCAGGATGGAGAAGTGATAAATAATATGATTGCCGATGGTGAAATTGTAAAAGCAACAAAGTTTAGTGATTCGCCATTCAATGCTTTCGTAAATTCCCAGTTTGCAATTACAAGAGACAACAAATTATACATCGATAAATTTGTATTCAGTGGATTTGTTGTTCTACCTGATGGAACTGTAGAGCCTATAAAAAGAATTAATTCAAAAGCAGACAGCAATTCGATTTCACTTTATAATAAATTTCAAGGAGAACAGACTCCCACCGCCCCGGATTATTGGAGCGTTGTTGAATTCATTATGGACAGTCTTTATCAATCCGCCGATACAATTTTTTACAGCGTCTCAGAGCGTATTAAAAAATCCGGAAATCAAATTGTTGGATCAAATAATTTAATCTTATCAGCAAACAATCAATATTCATTCTATCTTGATAGAAATATTGACTTAGGTGATACATTAAAAATCGTCTTAAATTTTAATCCGCATATAAAAAACATTTTTACTCTTGTTGGTGGATGGCCAAGATTAGTTATTGATGGACAAAATCAAATAATGATCGATAGAAAAACCGAAGGCGTTATTAGTAGATTTTCAGAGAACAGACATCCAAGAACAGGAGTTGGTTTTTCTAAGGATAGCACAGTGGTTTATTTTATAACTGTTGATGGAAGACAAAAATTAAGCAGGGGAATGACTCTGGCAGAATTTGCCGATTTGATGATTGAGCACGGGATTTATCAGGGATTAAATCTTGATGGAGGAGGATCTACAACAATGGTTGTTAATGGGGAGATTGTGAATAATCCTTCTGATCTGTTAGGTGAAAGAAAAGTCGGTAATTGTTTGGTTGTTATTAAAAAGAAGTAAGTCATTCTCTCAGAATTAAAATTGCTCCGATTAAGATTAAAATGGCTGCAATGCTTCTCTTTAAGAGATCTTTATCATTAAAAAGTTTTCCCCCAATTACAGTTGCCCAGAACACAGAGGTTCTTTTTATAGCTAGCACAAGCGCCACCGAAGCTAAACTAACTGCTACAATTTGTGTGTAGCGATATCCGATAGTTATTACGGAAATTAATGCTATCCATCCCAGTTGATTTTTTTTGATCTCCAGTGAGGAAGCCTGCTCTTTATTTTTAAAGAATAAATAGATTATCGAAAAAATAACAGCAAAATAAATATGCTGAAAAGCTGTTAGCGATATTGGAGATAAATTCAGTTTTATTAACAGAAATTTATCTAGTATAGATGAGGCTGTAAACAAAAGTAATGCAAAAATTATGTATCGATGATAAACTGATTTTATAAAAACACTAAATGGAATAAATAACTCTTTAAAATTTTTGCTTTCAAGAATGAATGTTCCTGCAATTAATAAAAACAAGCCAACTATTTCTATTATTTTCAGAGATTCACCAAGCAGCAAAAAAGCAAACACTGCCACAAAACCCGGAGTTAGAGCTAACAGGGGCAGTGCATTACTTATTTCAAGATTTTTTAATGATACCATCACACAGTAAAAGGCAGCTACACCAATCATAGATTTAATAAACAGAATAGCAAGATTAGTGTAATTAACAGTAGCATAATCTATAAAAAAGAAAAAAGGAATGGAGAATAACAGATTTACAATTGAAAGAAGAAAAGAAAATTCTAGTGCGCCTACTTTAAACAAAACTTTCTTTTGCGTTATAGCGGCAAAAGCAGATAGAAAGGCTGATAATATTGATAGTATAAACCAGGTCATTTAAATATTTCGATTACTATCTGGTTCATTAAAAAGCGATGTTAGTTTTAATAAAAAAGTTTCTGCCTGGTTCAGATAATATTAGTCCTCTGTTTGTAGATAAATGATTTCTGAATTCTTTATTCAGGATATTTTCAACTCCGGCAATTATATTAAAATTCACTTTACCAATTTTTAAATCCGCAAAGTGTAATTTAATATTAAAGTAAGCATAACCCGGTGTAACAAACTCACCATCAGCAACCTTATCCTGTTTAGCAAAAATGTAGGAAGAAATATCAGTCATTAAGCAATCTGATAAATAATATCTAAATCCAATTAATAAATTAAGAGGCGGAATCTGTGGCAGGTCTTTATCGTTTGTTTTATCCAAGCCACGGACATAAGAAAGATTATTGTAAATATCCGCCTTGCCGCTGAATGAAAAATTAAATGAATAGTCTATGCCGTAAAGTAATGCTTCACCAACATTGGTTTTTATTAAAGCATTTCTGCCTTCGTAAATTCCGGGGACTTCGGTCACGAGGTTAGTTAGAGTATTTAAAAATAAATTCAAATTAAACTTTAGATTGGTCGGAAATAATTTAACTCCAAGATCAAAATAATATCCGTCTTCCGGAGCTAAACCGGGATTACCAACCCTAACGATACTTCCTAAATCGATATATTGATATCTTTCTTCGAGCGACGGAGAACGAAAAGATTTTGCTGCATTAAATGATAAACTGGAAAAATTATTTAACTTAAGCAGCAATCCTGCATTAAAAACATATGAATGATTATTTGCTTTTTCTTCTTGCCAGATAATTTTTTGTCCCGCAGGATTATTATTTAAAGTTCCATCATTTATTTCATATAGTGGATTTAAAGTTTCAGTATTATTAAGCCAGATGTAGTCATATCTTCCACCAAATGTTATATCTAATATTTCATTTAATTTAAAATCGTCCTGAACAAAAATACCTGCTGAGTAATAGCTTGCATCTGGTAAAGGCTTCTCAAAAATTGTTTTATAAGTTGTTCTTACAACACTTGAGTCAGCCGGATTTAAAATTTCTATTTTCTGATCACGAGTTCTTAAGCCATTGTAGTCTCTCTTCCAGAAATCAATTCCGGAAATCAAATAATGATTTGAAAAAGAAAAATCTAACTGAGTCTGAGCCCCGTTTGTGTAATGATCTGCTCCGGGATTTATTTTTAATACACTTACTCTGCGCGGAGGCTGTCCGCTAGATGCAGGAATGAATTGAACTATACCCGGAATGTTTTCTACATCTCTGGAAATGAATTGATGAAAATACTTTGCAGATAATTTTACAAATGTTTTACTGAGATTATTAATTTTATATTCAATATTGTAAAGTTGCCTTTCTTCTTGCGGATATGTAACGATAGCATTAGTTGGAAATAAAGGTGTGGCTCCCGGAATTCCGACATCAATTGCTTTAAATCTCTGGAAGTTTATTTTTATTTCGTGATCATCAAATAGCTTTAATCTGAACATTGCACTTATACTATTATCTTCAAACTGGCTGTTATTTAAAGTGCCGGATGGTGTTTTAGTATTATCTGCTTTTCTGAATGAGCCGCTTATTTTCGCAATCCAAATATTTCCAGATGAAAAAATATTTATTCCATTTGCGTACAAATTATTTACTGAACTGAAGCCGCTGGAAAGATTTCCCTTTATGTTAAAATTGCTATCATAACTGCCCGATTTTGTTATTACATTAATAATCCCACCGGTTGCGCCGCTGCCGTATAAAGAAGATGCTGCACCTTTTATAACTTCCACGCGTTCAATATCACTTAAATCAAACATTGATAATCTGGCACTGATATCTGTAGAAGTTTCGATTCTGCTTCCATCCACCAATGTAACCACATTTGAACGGTTTAAACCCCGTATGCTGATTTCAGTGCCCCAAATTCCATCTCTTAAAAGAGAAATCCCTGATTCACTTTTCAATAAATCGGAAACAGTTTGAGATGGATCAGTTTGAATTTCTTTCTCGCTAATGACTGAAACGGGATATGGCAGCAATTCTGGATTTTTTTCAAATTTACTCGAGGTAACAATCACTTCGCCTAATCTGATACTGAGTGGAACCATTGCAATAGTTATTGTTGTATCAGATAATAGCTCTAAAAACTTTTCAACTGATTTGTAACCAACGTGTGTGATTTTTAATTGATAATAACCCGCTAACACATTCCTGAAATCAGCTTCTCCATTCGGGTTGCTTGATGTAAAATATTTATCTGACAGCTGTATGTTAACGTTTGAAAGTTTAGTGCCGGATATTGAATCCGAAACAAAAATCTTTATTTCAAAAGTTTGGGAATAACCAGTAAGACTAAATAAAAGAACGAATAAAATTAATTGTAAAAATCTCATGTTTGATATCAATTCTTATTTTTTTTCATTCCAAATTTAAGTAAAGAAGTGGAGATTGAATATGTAATTCGGGAGTAAGATTAACTTTAATTGTTCTAAAACACAAAGCTTACAATTTTTTAATATTTGCAGAAAAAACATCAAAATTGTTATAATAGGTTCACAAAATAATTCATTCTTAACATTCAATAATTTTAAGGGCAGATTTATGAAAAAATATATCTTAACAATACTCTTCTCATTTCTTTTCATCTCAAACATTTTTTCGCAAGAAAAACCGATTCAGGTTGCATTATTTAATCCAATCCAAATCTTTCCTGAAAATACATCCATTACAGGTGTGAGAATAAATTTGATTTATGGTAAGAATGTAAATGTAAAAGGAATAGATTGGGGTTTTGTAAACTCTACAACAGGTAACCAGGTTGGCGCTCAGTTTGGATTTGTCAATCTTGTTGACAACGGCTTCCTTGGATTTCAAAGCGGTTTTGTAAATGTTACAGACAGCAAATTTGAAGGTTTGCAATGGGGATTTGTAAACTATCATAAGGGAAAGGTTAGTGGTTTACAATTAGGATTTGTTAACTATGCCGGTAATATGTACGGATTACAAATCGGTTTAATTAACATTATTAATCAGGGTGGGGCATTCCCATTCTTCCCGATTGTCAACTGGTCATTTTAATGTTATCAGTTACTAAGATTAATTATTAATCTTTAATTAATTACTGTAATTCATTTAAGGAGGGTATATGGATTCAAAAAAACTGGCAGCAGAGTTCATAGGCACATTTTGGTTAGTACTTGGTGGTTGCGGCAGCGCAGTTCTTGCGGCTGCTTTTCCACAAGTTGGAATAGGATTGCTTGGTGTAGCTTTGGCTTTCGGGTTAACGGTTCTTACAATGGCTTACGCAATCGGACATATTTCAGGGTGCCATCTCAATCCGGCAGTTACACTTGGTCTCTGGGCAGGCGGTAGATTTAAAGGATCAGAAGTTTTGCCGTACATTATTTCTCAGGTTCTTGGAGCTATTGCAGGCGCAGGAGTTTTATATCTCATCGCAAGCGGCAATCTGGGATTTGATATCAATAACGGATTAGCTTCAAATGGTTACAGCGAACATTCTCCTGGTGGATATACTTTAACTTCAGGATTTGTTACAGAAGTTGTAATGACATTTATGTTCTTAATGATTATCCTTGGAAGTACCGATGAAAGAGCTCCCAAAGGATTTGCTCCAATTGCTATTGGTCTTGGATTAACCTTAATTCACTTAATTAGTATTCCTGTTACAAACACTTCAGTAAATCCCGCAAGGAGCACCGGTCCTGCAATATTTGTTGGTGGCTGGGCTTTATCACAGCTTTGGCTTTTCTGGGTTGCTCCAATAATTGGTGGAATTCTGGCAGGATTTGTCTATAATTTTATTGCCGGAAAATCTAAATAAATCTTTTCTAATCCTTATTTTTGAGCGCAGGGTATTTAATATTCTGTGCTTTTCTTATTATAAAAATTTCTGGAGTTATATGAAAGAAAACATTCTTGGTAAAGCTAAAGCCGCGATGGAAGCAGTTAAGAGCAAAGTAACTGAGTTTGCTGAAACGATTAAGATTGGTCAAATGAAATTAAAAAACATCAATATCACATTGAGTTTAATACCTAGAATCAGCATATCAATATCATAGTTAAATGCAGACTGATAATTCTAAAATACAGAGCATAGCAAGTTTACTTAAATCGAAAAATTTTGATAGAGATATAATCGAGATTGTTACAAGGCAGCTTAATATGTTTTTAAATGGAGTTAAAATTCCATTTTTAGTAAAGCCTTGCACAATAGATGATGGTATCATCAGATTAGATGAAAATCAGCATAAAGATTTGATTGAAATTTATAACAACGCGGCTCTCGAAGGACGACTGATGAAATTTGTTCCAGCTTCCGGTGCAGCATCAAGAATGTTTCAGAAATTGCAATCGGTTTTAAATAAATATGAGAATGATTGTTTGGATGATTTAAAAAAGAAATCTGAAACAAATACTGAATGCAAAGCAGCAGTTGAATTTATATCAAACCTGGACAAGTTTGCTTTTTATGAGGAATTAAAATCAATTTTAAATTGCAATGATGAAGAGATGAAAAAAATTTCATCGCAATCACCATCACTAATTTTAAATACTTTGTTAAATAAGAGTGGATTAGGTTATTCATCCAAGCCAAAAGGTGCAATAAAATTTCATAATTATAGTGACGGTGCACGAACTGCTTTTGAAGAACAAATTTATGAGTCAATGCACTACATTCCGGATCGGCATAATAAATTAAGAATTCATTTCACTATCTCAGAAGAACATACAGATTTGTTTAATGAAATTATTGGTGAGCTAAAAGAAAAACTGAACGATACAGATTTTAAATTTGAAATAAGCTTTTCATATCAGAAAAAATCTACCGATACTATTGCTGTTGATCTGGAAAACAATCCTCTGTTTGAAAAAGACGGTTCATTGTTGATGCGTCCCGCAGGGCACGGTGCACTTCTTGAAAATCTTAATGATTTGCAGACAGATATTGTTATCATCAAAAACATAGATAATCTTTGTGTTGAGCAATTAGCAGGCGACACTTTTTTATTTAAGAAATTGTTGGTTGGTTATCTGATAGATGTACAGGATAGAATATTTAAAATTTTATCAGAACTTGATGAAAAAGAATCTGATGATGATCTCTTTTCCGAAGCTTTTGATCTAATAAAAAATGTGTTACAATTACAACCAGATGAAAATTATTTTCAGTGGGATTCGATCGGGAAAAAGGAATATTTAAAAGAACTTCTTGACAGACCTATTCGGGTTTGTGGAATGGTTAAAAATAAAGGTGAACCCGGTGGCGGACCATTCTGGATAAGAGATGGAAATAAGTTGTCTAAACAAATAGTTGAGCAGGCACAAATAAATTCTGAAGATGAAAATCAGATAAAAATATTCCGCAGCTCAACTCATTTTAATCCTGTTGATATCATTTGCGGATTAAAAAATTATAAAGGAATCAATTTTGATTTATTAAAATTCAGGGATGATGAAAGCGGAATCATAACAATTAAATCAAAAGATGGTAGAGAGTTAAAAGCTTTAGAATTGCCCGGTTTATGGAATGGTGGAATGGCACATTGGCTGACTATTTTTATTGAGGTTCCAATATCAACTTTCAATCCTGTAAAAGAAATAAATGATTTACTACGCAAAGAACATCAGCAGATAGATTTAAATTAATATTACAATTAGAGTTTAATTAAAAGCAATTTATGGAAGAAAAATCTTTTAATGAAGATATCCTGAACTCACTTGCAGAAGGTGTGTTAACTGTTGATAAAAATTTTAAAATAAAGTTTTTTAACAAGGCTGCAGAGCAAATTACTGGGTACAGTAAAGATGATGTAGTTGGGCAATTTTGTAAATATGTCTTTAAATGCGAGCTCTGCCAGATTAAATGCCCAATTGGTTTAGTACTTGAATCAGGTAATGATATTTATGAATATAACTCTAATATTGAAACAAAATCTGGTAAAAGAAAAAATATAAGATTAAATGCAGCCATTCTTAAAAACAAAGAAAGTGAACCTGTAGGAGGAGTAATTTCCTTCCGGGATTTATCCGAACTTGAAATAATCAGAAGAGAAACAAATTTGCTAACAAATTTTTTTGGTATCATTGGGCACAGTAAACCAATGCAGGAAATATTTAGCTTGATTCAGGAAATATCAGAATCGGATGCAACTGTTTTGATACAAGGTGAATCCGGTACAGGAAAAGAATTAATTGCTGATGCAATTCAGGCTACAAGTTTAAGAAAAGACAAAATATTTCTGAAAGTAAACTGCTCAGTCTTTCCACAAAACTTACTTGCAAGTGAATTATTCGGTCATATCAAGGGCTCTTTTACTGATGCAATAAAAGACAGACCGGGAAGATTTGAACTTGCAAATGGCGGTACAATATTCCTTGATGAAGTTGCCGAGATGCCATTGCAAACACAAATTCAGTTGTTACGTGTGTTACAGGAAGGCACATTTGAAAGAGTTGGTGAATCAGTAACAAGAAAAACTGATGTTCGGGTTATATCAGCAACAAATATTGATGTTAAAAAAGCATTGGACAGCGGCAAGTTGAGGGAAGATCTTTTTTACAGATTAAATGTGATTCCTGTTTTTGTTCCGCCTTTAAGAGAAAGGAAAGAGGATATACCGTATCTTATCAGACATTTTATTAGTGACTACTCGAGAATTTACAAAAAGGAAATAGAAGATATTGATGATGATGCATTGGAAATTTTAATGAGTTATTCATGGCCGGGCAATGTGCGCGAACTTGAAAATGCAATCGAATATCTAATCGTCCGAAATAAGAGTGGTAAAAATATTTCTATCAATAATCTCCCTTCTAATTTTAAAGTAAATCTTTCAGTCTCTCCCAGCGAAGTGATAAATGAAGTTAAAAACGATAACACCTCGCAGCTAATTAAACTTCTTCAAAAACACCACTGGAATAAAACCAAAGTAGCAAAAGAATTAGGAGTTGGCAGAACCACCTTGTGGAGAATGCTAAAGAATTTAGGCTTAGATTCCAACCGCTAACCGTTTCATACTGTTCCAATCGGAACAGAATGTTTCTGATAATTTCCTCCTCTTTTTTAAATTATTTGAACAATTAATAAAAATCTCTTTTTGATCGAAACATAATGTTTCAACTAAAACTATTTTAGTTGCGAATATTCACTATAAATAATGGCAAAATATTTGCCTATTATGAGTACTATGAGTGAAATGTTAGGCAATCAATATTTTCTGTCCCGTAATTATCAGTTAGCTGCAACAGTCTATTCCAAAGTTCACGAAGAACACCCTGAAAATTTATCCGTTACAAAAAGAATGATTATTTGTCTTACTCAAACTGGCGAGATTAATCGGGCATTTAACTTATTCTACGAGCTGGTAAATGAAGAAATTAGAGTTATTACTGAAACAGATCCTGTGGCAGATGATTGTCCTTGTGGAGAACTAACTGAGAAATATGGGAAAATTCTTCCTTACGAAAATAATTCCACTGACTTAAAATTATTGTTGGGAATATTGTGGTTATACTGCGATGCTAAAAAATCAATGGAGTTTTTTGAGCAGTTGAGTAAAGAAAATCCAAATGAAGGCAGATATAAAGAAATAGTTTACACAATCAGAAAACATTTAAATAACAAAATTTAATTCACACAAAATCTTTCAAGGGAGAAAAATTATGAGAAAAATTTCGGTTACACTTCTTATTCTTGTTGCTTTCGGGTTAACCGAGTGGGCATATGCTCAGGCAAACTTTAGCACAAGTTTGCACGCTACCAGAAATGGTAAACCATGGTTCTACAACAAAGTTGAGAATGGTGGTTCCGGTGGATTCGAAACTTTTACAAACGTTCCCATTACACAATTGGGATGCGTTGAGTGCCACGACGCAGTAGATGCAAACGGTAATCCTTACCCAACAAACTACACGCCAGGTTGCGTTGATTGTCACTCATCAACATTTGCAGTTACTCAGGGAGATTGCCTTGGTTGCCACTCAAGAGAAGCAGCTATAATCAATAATCCAAATCTTTCGGATGTTCATAGAACTGCAGGCTTTACCTGTATGACTTGTCACAAGAAAGAAGAGTTACATGGTGATGACGGTGTCGCATATAAATCGTTATTTGATCCCGGTGCGATTCAAGCAGATTGTTCAAACTCAGGCTGCCATGCAGGATTTACACATCCAAATCCATCAGTTGATCCTCACGGCGGAAAATTGCATTGTACATCTTGTCATGCTCAATCAAATTTAGCCTGCTATAATTGCCATTTTGAGAGCCAGGTTGAGACACATCTAAAAAGACCTCAAAGACAGCTGACTGGTTTTATATTTTTAGTTAACAGAACAAAAGATAACAAAATACATCCGGCAACCTTCCAATCAATTACTTATCAGGGTAAAGCCGGGATCGTAATTGGTCCATCTGTTGCTCATACAATAGTAAAAACCGGCGCAAGAACCTGTACAGACTGTCATAAAAATATGGGCGGAAATATTCCTGCAATAAATGATTATGATGAAGATGGTATTATGAAATTTGCAACCTGGAAAACCGACAGTACATTAAGCTGGCATCAGGGAGTTGTTCCAATACCGGAAGATTATGAAAGATCTTTTGTTATGGACTATTTAACTTATAATGGATTAACAAGCGATCCTGTAGCTCCATCAAAGAACTGGTCAATTATTAAGAGCGATGAGGACCAATTCCAAATGCTTTACTGCACGCCATTAAGCGTAGATCAGATGGCTAAACTTGGAATGAATACAACCTGGGTTCCGGTTGAGCTGGCTGCGTTCACCGCTTCAGTTAGCGGCACAAACGTTAATCTTAGCTGGACTACTGCGACCGAAACCAATAATAATGGATTTGAAATCCAGAAAAAAGTTGCTGGTAAATTTGTTGCTATTGGATTTGTGAAGGGACACGGAACAACATCTGAACAACATCAATATTCATACACTGATAAACAAACTCAACCGGGCAAATATGTTTATCGTTTAAAACAGCTTGATCTTGATGGTACATTTGAATATTCAAAAGAAGTTGAAGTAAATGTAATTCAAGGTTTGACGTTCTCGTTAGCACAGAATTATCCAAATCCGTTTAATCCAACTACAAGAATTTCCTATACAATTCCACAGGCAGCATACGTTCAACTTAACGTTTATGATGGACTTGGAAATCTTGTTAAAGAATTAGTTTCAGAACAAAAAGAAGCCGGATATTTTGACGTCCAGTTTGACGGATCAAACTTATCAAGCGGTATTTACTATTATCAAATCAAAGCCGGAAACTTTACTGAAACCAAAAAATTAGTTCTGATGAAATAGTAAAGTTTCTGTTTTCATAACATCCCCCTAAAGGTGCCCAAAACGGGCACCTTTTTTTGTCGGCAAATTTATTCTTAAGAAAAAATTTTCCTTGTAAATCTTACCCAATTATCTTCATTTCTTCTTTACTCAGCTTGATTAAGTGAAAAATTCTAAGGTTTGATTAAAATTGTCTGTGGTACAAAGCTTGCGAATTTTTTCGTAAAAATTTTGTGGAAAGGACTGCTCATGGGCTTAACTGAAATAGGAGTTATACTCTTTTTAGTGGCACTTTTAGTAATCGGATTTATAAATTCAAGAAAAGTTTCGCAGGAATTAAAAAAACTTGGTGTAGATAAGTAGTAAAGTAAAAATTATTTTTTTCTACTTAAGACCTCGGTTGAATTTCCTCTACCGATAATTACCATATCAGCAATGTTGTTGAATAATCCCACTTCAACCACGCCGGGCATTACTTTTATTTCTTTTTCCAGATTAATCGGATCTTCAATTTTACCAATGTACAAATCAATTATTTCATTTCCGGAATCAGTTAAAAATGGTTTACCGTTCAATATTCTTTTTACAGGATTGAAACCCAAATAATCAAGTTTTTTAGCTAAATGAGTTGAAGCAAAAGGTATTACCTCAACCGGCAGCGGAAACTTTCCTAACTTCTCAACAAATTTAAATGAATCAACAATCCATATAACTTTATTTGAACAAGTAGCAATAATTTTTTCAAAAAGTAAAGCACCGCCTCCGCCTTTAATTCCATTTAAATTACAGTCAACTTCATCTGCCCCATCAATTGTTAAATCTATTACATCAATTTCATTTAAATTAATTAACGGGATGTTTAAGTTTTTTGCAATTCTGGTAGTTTGTAATGATGAAGAAATACATTTTACTTTTAAGCCTTGTTTAATCATCTCGCCAAGTTTATTTAACATAAATAAAACTGTTGAGCCGGTGCCCAACCCTAAAATCATTCCGTTCTCAATAAATTCAGTTGATTTTTCTGCTGCAAGCTGCTTTTCAATCATTACTTTTTTGAGTTTAGTTATTAATAAAATCTTTAACTAATCGTAATTTAGTAATAGAAAAATAAAATTGTTTTATAAAACTTAAATTGTAAACAAAATTATAGGTGAAAAAATGCACCACTACGATCCAAGTGTTGAAATACAGGACTATTTGGTGTTTGGAGAATATGGGGATGTGAATCCTTCGATCACAGATTCATCAACGTATACTTTTCTTAATCCGCAAACTATGAACGAATTGTTTGAGCACGAAATAGAAGGGTGTTTTTTATACTCGCGGCATTGGAATCCAACAAATAAATATCTTGCTGATGCACTTGCTAAACTTGAAGATTCTGAAGCAGCAATTGTAACTGCATCCGGAATGGGAGCGATTACCTGCACTATTCTTCAGTTGTGTCAGTCGGGTGATGAAATTATTTCCAGCAGAACAATTTATGGCGGCACTTATGCTTTCTTTAAGAATTTTTTACCAAGGTTTGGAATTACAGTAAAGTTTGTTAATACGCAGGACTTAAAAGCGGTCAAGTCAGCAATTACAAAAAAAACAAAAGTCATCTACTGCGAAGCAGTTAGCAATCCATTATTAGAGGTTGCAGATATTCCCAGGTTATCTGAATTAGCAAATAAAAATAAAATAAAGCTGGTGGTTGATAATACATTTAGCCCAATCATAATTTCTCCAATTCATCTTGGCGCACACACTGTTATACATAGTTTAACAAAATTTATTAATGGCACAAGTGATTGTGTAGCAGGATGTGTATGCAGTTCAAAAGAATTTATTCATCAATTAACTGATATAAATTCCGGAGCATCGATGCTGCTTGGACCGGTTCTTGATAGTTATCGTGCAGCATCTATATTAAAAAATCTTCATTCTCTTCATATCAGAATTAAAAAGCATGGTGAGAATGCACTGTATCTTGCGGAGAAACTTGAAAGATTAGGATGCAAAGTTTTTTATCCGGGATTAAAATCTCACAAAGGTCATAAGCTCTTAAAAGAAATTATGAATGAAGGATTTGGATTTGGTGGTATGCTTGCAGTAGATGCAGGCACAACTGAAAAGGCAAATGAGTTGATGGCAAAAATGCAGCAGGAAAAGGTTGGATATCTTGCTGTAAGTTTGGGTTACTTCAAGACATTATTTTCTTCTCCCGGGCATAGCACATCTTCTGAGATTCCGGAAGATGAAAGAAAAGCAATGGGTTTAAGTGAGGGACTTGTGCGAATTTCAATAGGTCTGGATAATGATATTAAGAAAACATTTAACCGAATAAAAAAATGCATGCAGGAAGTCGGATTGTGTAAATAAAGTTTTTACTTCTGATTGATAACCGGATAATAGCCTGGTCTAATAAACAGAATTACTCAGGTTTGAATAAAGCACAAACTGCACCTGCCGGGTCCTGAATGACACAATATCTTCCGTAGCCCGACATATTTTTGGGCTCAACAAGTACCTTACCGCCAAGCTTAATACAATTCTCTGCACTTTTATCAACATCAGCAACCGTAATATAAATTAACCATTGAGGTGGCAGTTTAGAATTAATTCCTTTTGCGTGACAGATTCCCGCGGCTACTTTATTGCTTTCAGGAGCAATCATTGTGTAATCATCATAATCACCCATTGAAATTCCTTCCGGAATCCATCCGATAACTTTGGCGTAAAAATCTTTTACTTCTTCAGCATTCGGAATTGTTAAATCACACCACGTGATAGAGCCTATTTCCGGTTTAGGTTTATCGCTCATAGCCAGTACATCCTATTTTATGAATATGATAATGAACCAGTAAATTATCGTAAGAAGAAAAACTCCCCAAAACGGAATGCTATTAATCCACTTAAAAAATCCAACACCAACTCCAATTATTACACCAACCATCAAATTACCTATTGCATAACCATATAACATTCCTACCAAAATGCCTAAAGCTAAATCAATAGATTTTAGCTGAATCCTTTTTTGTCGGATAAGTTCTTCGCGGGAGTATTCCATAGTAACCTCAAATAATGCTTACAATACTTAATAAAATTATTTGATGAATACAATCTTACTAGGACAATTATTTTGAATTCAGAAAAAGTTTAAAAATTTAAATAGCTTTTTCCAGCTCGTGGGTTTCTGTGTTGTGTTCAATACTAAATAAAAATTTAGCATTGGGATTTTTTTCTTTTGCTGCATTAAGAGCATAAACTGAATCCGCTAAAAATACTAGATTGCCGTGCTTATCGTTAAAAAGATTATGAGATCGGATACGGAGTAATTCACTAATATCTTCTTCTTTATCATAAATAACCCAGCAGGCTTTATAGAAGTTTAAAGGTCTGAAGTAGCAAGCTGCGCCGTATTCATTTAATAATCTGTATTCAAGTACATCAAACTGCAGGTCACCAACTGTACCAACAACTTTTCTGCTGCCGTTATTTTGAATAAACACCTGAGCTAAACCTTCGTCGGTTAATTGTCTTATTCCTTTATCCAGTTGTTTGGATTTAAAGGGATCACTTAACTGAAGCTCTTTGAAAATTTCCGGAGAGAAAGTCGGAATACCTTTATACATAAAACTTTCACCTTCAGTAATTGTATCACCGATTTTAAAGTTACCAGCATCATAAAGACCAATTACATCACCGGGGAAAGCCTCATCAATAGTAGTTTTATCTTGCGCCATAAAAGAAGCAGGATTGGGAAATTTTAATTCACGTTTTAATCTTACATGATAATAGAACTTATTGCGTTCAAACTTACCGGAACAAACTCTTAGAAATGCAATTCTGTTTCTGTGCTTCGGATCAATATTCGCGTGAATTTTAAATACAAATCCAGAAAACTTTTCATCTTCCGGATTTATCAAACCGGTTGTTGTTTGTCTTGCTAAAGGCTTTGGAGCAATCTTAATAAAAGTATCCAGCAGTTCTTTTACTCCGAAATTATTTACGGCACTTCCAAAGAAAACGGGGGCAACGTTTCCTTTTAAATAATCATTCACATCAAAATGATCATATGCTCCATGGATAAGTTCCAGATCATCTTTCAGTTTTATTGCATCATCTCCGAATCTTTCAAATAAATTTGGGTCGTCAATTCCTTTGAAGAGTTCTACTTCTTCTTCAATCTTCTGTTTGTTTGCTTTAAAGAATGAAAAAGTATTTTCATAGATGTTATAAACACCCCTAAAATTAAAACCCATTCCCATTGGGTAACTTAAAGGTCTGACTTTAATATCAAGTTTCGCTTCAATTTCATCAAGTAGTTCAATTGGATTTTTTCCTTCGCGATCCAGCTTGTTAATAAAAACGATAACAGGTGTGTTTCGCATTCTGCAGACATTCATAAGTTTTTCTGTTTGCTCTTCAACACCTTTTACACAATCAATAACTAGTATTACGCTATCTACAGCAGTAAGTGTTCTGTAAGTATCCTCTGCAAAATCTTTATGTCCGGGGGTATCTAATAAATTTATGTTGTAACCGTTGTAATGAAAACTCAATACTGAAGTCGATACAGAAATTCCACGCTGCTTTTCGATATCCTGAAAATCAGACGTAGCTGTTTTCCTTATCTTATTAGATTTTACAGCACCTGCTATTTGGATTGCACCGCTGAATAGAAGTAACTTTTCTGTTAATGTGGTCTTGCCTGCGTCAGGGTGACTGATAATTGCAAATGTTTTACGTTTTTGTATTTCTTTAATAATGCTCATAGTAATTAATTTCTAAATAAAAAATAAATCGGATATGATCTTCAGATCAGCTTTACAGAAAGAAGTAGATGCGACCGGGATTTAAATTATGCATTTTCATTGCGGGTGCAAATATAATAAATCTTAGGAGAAGATAAAGAAGTTTATTAACTAAAAAGAAGTTATTACTTCAATGAGTTCTGTAACTCTACACTTGATAGCTTAAAATTTTCCGGAGCAACCTGATAAAATGCACTTAGCTGATGTATCATCTTCTGCAACTCTTTGCAATCGGGAAGCAAGTTAGATTTTGAAATCATCTCAATTGGCATTTTCTTTACAAGATTATCATATAAATCTTCAACTTCATCCTGAGCAATTTGCAGAGATAAACTTATATTATCATAAAGTGCCTGCTTAATCTTGCTAAACTCTTTGTAAGCAACAAGATGATTGATTATTATATCGCTGAATGTATTTAACGTTGCACACAAAATATTTGGTTCAAATCCTTCTGCAAATCTTCTCAATGCTATTTCATCAATATAGTGGAGAAGGAGACTTCTATCGCTGCTTCTGATTGTGGCTAGTAGCAGATGATATAATGCACTCATATAACACTGAAAATCATTCAGGGGCATTTCTTTGTACTTTGTAAAAATTCCTTTGGGATTTTCATCAAGAATAATTTCAGAGATTCTTATTAAAATCACTTCCTTCTGTTCAATCATTTTTTCATAAATCATAAGATTTGCTCTGCTGGCAA
>FWPV01006134.1_pt1 | contig 23270 bp, 20 predicted proteins | sample 2228371 | NCBI WGS metagenome assembly FWPV01 (sample SAMEA103939776, study PRJEB20133) | metagenome | reverse complement strand
CACGTGGTACAGCTCGGCGATGAACAGCACCCGACCCGGCTTGAGCGTATCGCCCGTGGAAAGCTGGTTCAGCTCGAACAGACTGGCGACCGACACCTTAAATTTCTCGGAAATGCCGAGCAAGGTGTCGCCTTCCTGGACGGTGTAAGTAATCGCCCCGGGTATCGAAAGCTCGATTTGCGGCGCGACGGTCTGAGGCAGCGTGGGCAGCGGCGTCAGGCTAAGGTCGGCTGTCTGGGTGACCGCCTGGGTTGCCAGCACCTGAGGCAGCGCCGAGGGGCGTTGGGGCAGCAGGCTGACGGCGAAGACGATGACCGCCACCAACAGGACAAATCCCGCCCCAGCCCACGCCCAGCCCGCCGCCCGGCGCAACGCTTCGCCCCAGGCGCGGCGCGGGGGATATTGCGGGCTGTTTGCCATCCGACGGGCGCGCTCATCAAGCTCGCTCTCCAAACGGCGGGCGAAACCCGGCTGCGGGGAAGCGGAACGATAGATTCGCGCCAGCCGGTCTTCAATTTCCGAACGACGCTCAGAATCAGGTTGTGGGGTCATACCTCCTGCCTCTCTCACCCGGAAGCGTCCATGAGCCGTTCCAGGCGATTCAATAAGCGGTAAAGCTGCATCTTCACCGCCGCGGGGTTGCGCCTGAGCACTTCAGCCAGCTCGGCAAAGCTCAACTCGGCGGCGAAGCGCAAGCGCAGCAGCTCCTGCTCATCCTGGCTCAGGCTGGCGACCAACGCCTCCAGGCGCTCTGTCTCCTCGTCGGCGATGAGGCGGGGCAGTGGGTCGCCCTCGCCGGACAGCGAATCGTGCAGTGCCTCGAGGCTGACCTGTCCGCGCTGGAGACGGAAGTGGTCGGCGGCTTTGCGCCGGGCGATGGCGAAGAGCCAGGCGGCGAAGGCGCCCCGATGGTTGTAACGGGGCATCCCCTCCAGGGCTGCCAGGAATACCTGCGAGGTCAAATCCTCGGCGACGGCGCGCTCACGCACCCGAAAGTAAAGGTAACGGTAGACCCGCCCCAGGTAGCGCCGGTATAAGCGGCTGAAGGCTGCCGGGTCTGCCCGGCAGGCTGCCAGGATGGCGCCTTCATCGTCTTCGCTATCCATCGTGCCTGACGCCGCGAACAAATTTGCCATGCATCTCCTCGGTCTCACCCGAAGCGCCAGCGCGCCGGGCGTGTCTATCAATCATATCGGAATAATCCCTGAAAAGTAACAGGTGAAAGCAGGGGCGCGAAAAAAAATCACCCGTTCAAATCAGGCGGTTGGCTTGCGCCAGGGCGTAACCGCGGCTCCAACCGTGACCCGCTTCATATCCCGCCCGCCACTCCTGGGGGGAGAGGCGCTCCTGAATCAGGCGGCTGCGCCGGGCGAGGAGTTCCTGGTAGAACCCGGAAAAGTTCACCCCAGATTGCTCCGCCAGCGCTGTGATCGCCCCCAGGAAGCGGGCTGCCTGAATCATGATCGCGCGATCATCGGCTTTGGTCTGCGACAGGTAACCCACCAGGGCGCACAGGTACACCAGGGTACGACGGATATGCAGGCTGACGATCTCAGAGGCTTGCAACAGGCGCTGGCGCGCCCGGGGGATATCGCCGCGGCGCAGGGCGATCTCCGCCAGGTCGGTGGTCGCCATGGCAGTGAAAATCACGTAATCTGGCGGAAGCAGGGTCAGCGCTTGCTCCAGCAGGGATTGAGCCTCGTCCAGCTTGCCCTCGAAAAACGACAACTCCCCCAGTTGCGCCAGGGGTGAGCCGGGGTTCAGGCTCTGCGGGTCGGCACGCGCCAATGCCAGGCACTCGTCCAGCACCTGACGGGCATGGGGGTATTCCCCCCGTTCGATATAGATGCGCCCCAGACGGTTGAGATAAATCGCCTGTTTGCCGGGTAGATCATACTGACGACCCAACTCCGCCGCCTGGCGGGCGAATTCCAAACCGAGTTCGAAATCGTGCTGCTGCCAGGCGAGATCGGCGGCTTTCTGCAACGCATCGGCGCGCAGCGCAGGCTCGACCTCCACCGGCAATGCCAGCAACTGGCGGACGATGTTCAGCCCCTCGCGAAAATACCCCAGAGCAGACCAGACGCGATCCAGATATCCGGCAAGCTCGAACCCTACCTGCGCATGTTTCTGGGCAATTGCCCATCTGAACACGCCGCCTAAATTCCCGGCGTGAAGCTCGAAGAAAGGGGCGAAGTCTGACGCAGGCGCCTGCGCGATGAGCTTCTGCGTCAGCTCCAGGAAATACCGCGCGCGGCGCGCTTCCAGCTCCTCCCGCCGGCGAGGGTCGAGCAGCATCCCGGCATACTGGTGAATCACTTCCAGCATGCGCCAGCAAGACACCCCGCCGATGACACCGCGCTCCAGCAGGGAATGCTCCACCAGGCTGTTCAACGCCTGATGCGCTGCGCCGGGAGAAAGCGGGTCTCCCTCCAGGCAAACCGCGGCGACCGTCGGGGCGTCAAACCAGCCCGAGAACACCCCCAAATCGCAGAACAGGCGCTGCTGGGCTTCGCTCAGTAAGTTATAGCTCCAGGCGACGACGCTCTCCAGGGTGCGCTGGCGCGCCGGCAGGTCGCGCGCCGGCGTGCTCAACTGGGCGATCCAGTTCGATTCGGGTATACGGTGCAGCATCGCATCAATCTCTTCCAGGCTCATGCGCCTCAGGCTCGCCGCGGCAAGCTCCAGCGCCAGCGGTATCCCCTCCAGAGTCGAGCAGATATCAACCACCACCCCGGCGTTTTGGGGGGTGACGCTGAACTGGCGTTGCTGCTGGCGGGCGCGTTCCACAAAGAGCTGGACGGCTTCGTAGTCCATCAGCGCCGACCAATTTTGCGCGGTTTCGATGGGCGGGATGGTCAGCGGCGGGACGAGGTACTCATATTCTCCATAAACGTGAAGGGGGGTGCGGCTGGTGGCAAGCACTTTCAGCCCGGCGCAACTTTTCATCAGGCTGGCGATCTCAAGCGCCGCCTCAGCCACCTGCTCGAAGTTGTCCAGGATGAGCAGCATGCGGCGCTCTCTGAGTTTCTGAGCGAGCTGCTCCATTCCAGCCGTAGGGGGCAAATCCAGGGTGGAGATCGAGCGAATCAGCGCCGGCAGGACAAAGGCGGCGGCTTCGATCTCGGATAAATCCACGAACCACACCCCGTCCCCAAATATGGGCAGCGCCTGCCTGCCGCTCTGGAGGCACAGGCGGGTTTTGCCGATGCCCGGTGGACCGATGAGGGTGATCCAGCGCACGGCGGGATCGGCGAGCATCTGGGTGATGGCGTTCACATCCTGGACGCGGTTCACCAGCGAGGTGAGCGGGACAGGCAGGTTTTCGGGCGGCGTTAGCGGCGGGGCGCTCAATGCGCCGGGTTGAACCTCCAGGGAGGCGCTGCGAGCGAGCTTAAGGAAAATCTCTTTATCGCTCTCAGGTATTTGCAAGGCGCGCGCCAGCAATTCCGCCAACTGCTGGGAGGGCTTGCGCTCACCCGCCTCCAGTTTACGGATGGTGGCGGCGCTGCAACCAACCCGCTCTCCCAAACCCGCCTGGGTCAGGTCGAGCATTCTCCGGCGACGCTTCAACCAGTCTGGAAAAGTCTCGTAACCCATCTGTCACGCAAATTGTCACGCTGAGCGTGACCAAAAATGAGAGAAAATAGATATCCTTATACCACCTTTGGATGCGAAGATTATATAACAAAATCGCCATCATCTAAATAGGGACAGGCATTGATGAATCACGACCACGAGAGAAAAATTCACATTATTATCAATCGCCAGCAGGAAGCCTGGAACCGGCAGGACCCGGTCATGTTCTCGCAGGATTGCGACCGGGAAATCTCCTTCACCAACATATTGGGGCAGGTGTTTTTCGGCAAGGGTGCCTTTGAGGCAAGACACGCCCAAATTTTCGACACCATCTTCAAGGGTAGCCGATTGAGCATGTCTTTACGCCGGATGCACTTCCCTGCCCCAAACCTGGCGCTGGTGGACATCGGCGTCGCCCTGAGCAGCTACCAGGGGCTGCCCCCCGGGGTCAGCCCCTCGCCGGATGGCGTCTTGCACACCGCTTTGTTGCAAGTGTTCATCCTCTCGGATGACGGCTGGCGGGTGGCGGCATACCACAACGTGGACCTCAAGGGTCACTTCAACGCTTGAATTCAACCAAAACCAACCATCTTTCAGGAGAAACTATGCGAAATATCCTTTATTTTTCAATCGTCATCGTTTTACTGCTCAGCGGATGCGCCCGGTCGAACCAGGCGCCTGCGCCGCTCGTCACCGACTCCATCCCTGCCCCCGCGGCATTGCCCACGGCGACGCCCGAACCCAGCGCCATACCCACCGAGATACCGCAGGCGCAAGTCACCGCCGTCACCGAGAGCGCCCCCCCGCCTGCGGACCCGCCGCAGGTCAGCCCCAACGACGAGTGCGATAACCCCTACTACCCGGTGGTGAACGGCGCTTCCTGGGAATACAACATCTCAACCGGCACCCAAGCGACCCACAGCATGGCGGTCGGCGAGGACAAGACCTTCACCCTGACCGTCCAGGGAGGGGATTCCACCTTCACCCTCAGAGGTCAATGCACAGAAGATGGCATCATCCTGATGGACGTGCCGGGCGTCTCCAGCACCTACTCCGATAATGAAAGCGGCGGCGGTTCCACCCTGACCACCGATAACGTGGAAGGCGTGACCCTGCCCAACGATGTGCAGGTGGGGGATGACTGGTCGCAGAAGATCAGCGTCACCGGCGCTTCCGGCGACGGCGAGGTAACCCTCAGCGCCACCATCGAGACCAACTACACCGCCCTGGGCTACGAGCAGGTCACCGTGCCGGCAGGGACGTTCTACGCCCTCAAGGTGGAGCAGAATGGCACCATGACCATGAACAACGCCGGGGGCTTCGATACGCACGGTTTCATCTGGTACGCCCAGGGGGTTGGCACGGTCAAATCGGGGCTGGATGGGACCTACACGGCAGAGCTGACGGCGTACAACATACCTTGAGCAGGGCGAAATCAGCAAGCGCCCTGCACGATTCGAGTGCGCCGCTAAAAGGACTGGCAGTTGTCTAACGACTGCCAGTCCTGATTCGTATCCCCCCAATCAGTGGGAGGCAAATCCTCGCAACCTCAACCAGGCTGATATACTTGTGGTGTGATCGAGATCACCCCTCAGATACACATTCCAGAGAGCGAGTTGCAGTTCGACTTCCTGCGCGCCTCCGGACCGGGCGGGCAAAACGTCAATAAAGTCTCGACGGCGGTTCAGCTACGCTTCGATGTCGCCGCTTCGCCCTCTCTGCCGCAGGAGGTCAAAGAACGGCTGGCAAAGCTGGCGGGCAAGCGGATGAGCGAGGCGGGTGTGCTGGTGATCGAAGCGCGCAACCATCGCACCCAGGAGCAGAACCGACAGGAAGCTTTGCTGCGCTTCACCGAGCTGGTGCAGCAAGCCGCCAAACCGCCCAAGAAACGTCACAAGACCAAACCCACTTTAGAATCTCAGCAAAAGCGGTTGGAAAACAAAAAACGCCGCGGGCTGGTGAAACGCCTGCGGCAGGAGAAGCCTCAGATCGAATAATCAAGGCAGGATGTCAATCCCATCCACCTGGGCGGGGTCGCCGCAGGGGGAGGGCGCCGTCAGGCGCACATAGCGGTAGGTATTCCCGACCGAGATCAGGATGCCGGAGTTGTTCAACAATTCTGAGGCGGGGATGTTCTCGTTATCCGCTTCCACCCCGCCGGGGAAGTGGTAGGGCAAAATGTTCCCGTTGTTGCCGCTGTTGCTGTCGCCCCAATAGAAGACCTGCGTCCAGGGACCGCTGCTGGAATCGCTCAGGCTGATGTAAATCCAGTCCAGGCAAATACCGCCGCTGCATCCCCCCGGGTTGTACCACTCGTAGAAAACCAGGGTGCCAATCCAGGTCGGCGCGCCCAGGTCCACCGTATAGCCGGTGCCACAGCCGATATCCAGTTGCTGCCCATCGGGCGGACCGATGCCCACCCCAGGCGGGAGGGGCAGAGTGGTGGGCGTGGGGGCAGGCGTATCGGTCGGGGTCGAGGTCGCGGTGGAGGTGTGAGTAGAGGTGGGTGTGGGGGTGTGGGTTGGGGTAGAAGTGGGTGTGGGTGTCTGCGTGGGCGTATCGCTGGTTCTGGGCACCGGCGTATCGGTTCGCGTGGGTAAGGGTGTGAAGGTGGGCGTATCCTGACGGGTGGGAGTTGCCGTGGGGGTGAGCGTTCCAATCGGGATGGGTGTGCTGGTGGGCAGGTTCATCCTGGTTGCGGTCGGCGTGCGGATGGGCGTGGAGGTATGGGTGGCTGAAGCCGTCGCGGTGGGCGTTTGGGTGGGCGTGGCGCTGGGCGGTGGGACGGTCGGAGAGGATGTGGCGGTGTGGGTCGGCGGCGCCAGGCTCGGCGAAGGCGTCAGGCTGGGGGTTGGGGTTGCAGACGGCGTACTGGTGTGAGTGGAGGAAGCGACCTGGGTGGAAGTGCGCGTGGGGGTAGGAGTGCGCGTCAGGGTCGAGGTAGGCGTTCGGGTGGCGGTAGGATACGCAATGGGTGTGCGGCTGGGCGTGGGGGTGGCGGAGCGGTAAGGGGTATAGACCGGCGCGGGGCGGGTGGGGGTGAACGTGGGCGCGGGGGTAACGGAAGAGGTCTGGGTGGGTTGCAGAGGCGGTCGAGGCGGTTGAGTGGGCGGGGGATACGGGGTAAAAGTGGGGTTCAACGCCGGGCTGGGGGAGGGGCTGGGCGCCTGAGCCACCGCGACGGCTGTATCTTCAATCTCCGGCGGTTCAGACCAATAGACGCCCGGCACCACCAGCACTTCGGGCAAGACAACCTGATCCTCCTGAATTGCCTGGAGTATCTCCGGCGCCAGGGGGGCAAAGGAGAGATTTTCCCAGGGTTGATAATCGGCGCGCAATTGTGAGACGGTATCCGCCGCCGCCACCCCCGCAGGTCGGAGCACGGCGATCTGTCCGCAGGCGAACAAAATCGCCAGCACCACGGGTATCATCAACGACCAGCGCAAGAAGCCACGCAGTTCCTCCCTCAGGTCCAGGTTGAAGCGGATTTGGGAAAGCCATCTCCTCACGGCGCCGGCGTTCATAACCATAACCTTTAGAAAACCCGACGTTTAACCACCTGCGCCACTTCCGGCAGGCAGACGGTGATGGTGCTGCCGCGGCGGGTATCCTCGCCAACCACCCACAACTCGCCGCCCAATTGATCCAGCAGGGCTTTCGCCTGGCTCAGGTCGAGCTGGCTGGTATCCCCACCGGGCGAGGCGTTGATGGCGGATTTATCGAACATATGCAGCAAGCCGGTGTTGGTCAGCGAGGGACCTTCGTCTTTCACTTCAATATAGACCCGCCCATCCACCGAGCGGGCTGCCAGGCTGACATTGCCGCCGTAGGGGCTGCGCGCCGCGGCGCGCTTGATCAACCCTTTGAGAAGCTGCCGAAGCATCTCCGGGTCGGTATAGACCGTGTTTGCCCGATCATCCAGGGAGACCTCGAGCTTTGCCATGCCCTGCCAGTACAGCTCGGCGTTCAACTCCGTCTCAATCTCAGCAATCAACTGCGAGAGGCGCACTTCAACCGCCAGGCTTTCCTGGGAGGCGTCTTTGTGCGCCATCTTGACCAGCTCATCGCCGATGACCTGGATGCGCTTCCAGGTATCGGTCAGCTTATAGACCACGGCTGAGATGCGCTCATCCTCCGCCGCCAGCACGGTCAACTCCGCCAAAGAACCCATCGCCTCCGCCAGCGGGCGTTGGATCTGGCTGATGGCATCCGCCATCGCCTGGGTTTTAAGCTCATCCAGGCGTTTAAAGGGGGTGATATCGCGCATCACCAACGCCCAACCCTGCCAGTTGTCATGGCTGTCCTGGATGGGGGTCAGGCTGAGCATCTGGATGCTCTCCCCCTGCCAGGGTATCTCCAGCACGATGGGGGCGCGGCTTCCATGCGCCTGCCAGTCCTCCACGATGCGCAGCAGGCGCGGCGGCAAGACCTCCATCGCACGCCGACCCTGCGCCTCGGCGCTGCCGATCATCTTTCTGGCTGCCGGGTTTGCCAGGGTGATGACCCCATCTGCGGATACGATTAATATTGCCTCGCCCACGTTGGAAACCAGCACCTGCAAGCGACGGGCGTCGGTCTCGGCTTTGCGCTGCAACGCCTCCCGCTCCAGGAGCAAACGGTGGTGATCCACAGCGCGTTCCACCACCAGAATGAGCTGATCCAGGGAGTCGAACGGTTTTTGCAGGTAATCGTACACGCCGCCCTGGCGTAGAACGCTGATCGCCAGCTCCAGGCTGTCGGCAGCGGTGATGACAATCGGTTGGATGTGCGGGTCAATCAAGCGCGCCTGCTGGATCAGTTCCCGTCCGCTCAGGTTAGGCATCAGCAAATCGGTCAGCAAAACCGCAAAAGGCGCGGATGACTCGAGCAAGCTCAAAGCCTCCAACCCATCTCCGGCGGCAACCACTTCATACCCCTGGCGTCGCAGGCTATGCGTCAGGAGCTGAAGCAGGCTGGCGTCGTCGTCCACCACCAGGATGCGCTCCTTTTCCTGGCTCATGCTCATTCTCCCTTCTTTTCACCCCGCTTTACCGGGAGGAGGATGGTGAAGGTCGTGCCTTCGCCCACTTTGCTTTCCACATCAATCCGCCCATCATGGTTGGAGATGATGCCATAGCTCACCGAAAGCCCCAGACCGGTGCCCTGATCCTCCGGCTTGGTGGTGAAGAAGGGGTCGAAGATGCGGTTCAGGTTCTCAGGCGGGATGCCGATGCCGGTATCCTGAACGGCGATGGCGATCACGCCATCGCCCTGGCTGAGGTTGATGCGTATCTTGCCCCCGTTGGGCATCGCCTGGACGGCGTTGGTGATCAAATTGACCAGCACCTGCTCGATTTGTTGCGGGTCGTAAACCATCATCACCGGTTGCTCTGGCAGGTCTTTGCTGACCTGGACATGCGCCTTGCGCACCGGGAAAGCGGTCAGGCGCAGGGCAGCCTCGATGGTCTCGCGCATATCCCGCTCGGACATATCTGGCTTGGACTGGCGGGCAAAGGTGAGCAGGTCGGTCAGTATCAGGTTGGCTTTTTGGGCGCTATCCCGGATGAGGGTGATCTCATCCCGGATGCCCTGCGGGACTTCATCCTCGCCGAGCAGCAATTCTGCCATACCCTTGATGACGGTGAGGGGATTTTTGACATCGTGGACGATGCCGGCGGTGAGCTGCCCGATGGCTGCCAGTTTTTCGGACTGGACGAGCTGCCGCTGGGTGGCGCGCAACTGCTCGTTGATCTCCGCCAGCTCTTTGTTGCGCTGGACTGCCTCGGCGTAGAGGCGGGCTGCCTCCTGAGTGCGCTCACGCAGGCGCAAGGTCATCACGTCAAAAGCCTCCGCCAGTTCGCCGATTTCATCGCTGCGCTGCAAACCGATATTCTGATCCAGATTTCCCGCCGCCACCGCCTGCGACAGGGAACGGAGCTGCAGGATGGGACGGGCAATGCTACGGGAGAGCAGCAACCCCAGGACGATGATGCCCACCGTCCCGGCGGTGAAGACGATGCTGAAGGTGTTGCGGCTGGTCGCCTGGGCTGCCACCACATAGCTGGAGGGCAGCACCACCCCCATCCAGCCGATTTGTTGATTGCGCGCCTTAAAGGGGGTGAAGGTGATCTGAAAATCCCGGCGATTGAGCTTCAGGTCATAGGTCTGCGAAAGACCGCTCTGGCTGGCAGCCTGGGCTGCCGCCTCCAACCCGCCAAAACCTTCCACGGGCGGCGGCAGGGTGGTGGCGAGCACCCGCTGCGCCATGTCCAGGATGAGCAAATCTGCCAACGCCTGGCTCTTGATCTCAGCCAGCATACTGCTCAAGGGATTGCCCACCACAATCGCCCCGACTATCTCGCCCTGCGCATCCCGCACCGCCGAACTGATGAACAACCCGGGACCGTAAGCGGTCTCCAGGATGGCGGCGTATTTATCGCCATTGGCGTCCGATTTGCCCTGGAGCACGTTCACCACCAGCGCTTCCTCGGCAAAATTCGTCCCCTGAGTGCGCAGGTATTGCCCGCTCTGCGGATCGCGCCCCATTGTCAGGATTTCGCGCCCGTTCCTGTCCACAGCAGTGACCGCTTCCAGACCGTTGTTCACTGCCAGGGGTAAAAGCAACGCCTCCAACCGCTGTGCATCCCCATCCTTAAGCGCCTGAGCCACGCCCTCGGTGAAAACCAGCAGGCGCAGGTTCTCCAGATGGTCGCGCTCCAGGCGCACCACGCTGTCCGAAGCGACCCGCGCGGATTCGTAGAGCTGGTTTACAAAGCGCTCATGGATGGTGGATGTGACCAGGTGGGTGACCACGTACACCCCCACCGCCGCCATCATCAGGGTCAGGATGACATAAGGGACGATCAATTTGCCCTGCAGACGAAGCAGACCGCGGAAGCCGGGGAATTTCTTGATCCCCCCCACAACACTGCGGCGGAATTTATCCCCCAGGGCAGGCAAAGATAGCGTAGCCATCGTTCACTCTCTTTACAATACAGCCTCCAACGCCCCCTGTCTCCTGGCAACCTGCTCCAGGAGATGGGTGGTGCTCTCCGGATCCAGAGGTCTGGAGAGGTAATAACCCTGACCGAACTCACACCCCATCGCCCGCAACTGGCGCAATTGTTCTTCGTTCTCCACGCCCTCAGCCACCACCACCACATCCAGGCGCTGGGTGAGCAACACGATCGCCTGGACGATCTTCAACTGGTTGTTATCCGACATCATTTTGTTGATGAAGCTGTGATCAATCTTGAGGGCATTGACCGGGAATTGGGAGAGATAGCTCAGGGACGAATAACCGATGCCAAAATCATCCACCTGAATCTGCACACCGAGGGCGCGCAGGCGGTTGAAGACCTGAATGGTGGATTTGGTGTTCTCCATCAAATCGTTCTCGGTGACTTCCAATTTGAGGCTCTGGGGCAAAAGCCCAATTTCGTCCAGCACCTGTTGGACGAACTCAACAAAATCGGGTTGAGCGATCTGTTTGCCGGTGAGATTGACGCTGACCGCCAGCGGTGGGTCGAGGGGATATTTCTCCTGCCATTCTTTAATCTGGCGGCAGGCGGTTTGCAACACCCAGCGATCGATCGGGATAATCAAGCCACTCTCCTCCGCCACGGGCAGGAACTCCGCCGGTGAGAGTACCCCTCGCTGGGGGTGTTTCCAGCGCAGGAGGGCTTCAAAACCGGTCAGACGATTGTCCGCCAGGGAGACGATCGGTTGATATTTGAGCGTGAACTCATCCCGCCCCAAAGCCTGACGCAATTCGGTCTCCAGCACCAGGCTTTCGCTGATTTTGGCGCGCATGCTGGGCTCGAACACTTCGTACCGCGCCCGACCCTGCGCTTTGGCGCGATACATGGCGATATCGGCGTCTCGCAACACATCTTCGGCGCGGTTGTAATTCAATTCGCTGAAGACTATCCCGATGCTGGTGGTGATAAACACCTTGTGGCTGGTCAGGTGGAAGGCGTTCTTCAATTGCTCGTTGATCCACTGGGCAACCCGAATCACGCCCTCGGTCCCTTGCGGGTCTTCGAGGAGGATGACGAACTCGTCGCCTCCCAGGCGAGCGACGGTGTCGGTGCTGCGTAAACCTGCCTTGAGCATATTGGCGACGGCGACGAGCAGCTCATCGCCCACCATATGCCCCAGCGAGTCATTGACGTTCTTAAATCGGTCCAGGTCCAGGAAGAGCACGGCGTATTGATACTCCGGATGGCGTTTGGCGCGTTCCACCGCCAGGTGCAGCCGATCCAGGAACAAAGCCCGGTTGGGCAAGCCGGTCAGGGTATCGTGCAGGGCGTCGTGCAACAGGCGTTCCTCGGCATTCTTGCGGTCGGTGATGTCGGTCAGCGAGCCTGCCAGACGATACGCCAGTCCATGTTGGTCGCGCACCGCCAGCCCGCGTGCGAGCACCCAGCGGTAATTGCCGTCTTTGTGCAGGATGCGATGCTCGTTTTGCAGATGGGGTGTGGTGCCGGCGATGTGCGCGGCGATATCCAGCTTGAGCCGCTCCAAATCCTCGGGGTGCACCCGGCTATACCATTCCTCCGGCACGCCCTCGATGTCTTCCTGGGCAAGCCCCAGCATTATCCTCCACCGCTCGGAATAGTAAATGCGGTTGGTCTTCAAATCCCAGTCCCAGATGCCGTCGTTAGCGCCCTGCACCGCCAGGCTGAAACGCTCCTCGCTTTCCCGCAAGGCAAGCTCCGCCCGGGTGCGCTCGCTCAGCTCTCTCTGCGCCTGCTCATATAACTGAGCGTTCTCTAAGGCAACCGCGGCGTAATCCGCCAGGGAGAGCAGACGAGATTCATCGTCCTCATCGAACGGGGCTGCGCTGGCGGGGTTATCCACCGAAAGCACGCCGATGACCTTGCCGTGCGAGATGACCGGCACATGCAACAGGCTCTGCACCAGGTAACCGGTGCAAACCTTGAGGCGCGGCTCTTCGGGGTTTTTGAAGGTGCGATAGGGTTTGCCTGAACGGACGACCGCCCCCACCAGCGAATCGTCCACCGCCAGGCGCATGGTTTCGGTCTTCTGCGTGTCAATATTCTTCACCGCCCGCAGGTAGAGGCGATTGCTGCTCTCATCGAGCAACGCCAGGAAGCCCTCCTGAGCATGGGTCAATTCGACCCCCGCGGCGACGATGCGCCGCAACACTTCGTCCGTTTCCAGGCTGGAAGTGATGGTTCGCCCCACCCGGACGAGCGCCGTCAGCCAGGAGACCTGCTCTTTGAGCTGGTTGGTGAGCGCCTCCTTCTCACGGCGCAGGCGGGTCTGGGTCAAACCTCGGTTGAGCGCTTCGATCAAGGCGCTGGTGTCCACCGGTTTGGAGAGGTAATCCATCACCCCCAGACGGAACGCCTCGATGGCGACGCTTTCCGAGCCGTGACCGGTGATCATGATGGTGGGCAACTGGTAGCCATCCTGGTTGATCTGCCGCAACAGGTCAAGCCCGGTCATATCCGGCAACTCCAGGTCGAGCAACATCAGAGAGATATTGTTGCGCCGGATCAACTCCAGAGCTGATTTCCCGTCGTTGGCGACAAGCGCGTTATATCCCAGACGCGGTAAAAGTTTGCCAGCGATGAAGCTCGCAACCAGATGGTCATCATCGACCACAACAATGGTGTCTTTGCCCATAGATGCTCTCCAGGTAAGAAATACCTCCTCCGGCAGACGATATGCGCTATGTTATTGGCAAAATACTTAAATCGTCATTTTTATTTGCAATTTCTACCCATAGTCTACATCAGTATCATACTCAAGTCAACGCAAATATGGCTTACAAAAGCGCATGGCGGGCGTCTAAGGGATAACAATGCACTTTACAGTTTCGTCAGGAGGAGAGAAGCATGCCCTTAATCTGGCTGCCAGCCAGCGCCGAATGATTTCTATGCCCGACACGAAAAAACCCGCCGAAGCGGGTTCTCAGGACGGCAACCGGCTTCAGCCGGTTTGAATCTGTCAGACGCCGGTTTCATCCGGCGGTGAGGCGGATTTTGTCCGATCTCCCCCTATATTTCGATCGGCAAGCCGATCTCGATCTCGCCCTCCGTCACCCGCACCGGATAGGCAGGGATATCCTCGACGGCGGGCAAAGATAGCACCTTGCCGGTGCGCACATCGAACTCGGCGCCGTGGCGCGGGCAGGAGATTTCGTAGCCGTCCAGGTCGCCCTCGCCCAGGGGTCCACTATCGTGGGAACAGATATCGGCAATGGCGAACAATTGCCCGGCGATGTTGAAAATCACAATCGGGTTGCCGTCTATTTCCACATACAGGCGTTCGCCGGGTGGGACTTCATCCTCCCTCCCCACCCCAATAAACTCACACTGATTGGGATCGAGCTTGTGATAGTTATACATCGCCCCCCCCTTACTCGACCAGGTCGTCGCTGGCTTCTCCTAAACCATAGACGCCGGCTTTGAGCACCTTCAAGGAAAGCAGAGCGCACTTCAACCGCACCGGTCCTAATTCAATCCCGAGCATATCCAGGATATCCTCTTTGCCAATTTGCTTGACCTCCTCCAGCGATTTGCCGATGATGGACTCGATGAGCAAATCGGCGGAGGCTTGCGAGATGGCGCATCCATGACCCTGAAAAGCCGCTTCGGCAACCCGATTCTGCTCGTCCAGGCGCAGGTCAATGCGGATATGGTCGCCGCAGAGAGGGTTATCGTCTTCAAAACTGATGTCGTGCGGCTCCAGTTCCCCCCGGTAGAGCGGGTTTTTGTAACGATCAATGATGATTTCGCGGTATAAATCTTCCATGCTCAGCTTCCAAAAAGCTCTTTGACCTTGTAGATGGCTTCCACCAGGCGATCCACTTCCGCGGTGGTATTGTACAGGTAGAAGCTGGCGCGCGCCGTGGCGGGGATGTTGAACTTCTCGTGCAACGGCATGGCGCAGTGGTGACCGGCGCGGATGGCGACGCCGTAGGTGTCCAGCACCTGGGAGATATCATGCGGGTGCACGCCTTGCAGGGTGAACGACGCCACCCCGCCTTTATACTCGGCGGATGGACCGAAGACCTCCACCCCGGGTATCTCCTCCAGCCGCTCCAGGGTGTAGGCGATGATTTCATGTTCGTGGCGGGCGATGGCAGACATGCCCACGCCTTGCAGGTAATCCACCGCCGCCCCCAAGCCCACCGCCTCGGCGATGGCGGGCGTGCCGGCTTCGAATTTATAGGGAATCTCGTTGGCGGCAAAGGAGCGAAGCTGGACGCGCTTGATCATATCGCCGCCGCCCAGGAAAGGCGGCATGCCCTCCAGCAGATCCTTGCGCCCATAAAGCACCCCGATGCCGCTCGGACCGCACATCTTATGCCCCGAAAACGCCAGAAAATCCGCCCCCAGCTCCTGCACATCCACCGGGAAATGCGGCACCGACTGCGCGCCATCCACCAGGGCGATCGCCCCGGCGGCGTGCGCCTGACGGATGATCTCCCGGGCAGGGGTGATGGTGCCGAGCACGTTGGACATGTGGGTGAACGCCACCAGGCGGGGTTCCAGCGCGAGCAGCACTTGGTAAGTCTCCAAATCGAGCAGACCATTTCGGGTGACGGGGATAAATTCCAGGCGCAGGTTCTTCTCGGCTGCCAGCATCTGCCAGGGGACCAGGTTGGAGTGATGCTCCATCTCGGTCAGGATGATGACGTCTCCAGGCTGGAGGTTGGCGCGCCCCCAGGTCTGCGCCACCAGATTGATCGATTCGGTGGTGTTGCGGGTGAAGATCACCTGACGCGCGGAAGGGGCATGGATGAATTCCGCCACCTTCTGTCGGGCTGATTCATAGGCAGCGGTGGCTTCCTCCGCCAGGGTGTGGATGCCGCGGTGGATATTGGCGTTGGATTGGCGGTAGAAGCGATCCATCGCCTCGATCACCACGAGTGGTTTCTGGCTGGTGGCGGTCGAATCCAGATACACCAGAGGGACGCCAGGGCGGACTTCCCGGCTCAAGACGGGGAAATCCGCCCGTATCCTGGCAATATTCAGCGATGCAATCTGCGCTTCAGCCATGTCCGGTTCTCATATTCCTGCGCCGTCATTATGTCTGGCGGGGTTTGACCCGCAGCTTGCGCCGGCGGCGCGCCGGGCGCAAGTTGGTAGAGATCTTCGGAAACCATAAGACATGATCCGGCACCATCCAGCCGTCGGTCAAATAGACGTTTTCCTGGAATTGGACCGCGATCATTTTCGGGTCAACCTGAACCACGGTGCCTACCAGCCAATCGCGAACACGGTCGCCGCCGCGCTCGTGATCGCAATACACTTCCACCTGTTCCCCCACCCGATACAGTTCTTCGCCGCTTGGGGCAGATGTAAATTTCAAATCCGCCAATTTCGTCCTCCAAATATTTCAAATTAAGCCACGCTGAGCGAGCCGGGAATGCAACCGCTCGCCAGATAGATATCTATACGAAAATGATCGTATCCCACCCGACCTCCACAAGAGACGCTCCCCCCGAAGCGTCTCACTCGCGTCATATTATTTTATCTTAACTTCTCCTGAATCGCATCTACAAACCGGGCGCGCACGCCTTCGAAGGGGATGCGTTGCATGATTGGATCGAAGAAGCCCTCGACAATCAATCGCTCCGCTTCCACGCGGGGGATGCCCCGCGCCCGCAGGTAGAAAATCAGCTCAGGGTCAATCTTGCCCACCGTAGCGCCATGGGTGCAACGCACGTCATCCGCCAGGATTTCCAAACCGGGGATGGAATCGGCGCGGGCTTTAGGGCTGAGGGTCAGGTTGCGGTTCGCCTGATAACCGTCGGTCTTCTGGGCGCCCGGGGCGACGTAGATCATCCCCTGCCAGACGGAGCGACTGCTATCTTTCAATGCGCCTTTATAGAGCAGGTCGCTGGTGGTATGCGGCGCCAGGTGATTCTGCTGCGTGTCCAGGTCCAGATGCTGGTTGTCATCGGTGAAATAGAAGCCCGACATGCGCCCGGTGGAGCCTTCGCCGAGCAGGTCCAGGTCGGAGAAATTCTTGGTCAGGTGGCTGCCCAGGGCGCCGAAAATCCAATCCAGGTTGCCGTTGCGCTGGACACGGGCGCGCTCATGGCTGAAATTCCAGACATGCTCGCCCCAGGATTGCAGCTCGACGAAGCGCAGGTTCGCCTCCGCCCCGACGTGAATCTCCATCAAACCGGCGTGCAGGGTTTGCCCGTCCGGTTCGGTGGGCGAGGCGGCTTCGTGGACATAAGTCAGCGACGCGCCATCATCCACCCAGACCAGGATGTGGGAGAAGTACGCCAGGTCGATGCCGGGTCCCCACAGGATGCTTTGCAGGGGTTGTTCTACCTGAAGCCCCTTGGGGATGTATGTCAGGACGCCGGTTTGCGCCAACGCCGCCGCCAGGCTGCCGAATTTACCTTCATCCGGGCGGACCATCTGCCCCAGGATGCGCTCCAGGACTGCCGGATGCTGGCGCTCGGCGGTCTGCAAATCGGTGAAGATCACGCCCTTCGCCGCCAGCTTCGGATCGAGCGCAACCTGAGGTCCACCGGGCAGGAGCAACGCCTGCCCGCCGTAGTCCTCATCCACGATGGGGTGGAGCAACTCCGCCGGAGGTTGGGGCAGATGGAGGGCGTCTTGCGGCGCGGGCAGGCGGAATCGCTCAGCCTGCAAGCCGCGGATATCGGTGCGGCGCCAGGGTTCATCGCTGGTGGTGGGCATGGGCAGCGCTTCAAAAGCCTGCCAGGCGCGCTCACGGTACTGGCGCAAGAAGTCAGGATACCCATCGCCGCTCAGGGCAGGGATCATCTGACGGGTGAACTGGAATTGACCCAGACGGACGGGTTGGGCGCGGGAGGCGCGGGTGACAACGGTGCGTTTGTTCATGATGCTATCCTATCGAGCCTTCCATCTGAAGCTGAATCAGGCGGTTCATTTCAATGGCGTATTCCATGGGCAATTCTTTGACCAGCGGTTCGATGAAACCGGAGACCACCATGGTGGTGGCTTCTTCCTCGCTCAAACCGCGGCTCATCAGGTAAAAGAGCTGCTCCTCGCCCACCTTGGAGACCGAAGCCTCGTGACCGATGGTCACGTCTTCGGCGTCAATCTCGATGTAGGGGTAGGTATCGGAGCGGGATTTATCGTCCAACAAGAGGGCGTCACACACCACATTGGAGCGCGAGTCTTCGGCTTCCTTATAGACTTTGAGCAAGCCGCGATAGGAAGCGCGTCCGCCGCCCTTGCTGATGGATTTCGAGGTGACCTTGCTGCTGGTGTGCGGGGCGAAGTGAATCACCTTACCGCCGGCGTCCTGATGCTGACCTTTTCCGGCGAATGCCATGGAGAGAATCTCGCCATGGGCGCCGGGACCGAGCAGGTAGCAGGAGGGGTATTTCATGGTCAGCTTGGAGCCGAGGTTGGCGTCCACCCATTCCATCGTGGCGCCCTCATGCACCAGGGCGCGCTGCGTCACCAGGTTATAGACGTTGGTGGACCAGTTCTGGATGGTGGTGTAACGCACGCGGGCGCCTTTCTTGACCACGATCTCGATCACGCCGCTGTGGAAGGAATCGGTGGTGTAGATGGGGGCGGTGCAGCCCTCGACGTAATGCACCTGCGCGCCCTCGTCGGCGATGATCAGGGTACGCTCGAACTGACCGATATTGGCGACGTTCAGGCGGAAATAAGCCTGCAGGGGCAGGTCCACCTTGATGCCCTTAGGAATATAGATGAAAGAGCCACCCGACCAGACGGCGCTGTTCAGCGCGGCGAACTTGTTATCCTGGATGGGGATGACCGTACCAAAATACTCCCGGAACAGGTCGGGGTGCTGGCGCAGCCCATCCTCGATGCTGAGAAAGATCACGCCCTGTTTTTCCAGGTGTTCCTGCACCTTGTGATAGACCATCTCAGATTCATATTGCGCCCCCACGCCCGCCAGGAATTTACGCTCCGCCTCGGGGATGCCCAGACGGTCGAAGGTGTTTTTGATCGTCTCGGGGACGTCGTCCCAGGAGCGGCTCTCCGCCTCGGCGGGCTTGACGTAGTAGTAGATATCGTCCAGGTTGAGCTTGCTCAAATCGCCGCCCCAGGTGGGCATGGGACGTTTCATGAAGTGATCCAGCGCCTTGAGGCGGAAATCGAGCATCCACTGCGGCTCGCCTTTCATATAAGATATTTGTTCCACGATCTCTCGGTCCAGCCCCTTGCGAGACTTGAACACATAGGTTTCAGGGTCGCTGAAGCCGTATTTATATTCGCCAATACCTTCAAGTATGACAGCATCGGAGCTCATTGAATACCTCCAAAATTAATCAACACGGAAATTCATCCCAAAAATTCACGCCAGGTCTGGAAACCTGCCCCACGCAGGGCAGCTTTCCAGCGCCGTCGAGAATTGACGGAAAGGCTTACGCCAACTCCGGCTCGTATTTTTCGCGCACCCAGTCGTAACCGTGCTCTTCCAGATGCAGCGCCAGGTCTGGACCGCCGGACTCGACAATCCGCCCGCCGAGCATCACATGCACGTAGTCGGGTTTGATGTAATTCAATATGCGCTGGTAGTGGGTGATGACCAGCACGCCCAAATCGGGACCGCGCAGGGCGTTGACGCCGTCGGAGACGATGCGCAGGGCGTCAATATCCAGACCGGAGTCGGTCTCATCCAGGATGGCGATTTCGGGTTTGAGCGCCGCCATCTGCAGGATTTCCGCCCGCTTCTTCTCGCCGCCGGAGAAACCCTCGTTCAGGTAGCGCCCGGCGAAGTTGTGGTCCATTTTGAGCAGGTCCATCTTCTCCTTCAGCATCTTGCGGAATTCGGGGATGGGGATGCCCTTATCATCGGGGTTCTGAGCGCGGCGGTGGGCGTTGATGGCGGTGCGCAGGAAGTTCGCCACCGAAACCCCCGGAATGGCGATGGGATACTGGAACGCCAGGAAGATACCCAGTTGGGCGCGCTCATCCGGTTCCAGCTCCAGGATGTTATGCCCTTTGAACCAGACCTCACCTTCGGTCACCTCATAGTTGGGGTGCCCCATCAGGGCGTAAGCCAGGGTGGATTTCCCGGTGCCGTTGGGTCCCATCAGGGCGTGCACTTCTCCCTGGGCGATGTCCAGGTTCACCCCTTTGAGGATTTCTTTCCCCTCGACGCTGACATGTAAGTTGCGGATGGACAATACAGACATGGATTTGATACTCCCGTTATTTAGAATTCGAGTTTATAAATTTTAAAGCGAATAGCTCGTTCGCCTTCAAAAAATTTGCGGTCAATTCTTTAAGATTTTTGGCTGCCGGCTTTCCCTTGCCCGGCTTGCCAGGCGGGGATTATAGCAGGGTCGGCAGGCTTCGTCAATATTTACGATAAAAATCTAATTTATTGCCCTATTATAGCAGTCAGGCGGCGATTCGTCAATAATATTTAGTATAATATTCTTAATATTGACAAATATCCACCGGCATGTTAAAATCCGCCTCGATGGATAGAGGATTTCACCGGTCAAACCTCTCGGCTGCGAGCCGGGGTTGCCGGTGAGCGCAACTCAAGTTAATCAATCGGATTTTGAAAGATTTCGAACGAACTATGCCGAATAAAACAATTAGCGACGATCAAAGCAGAAGCACGCGCGAGAAAGTGCTGCGCACCCTGCTCGCCCGCCAGCGCTGCACCATCAACGAACTGGCGGAGGCGGTGAACATCAACCCGATCTCGGTGCGCCACCATATCGCCCGCCTGGAAGCCGAGGGTCTGGCGACCTCCGAAGAGGAGCGACACGGGGTCGGACGCCCACGCCGCCTGTATTTCTTGACCGAGGCGGGTTTGGAGCAGTTCCCCTCGCGCTATCTGCGCCTGACCACTCGCCTGTTGGCGCAGCTCAAAGACAGCATGCCGGAGCCGATGGTGAACCAGCTCTTCACCCAGATGGCTCAAGACCTGGCGGATGAAGTCAAGAGCCAGGCGCACGGTCTGGACATGGAACAACGCCTGGACCTGGTCGCCAGCCTGCTCAGCGAGGAGGGCTTCACCGTCGAATGGGAAAAACAGGGCAACAATTACCTGATACGCGAGATCAGTTGCCCGTATTACCGCATCAGCCAAAATCACCCCGAAGTCTGTTCGATGGATCAGACCCTCATCTCCACCGTGCTGGCAGTCCCGGCGGAGAAGGTCAAGTGCGTCCTCAACGGCGACGCCAACTGCACCTATATGATCGAGCAGGCTAATCAGATGGAGAAAGCCCATGAGTGAACCCACCAAGTACAAAGTCATCTGGCAGGTAGAAAGCACCCACCCCGAGCTGGTGGATAAGCTGCGCGAAACCCTGCGCCAGGTGGTTGACCCTGAAATCGGGATGAACATCATTGAGTTGGGTCTGGTGCGAGATGTGATCCTGGAAGAGGACCAGGCGACGGTGAAGATGATTCTCACCACCCCATTCTGCCCCTATGGACCTGCCATGCTGGAGATGACCCGCGCCAAGGCAGAGGAAGCCCTTCAGGTGCCGACGACGATCGAGATGGGCATGGAGATGTGGGACTTTTCGTACATGGAAGAAGGCGCCGGCGCAGAGTGGGGATTATTCTAGGGGATGCCGGATGGATGGCGGCGGTCTTTTGGCTGCCGCTTTTTTTTATTAATCCCCTCGGTTAACCAAAAATCACCCGAAAATAATCCATCAAATCAGGTCATAATCATCTATAATATCGGCGAGAGTTCCCGAATCAGTTCCGCAGTCGGGGAACTGCCGATCAAAATTCGTTCGATCTTTTCAGGAGGGTATGATGCGTAAGGTGTTTATCCCAATTGCTATGGCGCTGTTGATGGTGGCAGCCGTCTTCGGCACGCTGCAAATCGTGCGCGGTCAATCCGACGCTCCGGGTAACCAGACCGTCTTGCAACAAGAGGCGCAAGGCGAGAACCTGCGCCAGATCAGCGCGCCCGCCGGCGAAGCGCCTGCGGAGCCGAATATCGGCTTCATCGACTCGCCCTCCGCCACCTGCTACCAGCCCGACGCTACCAAGGACGAGTGCTTCATCAATTGGTATTACCTGTCGGTGAGTGCTGCCCCCGACTACATGATCTCCATGACCGTCACCTTGAATGCCATCGGCAATATTGCCTACACCTCGGGCTTCTTCCAGACCAGCATGTACGTACCCTACAACATGTTCGGCGACGGTTTCAAGGTCGCCTGCGGCGCCCTGGGAGCGGGCGGCAACCCGTATTGGGGCAACGCTTACGCCTACACCATCCGCGCCCGTGATAGTGCCGGTCTGAAATCCGCCAACTATGGCACCGCCTACTGTCCTGCGTACACGCCCTAGCCGATTTTCCGTGAGGATATCCTGATGTCCCGTTTCTGGAGAATCAGCCTTTTGGGGCTGGTCAGCCTGCTGGGGTTGGCGTTCGCCTGGGGCGCGGTGCGCGCCGCGGGCTACGCCCGTTCCAGCGCGCCGCCACCCCCTACCCCTGCCCCCTCACCCACGGCGCTCTTTAACCCGCCCGAGGTCTCGCCCGCCGACGCCGCACCCGGCAGTGAGCGCCAGCGCGACCCGACCCACCCGGACGCGCCCGCAATCTCTTTCATTGACAGCCCCGACGCCACCTGCTACCTACCCCGTCCCGGCACGAACGACTGCTATATCACCTGGAGATATCTGAACGTCGCCGCGGCTGCCTCGCAATACATCATTTCGATGACGGTCAACATCAGCAACCAGAACCGCGCCTACTTCTCGGGTTTCTTCCAGAACTCGATGTACATCCCCGGCGATATGCTGGGCAAAGGCTTCCGCGTGGCGTGCGGCACCCCCGGTTCGGGCAGCCTGCCCGGTTATGGCAGACAGTATCCGTACACCATCCGGGCGCGCGAGACCGGCGGTTTGAGCGCCGCCAATTACGGCAGCGTCACCTGCCCGGGGGATTACGTCTCGCTGGTGGATGCCGCGTTGACCGGTCCTGCCAGCGGCAGTCCAAACCTGGATTACGATTTTACCGCCAGCGCCTTCCCGGTCACTGCCACGCTGCCGGTGACCTATGTCTGGCAGGCGAGCGGCTATCCCACCATCACCCAGACCGCGGGCTTGAGCAACACCCAATCGTTTAATTGGACGCTCAGCGGCACGCAGGAGGTCACGGTGACGGTCAGCAACCCGGTCAGCTCGCTGGTGCGCAGCCTGAATGTCATCATTGTGCCTTATGTCCCGTTGGCGGATGCGATACTCACCGGACCGACCAGCGGCAAGCCGTATCTCGCATACGCCTTCACCGCCAGCGTCACGCCGCTCACCGCCACCCTGCCGGTGACCTATGTCTGGCAGGCGAGCGGTTACCCCACCATCACCCAGACCGTCGGGTTGAGCGACACCCAGACCTTTAGCTGGGCGACCAACGGCTCCAAGGTGGTCACGGTGACGGTCAGCAATCTGGTCAGTTCGCTGGTGCGCAAGCTGGAGATATTGATCGAGCCATATCGCATTTATTTCCCGTTGCAGGAGAAATAGACGAGGGTCACGCAGGCTGCTTCGGCGCACAGAGCGCTCCTCGCAGCGACATGTCTCCGCGTTGTGTCATCGCGAGCGGTCTTTGCGAAGCGATCTTTTCGTCATCTTGAACAAATAATGGTTTTTGTGAAAGGCTGCTTCGTCGCACAGAGCGCTCCTCGCAGCGACATGTCTCCGCGTTGTGTCATCGCGAGCGGTCTTTGCGAAGCGATCTTTTCGTCATCTTAGATCGGA
>FWPV01006131.1_pt1 | contig 23286 bp, 18 predicted proteins | sample 2228371 | NCBI WGS metagenome assembly FWPV01 (sample SAMEA103939776, study PRJEB20133) | metagenome | reverse complement strand
TGAGCGGTTTAAGTCGCACGCCTGGAAAGCGTGTGTGGGCTAATCCCCACCGCGGGTTCGAATCCCGCCCTCTCCGCCAGCGAATTCACAACGGGCCTTTCAGGCCCGTTGTCATTTCAGGTCCAGGCATTCGCCAACCCAATCGCGTTTAACCGCCCCAATAAAAAAGGCTGCCCGAAGGCAGCCTTTTTGACAAACAAGCAGATCAGCGGATCACAGCGATGGTGGTACGAGCGCCAGCCTTGTAGGTCATCAAGGTCAGGGCGCCATTCTTGATGTCGCCCTTCTCGTCAAAAGCGATGTTGCCGGTCACGCCCTTGTAGTTCGTGGCCTTCAGCGCAGGCAGGTACACCTTCGGGTCGGCAGAACCGGCCGTGACCATGGCGTTGGCCATCACCTTCACAGCGTCGTACACGTACGGGGCGTACACCTGCACATCGGCACCGAACTTGGCCTTGAAGTCGGCGCGGAACTTGTCCATGCCGGCCTTCTCTTCGCCTTCGACACCACCGGCTTCTGCGCAGAACACCTGGTCGTCGCCAATGCCATCACCAGCCAACTTGGGCAGCTCGGTCGTGCAGATGCCGTCACCGCCCATGAACTTGGCATTGATGCCAAGCTGCTTCATCTGCTTGAGCATCGGGCCGGCCACGGCGTCCATGCCGCCGAAGAACACCACCTCAGGCTTCTTGGCCTTCAGGGTGGTCAGGATGGCGTTGAAGTCGGTCGCCTTGTCGTTGGTGAACTCACGACCCACCACCTTGCCGCCAGCGGCGATCACGCCCTTCTCGAACTCATCGGCCACACCCTGGCCGTAGGCCGTGCGGTCGTCGATCACGGCGACGTTCTTGGCCTTGAGCGTTTCGATGGCGTATTTGCCCAGCGTGCCGCCCAGGTGCACGTCATCGGCCACCACGCGGAAAGCACCGGCGAAGCCCTGACGGGTGTACTTGGGGTTCGTGGCAGACGGGGAAATTTGCGGGATGCCGGCGTCGTTGTAGATCTGCGAGGCCGGGATGGTGGTACCCGAGTTCAGGTGACCGATCACACCCGCCACCTTGGCGTCCACCAGCTTGGTGGCGGCGGCGGTGCCTTGTTTGGGATCGGCGCCGTCGTCTTCGGCCAGCAGCTCGAACTTCACGGGCTTCCCGCCCATGGACAGGCCGGCGGCGTTCAGCTCCTCAATGGCCATCCGCGCACCGTTTTCGTTGTCCTTGCCAAGGTGGGCAATCGGGCCGCTGGTGGGACCGACGTGACCAATCTTGACGACCTGAGCTTCAACCGCAGGGGCTGCGGCAGGCGCGGCGGCCGGCGCGGGAGCAGCTTCCTCTTTTTTGCCGCAAGCGGCAAGCACAACGGCCGCAGAGATGACGGCCAGTTTGAGTTTCAGTTGCATAGGTTCCTCGGGAAGGATGAATGAAATGCGCGGAGCGAATATTGTTTCTCCACGACACAAAGATACTCCAATTCCCGTGGCGAATTGGCCATTTCAGGGCCGGAATCCTTCACAACAAGGGTTTTCCAGCGGGCAATCATCGCGCGAATGCCACATTAGCCGCCTGGATGCTGGCGGCTCATCCGACTCAAGGAGCGAGCTTCAAGTCGTGACGCAGCGGCTCAATGCCGCGGGCCTTGTACAACCGCCAGCGCTGGCGTGCGGCCTCCCGATCGGCCTCGGAGAGGGTCACCACCTCAATCACCCGTTCATAGCCCTCGGCATTGGGCGGCAAGTCATCGCCCAGGTTCACCAACACCGCCCGAGATGCGTCGCCCTGCACCTCGGTGTCCAGGTGAATAGGCGAACGCGCACGAATCGCTTCGGCGTCACCCGGACGGCTGTGGGGAATGAAGTCGCCAGGAGTTTGCGTCCAGAGAGCAACATCCAGGGCGCCCAGCAGGTCGCTGGGTACCCTCACCCACAGGCGCGCCCCACTGCGATAGGCCTTGCGAAGCAGGCGGCAGGCGTAGCCCACCTTGTCGGGCGCGTTGAAGTGAAAAGCGACCTCGCGCGTCATGCCTTCGCCTTGACCCGGGCGCGGGGCTTGGCGCTTGCTGGCGCACCAGCGTCGCGCTGGGCCTCGTCCAGCAGGTATTGCACCAACAGTGGCACGGGGCGGCCGGTGGCGCCCTTGGCGGCACCACTCTTCCAGGCCGTGCCGGCGATGTCCAGGTGCGCCCAGGGCAGATCGGCGGTGAACTTCTGCAGGAACTTGGCAGCGGTGATGGACCCACCGGCCCTGCCCGCCACATTGCCCATGTCGGCAAAGTTGGACTTGAGGCCCTCGGCGTACTCGTCATCCAGTGGCATGCGCCAGCACAGGTCGCCCGATTTGTCGCCCGCTTGCTGCAGCGCCTGCGCCAGCTCGTCGCGGGGGCTGAACAGGCCACTGCGCACCGCCCCCAGGGCGATCACGCAGGCACCCGTGAGGGTGGCAATGTCCACCACGCTGCGGGGCTTGAAGCGCGCCGCGTAGGTGAGCGCATCACAGAGGATCAACCGGCCCTCAGCGTCGGTGTTGAGGATTTCGATGGTCTGGCCGCTCATGCTGCGCACCACGTCACCGGGCTTGATGGCGCGACCGTCGGGCATGTTCTCGCAACTGGGAATGAGGCCCACCACGTTGATGGCGGGTTTGAGTTCGGCCAGGGCCGCGAAGGTGCCCAACACGCTGGCGGCGCCCCCCATGTCGAACTTCATCTCGTCCATCTCGGCGCCGGGCTTGAGCGAAATGCCACCGGTGTCGAAGGTGATGCCTTTGCCCACCAGCACCACGGGCGCCTGGGATTTGGCTGCCCCCTGGTAGTGCATCACGATGAAGCGCAGAGGCTCCTCTGAGCCCTGGGCCACCGCCAGAAATGCCCCCATGCCAAGGGCCGCCACCTGCTTGGGGCCCAGCACGTCCACGCGAATGCCGGGCTTCTTGGCGAGTTGTTTGGCGGCATCGGCCAGGTGCGTCGGCGTGGCGTGGTTGCCGGGGCGATTGGCCCACTCTTTGGCGAATTCAACGCCGGCCACGGTGGCCCGCCCGGCCTCGAAACCGGCGCGCACAGCGCCCGCATCGGCCACACCCACCACCACCTTACCGAGGTGGCGCGGCTTGGCGCTGGGTTTGGTGGTGGTGTAGCTGTAAGAAGCATCGGCCAGGGCCACCATGGCGGCGCGCACGGCGTCTTCGCTCAGGGTCAGCAGGCTGGTGACCAACGCGAGCTTCTGCACGCTCGGGTGTTTCAAGCTGGCAATGGCACCCGACACGGCCTTTCGCACCGCGCTGGCACTGCCATCACCGGCACGCACCAACACCAGGCGGGCAGCCTTGATGCCCGCGGGGCGGTAGGCGCTGACCAACTGGCCCGGGCCGTTGTCGAGGTCTTTGTGGGCAATGGCCTGCGAGATCAACTGCCCCAGCGCACCTTCGGCCTTGGGATCGGATTCGGGCACCAGCACCACCAAGGCATCGACCGCGAGCGTGGCGGCCTGCGCCACGGAAATAGATTTCAGTTCAAAGTCCATAATCGTGTTTTCCTTCTCAATCGATGTTATTCCATTCCTCTATTCGCAAAGAGTTGGCGCGCAGCTTTGGGGCGACGCTGGTGGTGCTGTTCACCATCGTGCTGACCATGCTGCTGATCCGCACGCTCGGCGCCGCCTCGCAAGGCCAGGTGAACCCGCAGGAGATCATGCTGGTGCTGGGTTACACCGTGATCGGCCGCATGCCCACCATCCTCACGCTGGCGCTGTTCATCTCCATCGTCTTCTCGCTCTCGCGCATGTACCGCGACAGCGAAATGATCATCTGGTTGTCCAGCGGGCGCTCGCTGGGGGGATTTTTGTCGCCCATCTTGCGATTTGCCTGGCCCATCCTGGTGGTGATCACGCTGATGGTGTTCTTTGTCTGGCCATGGGCCAACGCGCAGGTGGATGACCTGCGTGACCGCTTCGAGCGCCGGGGCGACCTGGAGCGTGTCGCGCCCGGGCAGTTCCAGGAATCGTCCAGCGGCCGTCGGGTGTTTTTCATTGACAAAGACACCGCCGATGGCACCGAGGGCCGCAACATCTTCATCTCCAGTGTCGAGGACGATGGCCGTGAGACCGTCACCTCAGCCCGATCTGGGCGCATCGAGTGGCTGGGTGAGCGCCAGTTCCTGATGCTGAACAACGGGCAGCGACTGGAAACCTCGGTGGAAGACACGCAGAAGGTCAGTGAGTTTGAGGAATACGGCACGCAGATTGGTAACGCGCCCCTCAGCCCACGTGGTGCTGAGGCCTTGAAGTCGCGCCCATCGTGGACGTTGCTGCGAGAGCCCGATGCCGCCAACCTGGGCGAATTCGGCTGGCGCCTGGGCATGTCGCTCACGGCGGTGAACTTTGTGCTCATTGCCTTGGCCACCACCACCGGCAACCCGCGCGCCGGCCGTGGCGGCAACCTGTTCTTCACGCTGTTTGCGTTCGTCTTCTATTACAACCTGCTCAACCTGGGCCAAAGCTGGGTGTCCAGCGGGCTGGTGGGGTTGGTGCCCTTCATGTTGATGCTGCATGGCGGAGTGTTCGCGCTGTCACTGGCCTGGTTGTACAAGCGCCACCACGGCTGGAGCCTGCGAGGCTGGCTGGCTGCCCAGCGCCAAGCGAGGAGCGCAGCATGAAGACGATCCGCCGCCTGGTGTACGGCGAGGTGTTCGCCGCAGTGGCCTTCGTGCTGCTGGCGTTTCTCTCCTTGTTCTTCTTCTTTGACTTCGTGGACGAGTTGCCCTCGCTGGGCCGCGCCTCTGCGCTTGACCCGTCGCTCGTGTACGGCTTGCCTCACGCCCTGTTGTACGTGGGCCTGTTGGTGCCGGGGCGCATTTACGAGCTGATGCCGATTGCGGTGCTGATCGGCTCGGTGTTCGTGCTGGCCCGCATGGCCCAGCACTCGGAATACACCATCCTGCGCACCAGCGGCCTGGGCCCATGGAAGGCACTGCGCACGCTGTTGGGCCTGGGGGTGATCTTTGTGCTGATCACCTTTGCCTTTGGTGACTACCTCGCCCCGCTGGCCGACAAAAGCGCCCAGCTGCTGAAGGCCCGGTACAGAGGCAACATCAGCGTGGGCCAGACCGGGGCCTGGCTGAAGGAAAGACAGGACTACGCCAACTTCTCGGTCAACGTAGGCGCCATGACGCCGCAGGGCGAACTGAGCAACGTGCGGCTGTTTGAGTTCAACAACCAGGGTTTCCTGGTGTCCACGCTGCACGCCAGAAGCGGCCAGATCGAGGCCGACGACAGCTGGACGCTGCGCGACGTGCAGCGCCGCGAGTTCGACACCGCCGGGCAGGCGTCAGCCCGCATTGCGCGATCAGAGCTGGAGACCTTCCGCTGGCCCACCAGCCTGAACGCCGAAATGGTGTCGGTGGCCCTGCTCAAACCCGAGAGCATGCGCACCACCGACCTGTTTGCCTACATCCGGCACCTGGAGGCCAACAACCAGACCGCGCAGCGTTACCAGATCGAGTTCTGGCGCAAGGTGTTCTACCCCCTGTCGTGCCTGGTGATGGTGGTACTGGCCCTGCCCTTTGCCTACCTGCACTTCCGGTCGGGCAGCATCACCGGCTACGTGTTTGGCGGCGTGATGATCGGCATCAGTTTCTTCCTGCTCAACAACGTGTTTGGCTACATCGGCAACCTCAACCAATGGCAACCCTGGCTGGCCGCGGCCTCACCCGCGCTGATCTATTCCCTGGTCTCTCTCGGGGCCTTCGGCTGGCTGGTTTTGAAGAGGTGACGCAATGCTCGGTGTGATGGTGTTTGCCCATGGGTCAAGAGACCCGCTGTGGCGCGAGCCAGTGGAGGCGGTGGCACGGGCGATCGCCGCCCGCGACCCGCAGGCCTTGGTGGCCTGCGCCTACCTGGAACTCAGCGAACCCGACATGCCCACGGCAGCGGCTGGGCTGATCGAGCGCGGGGCCACCCACGTTCGGGTGCTGCCGCTGTTCTTTGGCATGGGAAAACACGCACGAGAAGACCTGCCGGTGCTGCTGACCGAGCTTCGATCCCGGCACCCCGGCGTGGCGTTCGAGCAATTGCCCACCGCTGGCGAAAACCCCCGCCTCACGGCCTTGCTGGCCGAAATGGCACTGGAGAACGCCCCATGAACCTGCACCAGTTCAAGTTCGTGCAGGAAGCGGTGCGCCGCAACCTGAACCTCACCGAAGCCGCCAAGGCGCTGCACACCTCGCAGCCCGGCGTGTCCAAGGCCATCATTGAGCTGGAGGACGAGCTGGGCATTGAAATCTTTGCCCGGCATGGCAAGCGCATCAAGCGCGTCACCGAGCCCGGGCAGCAGGTGCTCAAGAGCATCGACATCATCCTGCGCGAGGTGAACAACCTCAAGCGCATTGGCGAGCAGTACTCGGCCCAGGACAGCGGCACGCTGAGCATTGCCACCACGCACACCCAGGCGCGCTACGTGCTGCCCGGCCCGGTGGCCGCGCTGCGGCAGGCCTATCCCAAGGTGGGCATCAGCCTGCACCAGGGCTCGCCCGATCAGGTGGCGCGCATGCTGATGGACGAGGTGGCCGAGATCGGCATGGCCACCGAGTCGCTGGTGAACTACCCCGAGCTGGTCACCCTGCCCTGCTACGAGTGGCAGCACGTGCTGGTGCTGCCGTTCGATCACCCGCTGGTGGAGCGCGAGCGCATCACCCTGGAAGACCTGGCCCAGCAGCCGCTGATCACCTACCACCCCAGCTTCACCGGCCGCACCCGCATCGACCAGGCATTTGCCTTGCGCCACCTGCAGCCCAACATCGTGCTGGAGGCCATCGACTCTGACGTGATCAAGACCTACGTGAAGCTGGGCATGGGCGTGGGCATCGTGGCCGAGATGGCCATGCAGGGCGAGAACCTGACGCCCGGCCTGGTCGCGCGCCCGGCGGGCCAGCTCTTCGGGCACAACCTGGCGCGCGTGGCCTTCAAGCGCGGCACCTACCTGCGCCACTTCGTGCTGCGCTTCGCCGAATTGCTGAGCGACCGCCTGAACCGCGCCTTGATCATGCGAGCCATGGCCGGCTCGCCCGACGAATACGACATTTGATCCCCTGCCATTCATGCGCCCTGCTGACCGAACCCCTGCCCTTGTCTCGCGCCTGCCCCAGGTGGGCACCACCATCTTCACCGTCATGTCGGCCTTGGCCACCGAGCACCAGGCGGTGAACCTGGGCCAAGGTTTCCCCGATTTCGCCTGTGACCCGCGCCTGCTGGACGCCGTGGACGCCGCCATGCGCGCCGGCCACAACCAGTACCCCCCCATGCCGGGCGTGCCGGCCTTGCGCCAGGCCATGGCCGACAAGGTGCGGGCCCTGTACGGGCTGGAGATCGACGCCAACACCGAGATCACCGTCACCGCCGGCGCCACCCAGGCCATCCTCACGGCCATTCTGGCCGTGGTGCACCCGGGCGACGAGGTGATCGTGCTGGAGCCCTGCTACGACAGCTATGTGCCCAACATTGAACTGGCCGGGGGCGTGGTGGTGCGCGTGCCGCTCACGCCCGGTACCTTCCGGCCCAACTTCGACGCCATCTCAGCGGCCATCACCCCACGCACCCGGGCCATCCTCATCAACAGCCCGCACAACCCCAGCGGCATGGTCTGGAGCGAGGCGGAGATGCGCCGACTCGAAGAAATCCTGGCGCCCACCGACGTGCTGCTGATCAGCGACGAGGTGTACGAGCACATGGTGTTCGACGTCCAGCAGCACCAGAGCGCGGCGCGCTTTCCCGGCCTGGCGGGCCGGGCCTTCATCGTCAGCAGCTTCGGCAAGACCTACCACGTAACGGGCTGGAAGATTGGCACCGTGGTGGCGCCGGCACGGCTGATGGCCGAGTTCCGCAAGGTGCACCAGTTCAATGTGTTCACCGTGAACACGCCCATGCAGCACGCGCTGGCCGCTTACATGGCCGACCCGGCGCCCTATTTGCAGCTCAGCGACTTTTACGCCGCCAAGCGCGATCGTTTCCGTGCCGGGCTGGCGAAAACCCGCTTTCGCCTGCTGCCCAGCCAAGGCACCTACTTCCAGTGCGTGGACATCTCCACCCTGGCCGTGCCCGAGCGCGACCTGCCCGAGGCCGATTTCTGCCAATGGCTCACGCGCGAGATCGGCGTGGCGGCCATCCCCCTGTCGGCCTTCTACGGCGATGGTTTTGACCAGAAAGTGGTGCGTTTCTGCTTTGCCAAGAAAGACGAAACGCTGGACGAGGGCATTCGCCGCCTGGCCAGGCTCTGAGCGCCAGGGGAACCCTTGCCAAAGCCGGACAGTCGCAAGACTGTTCGGCTTTTTTCTTGCGCTGACGGGTCGGCCGCCGCCGCGCCATGGTTTTGTCCTATCGTGGCGATGAAGATTGATGGCGGCCCTGACAACCGCACATCGCATTTAACTGGATATATTAACCGTCACCGATGCATTGATGGTTTCTATTGAAACTTGGCAAGCCAGCATCCGGGGCCGCAAGGCCATTTCAGTCAACCTCGCAAGCTAAGGAGCGCAACATGGACAAGAACACGGCAACTTCCACGGGCAAGTGCCCGGTGGTGCACGGCGGGGCCACCTCGGCCAGCCAGACCAATGCGAATTGGTGGCCCAACGCGCTGAACCTGGACATCCTGCACCAGCACGACAGCAAGACCAACCCGCTGGGCGCGGGCTTCAACTACCGGGAAGAGCTGAAAAAGCTTGATGTGCAGGCGCTCAAGAAAGACCTCAAGGCGCTCATGACCGAGAGCCAGGAGTGGTGGCCAGCCGACTGGGGCCACTATGGCGGCCTGATGATCCGCATGGCCTGGCACTCGGCGGGCACCTACCGCATCGCCGACGGCCGCGGCGGCGCCGGCACCGGCAACCAGCGCTTCGCCCCGCTGAATTCCTGGCCTGACAACGGCAACCTCGACAAGGCCCGTCGCCTGCTGTGGCCCATCAAGAAGAAGTACGGCAACAAGATCAGTTGGGCCGACCTGATGATCCTGGCCGGCAACATGGCGTATGAGTCCATGGGCTTCAAGACCTTCGGCTTCGCCTTCGGCCGCGAAGACATCTGGCACCCCGAGAAGGACATCTACTGGGGCTCCGAAAAAGAGTGGCTGGCCAAGTCGGGCAGTGAGGGCAGCCGCTACAGCGGTGAACGCGACCTGGAAAACCCTCTGGCCGCCGTGATGATGGGCCTGATCTACGTGAACCCCGAGGGCGTGGACGGTCAGCCCGACCCGCTGAAGACCGCGCGCGACATGCGCGTGACCTTCGCCCGCATGGCCATGAACGACGAGGAAACCGTGGCCCTGACCGCCGGTGGCCACACCGTGGGCAAGGCGCACGGCAATGGCAACGCCGCCAAGCTGGGCCCGGCCCCGGAAGGAGCCGACGTGGAGGAACAAGGCCTGGGCTGGATGAACCACCAGGGCCGTGGCATTGGCCGCGACACCGTCACCAGCGGCATCGAAGGCGCCTGGACCACCAACCCGACGAAGTGGGACAACGGCTACTTCCAGATGCTGCTCAAGCACGAGTGGGAACTCACCAAGAGCCCGGCCGGTGCCTGGCAGTACAAGCCGGTGAACATCAAGCCAGAAGACATGCCGGTGGACGTGGAAGACCCGAGCATCCGCCACATGCCGATGATGACCGACGCCGACATGGCCCTGAAGGTGGACCCCGAGTACCGCAAGATCTCCGAGCGCTTCGCTGCCGACCAGGCCTATTTTGAAGACGTCTTCGCCCGTGCCTGGTTCAAGCTGACCCACCGCGACATGGGCCCGAAGGCGCGCTACTTTGGCCCGGACGTGCCGGCCGAAGACCTGATCTGGCAAGACCCGGTGCCCGCTGGCCGCAAGGACTACGACGTGGCCACCGTGAAGGCCAAGATCGCCGCCAGCGGCCTGAGCATCGCCGACATGGTCAGCACCGCCTGGGACAGCGCCCGCACCTTCCGGGGTTCGGACAAGCGCGGCGGCGCCAACGGTGCCCGCATTCGCCTGGCCCCGCAGAAAGACTGGGAAGGCAACGAGCCGGCGCGCCTGGCCAAGGTGCTCGCCGTGCTGGAGAAGATCGCGGCCGACACCGGCGCCAGCGTGGCCGACTTGATCGTGCTGGCCGGCAATGTGGGCATTGAGCAGGCCGCCAAGGCCGCAGGCTTTGAGGTGATGGTGCCCTTCGCCCCCGGCCGTGGCGACGCCACGCAAGAGCAGACCGACGTGGAGTCCTTCGAGGTGTTGGAGCCGCTGCACGATGGCTTCCGCAACTGGCAAAAGCAGCACTACACCGTGCAGCCGGAAGAAATGCTGCTCGACCGCGCTCAGTTGATGGGCCTGACCGCCGCAGAGATGACGGTGCTGGTGGGTGGCCTGCGGGTGCTGGGCACCAACCACGGCGGCAGCCAGCACGGCGTGTTCACCGAGCGCGTGGGCGCCCTGAGCAACGACTTCTTCGTCAACCTGACGGACATGGCCTACACCTGGAAGCCCACCGGCCGCAACAGCTACGCCATCGTGGACCGCAAGAGCGGTGCCACCAAGTGGACGGCCACCCGGGTGGACCTGGTGTTCGGCTCGAACTCGGTGCTGCGCAGCTACGCCGAGGTCTATGCCCAGGACGACAACCGCGAGAAGTTCGTTCGCGACTTCGTGGCCGCCTGGACCAAGGTGATGAACGCCGACCGCTTCGACCTGGCCTGATGCCACGCCACCTGGCGCAGACAGGCGCCAGGCCCCAAAGCCCGAGCCGCTTTCAGCCGCTCGGGCTTTTTCATGGGGCCATCACTGGTTGATCTGTGCCCAGGCCTTGTCGATGCGCTTCACGCTCACGGGTTGCGGCGTGCGCAACTCTTGGGCGAAGAAGCTCACCCGCAGCTCTTCCAGCAGCCAGCGCATCTCTTGCAGGCGGCTGTCCTGCACGCCCTTGCGCTCGGCCACCAGGCGCCAGAAACGCTGGTCCAGCGGCCGCAGCTCGGCCAGCCGGGCAGCGTCTCGGGCAGGGTCACCGCGCAGCTTGTCCATCCGCAATTGCACCGCCTTGAGGTAACGCGGCAGGTGCTGCAACTGGGCATAGGGCGTCTGCACCAGAAAGCGCTTGGGCATGAGCCGGGCCAGTTGCTGGGCGATGTCACTGGCCACGTCGGCCGGCGGCTTGGCGTCTTTGAGCTTGCGCTGGGCCGCGCTGAACTCGGTGAGGATGGCGCCCGCGCTGCGCGCGATCTCGGCGGCGATCAGGTTCAAGCGTCCTCGCCCTTCGTCCACCCGGCGCTTGAAGCTGGCGGCATCCACCGGCAATGGGTCCACCAGAAAGGCACGGTCCAGCGACAGCTCGATGAGCTGCGCGCGCAGCTCTTCCAGCGTGCCACCGCCCGCGTCTTTGCCCACTTGCATGTAGGCGGTGCCCATGGCCTGCAGGCCCGGGATGTTTTTCTCCAGGTACTTCAGCGCGTCGCGAATCTGCAGGGCAAACAGGCGGCGCAGCCCCTCGCGGTGCTTGGCCTGGGCCACATCGGGCTCGTCAAACACCTCCAGGCGCACGGCATCGCCGTCGTCGATGAGCGCTGGAAAGCCGATCAGCGTCTGGTTGCCGCGGCGAATTTCCATCAGCTCGGGCAGTTCGCCAAAGTCCCAGCCGGTGTGGCGCTGGGCGGCCTGCACGGCCGGGGCCGGCGGTGGCGCCGCCTTGGCCGCCTTGGCCGCCTGGGCCGGCACCCTGTCGGGCCCCGCATCGGCGGTGGGGGCCGCCGGCTTGACGGCCTGCACCTTCAGCGCGGCCAGTGCCTGAAAGGCGCCTCTCGCCTGCGAGCCCAGTTCGGCCTTCAATGCCCCCAGGTTGCGCCCCTGCCCCAGTTGACGCCCGTTTTCGTCGATCACCCGAAGGTGCATGAAATGGTGCACCGGCAGTTGGTCGAGCTTGATGTCGGCCCGCTGGATGTCGAGCTGCGTGGCCGCGCGCACCTTCTTCAGCACCGCGTCGGTCAGGCTGCCGTGGCCAAACACCTCGGGCTCGCACAGCTCGGCGGCGAACTTCTCGGCGGTGGCCGGCAGCGGCACCAGGCGCGAGCGCGGGCGTTGGTGCAGCGTCTTGAGCAAGGCCAGCACCTTGTCCTTGAGCATGCCGGGCACCAGCCACTCGCAGCGCTCTTCACTGGCCTGGTTCAGGGCAAACAGCGGCAGGGCCACCGACAGGCCATCCCGGGCATCGCCCGGCTCGTGCAGGTAGCTGCAGGCACAGTCCACGCCCCCCAGGCGCAAGGTCTTGGGAAAGGCCTGGGCGGTGATGCCGGCGGCCTCGTGGCGCATCAACTCTTCGCGCGTGAGGAACAGGAGCTTGGGGTTCTCGCACGAGGCCTGGCCGTACCAGCGCTCAAAGCCCACGCCGCTGCACACATCGGCCGGAATGTGCTGGTCGTAGTAGGCGTAAATCACTTCGTCGTCCACCAGCACGTCTTGCCGGCGCGACTTGTGCTCCATCTCCATCACCTGCTTCACCAGGCGTTGGTTGGCCGCCAGGAACGGCAGGCGGGTGTCCCAGTCGCCGCCCACCAGGGCCTCGCGAATGAACAGCTCGCGCGCACCGGCCGGGTCCACCCGGCTGTAGTCGGTGCGGCGGTTGGCGTACACCACCAGGCCGTAGAGCGTGGCCCGTTCCAGGGCCGACACCCGGGCGGCCTTCTTCTCCCAATGGGGGTCCAGCACCTGCTTCTTCAGCAGGTGGCCGCCCACCTGCTCCAGCCACTGCGGCTCGATGGCGGCAATGCCGCGACCGAACAGGCGGGCGGTTTCCACCAGTTCGGCGCAGACGATCCAGCGCCCGGGCTTCTTGCTCAGGTTGGCGCCCGGGTGGCGGTGGAACTTGATGCCGCGTGCCCCCAGGTACCAGTCTTCGGTGTCGCTCTTGCAGCCCACGTTGCCCAACAGACCGGCCAGCATCGACAGGTGCAACTGCTCGTAGGTGGCGGGCTGGGTGTTGGCCTTCCAGCCGTGTTCGGCCACCACAGTGAGCAACTGGCTGTGCGTGTCGCGCCACTCGCGCACGCGGCGCACGTTGATGAAGTGCTCGCGCAGCAGGTTTTCGTACTGGCGGTGGCTGAGCTTGTGGTCTTTGCCGTGGCCACCTTTGCCGTCCTCCAGCCACTTCCAGAGCTTGAGGGTGCCGGTGAACTCGCTTTTCTCGTCGTCGAACTTGGCGTGGGCCTGGTCGGCCTGGGCCTGCTTGTCGATGGGGCGGTCGCGCACGTCTTGCACGCTCAGGGCCGAGGCGATCACCAGCACCTCGTCGAGCGCACCGCGGTCGCGGGCCTCCAGAATCATGCGGCCCACGCGAGGGTCCAGCGGCAGGCGCGAGAGGTGCTGGCCAATGGGGGTGAGCTCATTGGCCTCGTCCACCGCGCCCAGCTCGGCCAGCAGTTGGTAGCCATCGGCAATGGCGCGGCGCTGCGGCATGTCCACGAAGGCGAAATCTTCCACCGCGCCCAGGCGCAGCGCCTTCATGCGCAGAATCACGCCGGCCAGCGAGCTGCGCAGAATCTCGGGGTCGGTGAAGCGCGGGCGCTGGTTGAAATCAGACTCGTCGTACAGCCGAATGCAAATGCCATCGGCCACGCGGCCGCAGCGCCCGGCGCGTTGGTTGGCCGCGGCCTGGCTGATGGGCTCCACCAGCAGTTGCTCCACCTTCTGGCGAAAGCTGTAGCGCTTGACGCGAGCGGTGCCAGCGTCGATCACAAACCGGATGCCCGGCACCGTGAGCGAGGTTTCGGCCACGTTGGTGGACAGCACGATGCGCCGCCCGCCATGGGGCTGGAAGATGCGGTCTTGTTCGGCCTGGCTCAGGCGCGCGAACAGCGGCAAGACCTCGGCGTTGCGGTTCAGCGGCTGGTGGCTCAGGTGCTTGCGCAGGTGGTCGGCGGCTTCGCGAATCTCGCGCTCGCCCGGCAGAAAGACCAGGATGTCGCCACCGCCCGGCCCGCGCCACAGCTCGTCCACGGCATCGGCCATGGCGTTGTTCAGGTCGTAGTCGCGGCTTTCCTCGAATGGGCGGTAGCGCACCTCCACCGGGTAGGTGCGGCCCGACACCATGAGCACCGGCGCCTTGCCTTTGGCCGATGCAAAGTAGTCGGCAAAACGGTCGGCGTCGATGGTGGCCGAGGTGACGATCAGCTTCAGGTCGGGCCGGCGTGGCAACAACTGCCGCAGGTAGCCGAGCAGAAAGTCGATGTTGAGGCTGCGCTCGTGCGCCTCGTCAATGATGATGGTGTCGTAGGCGCGCAGGTCAGGGTCGGTCTGCGTCTCGGCCAGCAAGATGCCATCGGTCATCAGCTTGACCGAGGCGTCCTTGCTCAGGCGGTCTTGAAAGCGCACCTTGTAGCCCACCACCTCGCCCAGCGGGGTCTTCAACTCTTCGGCAATGCGCTTGGCCACCGAGCTTGCCGCAATGCGCCGAGGCTGCGTGTGGCCGATGAGCTGCCCGCGCTGCCCCGGCTTGGCGTTCAGGCGGCCGCGCCCCATGGCCAGGGCGATCTTGGGCAACTGCGTGGTCTTGCCCGAGCCGGTTTCACCGCAGACGATCACCACCTGGTGGTCGCGGATGGCGGCCTCAATCTCGTGGCGCCGCGCGGAAACGGGCAGAGACTCGGGAAACTCAATGGACAAAGCGGCAGCGGTCAAGGTGGGAACTTCGGTCAAAATCGGGCAACCCGGCATTATCCCGCGCGGGCCTTGCCCCTTATCCCCCCACTCATGTCCAACGTCTTCAACTTCACCTTTGTCCCGTGGTTCCGCTCGGTTGCGCCTTACATCCACAAGCACCGAGGCAACACGCTGGTGGTGGGCATTGCGGGTGAGGCGATTGCGGCGGGCAAGCTGCCCAACATCGTGCAAGACCTGGCCCTGATCCAGAGCATGGGCGTGAAGATCGTGCTGGTGCACGGCTTTCGGCCGCAGGTGAACGAACAACTGCGCTTGAAGGGCCACGAGGCCCGCTATTCGCATGGCATGCGCATCACCGACTCGGTGGCATTGGATTGCGCACAAGAAGCCGCCGGGCAATTGCGTTACGAAATCGAGGCCGCGTTCAGCCAAGGCTTGCCCAACACGCCCATGGCCGGCGCCACGGTGCGGGTGATTTCAGGCAACTTCATCACCGCCCGCCCCGTGGGCCTGATCGACGGCGTGGACTTCCTCAGCTCTGGCCTGGTGCGCAAAGTGGACACCGAGGGCATCCAGCGCACGCTGGACATGGGCGCGCTGGTGCTGCTCTCGCCCTTTGGCTTCTCGCCCACGGGCGAGGCCTTCAACCTCACCATGGAAGACGTGGCCACGTCCGTGGCCATTGCGCTGCAGGCCGACAAGCTGATGTTCTTGACGGAAGTGCCCGGCATCCGCGTTGACCCAAGCGACCCGGAAAGCGCCATCGACACCGAGCTGCCCCTGGCCGACGCCAAGAAACTGATCGCCGCACTGCCGCCAGCGGCCGAGCCCACCGACACGGCCTTCTACCTCAAGCACTGCATCAAGGCCTGCGAGGGTGGCGTGGAGCGCAGCCACATCCTGCCCTTCGCGGTGGACGGCGCGCCGCTGCTGGAGATCTACACCCACGATGGCATCGGCACCATGGTGGTGGACGAAAAGCTGGAAAGCCTGCGCGAGGCCACCATCGACGACGTGAGCGGCATCGTGGCGCTGATCGAGCCCTTCGAGCGCGACGGCACGCTGGTCAAGCGAGACCGCACGGAGATCGAGCGCGACGCGGCCAACTACACCATCATCGAACACGACGGCGTGATCTTCGGTTGTGCCGCGCTGTACCCCTACCCCGAGGAACGCACGGGCGAGATGGCCGCGGTGACGGTGTCGCCGCAGTCACAGGGCCAGGGCGATGGCGACCGCTTGCTCAAGCGCATTGAGGCGCGCGCCAAGGCGCAGGGCCTTCAGAGCATCTTCGTGCTCACCACCCGCACCATGCACTGGTTCATCAAGCGCGGCTTCGTTCAGGTGAACGCCGATTGGCTGCCCGAGGCCCGCAAGCGCAAGTACAACTGGGACCGTCGCAGCCAGGTGCTGGTGAAGAAGCTCAGCTGAATCAGTGGCGTGAGCGGCTCAGCAGCAGGGCAAGGGCCGCCAGCGCGATCGCGCTGAAACACAGGAAAGACCAGTTGGCGATCGACAGGCCAAGGAAGGTCCAGTCAATGGCCGAGCAATCGCCGCTGCCGCGAAAGATCATGGGCACGGCGCGCTTGAGTGGAAACGATTCGATCATTCCGTAGAAATCGCGGCCACAGGTCAGCACCTCGGGCGGGTTCCACTGCAGCCAGCTCTGCCGCGCGGCCACGAAGGCACCGAACACGGCCAGGGCACCCACCGCCACCAACCCCACCCGCCGCCAGCCCGCATGGCCCGCCAGCGCCGTGACACCCGCCAGCACGGCCACCAACACCAGGGCGTAGCGCTGCACGATGCACATCGGGCAGGGCTCAAGGCCCACCACGTGTTGCAGGTATAGGCCAAAGCCCAGCAAGGCCACGCACACCAGCGCGATGCCCCCCATCACGCGACGGGGGTGTTGGCCCAACTGGGCGAGGGAGAAGGTCATGGGGTTCAGCTCACGAAAGCGCGTTCGATCACGAAGTCGCCGGGCGTGGTGGTGTTGCCTTCCTTGAAGCCGAGCTTTTCGCACAGGCCCTTCAGGTCGCGCAGCATCTCTGGACTGCCACAAATCATCACGCGGTCTTCCGCCGGGTTCAGCAAGGGCACGCCCAGGTCTTTGGCGATGACGCCATCGGACAGCAGTTGGGGAATGCGACCTTGGTGAACGAAGGGCTCGCGGGTGACGGTCGGGTAGTACAGCAGCTTCTGCTGAACCATCTCACCCAGGAATTCATCCTGTTTCAGTTGTTCACTGATCAACTCGCGGTAGGCAAGTTCCTTGACCTGCCGCACGCCGTGCACCAACACCACCTGCTCGAAGCGTTCGTAGGTCTCGGGGTCACGGATGATGCTCATGAACGGCGCCAGGCCAGTGCCGGTGCCCAGCAGGTACAGGCGCTTGCCAGGCAGCAGGTAATCAATGAGCAGCGTACCGGTGGGCTTGCGGCCCACGATGATGGTGTCGCCCGGCTGGATGTGCTGCAGGCGCGAGGTGAGCGGGCCGTCTTGCACCTTGATGCTCAGGAACTCCAGGTGCTCGGCCCAGTTGGGGCTGACGATGCTGTAGGCGCGCAGCAGCGGCTTGCCGTCCACCTTCAGGCCGATCATGGTGAAGTGGCCATTGGAGAAGCGCAGCGAGGTGTCGCGGGTGGTGGTGAAGCTGAAGAGGCGATCGGTCCAGTGGTGAACGCTCAGGACACGCTCTTCCAGAAATGCACTCATGGGAAATTCCAGTCAGGGGAAACGCGTATTGTAAAAACCCGGGCTGCCCTGCGGTCGGCTGGGCCCGGTTGCCACTGACGGCAGCGGGCTTGATACAGTGCGGGCTCGCTGGCGCAAGCCGGTCGCCGCCGGACAAGGGCGCGATATTGCCCGTTAGCGCCGCTCAAGGGAACGAATCAGTTCTTTTGAGCCTTATAACCAAAACATCTGATCCACACGAGGAACCCCTATGGCTCGCACTGTTCAATGCATCAAGCTCGGCAAAGAAGCCGAAGGTCTGGACTTCCCCCCCTACCCCGGTGAACTGGGCAAGCGCATCTATGAAAACGTGAGCAAAGAAGCCTGGGCCGGCTGGCTGAAGCACCAGACCATGCTGCTCAACGAAAACCGCCTGAACCTGGCCGACGCCCGTGCGCGTCAGTACCTGGCCCGCCAGATGGAGAAGCACTTCTTCGGTGAAGGTGCCGACGCCGCCGCCGGGTACGTCCCACCCAGCGAGGGCAATTGATTTCACGCAACGCCTCAACTGCGCCTGGCCGGGCCCTGGTCATCGGCGCAGGGCTTGCCGGGGCCGCGCTGAGCGCGGCACTCACCCGGCAAGGCTGGCAAGTCCATTTGCTGGATCAGGCCAGCGGTCCCGCTCAGGGCGCCTCCGCCCTGCCGGTGGGCATGCTGAGCCCGCACGTCACCCGCGCCCCAACGCCCTTGTCGCGCCTGTCTGCCCTGGGCGTGGCCGACACCCGACACGAGCTGGAACGCCTAATCGCTCCCGGTCAGGGCTGGCAACCCACCGAAGTGGACAACCGCGGCCATGACCCAGGCCGCTGGCCAGCAGCGCTGGTGCGGCCAGCCGCACTGGTACAGGCCTGGCTGGGCGAGGCCGAGGCTTCTCAGCGCCTGAGCACCACCTGGGGGGCAAACGTCCAACGGTTGCGGCGCGACCCCATCACCCAGCAATGGCAAGCACTTGGCGCAAGCGGCGAGTTGCTGGCGCAAGCGCCCGTGGCGGTGGTGGCTTGCGCCTGGGGCAGCCACGAATTGTTGGGCCAGAGCGTGGCGGGCCTGGACGCGATGGCCCTGCCCTTGCGTCCGGTGCAAGGGCAATTGAGCCTTGGCGCCTGCCAGGGTGAACCGCTGGCAGACCGGCCACAACGCGACAACGGCGTGTTCGTGCCCGTGTACGAAGACAGCGGCCTGCCACCGCAATGGCCCGGCCGCATCTGGGCCATGGGCTCCACCTACGAACGCGGCGCCACTCACACCGACGTTCGCGAAACCGCCCACGAGCGCAACGCACAGAGCCTGGAGGCGCTGGCGCCAGCCGCAGCCCGGCGGCTGCGCGAGGACTTGGCGCAAGGGCGACTGCTGGGCTGGGCCCAAGTGCGTTGCGCCTCGCTGGACCGCTTGCCCCTGGCGGGCCCAGTGCCGGACGTGCAGGCTTGGCAAGAGCACCGGCAACAAGCCCCCAAAGCCCGTCGCCCTGCTTTGGGCGATTTCCCTCGCGTGCGGGGCCTTTACACGCTCACGGCTTTGGGCTCGCGGGGACTGACCTTGGCGCATTGGTGCGCGCAACGGGTGGCAGAACACATCACCGGGCAGCCCCCCGCCGGCGAGGCCGATTTGCTCGCGGCCATTGACCCGGCCCGGTTTGTCTGGCGCGCCGCCAAGCGCCAGGCCTGAAGGGTTACAGGAGTTCCATCCAGGGCGCCAGGGCGGCCACCGTGAGCGGCCGAGGCAACAGCGCCCCGGTGCCCACCTGTTCGGCACTGCGACGCATGCGGCGACGGGTCCACCAGTTGGCCACCGGCCCCGCCCATTGGCTGGCCGCCAGGGTCATGGCCTGGGGTTGGCGCTCCACGAAAAAACGCATCAGGGCCCAGCCATCGACCTGGTGGTTGTCCAGGTTGAAAACACCGCACACATACCGGTGGCGCGCCATCAGTTCCAGGGCGGTTTCGGTGGTGGCGGCCTCGTCCACCCGGCGCACGGCGGCCAGGGCCAGGCATTCGCGCAAGCAAGCCGCCTCGGACGACTCGGGCGCCACGATCAAAGCCCGCCGATCGCCGCCGGGCAATGCCTGCTCTTCGGCCGCCGTCAATCCGGCGGGAAGGCTGATGTCCAGATCCAGCAGGCCGGAGTCGACCTGGTGAGCAGCAAACACCGCATCCAGGTCCATCAGGGCCTCGGCCCAGTCAATGGGGCGCCGCCAGACCCGCCACGCGTGCGCGGGCGGATCGTCCCCCACCCAGATCAGCCTCGGGCCTTCAGGGGGGCGCACGTGAAAGAGCACAGCCTCGGCGCAGTCGCCGTCGACCAAGATCACCTGCGCCTCGTCAATGGGTGGGTTGGCCGAGGGCATGGTGGGCGGCACCCAAGGCTCGTAGGCCAACTCTCGCTCTTGGGACAAGCGGAACACGGTGTTGAGCGCGTGTCGCTCGACGTCGGTGAATCCGACTGCGCTCACCAGAATCCGTTGTTTGTGCATGCCGAAATGTTACCGATCGTTAACACCCTTGCGTAGCGAGGGGCTCGCATTGTCGAACCAGCCGTGCCCAATTGCACACCGCCGATCGGCGATGTCGGCCAGATCCATATATTCATTGGTTATGCCGGCATGAATAAAAAATAGTTTGGAGAATAAAGAGGCGCTCGTAGAGTGCCGCCCATGCCTGAATACGCCATCGTCATCGCCGGATTCGCCGTGGGCCTCATCGTGGGGCTCACCGGGGTGGGCGGTGGCTCGCTCATGACGCCGATCCTGATCTTCTTTTTCGGGATCAAGCCCTATCTGGCCGTGGGCACTGACCTGCTGTTCGCCGCCGTCACCAAGTCGGGTGGCACGCTCAACCTGGCGCGCCAGCGCCTGGTGCCCTGGCGCATCGTGGGGCAGTTGTGCCTGGGCAGCCTGCCAGCCGCCGCCATCACGCTGGTGGTGCTTCACCGCCTTGGCCCCGCCAGTCCCAGCGTGCAGTCGCTGATGACCAGCACCTTGGGCGTGGCACTGTTGTTGACGGCTCTGGCCATGTTCTACAAGGCGGCGCGTGGCCGGGTAACGCAGCGCGCCGACGTCGAGGCCGACCTCGCCGCCGCCACCCGCGCCCGCCACTGGGCCCTGCCTGTGCTGTTTGGTGCGGCCATCGGCACGCTGGTCACGCTCACCTCAGTGGGTGCCGGCGCCATTGGCGTGTCGGTGCTCATGCTGCTGTTTCCCCTGCTGCCGCTGCCACGCATCGTGGCCGCCGACATCGCCTACGCCGTTCCCCTCACCTTGCTGGCCGGTCTGGGCCACGCCACCCTGGGCTCGGTTGACTGGTCCTTGCTGGGCCAGCTGCTCATGGGCTCGCTGCCAGGCATTTGGCTGGGCACCCGGCTGATGCGCCACACGCCCGAGCGCCTGGTGCGCTCGCTGCTGTCGGTCTTGTTGGCCTATGCCGGCGTCAAGTTGATCGCTTTCTGATTCCCCACCTACTCCACGAACATGTACCAGTACTCCGAGTTCGACCGCCAGTTCCTGCAACGCCGCGCCGACCAGTTCCGCGACCAGTTGCAGCGCTGGCAAGCTGGCACCCTCTCCGGCGACGCCTTCAAACCCCTGCGACTGCAGAACGGCTGGTACGTCCAGCGTTTCGCGCCAATGCTGCGGGTGGCCGTGCCCTACGGCGAAATCAACAGCGCCCAGTTGCGCGTGCTGGCCAAGGTGGCGCGGGACTTTGACCACAAGGAAGCCCACGACACGTCCAAGGCCAACGCGGGCCTGAGCGAAGTGCCGACCCTGCCCGACCGCACGGCCCACTTCACCACGCGCCAAAACGTGCAGTTCAACTGGATTCCGCTGGACAAGGCTGCCGACGTGATGGACCTGCTGGCCAGCGCCAATCTGCACGGCATCCAGACCAGCGGCAACTGCATTCGCAACATCACCACCGATGCCCTGGCTGGCATCGCGGTGGACGAGGTGGCCGACCCGCGTCCCTTCGCGGAAATCATGCGCCAGTGGAGCACGCTGCACCCCGAGTTCGCCTTCCTGCCGCGCAAGTTCAAGGTGGCCATCACCGGCGCCCGCGAAGACCGCGCCGCCACCCCGTGGCACGACGTGGGCCTGCGCCTGCTGCGCAACGTGGACGGTGACCTGGGCTTCCAGGTGCGCGTGGGCGGCGGCATGGGCCGCACCCCGATCATTGGCACCGTGATCCGCGAGTTTCTGCCCTGGCACCAGATCCTCAACTACCTGGAGGCCGTGGTGCGGGCGTACAACCGCTTTGGCCGCCGCGACAACGCCTACAAGGCCCGCATCAAGATTCTGGTGAAGGCCGAAGGCCAGGCCTTTGTCGATCAGGTCGAGGCCGAGTACCGCGACATCATCGAGAAAGACGGCGCTCCGCACACCATCACCCAGGACGAACTGAACCGGGTGAGCGCCTATTTCGTGACGCCCCTGCTCAACTGCGACCGCAAGAGCGCCGACGCGAAGATCGCCCACATCCTGAAGGCCGCTGCGGAAGATGACGTGGAATTCAGCCGCTGGCTGACCCGCAACGTGCAGCCCCACCAGAACGGTGACCTGCGCGCGGTGACCCTGTCGTTCAAGCGCATTGGCCAAGCCCCTGGCGATGCCACGGCCGAGCAACTCGAACGCGCCGCCGAACTGGCCGACCGCTTCTCCGCTGGCGAGGCCCGCGTGACCCACGAGCAAAACCTGCTGCTGCCATGGGTGCGCTGCGACCAGCTGCCCGAGCTGTGGCGCGAAGCCCGCCGGCTGGGCCTGGCCAAGCCCAACATCGGTCTGCTCACCGACATGATCAGCTGCCCCGGTGGCGACTTCTGCGACCTGGCCAACGCCCGCTCGCTGCCGCTGGCCCAGGCCATCCTGTCGCGCTACAAAGACCTGGACGAACTGCACGACCTGGGCGAGATTGACCTGCACATCAGCGGCTGCATCAACAGCTGCGGCCACCACCACAGCGGCCACATCGGCATCCTGGGCGTCGACAAGGACGGGCAAGAGTGGTACCAGATCACGCTGGGCGGGTCTGACGGCACGCGCCTGTCGGGCGAGGCCCAACCGGGCAAGGTGATCGGCCCGTCGTTTGCCGCCAGCGAAGTGCCGGAAGTGATCGAGGCCATTCTGGACACCTACCGCGCCCAGCGCCAGGCTGGCGAAACCTTCGTGGCCACGCTGCGCCGCGTGGGCGCCGAGCCCTTCAAGGTGGCGGCCAACGCGGTGCGCACCTCCACCGCCCGTGTTTCCACCCCCGCTTGAGAGCCCACCATGAGCCTTGACCTTTTCCTGGCCGATGCCTTCCAGCCCACCGAGGCCGAGCACGAGCGCCTCACGTTGTCCAACGACGCCGACCCGCGCGAGCACGACCTGAGCGGCATTCGCGTGGTGGAACTGCACTTCCCCAAGTTCGTCGACGGCCGGGCCTTCAGCCAAGCCTTTCTGCTGCGCCGCCGCCTGGGCTTCACCGGCCACATTCGCGCCACCGGCGAGGTGCTGATCGACCAGTTGCTGCAGATGCAACGCAGTGGCTTCACCCAGGCGGTGCTGGCCACGGGCCAAGACCTGGAACACGGCCGGCGCCTGCTGGCGCATTTCCCGGCCTTCTACCAAGGCGACGCCGTGCACGCCCAGCCCCACTTTGCCGAGGCCTGAAAGAGCACGCCATGAGCGCCATTGATCTTTACAACAAGCCCTCCGCCACTTTTGACGCCAAGGTGGCGCAAGCCCTGGCGCTGCTGCGCGCCCAGGCGGTGCAATACGCCCGCGCCGAACAGGCCTGGCCGCAGGTGGGCCTGCCGCGCGCCACCGTGGTGGCGCTATGGGTGGTGTTCGGCCTGCTGTGGCTGCAGATCGCGCTGGGTGGCTGGGTCAGCACCAACTACGCGGTGCTGGCCTGCACCGAGTTCCCCATGTGCCAGGGCAGCT
>FWPV01003462.1_pt1 | contig 23304 bp, 18 predicted proteins | sample 2228371 | NCBI WGS metagenome assembly FWPV01 (sample SAMEA103939776, study PRJEB20133) | metagenome | reverse complement strand
GAGCAAATTGAGCGGGATTCTGTGGGCCGGTTGGTCGCCCTATGGCAAATCGGTCGCGCTTTCGACCGGCAAACGCGTGACCGGTTCGCCGGGTTGGCGGGCCAATAACGACTTGTGGACCGCCGCCTACCATTCGGCCAGCGGCGCGATCGGGACGCCCAGCCCGGTGCTGACACCGACCTCCGGCGGGGCCTTGGGCTGGTGGGGCCGCACGTATGCCTGGTCGCCCGATGGCAATTTTATCGCCATGGGCTCGACCGAAAATGTCTCCATCGTCGAATTGAACAAACGCAAGCGAACCGTCCTGGCCTCTTTTGTAGCCATCAACACGTATAGCGATTGGGCCTGGACGCCGACGGTCGCCTGGACGCCCGATGGTCGGTTCGTGTTAACCGTATTACCTGGCCTGTCGCCGGTCGGCCAGGCGCCGAGCGAGACCCCGGTATTCGATGTGTGGTCGCTGGCCGCCGATGGCTCATTCCGCGCCAAGCTGGCTGCCGAAGCCGGTATGTGGGCCGCGCCGCGCCCAAGCCCCAATCCCCAATCGCCCGTGATTATCTATGCGCGCGCCGAGACGCCCTATAGCAGCGACCGCAGTCGCTATAGCCTGTATGTGATGGACCGGGATGGTTCGAATCGCGTCCGTTTATTTCCCAACGAAGGTAGCCCTGGATTAGAAGGTAGCCCCGGCCTGAGAGGGCTGGCCGATCTGGCCTGGTCGCCCAACGGCACGCAAATCGTCCTGGTCTATCAAGGCGACCTGTACCTGGTGGATGTGGCAGACGGCCGGATCCAACAACTGACGGCCGAGGGTAATATCAGGCTGGTACGGTGGGCCAGGTAAATTTTCCCAATCGCCGATATATCTCCCCCGTCGCTACTTTCATCTGCCTGGCCGGGCTGGTGCTCACGCTGCTGACCGGTGGAGCGACCCTGGCGGCTCGCCGTCAAGCCATGCGCGGCGTTGTGCAAGGTTTTCCTCCTCCGGTGGCTTTTTCAGCGGTGCCGCGTCTGGGCCTCAACGTGGCCTTAGAGGATTATGACGAGCGCACTCTGAACGCTACGCTCAAGCCCATGTTGGGCGGCGAACTGCGTTGGGTGCGGCAAACGTTTCCATGGGCCGCGATCGAGCCGGAACCCGGTCGCTTTGAATGGGACCGGTGGGATGCGCTTGTAGAAAGGCTCCCCCCAGACCTCCTCATCCTGGCCGTCCTGGATGTGCCCCCCCCCTGGTTCGAGTTCCCCCTCAGCGTTCCGCGTTCAACGTTCGACGCTCAACGTTCTACGGATGCTTTTGCGCGCTTTGCTGGCGAGCTGGCCCGTCGGTACGGCGACCGCATTGATTACTACCAGATTTGGGATGAGCCGAATCTGGGCGCGCGGTGGGGGGGGCAGGTCGAGGTGGCGGCGTACGCCGGGTTGCTCCAGCAGGCCGGCGCCGCTCTCCGCGCCAACGACCCCGGCGCCGTCATTGTGCTGGCGGGTCTCGCCCCCACGGTGGAACAATCGTCGCACAACATGGCCGACTGGCTCTTTTTGCGCAAACTCTATGAGCTGGGCGCAAAGGATTATTTCGACATTGCCGCCGGCAAGCCCTATGGGTTCACCAGCGGCCCGGACGACCGGCGGGTAGAGGCCATGCTCCTGAATTTTTCGCACATCCTTTTGATGCGCGAAGAGATGGAACGGTTCGGCGATGCCGGCAAGCCTTTGTGGGCCACGCAATGGGGCTGGAACGCCTTGCCGCCCGATTGGTCGGGCCAGGCCAGTCTATGGGGAGAAACCGATGAAATACAGCAGGCCGGGTACACGGCGGCGGCCATTCGCCGCGCCTGGCAGGAATGGCCGTGGATGACCGCCATGTTTCTGGAACATTTTCAGCCGAATGTACCGGCCCATGACGCGCATTGGGGCTTTGCGCTGGTCTGGCAAGATGGCACGCCGCGTCCGGTTTACCATGCGCTGCTCGAGACGGCGCGTGAATCCGCTCTGCGCGGCGTCGGCTACTATCCGGCTGCCGTTCGCGCCGGGCAAGACTATTTCGGCCATCCCGCCGCTCGCTTTCAGGGGCAATGGCGCTTCGGCGAACTGGGCGCCGATTGGCAAGATGAATCCGGTTCCCAGGTTGCATTTGACTTTGAGGGCACCGGGCTGGCCCTGCACGTGCGACGCGCCGCCGACCGCGCCCATCTGTACGTGACGATTGACGGTCAACCGGCCAATGCTTTGCCGCGTGATGGGCGCGGTGCGTTCCTGCAATTGATCCCGCCTGACCTGACTCAAGTGGAGGTGGCGCTCATCCCGGTCGCACGCGGCCTGACGCCGGGCCTCCATCACGCCGAGATTGTCGCCGAACGCGGCTGGAATCAGTGGGCGCTGATCGGCTGGAGTGTCGAAAATCAGTCACGGGCCGTGGGAGATGGGATGTGGGGATGGGTGATCGCAGGTGTGTTGTGCATGGCCGGCGCGGTGTGGAACGGGCGCAAGGTACACTGGGGCAGACTGGGACAGGCGGTGAGCGCGGGCTATGCACGCTTGAGCGAGGTCGCGCACATAGCCCTGACGTTGCTGGTCAGCGGCGTGATGTATCTGGGCGCGTGGATGACGTGGGGACAGGAAATGACGGCAGCGTTTCGACGCCTGGGCGACGTCACCGGTCTCGCAGCCATGCTTGGCGTGAGCGCGTTGTTTTACCTTTCGCCGTGGCTTCTCTTGACCATCCTCAGCGGATTGGTGCTGTTTGCGCTCATCCTGCTGCGGCTTGAGCTGGGATTGGCGCTGGTCGTGTTTTACGCGCCGTTCTTTTTTCTGCCGCGCCCGCTCTTTGAGCGCGTCTTTTCTATGGCCGAAATCATTACCCTGATGTGTTTCGTCTCGTGGCTCAGGTGGCAAATGATAACCCGCGTATCGCCTGTGACATGTGGCGTATCGCGCGCTGCCGTTCAACCATCGCCCCCCCCGGCAAGTTCGTCCTTTGTCTTTCATCGGCGGTCGGCGCATCGGTCCGTGGTCAGTCATCTTTCGTCACCAGACTGGGCCGTTTTGGCCTTTGTCGTCATCGCCATCATCTCGCTGTTCACGGCCGAATATCGGCATGTGGCCGTGCGCGAGTTTCGCGTCATTGTGCTGGAACCGGCCATGCTTTACCTGATGCTACGCACCACGCTCAAGGAACGTTCTGACCTGTGGCGCGTGGTAGATGCGCTGGCGCTGGCCGGCGCGGTAGTCGCCGGCATCGGGCTGGTTCAATACGCTTTCAATATCAATCTCATCACAGCGGAAGAGGGAGCGCGACGTCTGCGCGCCGTCTATGGCTCGCCCAACAATGCCGCGCTCTTTTTGGGGCGCGTGCTCCCGCTCTTGACGGCTGTAGCACTCATCGGGCGCGGGCCACGCCGGAGGTGGTACGCGCTGGCCCTCCTGCTGGTCGCCCCGGCCATCTTGCTCACATTCTCCAAGGGCGCACTCTTTCTGGGGGGCCCGGCCGCGCTGGTGACGATTTTGTTGCTGTGGCAGGGACGGCGTGCCTGGGGTTGGATGGCCGGCCTGGGGGCAACCGGCCTGGCCGGTTGGGCGCTGCTCTCGCGCCTGCCGCACATCGGCGCACGACTGGGCCTGACCGGTGGCACCTCGGTTTTTCGCCTCCAGCTCTGGCAAAGCGCGCTGGCGATGATCCGGGAACATCCCTGGCTCGGCGTGGGATTGGATAATTTCTTGTACGCCTATCGCGGGCGCTATCTGCGGCCCGAAGCCTGGATGGAATCGCATCTTTCCCATCCGCATAACCTGGTGTTGGACTATGCGGCGCGCCTGGGATTGTTGGGACTGGCCAGCGGCGTATGGTTGCAGCTTGTTTTTTGGAAGATCGCCCTGCCCTTACGTAAACTAAAGGACCCGCTGCACCGCGCGCTGGCGATCGGATTGATGGCCTCGATGGCCGCGCACGGGCTGGTGGATGCTTCTTTTTTTGTGGTGGACCTGGCGTATGTCTTTTGGGTCACTCTGGCGTTGACGCAGGGGTTAACAAGCATCATTGAAAGAAAGGAGTCCACATGACCACCCCAAAAACAATCCTCATCCTGGCTTGCATGGTCCTACTGTCGCTGACGGTGATATTCAGCCTGAACGCATGTGGAGGGCCGGCGCAGATTGACGCACTCGCTACAAGTGAGGCCAACGTAGCGACAGCCATAGCGGAGGTTACCCAGGCCGCTAATGCGGCCACTCGCGCCGCCGCTGACCAAAAGATTATTGGAGCGACTTGTACGAAAGAAGCCGATACCCTGGCCAGGCAAGCCACAGCCACAGCTACAGCCCAGGTGCTCCAAACGGCTGCCGCCGACTGCACCAGGCGCATCAGGCCTATGGTGCTTCAAGGCGGGAATTACACCGAGATAAAACCGGGAGCGCGGCTGATAGGATGTGACCTGAGTCAACTGCCTCTGGATGGCATGAACTTGAGCCAGGCCGATCTGAGCTGGGCCAATCTCGACCTGGCCGACCTGCATGACACAACCTTGACCGGTGCCAATCTAAGCCATGCCAGTCTGCGCGGCGCCAACCTTTGCGGCGCCAATCTTCGCGGCGCGGACCTGAGAGGTGCCCGGTGCGAAAAGGCCGACTTTACCGGCGCCGATCTCTCCGACGCCTACATAGATTCCTCATGTCTGGATCAGGCAATTCACTGAACAGCAATGGCTCAGCCTGATGTTCTCGCATAGGGGATGCGCCAACTGCGAAACCCATGCTCAGCCCGTTATTCTGAACAAAGCATCCCCGCCCGGGGCCTGTTGCGCACAAATCAAAAGAAATATATAATAGACTCTAGCCCGCGACCGGATTGGCCGGCGTGGAGCCTGCAAGTTCATAAACATCCCGCTTGGATCGCACCGGCGACCGAGACGGACATAGAACGTGATGCGTGATACGTGATGCGTGATACGTAATGCGTAATGCGTGATGCGTGATACGTAATGCGTAATGCGTGATGCGTGACACGTGATGCGTGATGTGTGCGCCTTCTGGTCGGATGCCGGGAGGCGTTTTTGTTCTATGGCAACCTGTTACGCAGTACGCAATACGCAATAACACCAACAATGGAGGCACAAAACAATGGAACGCAAAAAAATCACCATCCCCGATATTCAAGCCAAAAAGGAACGTCACGAGCCGATTACCATGCTCACCGCCTATGACTATCCACTAGCGCTGGCCTGCGACCGCGCCGGGATAGACATTTTGCTGGTGGGCGATAGTTACGGCATGGTGATGCTGGGGTACGATAGCACCGTGCCGGTCACGATGGACGAGATGATTATTGCCTGCCGGGCGGTTGCTCGCGGCGCCAGGTCGGCGTTGCTGGTAGGCGATATGCCGTTCATGTCGTATCAGGCCGATGCAGCCGAAGCGGTGCGCAACGCCGGTCGTTTCCTCAAAGAAGCCGGGATGGACGCCATCAAACTGGAGGGCGGGAGTGAAGTGGTTTCTATCACACGCCGGATTACCGAGGCAGGCATCGCAGTGATGGGACACATCGGCCTGACGCCGCAAAGCATCAGCAAACTGGGCGGCTATCGCACGCAAGGCACCACCGCCCGCGCCGCGCGCAAGTTGCTCGATGACGCTCTGGCTTTGCAAGACGCCGGCTGCTTTAGCATCGTGCTGGAAAAAGTGCCCGACCGGGTGGCCGCGTTCATCTCGCAAAAATTGACCATCCCCACGATCGGCATCGGCGCCGGCCTGGAGTGCGATGGACAGGTGCTGGTCACCCATGACCTGCTGGGCTTTTTCGACCGCTTTACACCCAGGTTTGTCAAAAAATATGCGCAACTGCACCGCGACATTGCCGCCGCCCTGACCGCTTACAAGACCGATGTCGAACAGCGCACTTTTCCATCCGCCGAACACTCGTTTGCAATAGCGGACGAGGAATGGCAGCAGTTTTTGGAGATGCTCGATGAGTGACCGACGACCAACGACGGACGACCAACGACGGACGACGGACGACCAACGACCGTTGACGGAGGTGGTGATCATTGGGACGGGGGCGATGGCGTGCCTGTTCGGCGCCAGGCTGGCGCCGCTAACCCATGTGACGTTGATCGGCACATGGGCTGAAGGGGTGCAGGCGCTGCGGGAAAACGGCATCCGGTTTGTAGATGGCGCGGTCGAGACAGTGGTGCCGGTGCGCGCGCAGGATCATCCGACCGGCGTGCGGGCCGAGGTGGTGCTGGTGCTGGTCAAAGGCTATCAGACCGAGCGTGCCGCGCAATGGGCAGCGCAAATCCTCACCCCCAACGGCCTGGCGCTGACGTTGCAAAACGGGTTGGGCAATCTGGAAAAATTGGCCGCGGTGGTGGGCAGCGACCGGGCGGCGATGGGCGTCTCGATGCAAGGGGCGACGCTGCTGGGACCGGGCCACGTCCGTCACGGCGGCAACGGTCCCACCACGCTGGCGACGACGCCCGCCACCGCGCCTCGCCTGCAACAGATCGCCGCGCTTTTCCGACAGGCCGGCTTTGAGACGCAGCTGACCGACGAGGTGCGCGGGCTGGTGTGGGGCAAGCTGGTGATCAACACGGCCATCAATGCGCTGACGGCCATCCTGCGCGTGCCCAATGGCGCACTGGCCGAACAGCCCGACGCGCGCGCCATTATGACGGCGGCCGCTTGCGAGACGGCCCAGGTGGCGGCCGCCGCGGGCATCACGTTGCCCTATCCCGACCCGGCCGCGCGCGCCATTCAAGTCGCGCAAATGACCGCCGCCAATCACTCTTCCACTCTCCAGGATATTTTGCGCGGCACGCCGACCGAAATCGAAGCGATCAACGGCGCCGTTGTCAAGATCGCGCACGAATTGGGCATCAGCACACCGGTCAATGAAACATTGCTTCGATTGGTGCGCGTTATGGAAAGCAGACAGGGAAATCCGTAGAAGGAGGAACAATGCAAACGGTCAAAACCATTGCCGAGGTCCGACAGATTCGCACCGGCACCCCCGGCTCGTGGGGATTGGTGCCGACGATGGGTTATTTGCACGAGGGGCATCTTTCGCTATGTCGCCGCGCCCAAGCGGAATGTGACCATGTGGCGGTCAGCATTTTCGTCAACCCCACGCAATTCGGCCCCCACGAAGACCTGGCGCGCTATCCACGCGATTTGCCGCGTGACCTGGCGCTGCTGGAAAGCGTGGGCGTGGACCTGGTGTTTGCGCCCGAACCGGCTGAAATCTATCCGCCGAACTTTCAGACCTATGTCACGGTCGAACAAGTGACCCAACCGCTCGAAGGCGCGGCGCGACCCGGCCACTTTCGCGGGGTCGCCACGGTCGTTGCCAAGTTGTTCAACATCTTTCAACCCGATAAAGCCTACTTTGGACAAAAAGACGCGCAACAGGTGGTGGTGGTCAAACAAATGGCGCGCGATCTGGATTTCCCGTTAGAAATCATCGTGTGCCCAACCGTGCGCGAACCCGATGGCCTGGCCATGTCGAGCCGCAACACGTATCTGACGCCCGAACAGCGCCGCGCCGCCCCCGTGCTGTATCGCGCTCTATGCGCCGCCAAAGCGGTGTGGGATGCGGGCCAGCGCGAGGGCGATGCTCTGCGTCAGGCCATGCGGGATGTGCTGGCCGGCGAACCTCTGGCGCAGCCCGAATACGTCAGCGCGGCCGACCCGCTTACGTTGGCGGAACTGGGAACGGCCGAACGTGGCGTGTTGCTCTCGATGGCCGTGCGCCTTGGGACAACGCGGTTGATTGACAACTTTTTGCTGGAGGATTAAACGTTCAACGTTATGGCCGAGGACACGATGTTACTTTGCATTGACGTAGGCAACACCAACATCAAATTCGGCTTGTTTCGAGGCGAAGAACTGGTCGCCAGCTGGCGCGTTTCGACCAACCGCGCGCAGTTGACCGATGAGTATGCGATGCTGTTGCTCAACCTGTTTGCCTCGCAAAACATTTCCACCGCAGACGTAACCGGTTGCGCCATCTCGTGCGTGGTGCCGCCGCTCACACCGGTGATGAGCGAGCTGGCGCAGCGTTATTTGCGCTGCGTCCCGATTGTGGTGGGGCCGGGCGTGCGGACAGGGGTGCGCATCCGCATTGACCATCCCACCGAGGCCGGTTCGGACCGCATTGTCAACGCGGCGGCTGCCTACCGCCTGTACGGGGGGCCGGCCATCGCCATCGCGTTCGGCACAGCCACCGCCTTTGATGTCATCAATGCCACCGGGGACTATTTGGGGGGGGCGATTGCGCCCGGTCTGGCGACCGGCGCCGAGGCGCTGTTTCGCTTTGCGGCCAAATTGCCTCAAGTCGAACTGGCTCGCCCGCCGCACGCCATCGGCAAAAACACCATCCACGCCATGCAATCAGGGCTGGTCTTTGGCTACGCCGGTTTAGTCGAGGGATTGGTCAAACGCTTGAGCGCGGAACTGGGCCCGCGCGTGCGCGTGATCGCCACCGGGGGATTGGCCGACCTCATCGCCGCCGAGACCGATGTCATCGAAAAAGTCGAGCCGCACCTGACCATGATTGGACTCAAGCTGATTTACGAACTCAACAGGCGGGAAACGTGAACGCCTCACATTTCACGTTTCACGTTTCACGTTTCACGCCTCACGTTTCACGCCTCACGCCATTGCTTCCCACTCTTTGATCGCCGCCCGCAAGATTTCCTGGATGGCCGGGGCGGGCACGGCCTCCAGGCCAGGATAAAACTTGCCGTTCACTTCCACGCGCAATGAGCCATCGGGCGCGGAACCGATGTGAATCCGGTGACCACGCCAATCGGGCGTGCGCTCGAGCTGGCGCTGCAATATCTGTTCGATTTGCCCGGCGATGCCCAAAGCCGCAGGCGATTCAGGCGACGCCCGTCCGGCGGCCGCCGGTTGGAGCAGAGACGACAGTCGGGAGCGCATGCCCCGGTCGGCCAGAGCGACCTCAGGCGATGCGCCTGTCGCCGCTGCTGCGGGAAGAGCGTCAGGCCGCTCTGCAAACCGGCTCAGGCCGGCCAGCATAGCCTGGAGGCGTTGGGCCACGGCCTCATCGCGCACCTCGCTCCATTGCCGGTAGCGCCGGCCATCTGTTTCCACAATCCATTCACTGGCCGAGATCGGTATCACGCGCACAGACCGGTCACGGGCCAGGTCCGATTCTGAAGATGACTTGGGCGCGCGCCACCACAACATGAGGCCGGTCAACACCAGCGCCCCGGCCGCGCCCACCACCATTCCCAAAATAAAAAAGACAATGCCCCTGTCCAAGGTTTCACCTGGTCACATCTGCGGCGCCGAACGGACCGGTTTGAGAACAGCCACCACAACACCACGCAGCACGATATTCTCATCTATCTCGACATTGTAATCATGCCATTGGGGATTGGAACTGGCCGCTTGCAGATAACGTCGGCCGCCGGTGACAATGTACTGTTTGAGGGTCACCTCTTCTTCCCCCACCAGCTCGGCGGCCACAATCTCCTGGTTTACAGGCATCGCTTTATCTTTCAACAACCGCACAACGACATAGTCGCCCTCACCAATCTGCTTGAGGTTCATGCTATCGCCTTTGACCGGGATAATCACATACGAACGGCCCGAGGTAAACAGCACACGCTTATCCCGACGCAGCGACCTGATTTCATAGGGCTGGTCCTGAATAAAGATGTGACGGACCACGGCATTGTCATGAGCCAGGCCCGACAGGTCACGCGGCGCACCGGCCGGGATGGGTTCCTGCAACACCGGCAATTGGGTCAATTCAGCCCAATCTTGCCCAGAGGATGGAAGCGGGGAAGGCGGGGGGGGCGAAGGCGTTGGCGTTTGGGATGGAACGGCGGATGAGGCCAGGCGCGCGCTCAATCCTTCCAGCCAGGCCAGCAACTGGCCATAAGCTCCGGCCCGCTCATTATCTCCAATCCGCCGCCAATACGCTTGAGCGATTTGAAATTGCTGACCGGCTTCTTGATAAGAACGGAACGCTTCCGCCTGGGCTTCCAGTCCGTGATGAACCAGACCGAGCATATAATGAGCGACGGCCTTGATGATGGGATAATGCGGCGGCGGCCCCCCGGAAGGAAAATGCTCCAGAGCCTTTTCACAGTTTTGCAGGACGGCCCCGGTTTCCCCATGGCGCAGATACCAGTCGGCCAGCCACAAGAGCGCAACAGCGCGCCCGGCCTCATCGCCGTGCGTGAGCCACAACGCATCGGCTTCCCGGACCATGGCCTCCACCCGCGTCCGTTGCTCGCCTCGGGCCGCCTCGATACACCGCCCGACGACCTGGCGCACAGGCGGCTTCCAATCCATCGTCACATCCTGCAAAAAAGTGGTCGGCCATAACGATTCGGGGAAATCAAAACCGCCGCTGTTCATTCCTCCTCTTCTTTCTGCTCCGGGGCGTGCGTCCCCAAAGCCATGTTCTGGACCAGCCGATAGGCCTTGATCACTTCGGTCGGCCAGAAGGGGGCATCGCTTTGGGGGTCGAAGGAAATCCGCTTGAGCACTTCAAACACGCGCAAAAGCACCAGTTGCGAGGGGACGGTGACGCGGGCTTGAGTGAGAGAGCGAAAGGCTTGCGTAATGGCAATAATCATCTCGGCCTGTGCCTGCGCTTTGGCCGCTTCGACGTGAAGCAGCCGCGCGGCCTCACCTTCGGCCTCACGTTCCTTGACCCACCGCCTCCATAGCGCTCGCCAGGCTTCAAGGCGTTGGCGGGCGACCTCGTCGCGCACCGTAATATCGCCCAGTTCGACATTGAGCAACTTGACCCCAAAGGTCGGCAGCGACTGGCGCAGTTCGGCCTCCAGCTTTTCACGAATCTCGGCCCGCCGGTGCGCCTGTCTCACTTCATCCGGCCCGATGAGCAGGTCCAGCAAATAGGTCGCCAGGATGTTGCGCAGGCCGCCCTCCGTCTCGCCCATGACCACCCGGCGCGCCCAATCCATGGTTTGCTCCTCTTGGCTCAGACTGGCTTCGCGCATCCACTTGTGAGTAGCCGCCAGCAGGATGGCCTGCTCGGTGGCCGGATAAGGTTCATCCCGACTGGGCGGCTGGCCGCCATCATCTATTTGAAAGGTGACATCGGCCTGACAACGGATCGGGATGCCTTCTTTGGTCACAGCGCTGACCTCGTACACCCAATGTTGCGGACGCAGGTCCACCACCTCCCACACTTTTTCAAAAGGCTCCAGAGTGGCGAACCCTTTTTTAAGCACGCGGGTCAGTTGGCCGCTCCCCTCCAGCACAACGGCGGAATCGTTATAAATCACCAGGTTCCCCGGCCCTCCCACACGCCGCAAGGGATGGTCGCGTCCGGCCGAGAGTTTGCCTTCTTTGACCAGAAGGTATGGCTTGCGCGAGCGCAAACCCAACAACCGGCGCTGCACAAAATCCCATCCGTCCTTACGCCGGGCCAGCCCATACACATTGCACACAAAATCGGCGCACACCCAGCCCAGCCCGCCCAAGATAACCAGCCCGACCAGGCTATGCGGCACCAGGCGCGTCCAGAACGGCGGCCACAACAAACAGCGCGGGCCAGCGCACCCCTCTTTCAGCACAAACATCCAGACGATAGCATAAGGCACCGCTATCACCAGGAACGCGGCCAAAAGCCATGCGATAAGCCGTAAAAAGTAAACCAGTAATTTCATCTCATCGCGCCCTGCTAACCGCACGCAAAAATTTCATATAACCGTTCAGATGGAGGGCTATTTCACCGCCGAGACGCTGAGGACGCAGAGCAAGCCAAAGGCACCTCTGCGCGCTCCGCGCCTCTGCGGTGAAAAAAAATCCACAGAGGGATGCCACAAGGTGCGGGAAAGCCAGGTCAAAGAGCGCGCCCTTCCAAAGAACGCTTCATCGCTTCGACCGTTTCGACCGAACCGGCCGGTAAAGCCTGTCGCACCTGCGGACTCTGGATCATTTTTTCCAACGCCTCGACGAAACGCAAAGCAATGACATCGGTCGAGACCGCCCGTCCGTCCGCGCCGACCTGCTCAAAGCCGGCGCTAATCGTGCGAATCATTTCGGCCTGCGCCTGCGCCCGCGCCGATTCAACCTGCCGGATATATTCGGCGTCGCCCTTCCCCAGCTCGACCGTGATCCGGCGCAACCATTCTGCCTGCCAGTTGGCGATGCGTTGCTGCACCAGGTCATCATCCACCGGCAAAAGGTCGCTGACGCCCCCCCCCAATACCTGAATCCCCACCGGCTTTAGTTCGCTCTGCAATTGCTGTTGAAATTCGCGGATAATACCCTGCCGGGGATTTTTATCGGGTTGATAAGGCGCGCACAGGTCATCGAACGAATACTCGCCGATAATCCGGCGGAACACCTGCGGGGCCACGATGCCCACCATTTCATCCCACGTGCGCTTGTGCCTGTTTTCGACCAATTGGTCGCCGCGCCGTTCGCGTAAATGTTCGACCGGTTGCTCGCGCACGGCCAGGGTGACGGCCGTTCGCCTGAACGGGAAAGGCTGCCCCAGCGCTGGGGGATGGTCCGCATGGATTCTGAACGGCACAAAAAGGCGCGCCTTGATATGAATCCCATCGCGGGTGAGCGCCTCGACCTCGACCGAACGCAATTGAAAACGCAGGTCTATCACTTCGGCCACAGTGTTAAAGGATTCGGTGAATAACAACCCCGGTTCCATCACTTCTTTGATCTTGATGCCATCCGAAATGACGGCGGTATGGTCGCAACCACTGAGCACCAACCCCGGGCCGGCCAGAAATTGCCGGAACCGGTCGCCCTTCATCTGCAAAATCGCCTTGCGATTTTCGAGGGTATAGTAAGGGCGATTGGTTCCCAGCATAAAAGTCACCAGCGCACGAAAGGCCTGTAACCGGTCGGTGGGCTTGAGTGGAAGCAGATATTGCGCCAGGACATACATGCCGCTCCAGAACAATATCGCCAGAGGCAGCGTCACCCATAGCAATCCGGCCAGACCGGCCACCCGATAGCCCCAAAGACATGCCGCGCACCAGCCCAACCAGAGCAGGCTCAACGAAATCGCGCCGCGCCGCCCGGCCAGTTTGTAACCGGCCACCCCTCCCAACAAGGCTACCACAATCATGGCCACGAGCAGGCCAGGCAGACTGAAATAGTATTCCGGCTGCTGTGCATCCATCCATGCCAGGTACTCCGAAAAATCCTTGGGAGGAAGTCGCTTAAAAAGTGAAGAGAGGCCACTCAAAGGGACCCCGGAAGCCAGGTCGGCCCAGCGTTGATACAGCGCGCCGATGACGCAAAGGAGAACGGCCAGACTGGCCAGAACAAACAAAACAAGCGCGCCGGCTTTTTTGCTGACCAGATAGCCCAGAGCAACCGCGCCGGTCACGGTCATACACGCGCCGGCCGCCAGAGCGAGCACAGGTAAAGGAGTTTCGGTCATGGCCGCTGGCCTTTCAAGACAGATAAAAACAACACTTGGAAGATACTAGCACAAATTGTCTGTTTTGGGAAGCGCGGCGGCCGCCTTGACATGCGCAACCATGATTTCGCAGTTTGTGCTAAAATAAACCTTTAGGGTCTTCAAGCCCCTAAAGGTCTACAAGGTCTTAGAAACCATGTCTCACGAACGCCTTGAACTCTTACGCCAAGTTTTCCCGGACCTGCCGCCCCCCCTGCTGGCCGAACTTGCCCAAAAGGTCCGCGAGCGCACCTATCCACTCGGCACCATCCTGTGTCAAGAGGGCGCCCTCGAGGACACGTTCTACATTATTGTCTCCGGCCGGGTCGTTGTGAGCAAAGTGATGGACGGCGAAACCTCCCGTATCCTCACCTACCAGGGGCCCGGCGAATTCTTTGGCGAACTGGCGCTCATCCAGGATACCCAACGCGCCGCCACAGTGGTCACGCTGGAAGAAACCACCGTCTTTGAACTGAGCAAACAAGATTTTCTGTCCCTGTTAGAAAACAGCCCGGCGATGGTCATCACGATTATGAACGCGGTGGCGGCCCGGTTGCGTGCGGCCGACCAGCGTTCGATAGCCGACCTGCGCCGCAAGACCCAAGAACTCAATCAAGCCTATCGTGAATTGGAGGCCGAAACGGAACATCGCTCGCGTTTCCTGACGATGGTGGCGCATGAACTGCGCACACCGCTGACCACCGTCAAAGGCTATTTGAACTTGATGGAAGCCGGCCAGCTTCCGGCCGAGATGACAAGCAACGTCATCGAGACCGTGTCAGATAACGTGGACGCGATTGTGCGACTGATCAACAACATTTTGTTTTTGCAGGAAATCGAACTGATTGAACCCCACTTTCGGCCGGTCGCCGTGAGTGAAATCGTCCAGCAGGCGGTAGATGAAATAAGCGGCCAGGCGCACCAGGCCGGCCTGTCGCTGCGGCTGGACATCTCCCCCGACCTGCCGACCATCATGGGAGACCCGGCCAGTCTCAAGCAAGCCATCATGGCCCTGCTGGAAAACGCCATCAAGTTCAGCCCCAATGGCGGCGAGATCCAGATCAACGTTTATCCTCGCCAATCCACCCTTGAAATTGCCGTATGCGATCCCGGCGTCGGGATTCCCCAGGCCGACCTCGACCACCTGTTTGACCGGATACGACATCGAGACGCTTCCGAGATACATTTGCGAGGCGGAGTAGGGCTTGGGTTGCCCATTGCCAAAGCCGTGGTCGAGCAACACAAAGGCTCGATTCGCGTGGCGAGCCAGGAAGGATACGGCAGCACTTTTACCATTTCTCTCCCCATTTCAAGCGAGTAACGCTTTTGTAACTTTATCCTCTCTCCCCCCATGTTACAATAGACACTGGTACTTTATCAATCGAATCTTTTCGCCACGACAGTAGGATGAACAGTCCAGTATAAGGTTACACTGGAGGAACGATGTACACTCCAACGGGTGTATCACACCTGCCCCACACGTTACCTCCCATAACAGGATTCCGTTTTTCACCGGAACAGGCGCGCCTGTTACGTCAGGTCTTTCCCGGCCTGGACGAGGTCAGTCTGTTCAGGCTGGCCGGCATGGCGCGCGAACGGGTGCTCCCGGCCGGCGCCGTCTTGTGCCACGAGGGACAGGTCGAAAACACTTTTTACATCATCAGCTCCGGTCGGGTGCTGATCAGCCAACAGCTCGAACGGGATACCTCGCGGATCCTGGCCTATCGCGGCCCCGGCGAACTCATCGGCGAGATGGCTCTTTTGCTGGAGGATCACCCCCGCATGGCCGATGTGACGACACTGGAACCGACCACGGTGCTGGAAATTGACCGGAAAGCCTTCCAGCAACTGTTGCAAGAGAGTCCCAGTGTGGTGCTGACCATTCTGCGCACGCTGGCGGCGCGGCAGCGTGAATCCGACCAGCGCACCATCGCCGACCTGCGCCAAAAGTACACGGCCCTGGCCGAGGCCTACCGCCGCCTGAAAGCCGAGACCACTCGTCGCTCCGAGTTCCTGACCACCGTGGCGCATGAACTGCGCACGCCACTGACCGTCATCAAAGGGTACCTGGCCCTGATGCGCACAGGCGTCATGAACGGAGAAGCGTTGGAGCAGGCCTTTCAGACCATTACGCTGAACTTTGACACCATCATGCGTCTGGTGAACAATATCTTGCTCCTGCAAGAGATTGCGTTAATCACTCCCCAGTTTCAACCGCTCAACCTCAACACGCTGCTCGGCCATCTGATAGATGCGGTGCAAGCCTCCCCCGGTTTTCCGGCGAACCTGACGATTCGCGCCGAACTCGCCGCCGACCGCTCCGTGATGGGGGATGCCAGCAGTCTGACGCATGCCTTTGGCGCCATCCTGGACAACGCCATCAAGTTCAGTCCCGGGGGGGGCGAAATTGTCGTGCGGGCCGGCCTCAAAGACAGCCAGGTCTATGTGCAGGTGCGCGATCCGGGGATCGGCATCGCGCCGGAGGTGCTGCCCCACATTTTTGACCACTTTCACCACCTCGATACGGCCGGCGCCCATGTCTTTGGCGGCATTGGCCTGGGACTGCCGCTGGTCAAAGCCGTCATCGAGCAACACCACGGTACCATTCAGGTCGAAAGCGAGCCGGGCCGGGGCAGCACGTTTACCATCACGTTATAAAAAAACTCCCGCAGGTTTACCATCTGCGGGAGGGTTGCTCGACCTGGCGCGGTCATGGTTCGTTGCGCCCTAACGTATCCCCCGACGCGCTCCGCGCCTCTGCGGTGAACAGTTACGAAAATGTGCCCCTGCGTCTGTTGCAAGTCTCAGTAGACCAAATTTTTACGTAGTGACGGCTTTAGCCGTCAGAAAACCGCTGAAGCGGTTACGACAAGCCAGAATTTGGCTCTACTGAGTCTATCAGGCGAAATGACAGGCGACCCAGTGCCCCGGCCTGAGCTCACGGAATTCGGGGTCCTGGACCGAACAGACATCCAGTTGGACCACCGGGCACCGGGGATGGAAGCGGCATCCCGGTGGCGGGTTGAGCGGACTGGGGACATCCCCCTTGAGGATAATGCGCTGGCGTTTGAGATTGGGGTCGGGAATGGGGATGGCCGAGAGCAACGCCTGCGTGTATGGATGGCGCGGGTCACGGTAGAGTTCCTCGCGGCCGGTCAACTCGACAATCTTGCCCAGATACATCACCGCCACGCGGTCGCTGATATGTTCCACCACGCTCAGATTGTGAGCGATGAATAAATAAGTCAGGCCAAATTCACACTGCAAGTCTTTGAGAATATTGAGCACCTGCGCCTGGATCGAGACATCCAGCGCGCTGACCGGCTCATCGCACACGATGAACTTGGGGCGCAAGGCGAGCGCGCGGGCAATGCCGATGCGTTGCCGCTGCCCACCGGAAAACTCGTGGGGATAACGCCGGATGTGATACTCCTCCAGCCCCACTTTCCTCAACATATCCAACACAATCGCGTTCCGCTCCCGCCGATTGCGCATGCCATGAATTTGCAACCCCTCGGCAATGCTCTCGCCAATCGGGATGCGCGGGTCGAGCGAGGAATAGGGGTCCTGAAAGATAATCTGCATATTCTTCCGCAACCCCTTGAGCGTCTGACTGTTGGCTCTGGTCACGTCAATTCCATCGAAAATGACCGTACCGGCGGTAGGCTTGATCAACTGCAAAATGGTGCGGCCGACGGTGGTCTTGCCGCAGCCGGATTCGCCCACCAGTCCCAGACACTCGCCGTTCTTGATGGTGAAACTGACGCCATCCACGGCCTTGACGTGAGCGACCACGCGTTGCAAGATGCCGGCCTTGACAGGAAAGTATTGTTTCAAATCTCGGACGATGACCAGGTCCTCGTTTTGTTCTGCCATTTTTCAATCTCCTGGGCGGACTTGGTACTGCCTGGCGCAGAGGACACAGGGAAGCCAGCCTGCCTCCCAGACAGGAACTAGAACAACCAACAGCGCACGGTATGTTGAGGCGCAACCGGCTTGAGCGGAGGGTCTTCCCGCAAGCATATTTCCAGATGGCGCTCCATGCGAGCCAGGCAGCGTGGCGCGAATTTGCAGCCCGGCGGCAGGTTGATCAGATTCGGCACCGAGCCGGGAATGGTATCCAGTTTATCCTTGATCACGCCCAGCACCGGCACCGAACCGATCAGGCCGATGGTATAGGGATGTTTCGGCTCGGCAAAGATTGTTGTCACATCGGCCTCTTCGATGATTTCGCCGGCGTACATGACGGCCACCCGCTCGCACATCTCGGCCACGATGCCCAGGTCATGCGTAATCAGGATAATCGCCGTTTCCATCTTGGAGCGCAGGTCACGCATCAGGTCAAGGATTTGCGCCTGAATGGTCACATCAAGGGCCGTGGTCGGCTCGTCGGCGATGAGCAGTTCCGGCGCGCAGGCCAACGCCATCGCAATCATCACCCGTTGCGCCATTCCACCCGACATTTCGTGGGGGAAGGAATGGACACGCTTTTGCGGTTCGGGGATGCCGACCAGTTTGAGCAGTTCGACCGCGCGCGCCCACCCCTTTTCTTTACCCAGTTTCTGGTGAATCTCCAGCACTTCGGCAATCTGGTCGCCCACTTTAAAGACCGGGTTGAGACAGGAGGTCGGTTGTTGAAAAATCATCGAGATACGGTTGCCGCGAATCTTGACCATCTCGGATTCGGGCAATTGGACCAGGTCCTGACCATCAAAGATGATTTCGCCCTCGACAATTTTGCCGGGCACGCCGACCAACCGCATGATGGAAAACGAAGTCACACTCTTGCCACAACCGGATTCGCCCACCAGCCCCAAGACTTCGCCGCGCCTGACGTAAAAGTCCACGCCGTTGACGGCCTGCACCACACCATCTTCGGTGTAAAAATACGTCTTGAGCCCGCGCACATCCAGGAGGTGACCATTGCCGGAAGAAGGTTTGCTTTCGCTCATTCTAGTTCTCCACGAGGTCGTGCAGGCATATTACGCATCACGCATTACGCATCACATTTACATCTTGAGGCGCGGATCCAGCGCGTCGCGCAGGCCATCGCCGACAAAGTTGAACGCCAGCGAGCACAGGAAAATCGGAAAGCCCGGCACCAGCGGCAACCAGGGCCGATCCATCATGAACTGCTGAGTGGCCGAGAGCATGTTGCCCCAGGTCGGGATCGGGTCCTGGATGCCAAAACCCAGAAACGAGAGGCTGGCCTCGCCGACCACATACGCGCCCAACGCCAGCGAAGCATCCACGATAATCGGCGCCATCGCATTAGGGATAATGTGACGCAGGATGATGTGCAGGTTCGACGCCCCCAGCGAGCGCGCCGCCTCGACAAAAGTCTGCTCGCGCACCGACAGCGCCATGCCGCGCATCAAACGCGCCGTCCCCATCCAGCCCAGACCGGCCAGCACCAGGATAATCATCACGGCCTGGCGCGCATCGCGTGGGCTGAGCAACATGATTTTGCCCACCACTTGCAAGATGAATTGCGGCACCGGAATCAGTTCCTCATTGCGCAGAAACATAGAAGACAGGATGAGCAACAAGGGCAATTGCGGCATGGTGATGAGAAACTCGACAAAGCGCATCAACACCGCATCTACCCATCCGCCATAGAACCCGGAATAGGCGCCGACCACAATGCCGATGGAACTGGAAATCAACACGCAAATAAGGGCGACCGAAAGCGAGATGCGCCCGGCATAGACCAGACGTGAAAAGTAATCCCGGCCAATATGATCGGTGCCCAAAAGGTGAACGCGCCCGGTCTCGGCATCTACTGTGCCGAACCGGACAAAATACTTGCCGACCATCAAATCGTCGGGCCTGAAGGGCGCGATAACCGGCGCCAGCAAAGACAGGATAAAAATGGCGATGATGATAAACAGCGAAATCATCGCCAGCTTGTGCTTGCGAAAACGCCGCAAGACAATCTGAAACGGACTTTGCTCCGGCGTGGTGATGGCCTCGCTCGACAAGGGCGTGGCCTGTGCTGTTGCAGTCATATCCTCAACTCCCCGCTCAATGTCATCTGGTTAGCTATCGCCGGTCTCTGACCGGGCAAGAGCGGCCTCTCTCTGCCGCCTGACACCGGCTGCCATAATATCAGCCGGCTTCCCAAAGATTAGCTGAAACGAATCCGTGGGTCCACGATGGTATAAAGAATGTCCGAAAGCAACGTGGCGACCACGATGAGAATGGCCTCCAGGAAGAAAAAGGCCATAGCCACCGGATAATCGTACTCACCCAGCGCCATGAAGAACAGGCGGCCCATTCCAGGCCACGAGAAAATCGTCTCGGTGATGATGGCGCCGCTGAACAGCGCCACGATAGAAAAGACCACGATGGTGATAAAGGGGATGAGCGCGTTGCGCAGGGCATGCTTCATAATCACCACCCGCTCGATCAGCCCTTTGGCGCGGGCCGTGCGCACATAATCCTGGCGCAACACTTCCAACATGGTGCCGCGCACATAGCGGCTCCAACCCGAAATGCTGTGAAAAGCCAGCACCGAGACCGGCAGGATCAGATGCAAAATCTGGTAGGTGAGACTGCCGGCCTTGATCGTTCCCAAGACCGGCATCGAGTAATCGCGCACCGATACCGCCAGGCCGGGTGGGAGGTAAGGCAGCCCGGCAATTTTGGGGATGACAGAGAAGAACAAGATGAGCAAGATGCCAAAGAAAAAGGTGGGCATGGAAGAGCCCATAAAAGCCAGCGTGGTAAAGAAATAATCAAAGCGGGAATACTGCTTGACGGCTGAATAGACCCCCAGCGGGATACCGATGAGCAGCGAAATCAACAACTCCAGGCTCATCAATTCAATCGTCTTGGGAAGGCGTTGCTTGATGAGGTCGGTGACCGGGCGGTCCCGGTTCAACCGAGTTGCCAAAGTCGCCCAACAGCACGCCCCGGCTGGTGCGCCGTCCCACCAAATCTTTCAGGCGCACATACTCTTTGCAACCGATATCTACCAGTTCGCCTTCTTTGGTGACCCCCTGGATAGCCTTGCGACAGCCCACCACCGTATCGGCAAAGAATTCTTGACCGGCGATGACAATCGGCCCGCGCGGCTCGCCGATCAACCAGCGTGAAAAGCGCACCGGTAAATACAAATCCAGTTCAAAGTAGGCGCGGATGCGAGCAAAGTCTTCCTCGGTGATGCGAAAGCGGGCGCTCTGTTGCATCTGGCGCAGCCCGGTCAGCGGCCCGCCCGGCGCAAAATTCAGCAGGGCATACGAAGCAGTCGCCGAAATCAAGACCACAATCAGCATTTGAAACAAACGGCGGATGAGGTAACCAGTCATGCTGCCCCCCTCGATAGAATGATACGGTAGGCCGCACTACCGCAAGCCAGATACTGCAATGCTAGTCTCCAGACCGCGCGCTTGCCCGGTCAGAGACCGGCAAGAGCCAGGCTAGAGCCGGTCTCCAGACCGCGCGTCTGCGAGTACCAATGGGGCAGATGTGCCACCGGGTGCCACATCTGCCCCACGTCATCATACAGTTATGTCACCGCGTTTAGCGGATGAACAGGCTAAAGTCAATATGCTCCCAGGTAGCGCCGGCCAGGACCACAGTCTTGATCTTGCCTTCCTTGGCGGCCTTATCCAGGGTCTCGGTGATACCGGTCAAAGTCTCCGAACCCAGGATATCCACCTGACCGCCCAGCAGTTGAGCTTCGGCGTTTTCGGGCGTGATGAAGGCAATGACGATGTTCTTGGTCTTGGGAGTGCCGCCGTAATAGTACGGGTTGGCTTCATAGACCATCTTCTCGCCCTTGACCCATTCCTTGAGAACGTAGGGGCCGGTGCCGATGGGCATCTCAGCCACTTCGGGCAGGGTGGCCCATTCTTTGGCCGGTACGTCCTTCAGGAGGCGACCATCGGACAGTTTGCGATGAGATGGATACCAGCCGTAGGGGGCCAGGAAGTACAGCGGGTACTGATAACCCGGCAGCCAGGTGACCGTGTAACCGTTATCGGCAAACTCGATCTTTTGCGTCTGGTCGCAGGTGATGAAGGAGGTCGCGCCCGAGTCGCGGTCGCAGCGAATCTTGTAGAAGAGTTCAAAGTCGGCCTTCTTGAGCGGTTCGCCATCCGACCATTTCATATCCACAAACTCGTATTTGACCACGAGCTGCTTCATCTTGACCGTGCCGCCCTTGAATTCCACTTCGGCGCCGGTGGCATCCTTGACCGTGACGCCTGGCTTGAGTTCGACAATGTCCCCCTTGGCGTCAATCACCTTATCGCCTTCTTTGACTTCCACGTCGTTATTGCTGGCCAGATTGTTCTCGATGGTCGAGAGTTGCTTTTGCTGGACCGGTTGGAAGTCATAATCCAGGCCGGTGTAAACCATGCCATCGAGCAGCGTGAGCGCCAGGTGAGCTACCCAGGCATCCTCCACGATGCCAAAGAGCGAGGCCGGTTCCTGAGTAAAGCCCAGCACGATGGTATCCTTGCCGGGGATTTCCCACTTGTCAATGTTCCAGGTGTAATAGGACTCCCCCGGATGCGGATCAAAGTTCTGCAGGGCCGCATTGTGTGCAAAGGTCTCGGTGCGGTTAAAGAGCGGGATGGCCGGTACGTCCTTGGTGTACTCTTGCTGGACGACGCGGTAAGCGTCAATGCGTTCCTTCTTGATCAGGGTATTGTTGGCTTTCTTGATATTCTCGCTGGCGGCTTGATTGCACCAACCCATATAGTTCTGCCCTTCCCAGGCATTCTCGGGCGACGGGATCTGGTCGCAGGCCCACAGCGTCTGGCCGCCGGGATCGGCCTCGCCCACCCAGGCAAAGGCGCCCAGTTCAAAGTCACGGCGGGCCAGGCCGGTCGTGTCGCCGAACCACCAGGACGCGGGCGCGTGCAGGCGCACGATGCGGATACCGCAGTTCTTCATCTGCTTTTCGAACACAGCCGCCCAGGTCTGGCGGAAGGTTGCCGTCGTGGTCGTGAACTTGAGCGACAGTTCCTCGCCCTTGTCGTTCTCGCGGTAGCCGGTGCTCTCATTGAGTTTCCAGCCCGCCTCATCCAACAGCGCCTTGCCTTTGTCCGGATTGAATTCATAGATATTGATATTGGCATCGCCAGCATAGGCCCAGTGCGCCCTGGGGATGAAGGTGTGCATGACCAGCTTTTCCTGATCCTCGGCCGGAAGCAGCGGATACACCGACTTGATCAGGTCCAGTTTGTTGGTGCAGTAAGCAATAGCCTGGCGCACCTTCAGGTTGCCCAAGATCGGATGCGGGGTGGTAAAGGGTTTCCTTTCCGTCTCGACAATCTTGGTAGCTTCGACTTTGACCTCGACCGTCTTGATGACCTCTTTCTCTTTGACGACCTCAACGGTCTTGACGATTTCCGTGGGCTGGCACGCGCTGAGCAGCAGGCTGGCCACCACGATCAGTGAAACTAGAGCAAACAGTTTGCGCAACATTTTCCTTTCTCCTCCAGAGAATTGTTAAATTTGAAAAAAGGGACAAACCAGACTAAGTATAGAGCCTACCTTTCATGATGTTTTCCGGGGCCTCACCTCCTCTCTCGTGGATGGATTCCGGACTCAGCTTACTATAACACAAGGCGAACGGCGCGTCAAGCCCACCGCAGGCCTGGGCAAGGTCGCCCTATCAACCGTGCTAGCGCACAAGCCGCCCCCGAGACGGGGGCCGTGAGCATAAGTAGAACTGGAAATTATACTTTAAATTATACTTTTGAGGACAGGAACAGGTTCAAATGGCTGTGCAGATAGGAGTATACCTTTGGCATTTTCACCGGGCCTCACCTCTGGCAGCCTGTCGGAGAGGTCGCTCACTGCCCCGTCCGCGGGGCGGTTTGCCCCATACGCATCAAGCTAAGGAAAACCGCCGCCCCAGCCCGACGATG
>FWPV01006129.1_pt1 | contig 23307 bp, 15 predicted proteins | sample 2228371 | NCBI WGS metagenome assembly FWPV01 (sample SAMEA103939776, study PRJEB20133) | metagenome | reverse complement strand
ATCAACTGAAAATGGAATAAAAAATGTTCAGGTCAATTGAGAAATAGCATACTCAGCACCGGCTAATTAATATTATGAACAATTTTTTTTTGCTCGTTAAAGAATCGCTCAGTTTAGGTTTAAAAAAAGATAAATATTCAACGCCCAATGGAATACCAATCTTCTGAGGAAACATGTTTTTTTACGATCATAAAGGCATAAAAATAAACGACGTCGATTTATGGCTGGACGCCTGCCGTGTCGTGCCCTTTTCTTTCATCTCTCACGGTCATTCGGATCATTTAAAGAATCACAAAAAAATATTGGCGACACCGCCGACTCTAAAATTTCAGGCGTTGCGGGGAAAATCAACTGAAACCATCGCCTTAAATTTTGGTCAAGAGCTCTTTTTAGAAGACTTTCGCATCCAGCTGTTCCCAGCCGGTCACATCCTTGGTTCGGCTATGATTCGAGTAGAAAAAGATGGCATTTCATTGTTATATAGTGGCGACTTAAAATTGACAATCGGCCAGACCGCCGAACCCATTGAAGTACCGCAGGCGGACGTGCTGATCATGGAATCCACTTATGGCCATCCCGATTATATCTTTCAACTCAGTCGGGAGCAGATCATCGGCGAGATCATCGGCTTTATCGAAGAGTGTTTTGCCTATGAAGAAACACCGGTGATTTTGGCCTATTCCCTGGGTAAAGCGCAGGAGGCGATGCGAATCATCGGCGATCGTGGTTATCGGGTGCAAGTGCATGCCTCTGCATGGAGGATGGCGGAAGTCTATCAGCAATTCGGCATCTGCTTTCAGAATTGTCGCCTCTGGCAACATCAGCCATTGCAACCTCGCGAGGTTTTGATTCTACCGCCCCATCTGTCCGGTTCTCATCTCATGTTCAACTTGATGCGCTACCGCACTGTATTACTATCCGGTTGGACCAAGGGTTTACCTACCAACCGCTGGCGCGCCGATCACGTTATCCCCTTAAGCGATCACGCCGATTTCAACGACTTGATAGAATTTGCCCGTAGGGTAAATCCGAAAAAAATCTATACCACCCATGGTTTTCACGAATTTCCACGGTATTTACGCGATCTCGGCTTTGATGCTGAGATGCTTGCGATCGATTAGCTTTTTTTGAATGGGTTCATTGTGGCTGACGTAAGAAAATATCTTTCTCCGACCGTCATCGAAAAAATACGTCAGGCGATTGCCGAGGCCGATGATAACGAGGTATTTTTTATCGGCTATACCGAGGAAGACCTCATCGTCCATGAGGTGGAAGCTGTGTCGCGAGGGCACAAAGCGGCAACACCTGCAGTAATGAAACGGGCGATAGAAGCCGATGCCGTCATCCACAATCATCCTTCGGGGATTCTTCAACCGTCCGATGCGGACTTGGCCATTGCCGTCTCTTTGAATAATTTCAGTGTGGCGTTTTATATCGTCGACAACGATGTGAGAGACATTTACGTCGTCGTTGAGCCTTTCGCCAAACGTGAGAAACAACCTCTACAAATTTCTGAATTGGTTGAAATCATCAGTCCGCATGGCTCGGTGGCCAAACACCTATCCGGCTATGAGGATCGGCCGCAACAGGTGGAAATGATCAAAATGGTTGCTACTGCTTTTAATGAAGAAAAAGTGGCCCTCATCGAGGCGGGCACCGGCACCGGCAAAACATTGGCTTATCTCTTGCCCGCCATTTACTGGTCGCTACAAAACAAACAGCGGGTGGTGGTGTCCACCAATACCATCAATTTGCAAGAACAACTGATAAAAAAAGATATTCCATTTTTACACAAGGTGTTGGAGCAAGAATTCACCGCAGTGTTGGTCAAGGGTCGCGGCAACTATGCCTGTCTGCGCAAGGTGGATGAATTAGCGTCTGAGTTTGACCTCCTGAGTGATGAAGAAGAACGGGAAGAATTGCGTCAGCTCATCGAATGGACAAAAATCTCGAAAGACGGCAGTAAGGCGGATTTGGCTTACATACCGCGAGATACGGTTTGGGAGAAAATCGCCTCCGAAAGCGACACCTGTAGCCGCAGTCGCTGTCCGTTTTTCCGCGACTGTTTCGTCAGCAAAGCTCGGCGCAATGCTGCCCGCGCCAACATCTTGGTGGTGAATCATCATCTATTATTCGCAGATTTGGCCATCCGCCATCAATTGGGCTCGGTTAGCGACGCGGCGGTTTTGCCGCCCTACGAAAGCATCATCTTCGACGAAGCACAGCATTTAGAGGATGTGGCTACGCATTATTTCGGCGATCGCATCACCCGCGCCGGCATCATCCGCATCCTCCATCGTCTGCATCGAGAACAAAAATCGATTCTGAAAGGCCATTTGCATACGGCTTTACACCGCATCTATCGTAAAAGAGATGTGATTGACCCCGAATTGGCGCAATCTCTGGAAAAATTGATCACCACCATCTTAATACCGGAACTGATCAGCCTGGAAGAGGGGACGCATGAAATTATGGATCATATCTTTGAAGCGATAAAAACTTACTCGCAGGAGAATCAAACTAATGAGATCAAATTACGCCTGATCCCAGAAGCGAACAAGGCCGTGATTGTTGACACTGGCCTGGCGCCGTTGATAAAAGAATATTGTGGTTCATTACACGACTTTGCCAAACGTCTGAATCATCTTTTAACTTTGCTGGAAAGAGCCCAACAGCAAGCCTTCGAAGATTGGCATTCGACCATCATCGAAATCGAAGCCCAGGCACAACGGTTGGATGCCGCCGCCGCCATCATCGAAGAGGTGATCTTCCAGCAAGATGACGAGAGAATCCGCTGGATTGAAATCAAGCCGGGGTATCGCTTCCGTGACATCGTCCGTTTCTTCAGCACACCATTGGATATCAGCCGCATGATGCAGCAGGCGGTGTATGATGTTTTCGACACCATCGTCATGACCTCTGCCACACTGACGGTAGAAAAGAAATTCGACTTTCTCATTCAGCGGTTGGGCATGGAAAAGATATCCGCCGAGAGATGTTTGACAGTAATGTTACCGGCGCCATTCGATTATGAAAAACAAGCTATCCTCGGCATCCCTTTGGATATTCCGGATCCAAACAGCAAAAACTACGCAGCGGAATTGGCCAAGCTCATCTACCGTGGACTGACCATCTCCAACGGTCGTGCGTTTATTCTTTTCACTTCTTATGGATTGTTGAATATCATCTATAAGCAATTGGCCGAATCGTTGCAGATGCTCGGCATCACGCCTCTGAAACAAGGTGATGAGAATCGCCATCAGCTGTTGAACCGTTTCCGGCGCGATAAGAATTCGGTGTTGTTTGCCACCGACAGCTTTTGGGAAGGCGTGGATGTGGAAGGGGAGGCGCTGGAGAACGTCATCATCACCAAACTGCCCTTCAAGGTGCCGGATGAACCCATCGTCGAGGCGCGTTACGAAGCCATCGAGCGCCACGGCGGCAATGCTTTCATGGATTATGCCGTGCCTCTGGCGGTGTTGAAATTCAAACAGGGGTTTGGGCGGTTGATCCGCCGCAAGACCGACCGCGGCTCGGTGCTTATATTCGACAATCGCGTCATCAAGAAAAATTACGGCAAGCGATTTTTACGCTCCCTGCCGCCGTGTCGAACGGTCGCGGGGCCACAAGCCGAGGTTTTTGCCGAGTTAGAAAAATTTTTTTCTGGGAAAGCCTCTTAAAGAAATTGGAATAAAGCGGCAGCGAGGGGTTGTTGTTCAACCTTTATTTAGTTTTACACCTTTGTTGAGGATGTTATTCCCAGAGATTGACCTTTTTGACTAAGTCAGGGGATGAAAAGAAGGTGATAAGGTTTGTAGATTAATGACTTTTTTGCTACTAAGGTTTTAAGAAACAGAAATACTTTGTCCGACTGATCCGATGAGGTTGCGCCGCATCATGTTCGCTGCCAACGGCGAATTGGGAAAAAACCCACCCTCCGATGGTACGTTTTTCAAGCTTTTGCTTGAATCGAGTCTGAAAAATCACCCTTCAATAGTACGTTGTTCAAGCTTTAGCTTGAATCGGATTTGAAAACCCGCCCTCCGATTCTAAATGCAGGTTGGAAACCTGCGCTACATCGTGTACGTTGTTCGAGCTTTAGCTTGAATCGAGTTAGAAACCCTGCCTTCTAATTGTTTTGGACTGCGGCAGCTCGTCTGCCACTGTTAGGATTAAAAAAGCAGATCAAACGAAGAGCGGGCATTCTTTCCCGCTTTTTTATTGGCGGGTTGGAAAACCCGCCCTCCGATTCTAAATGCAGGTTGGAAACCTGCGCTACATCGTGTACGTTGTTCAAGCTTTAGCTTGAATCGGATTTGAAAACCCGCCCTCCGATTCTAAATGCAGGTTGGAAACCTGCGCTACATCGTGTACGTTGTTCAAGCTTTAGCTTGAAACAGCTTGGAAAACCCTCCCTCCGTCATACTTGTTTTTACTCGATTTTTTAATAGTTAAAAAATCTCGCCTTACAATTCTTGGAATTACGAATAATCGAAACCCTTTTCAAAACCAAACAAAACTTTCCAAAATGCAATCACCAAAGCAAATCAATATCCTCCTTAATAAAGCAATCCTCACAGGAAATATTTCTCACCCAAAAAGCGTTACAAACAGCAAACACTTAAAAGGAGGATGGAAACGATGTATGTTGTTCGAGTAAATTTAATAGTCTTATTGATCATTTCATTGATATCTCTTTCATCACTTGCCCAATCCAGTGAGCGCCTAAATGGCAGCCTCATCGGTCGCGTTGTGGATGCGGCCACCCAGGAGCCACTCATCGGCGCCAATATTCAAATCGTGGGTACCTCACTGGGCACGGTATCAAAAATCGACGGCAGTTTTCTCATCGATCGCCTGCCGCTGGGTACCTATGCAGTACAGGTGACGATGATCGGCTACAAACCCGTCATTCAAACCGATTTAGTAGTCAGCGCTGCACGGCCGTTAGAAGTAAATTTCGCCCTTAACCAGACCCTATTAGAAGGTGGTGAGCTGACCATTCGGCCCAATTACTTCGAGGCGGTTTCGGACAAGCCTTTGAGCGTCAATACCCAATCCTATGCAGAAATCCGCCGGCTGCCGGGTGGGTTGGAGGATGTGGTGCGCGCCATATCGATATTGCCTGGAGTTGCGCAAGTGCAGAACGGCCGCAACGATCTCATCGTCCGCGGCGGTGCGCCTTCGGAAAACCTCTACGTGGTCGATGGCATCGAGGTGCCCAACATCAACCATTTCGGCACCCAGGGTGCCACTGGCGGACCGCTCAGCTTTATCAATTTGGATTATGTGGCCAATACCACTTTTTCGACCGGCGGCTTTGGCGTGCGCTATGGCGATAAGCTCTCGTCGGTGACCAATATCGATTTGCGCTCTGGCCGTAAAGACCAATGGGGCGGCAAGGCCACCCTCTCCGCCACCCAGTTCGGTCTCAATCTGGAAGGGCCGCTTAAGGATCGCGGTTCGCTGGTATTCTCCGCACGGCGGAGTTATCTTGATTTTGTCTTTAAATCAGCGGGTTTTGCCTTCGTACCCGAATATTGGGATTTTATGATCAAATCGGACTATACCTTGAGCGAAAAAGATCAAATCAACTTTATCGCTTTTTCTGCCATCGACGATGTCAAGCTGTTCAACGACACACCGGAAAAACGCTACAACAATTCTCGCATCTTAGCCAGCGATCAATACCAGGCGGTCGCCGGTTTAAGCTGGAAGCATTTATTCAGCTCTGGATTTTCGACCGTCACCCTGAGCAACAATCGTTATCGATATAACATCGCCCAAGCGGATACCTTGCGCAATCCGATCTTCGAAAATGCCTCGCTCGAACGCGAGACCAGCCTCACGGCCGACATGGTCTATAAACCGACGCGAACGAGCGAATGGACTTTAGGCCTTCAGGCCAAGATGGTGCTTTTCAACAGCGACATTCTCCTGCCGACCTTCACCACCGGCTTCGGAGAGAGGCTGGCAGTAGATGCTGCATTGGACACCACCGCCTATAAAGCAGCCACTTGGTTGCAGGCCACGCAAACGATCGGTCGATTCAATTTGTCTGCAGGCTTGCGATTCGATTATTTTAATTTGATCGATAAAGGTTTCAGCCTTTCGCCGCGGCTATCGTTGCAATATCGGTTAAGCGAATTGACGCAGCTGAGCCTCAGCGCCGGACGCTATCATCAAAATCCGGCCTATGTGTGGATCGTAGCACACCCGGAAAACCGTCGGCTCAAACCAATCAGTGTGGATCAATACATCCTCGGTCTGCAGCAATTGCTGCGCGAGGACATCAAGGTGAGTCTGGAGGGATATTACAAAGATTATCGCGATTATCCAGTCAGCAAGTGGCGACCTTATTTGGTGATGGCCAATACTGGCGCCGGATTCGGTGGGTCGGACGAGGGCTTTGCCTCCTTCGGCATCGATCCGTTGGTGAGCGCAGGTACCGGTTATGCGCGCGGCCTGGAGCTTTTGCTACAAAAACGCACCTCGCGCATACCCCATTATGGATTATTGAGCATCAGCTATAATCAGTCACAATTCAAGGGATTGGATGGCATCAGTCGCCCCAGCAGTTTCGATCAACGCTGGATTGTCAATTTCGGCGGCGGTTACATTTTCAACAGCCGCTGGGAAGTCAGTGGCAAATTCCGTCTGGCCACCGGTCGGCCGTATACGCCGTACAATGGTGAGCTGAGCAAATCGGCTGATCTCTATAACAGCGCACGTATTGCCGTAAACCATTCTCTGGATGTGCGAGTGGATCGCCGATGGCCGCTTGGTTCGCGCGAACTGATTACCTACATCGACATTCAGAACATCTACAATCGGCCGTACCGTGATGTGCCGCGCTACAATGCCTTTGCACAGAAATTAGAGGATCGCGCCAGCATCGGCATTCTGCCTTCGATTGGGGTGAGTTTGGAGTTTTGAGGCAATAGGGTGGGTTGAAAATCCCGCCATCCAAATGGTATGTTGTTCAAGCTTTAGCTTGTAGTGGATTTGAAAACCCGCCTTCCGTCTGTGTTATTTTAGTCTTACATTTATTGCGGGTTAGAAAAACCGCCGTCTGATGCTCTCGCCTGAGGTTGAAAAAGTAATTAAAATTCAGAGACACAAAGCACGGAGAGAGAATACTTTGTGTGCCTTGGTGTATTGGTGTGAATAATAAATGATATTCCTTAGCTGAGTGTTTTTAAAAAGATACATTCTACGAGGATTGCAGATTAAGATATCTCGTCGTTGTGCGTAATGATATGACAGGGGTGAACTTTGAATCCTGTCACGCCTTCGGGGTTTGACGTAATCGCGGTTTTCGTTCTATAATCATACCACGCCTTCGGCGTTTCTCCATCTCACCAAGATCGAAAAAAATCTCTCAGGCGGCCATAAAATCCTGACACACCCTCAGAATTCCATAATCCTGCCACCCCTTCGGGGTTTGACGTAATCGCGGTTTTCGTTCTATAACCATGCCACGCCTTCGGCGTTTCTCCATCTCACCAAAACTTAATTTCTTTCATCCGGCCATCATCCTGCCATACCTCCGATGTTCTACAAAAAATTCCTCCATACACAGCCCCGAAGGGGTGACATAGAATCACCCGCTGAATCCTGTCACGCCTTCGGCGTTTCTCCATCTCACCAAGATCGAAAAAATCTCTCAGGCGGCTATAAAATCCTGACACACCCTCAGAATTCCATAATCCTGCCACCCCTGCGGGGTTTGACGTAATCGCGGTTTTCGTTCTATAATCATACCACGCCTTCGGCGTTTCTCCATCTCACCAAAACTTAATTCTTTCATCCGGCCATCATCCTGCTACTTTTGCGGTGATCGCGATCTATCATCATCTCCTCAATCAAAACCTCCCTCCGCAACAAAAAACTCATCTTGCTTTATTATCCAAGTTTTCGTAATATTACTTTGGCACAAAAAATTACCATAATGGTCAACCTTTTGGTTCCTTGTTTCTCTTCAAGAAATAATAAACATCGAATTGAGTAACAGATCATGACTAGAAAGACATCTCCGTTCATCTATCTTATCGTCCTGATCTTCTGGCAAATAGCCGTAGCAGGTGAGCCTCTCAATCTGGCAAACCGTCCACCATTGAAATCCAAACCCTATGTGGAGCTACCGCTTGGCGCCATTCGTCCTCAAGGATGGTTGTTACACCAGCTGCAAACCATGGCAGAAGGACTGACCGGTCATTTAGACGAACGTTATGAAAAAGTGGTCGGCTCGCGCAACGGCTGGATAGGCGGCGATGGCGACGGATGGGAGCGAGGACCTTATTGGATCGATGGCCTGCTGCCTCTGGCCTATATCCTCAACGACCAGCGTCTGATTGAAAAAACCAAGCCCTGGATCGAATGGGCTTTGAACAGCCAACAACCGGACGGCTATTTTGGGCCGCAGGAGCTGGAAAATCCCACGCCGGAGCCAGGACTGCAAAAAACCATGCGGCGCGACTGGTGGCCCAAAATGGTGATGCTCAAAGCATTGATGCAATATCATAGCGCCACCGGTGATGGCCGCGTCATCGAACTCATGCGCAACTATTTTTCTTACCAACTAAAGCAATTGCCCAAAACGCCGCTGGATCATTGGACCATCTGGGCCAACCGCCGCGGCGGCGATAACCTCATGGCTGTCTATTGGCTCTATAACCATACTGGCGAAAAATTCCTGCTAAAATTAGCCGATCTCCTCTATGAACAAACCTTCCCGTGGACGCGCGTCTTTCTCAACGATCGTCCGAAAAATCTCTATCAAGTGTTCCCCAACGCCGAACCATGGATCTATGCCGACATCCGCTACCCGTGGCAGGACGCACAGATCGATGCCCTCAGCCTCAAAGACCTGCGCACGTTTCATTGCGTTAACATCGCCCAGGGCATCAAGCAACCCATCGTCTATTATCAACAACATCCGCAGGAAAAATATCTCACCGCCGTTCACAATGCCCTTGAGGATTTACGCCGTTATCACGGCCAGCCGCAGGGGATGTTCGGTGGGGATGAACCATTGCACGGACCTGCGCCCACTCAGGGCATCGAGTTATGCTCGGTCGTCGAGATGATGTTTTCCCTGGAAACCATGCTGGCGATCACCGGCGACGTCTCTTTTGCCGATCTGCTGGAAAAAATCGCTTACAATGCGCTCCCCACCCAAGTCACGGATGATTTCAACTATCGGCAATACTTCCAATGCGCTAATCAGGTACTGATCAGCCGCGAGCGGCGGAATTTCTACGAAACCGAACACCACGGGCATACCGACAACTGTTTTGGCCTGTTGACCGGCTATCCCTGCTGCACCTGCAACATGCATCAGGGCTGGCCCAAGTTCACGCACAACCTTTGGTATGCCACCCCTGAGGGCGGTTTAGCGGCTGTGGTCTATGCGCCTTCGCAGGTGCAGGCTCGCGTAGCTGATGGCACCATCATATCCTTCACAGAAGAAACGGATTATCCCTTTGGCGAAAACATCCGCTTTATCTTTCATGCCGCAAAAGCGGTGGCTTTTCCGCTGTCTCTACGCATACCCGGGTGGTGCGCCGAGGCAAAAGTAATAGTGAACGGTACCCTGCAAGGGCAATATCGCGGCGGGCAGATCATCCGCCTCCAGCGACGATGGCAGGACAAGGACATCGTCGAATTGACCCTGCCCATGTCCGTGGCCATCAGTCGTTGGTACGATGGAGCTGCAGCGGTGGAGCGCGGACCGCTGGTGTTTAGTCTTCGCATCGGCGAGGACTGGCAATGGGTCGATAGCGAGGATAAATGGGGATCCTATTGGGAGGTTCATCCTACCGATCCCTGGAATTACGGTTTACTGGAAGCAGCGGTAAAAGACCCGCAGCAGGGATTCAAAGTCGTATTTCAGGATAAAGTCAGCGTTACCCCCTGGAATCTACAAAATGCCCCTGTCCATATCCAGACCAAAGGTAAGCTCATAGCCGAGTGGCAGCTCTATCAAAACAGCGCTGGTCCGCTGCCGTGGAGTCCGGTTACCAATTTGCAAGACCAGTCGCCTGTGGAGTTGACACTGGTGCCCTACGGGTGCAGCACTTTGCGGATCACAGAATTTCCTGTTGTAAGATAAAGAAACAGATCAAAGACCGTCACTGAACAAGCGATCGCGAAACATGAAGTCCTTTAAAGGCAGATAGGTCAAAAAAACTGATTGATTCGAAAAATAGAAAATGGAGACGGGTCATGAAAAAATCAATTGTGTTCTCTGCGTTATTGGTTTTTCTTTGCACTTTGAGCTTTGCCCAGCCACAATCGGTGGAGGGTGACTTTTTCCCTGACATCCTGGGGTACAAAACCTTTAAATGTGATTTTCACATGCACACCGTGTTTTCCGATGGCGATGTATGGCCTACTTTACGAGTGCGAGAAGCCTGGTCAGAGGGATTGGATGTCATTGCCATCACCGATCACCTCGAATCGCAGCAAAAAGCAGAATGGGTGAAAGGGGACCACAATACGTCTTATGAATTGGCCCTCGGCACTGCCAAAGATTATGGTATCACCCTCATCCGCGGCGCCGAGATCACGCGTAGCATGCCACCGGGGCATCTGAACGCTCTGTTTGTGAGCGATTGTAATCCACTCAAAACCACTCGATGGCAAGATGCGGTGGCCGAAGTGAAGAGACAAAATGGCCTGCTCATCTGGAACCATCCAGGTTGGGAGGGCCAACAGCCAGATGGCAAAGCCCGTTGGTATGCCCAGCACGATTCATTGTTACAAACGGGAATATTAGTTGGCATCGAAGTAGTCAACAGCGATGAATATTATCCCGAAGCCCATCAGTGGTGTCTGGATAAGAAACTGGCCATGTTCGGTAATAGCGACGTCCACTCCTCCATCTGGGATAATCCATTGGTGGGTGTGGTCCGACATCGGCCGATGACCCTGGTTTTTGCCCGCGACATTTCACCGGAAGCTTTGCGTGAGGCCATTTTGGCACGAAGAACCTGTGTGTATTGGCGCGATAATTTGATCGGGGAGGAACGCATCCTGCGCGCCATTTTCGACAGCGCCATCGTCGTTCACAACCGCAAAGCCTCGATGATCGGCAGAGGACGATTTTCTACAGCCATTACCAACAAATGCGGTTTTGTTTTCGATCTGGAATTACAAACCCTGGATCCCAAGGTGGAATATAGCCGACTTTTGCGTTTGCAGCCTGGGAGCAGAAACCGTTACACTATTCGTTCACGAAAATCAGGACAGCAAATCTCTGAGAAGGTGCAAATACCCTACAAAGTCAAAAACATGCTCGTGGGACCAAACAAACCTCTTGTGGTTCCATTCGAGTTCGACCTAAATATCACACCCCAATAGTTAAAGGGGAAAGGAAGACTCATTAATCATGTCCAAAAAATCGAATTCCAAAGAGATCGGCCTGGAGATTGGTTTGATCCTTGCCAAATATCTATTCGACAAAGAACATCTTCACTATGGCTTCTGGACGAAGGATCTGCCGGTAGAATTTCACAATCTACCTAAAGCTCAGGAAAACTATTCCCACTTTTTGATGTCGCATATTCCTGCTGATGTACACACGATCCTTGATGTCGGTTGCGGTGCTGGTTGGTTTGCTGCGATGCTGACAGGAAAGGGGTATCGGGTCGATTGCGTATCCCCCAGTGCCATCCTAGCCCAACGCGCGCGCACTTTGCTGGGAGATGCCTGCTATATTTTTGAGTGCCGATATGAAGATTTAGTCACCGATCGCCGCTATGATCTGATCGTGTTCAGCGAAAGTTTTCAATATATCAAGTTGGAAACAGCTTTGCAAAAAACCGTCAGCCTCCTAAACGAAAACGGCAGTCTGCTCATCTGCGACTTTTTCAAGACCGAGGCCAACGGTAAAAATTTTATCGGCGGCGGACATCGCCTGCAAAGCTTTTACGATATCATCGGGCATTATCCATTCAAACCGATCGAAGATATTGATATCACCGCCGAAACCGCCCCGACGCTGGACATCGCCAATGGCTTCTTGCTGGATGTTCTCCATCCCATCTGGGAATTGTTAATGAGATATATGGAAGATAACTATAGATTCCTATCGCGGTTGGTAAAGTGGAAATACAAAAAAAAGATCGCGAAAATGAACGACAAATATTTCAGCGGTGTGAAGAACGCCGCTAATTTTGCCAAATACAAATCGTACCGCCTGTTGCTCTACCAGAAATCAGCAGCCTGACGATTCGTTCGTTTCGTAGCATCCAACAACCATGGAGGAATAAATAGCCAAAATCCTGTTTGCCCAGGAGGAATATTAGTACCTCCTTGCCGATCGCTTGTTGCTAAATTAGCCGGAGCATTATAGGGTGGTATAAAACGGATGATTAAAAGTGGGTCCTTTTCTTTTCTGGTTTGTTGAAAAGATCCTGGCGTCGGGTCTTTCGACCGGTATGTAGGTCGCAGGTTTTGGTCGGCTGATAGCGGACATCGAAAATTTCGTTGACTACCTCAGGGCAGGCTTCGTTGGCGAGTAATTTTGTCTCATTGCAAATATTCAAGCGCACCACGCCCACGGGTTGTTCGAAATCCTCCACCGGCAATCCCAAGGTATCGTGTGCGCATTTGATGCAGGTAACCGCAATGGGAAGAGCAGCCACGGCGCCGGTTTGTTTTTCGCCAAGGGACAGAGCAGGATCGTCGTGGCCCACCCAAACCCCCACCACCATCTGGGGGGTATAGGTGATATACCAGGCATCGGTATAATCATTGGTGGTGCCGGTTTTGCTACCCGCCGGTCTTAAGAAATGATAAACAGAGACCGAAGCTGCGCCTGTACCATGCCAGGCCACGGTACGCATAAGATCGACCATGATATAAGCAGTTTCTTCCCGCAGCACGCCTTTGACTTCAGGCGTATTCTTTTGGATGACATTGCCATATTTATCTTCGATGCGGACGATACCGTTCGGTTTGACCAGTATCCCATGATTGGCAAAAACACCATAGGCGGCGGTGAGTTCCAAAGGAATCACGCCACATGAGCCGAGGGCCAAAGCATCAACCGCATCGAGATGGGTGCTGATGCCCATATTACGGGCATATTCGACCACCTGTTGCGGTGGAATATCTTCTTGAACCAGACGAGCCGTCACCAGATTAAGGGATTTACGTAGTCCTTCGCGCAGCGTAGTTCTGCCTCCTACGGAGCCGTCGAAATTCTTCGGCGTCCAGCGGCTGCCGTCCATTTGTTGGGTGACGATGGGTTGATTGAGCTTTTCATAACATGGCATATAACCATTATCGATGGCAGCAGTAAAGACAATGGGTTTGAAAGCAGAACCTGGCTGGCGGATGGCCTGAACCGCTCGGTTGTATTTGCTCTCGTTGAAATCGCGACCGCCAATCATGGCCAAAATATGTCCATTTCTGGGATCCAGTGCTACTAATGCCACCTGAACTGCACAACGATCATTCAGAAGCGAGTCGACAAAAGCACGATCTGCCATCCATTGATCCAGAGATCGTTTATGCAGCAATTCCGGCGTCATGAAACGGCCGATAATTTCCTTTTTCCGTAAATAATAATTGGAAACTTTCTGTATTTTGGGTAGAAATTCCGCCACAGCAGCTTCGGCACAGGCCTGCACGCGGGAATCCAAAGTGGTGTAAATATTCATGCCACCTTTGTAAAGATCCCAGCCATATTCCTTCTGCAAATTCTGTCTCAGCCATTCTGTAAAATAGGGAGCAATCCCGATCAGACTGTTTTCGTTTTTGTTGACCAATCCCAGTTCTTCCTTAACAGCCGACGCGTAGCGCTGATAGGAGATGAATCCTTCTGCTAACATCCGTTCCAGCACCAAATTACGACGTGCCAATGCCCTCTGAGGATATCTGAAGGGATTCATAGCGGCCGGTCTCTGCAGATTGGCCGTGAGCAGTGCACATTCCGAGAGATTCAATTGGGATACTTTTTTGTTAAAAAAATATTGGGAAGCAGCCTCAACCCCATAAGTGCCGTGAGCAAAAGACATGTGGTTGAGGTACATTTCCAATATTTCCGATTTGGTATAGGTGCGCTCTATCTGAATGGCCGTCATCATTTCGCGGATTTTGCGAGTAATAGTTTTTTCAGGAGAGAGATACAATCGCCGCGCCAGCTGCTGCGTCAAGGTACTGGCGCCTTGCTGTTTACTTAGGGTGACAAGATTTAAAAAAATAACCTTGACTAAGCGTACGGGCGTGATGCCCCAATGATCGAAAAAGCGATGATCTTCGGTGGCTAAAACCGCCCATTTCAAGGTATCCGGGATTTGATTTAGAGGCGTAAAAAAACGGCGTTCGGTGAAAAATTCTTTGATCAAGACGCCATCAGCCGAGTAGACTTTGGTTGCCAATTCTGGATTATAATTTTCCAGCTGCTCCAAAGAGGGAAGGGTCGTGCCCAGATAAATGAACCATGCTAAAAATAATACCGCCCCAATGATCAAAACTATCTTCAGACGCTTTTGGAACGTAGGTGTCCAAAAAGTAAACATACGGGTCAATTGGGCTCTGCGATTTTGTGTAGTATGTTTTAGGGTCATATGCAAACAACAGATTAATATCGTTTGATATGAGTCAACACCTTGCGATAGCGATTGAGATCTTCCAATACCTTGCCAGTGCCGCGCACGACGGCTAGGAGTGGTTCTTCGGCTAAAATGACCGGTAGATTGGTTTCGCGGCGCAGGCGTTCATCCAGGCCTTTCAACATCGAGCCGCCGCCACTCATCAGAATACCGCGGTCGAGAATGTCCGCAGAGAGTTCCGGTGGGGTCATTTCCAAACACAGCTTCACCGAATCGACGATCTGATTGACTACATCCGCCAGTGCTTCCTGAACCTGTTTGGTCGTAATCGTTACGGTTTTGGGAATACCCACCACTAAATCTCGGCCTTTGACGGTCATCGATCCTTTGCTTTCGTAAGGGGCTGCCGACCCCATCTGGCATTTTATTTCCTCCGCGGTAATTTCGCCCACTAAAAGATTGAACGATTTTTTGAAATATTGAATGATCGCTTCGTTCATTTCATCGCCACCGACGCGAATGGAGATCGAATTGACAATGCCGTACATGGCGATGACGGCGATTTCACAGGTTCCGCCACCGATATCGATGATCATGTTTCCCACAGGTTGGTCGATGGGCAATCCCAGGCCGATGGCTGCAGCCATTGGCTCCTCGATGAGATAGACTTCGCGGGCGCCGGCATGCTCGGCGGAATCGCGAACCGCACGTTTTTCTACTTCGGTGATGCCCGTGGGCACGCATATGGCAATGCGCGGACGGGGAATACGCGTTGGCAACGCTTTGCGGATAAAATGCCGAATCATCTGCTCGGCCAGTTCGAAATCGGCAATGACACCGTCTTTGAGGGGCCGGATGGTGATAATCTCACCTGGCGTCCGTCCGACCATCTCGCGCGCCTCATTGCCAAAAGCGACGATCTCTTGCGTAACTTTGCGAATGGCAACGATGCTGGGCTCATCGAGCACCACATCTTTACCTTTAACGTAAACTAAAGTGTTGGCCGTTCCCAAGTCGATGGCCAAATCATTTGAAAACAGTGAACTCAGAGTGAATGGCATGTGACAAGCATCCTATAAAATCATTACCCAAAAACTATTGGTTGTTTTGTTGACTTGTTAATGGCGAAAATGGCGTATGCCGGTGAAAACCAATGCCATACCGTGTTCGTCGGCCGCTTTGATGACCTCTTCATCGCGCACCGAGCCCCCTGGTTCGATGACAGCCGTCGCACCTGCTTCAGCGGCAACATCTATCCCGTCGCGGAATGGAAAAAAAGCATCGGAAATGACCACCGAACCCTTCAAGTCCAAGCCAGCCGACTTGGCCTTGAGGATGGCCATCTTGGCGGCGTCGACACGCGACATCTGTCCGGCGCCAATGGCAAGGGTGCGATCAGGGGCGACGAACACAATGGCATTGCTCTTGACCCACTTGGCCACTTTCCAGCCGAACCTCATGGCTTGTCGCTCCGCTTCTGTAGGTGGACGTTTACTAACGACGCTAAAGTCGGTCGGTCCTGGCTCCACATCCACGGTCTGAAGCAAATAGCCACCGAGCACTTTTTTAACATCAATGTCTGTGGCCTGCATCTTTACCTGTGGCCAACGAATCAAACGAAGATTCTTCTTCGTTTGCAATACTTGCAATGCCTCCTGCGAAAATTCAGGAGCCACCACCACTTCCAGAAAAAGCTCTGATAACTTTCCGGCTAAAGCTCCGGTAATGGCTTGATTGGCGGCAACGATGCCGCCAAAAGCGGAAACCGGATCGGTCTGTAACGCCTTATCATAAGCTTCGCTAATATCCCCACCTACGGCAACGCCACAGGGATTATTATGCTTGACGATGACCACACAAGGCTCTGCAAATTCTGAAGCCAATCCCATGGCCGAATGGATATCCAAAATATTGTTAAAGGACAACTCTTTGCCATGCAGTTGCTCGCCGAAGGGGGGTTCATTCTCGTCGCGGTAAAAAGCCGCCAACTGATGGGGGTTTTCCCCATAACGAAGATCCTGCACCTTTGTTAATTTCAACAACTTTGTATCTGGAAAAGTCCCTTGCGAGGGATTGAGATAACCTTGAATAGCATAATCATATTGACAGGTACGCTGAAAAGCGGCAACAGCCAGTGTCGCTCGCGTCTGCAGAGACAATTGTCCGTCATTTTCGGATAATTCTTTGATCACTTCGGCATATTGCGATGGATCGGTGAGCACCGCCACTGCCGGGTAGTTCTTTGCCGCGGCACGAATCATACACGGCCCGCCGATGTCGATGTTCTCCAAGGCCTCTGCTAGTTCAACATCCGCTCTGGCTACTGTTTTCTCAAACGGATATAAATTAACAACGACCATATCGATGGGGGTAATGCCCAAAGACCGTAATTGTTGCATCTGATCGGCATCGTCGCGCTTTGCTAAAATGGCGCCATGGATATTGGGATGAAGTGTTTTAACGCGACCTCCTAATATCTCCTGAAAATGTGTAACTTGAGACACCGAAATAACGGGTATCTGGTTTTGCTGCAAGAACGTTGCGGTGCCGCCAGTGGAAATGATTTCGACGGCAAATTTTTGCAATACCTTTGCCAGCGCTAATAATTCCCTTTTATCATAAACGCTGATCAAAGCACGTCTGATGGATATTCTATCGATCACTTAATTTCCCTTGTAAGAACTTGATGGGTATTCTTAAACTAATATTATACCAAAAAAAATTCAAAAAACAAAATAATTACTTACAAAATAGCCTATTTTACATCATTTTTGTATCTATATCCAAAATCGGACACTTTTGCCATTCCGGATCATTGAAATGCCACCATTCGTCTTCGTAAATCAGGAATCCTTCGGAGGTCATCGCCTGTTGGAGAATTTGGCGATTTTTTAGAGCTTCTGGAGTAGCTTCCATATTAAAAGCAGCTGCCCTGGGACTAAAATCATCGAATGGGGTTGGCATTTCACATTCCAACCCCTGAGCATTGACGAGAGTCACATCTACAGCCGCACCTCTGTTATGGCGAGAGCCTTTGCTAGGATCGGCCACATAGCGAGGGTCGGGCATCATTTCCCACATCAGTTTCTGTACAGATAAAGGTCGATAGCCATCCCAGACCTTTAGTCCATAGCCTTGAGCCTGTAGTCTTTTTTGTACGCGCGCCAGTCGTTCGGCTGTACAACGGCATAAAAAGCAACGCTTGTCTGTGTATACGGCACGGCCAAGAAAATTATCTTCTGTCGCGTAGCGAAGATCAACAATAATCGTTGGCTCTATTTTCTGGAGATCGACCAGTTGATAGGCTGAATTCTTTTGACAGCAAAGAAGTAGGACAATCCAGAATAAGACACGAAAAAAGAATGATCGCCTTTTTATCATAAGTAATCCTATTTTTTAGATAGAATCGTCACTTTTCGGCCATTGACCACCACCCGATTTTCGGCAAAGAGTTGTACGGCTTGGGGTAATATTTCATGTTCCACCTGCAACACCCGTTCGGCCAGAGTTTCAGGCGTATCGTCGTCTAAAACCGGTACGCATTTTTGAATGATCGGTGCGCCGCTATCATATTCCACATCCACCAGATGCACGGTGGCTCCTGATACTTTGCACCCATACTCCAGTACCGCCTGATGCACATGATGGCCGTATAGTCCTTTACCGCCAAAAGAGGGCAACAACGCCGGATGGATGTTAATGATGCGATGACGGTAACGTTCAACGATTTCCGCAGGTATCATCTTTAGGTAACCAGCCAAGACGATAAGCTGGACATCATATTGCTTTAGTAAAGACAGCAATCGCTCTATATATTCTTTTTCCGAAGCAAAATGGGTATCGGAGATATGTACCGCTGGAATACCATGACTGCGGGCGATTTCCAATGCTCCAGCTGTCGATTTGTTGCTGATTACCATCACTACTTGGGCTTTCACCAAACCCTCTTCTATATGCTGTAGCAAGGAGAGCAAATTAGACCCGCGACCCGAGGCAAAGACACACACTCGTAACATAGTATCCCGCTCCTCACGCCCTATCTTTGACAACCGGTTTGAGCAACCGTAGGACCCCCCTGTTGCAGTCCAATTCCACCGTGCCGCCTATGGGCAAAGTATATTTGAAATCATTGTGTCCATAAGGAAAATTAGCCAGAATCGGAATCTTGAGATCGTGGGTATGTTCACGAATGACCTGATCCAGCGTAAGAGAAGGTGTAGAAGTTTTCTCTTCGCTCTCGATATCTAAAAATTGTCCGAAAATCAAGCCTTTAATGACTTTTAAGATCCCTGCGTATCGCAATTGAACCAGATAGCGATCGATGCCATAAACATCTTCTCCGATATCCTCCACTATTAAGATGGCGTCGGAGAAATCGGGCAGGTATGGCGTGCCAATCAAGGGATTGATCAAAGACAAACAACCCCCTAAGAGTTTTCCCTTTGCAATGCCTTTGCGGTAAATTTTGGGTTCGAAGCCTGGGGCTTTGGCCTTCATCGAAAAAAGACGCGGAGAGGTAATGGTTCGCCAAAAATATTTTTCCGTGAACGGATGGATGCCCTTGCCCATTTCCACTGCGACCATAGGCCCGGAGAAAGATATCAATCCGGTTTTAGCATAGAGGGCAAGTTGTAGGCTGGTAATATCGCTATAGCCGACCAGAATTTTGGGTTGTTTTTTAACCGCTTCATAGTCGATGCGATGGAGAATACGGGGGGTGCCATAGCCGCCGCGAGAACAGAAGATGGCCCTTACTTCTGGATTGCGGAACATATGGTTCAAATCCTCGGTGCGCTCATCATCGGTTCCTGCCAGGTACCCATATTCTTTCAAAACGTGTTGTCCTTCCAGGATTCGATAACCTCGTTGTCGTAGATAATCTAACCCTGCCTGATATTGTTGTCTTTTTTCACCAAAAGGGGGGCTTGCCGGCGAAATGACCCCAATACAATCGCCGGCCCTGAGTTTAGGAGGAAGTAACGTCTTCATAATGCTCCGTCAATTCTGCAATAGTCGTTGAAATTCATAGATCGAATAAGGCGATTCCAGCCGATAATCACCAAAGCCAGTGTAATCGTAAAATAAGAATTGGCGATTGAGGCGATAGTAATACCAGATTTCATAAGGTTTGCTGCCGCGGGGGTAAGCATTGCGTTCAACGTCATCGGGAGGGCCGAGGATGATATAGACGACCCCCATATCGGTGCGCCACCCGGGGCGCTGCATACCGGAAAAATGCTGATTAGCATATTCCACTCTGCCATAGTGTTCGTCCATCGCTTCGTTGGTTTCGGTGCCCGGGGTGGGATCACGTCGTTTCCAAAAGTCCAGAAACGCCTGCTGACGTTGATTGCCTTTGGTTTTACTCAACCGCCGCCATTCCTCTTTGGTGGCGATGTAACGCACCTGTTCGATGGCGGTATCAATATCCCGCGCCGAGGTTGGCAGAGCACTCCACCGCACATAAAAGTTCTTTTTCACAGTAGCGGTTTCATTCTTTTGGCGGGCGGTTATCGTCAAAGTGTATAAATCGTGACTGAGAGAATCGGCATGAAGCGTGAAATAATCCAAAGTGCGCAACCCCTGCAGCTTTTTTTCATAGCTCCGGCGAATATGTTTTTTCAGAGTATTGGCATAAATGTCATAAGAAATCATAACCTTGTCGTAATTATTAGGATTATAGATTTCAAAAAAAGCCAGTGTCGAATCCACAACACCCTTGGTGGCATCACTTACTTCCGGTCGAATGGCACGAACTCCAGTCGAGTCAGTGATCACTTGGCTGACAAGGCCGATGTCGCTCAGCATCAATTTAGGAAGGCTAAAATCCCGAAGTTGCACTTGCGTCTTGCGAACAGTAGTGAGCTTGGTCTCTAAATCTTGAATGCTGGTGATTAATTTGTATCTGCCAGGAGGGAGATCAAAAGTCTGATAGGTTTGACTATAGCGATCACGTTTATTGGTCATATCAAAACTTTTAGCGGTAACGCTTTCCTTCCAACTCTTACCATCAACTTGAAAATTGTCTTCGTAGATTGCCGCACTGACTTCATACTGCGCTTCGAATCCTTCTGCCATTTTAACAAATTGTAATTCATCAAACACGATATGGATGTAGAGATTCAAACGACTGGAATGGATATCCGTCGGACTGGCAAAGTTGATCACATCAAAGTGAAAATTGGGGCCTACGCTTTCCTGATAACTTTGCATCTCCGGTTGTGCCATAATCAACGCATTCAAACAGACGATGGCAAAACAAACAGTATGAATATATTTTCTTTTTTGATGAAAGAAGGGCATAATTTGCTCCTTTAAAAATAATGATACTTCTTACTCCCTGATGGGGACTGCCTTCAGGTCATAACAATCGGCTGCTATGATCCGGCATGTGACAAAGGATCCTGGCTTTTTGCTCGCTAATAAATTTACGGTGTTGTCGATTTCTGGTGCATCCCATTGGGTTCTGCCATAGGAAACTTTGTCCTTTCCTTGTTCATCAATCAGAATCAAAACCTTCTGTCCAATGAGCGATTGGTTTTTGGCGAAAGAAATCTCTGCCTGTAAGGTCATTATGTCATCCTTGCGTGCCTGTTTTTTAGAAGCGCTGACAATATTTTTGAAGAGAGCGGCCGGTGTATCCTCCTCGGCAGAGTATTCAAAAACACCCAATCGCTCAAATCGTACCTTCTCTAAAAATTGGTACAATTCCTGAAATTGAGCCTCCGTCTCTCCTGGAAAGCCGACCATCACTGTCGTCCGCAGTGCCAGGTTAGGAATTCGCGATCGTAATTTATCGATGAGCGCTTCGATTTGTCGGCGATTGCATTTACGATTCATCTGTCTCAAAATCGGATCAGAAATGTGCTGAATGGGCAGATCCACATATTTAACCACCCGCTCCAGCTCCGCGACCACCTCGAAGAGTTCTGGATACCAGTGTGCCGGATGAGTATACAAAAGCCGCCACCATCGCACCCTTTTTATTTCATGCAAAGCCGGCAACAAAAGATGCAATGACTGCCTTCCATAGAGATCGTGGCCATATAGGGTCGTGTCCTGGGCTACCAGGTTGATTTCCACAGCGCCTTTTTCCGCTAACCAGTTAGCCTCATCGATGATATCCTGCATAGGCCGACTATGATAGCTACCTTTGATGAGAGGGATGGCACAATAGCTGCATCGATTATCGCAACCATCAGCAATGCGTAAATACACCGAGTGATGCCGGCCTACCACTCTGCGATGCTGAAGGTTTTCGTCGACTTTTAAGAAAGAACATACTTGCTTTCTGGTTTCGAGAATATGGGTACTATCAAAAAAAGCGTCGACTTCTGGCAAATGATATGGCAAATGGTCTCGATATCGTTGTGGCAGACAGCCGGTTACCAATATTTTTAACGTTGGTTTATACTTTTTATACTCTGCCAACTCTAAAATCGTTTCAATGGATTCCAGTTTGGCAGGTTGGATGAAAGCACAGGTGTTAACCAGAATAACATCTGCCTGGGCAGGATCGTCGACATATTCTACAGAACCACTCACAGCCCCCAAAATCATCTCCAGGTCGATCTGATTTTTAGGGCAACCAAGTCCGACACAGTACATCTTCATGAGAACAACGCTTCGACAAAAGTTGGGCCATCGAATGGTTCGAGGTCATCGATCTTTTCGCCGATGCCGATATAGTGGACCGGTAGCGATAATTCATGAGCGATGGCAAAAACAATACCGCCTTTGGCGGTTCCATCCAATTTCGTCACAATGATGGCGGTTGCGTTGCCGGTTTCGGCAAACTTTCGCGCCTGGCTCAAGCCATTTTGTCCAGTTGTGGCATCGATAACCAGGTAAATCTCATGCGGAGCCCCAGGGCACTGGCGACTCAGCACTTTGTGGACCTTGGTCAATTCTGCCATGAGATTGTCTTTGGTGTGCAATCGGCCTGCGGTGTCGATGAGTAATACATCGATTTGGCGGGACATGGCTGCCTTTAGAGCGTCAAAGGCCACTGCAGCCGGATCAGCACCACTTTGCATGTGAACGATTTCGACACCGGCGCGGGATTTCCAGATATCCAATTGCTCGATGGCCGCTGCTCGAAATGTATCAGCTGCTGCCAATAATACCTTCTTGCTTTCTTTTGCGAAACGGTTAGCCAGCTTTCCGATCGTCGTCGTTTTACCCGTGCCATTTACCCCCACCACGCTGATCACATAAGGTTTGGCTTCTCTTGCTGGGGATTGCTTGGCGGTTTCCGTAGAAGCCAAAATCTTCATTAATTCGGCTTTTATTAGCTGAACAATCTCCTCCGGCCTAACCATTCCCGCCGTACGAGCTTCACGGCGTATTTTTGTCATAATCATTTCGGTAATAGGCAGACCGATGTCGCTCAATAACAACTGTTCTTCGATATCATCCAAGAGCGTATCATCCATCCCTTTGGCTTGGTTGATGATGCGCGTAATTCCATCTATGAGCTGATGTTTGGTTTTTTCCAGGCCGTCTTGTATCTTTTTCAGGGTCGAGAGCACAACAATGCCTTAATTTTTGTTGTTTATATTTCAGATACTGTGGTAATCGTATCCATGAATCGTCCCCTCTTCACCTATGGAGGGGGGTTGAGAAAAGTTCCCATTCGTCAAAAAAACATCTATAGCCTAAACTGAGCGATTCTTTAACGAGCAAAAAAAAAATTGTTCATAATATTAATTAGCCGGTGCTGAGTATGCTATTTCTCAATTGA